>Ga0209060_10000047_pt1:112500-357685 | contig 357685 bp, 330 predicted proteins | sample Coa_R1_8_FD_187155 | JGI IMG/M metagenome (GOLD analysis project Ga0209060, IMG submission 187155) | Surface soil microbial communities from Centralia Pennsylvania, which are recovering from an underground coalmine fire - Coalmine... | ecosystem: Environmental > Terrestrial >... | reverse complement strand
GCGAATATTCAACCTCGCCGATGAGGTGCTAGATGGCGGTGACCATCTCCAAATCCGGCGCCTGTGGGTGAAAGGCACGGTTCCGTTGGCGAGTGTCCTAGGCGTGGAGGCTTCGACGTTCTCTGGTATCGAGCGAGTTATTTTGCGTTTGGCTGCGCCGTCCGCGCTCGGCGCGCGGATCGAGTTTGTGCCGAAGCGAGCGCCCGGGCCGCGCGCCGCTGGGACGCACCCTGTCGCAGACGACCTCGCCGCACGCGCGCAGCGGGCACGTTCTACCAATGCGGTCTAACTATCGGTTGGAGCGGCCGTGAACGATAAAGTGCCTCGCAAACTGCTGCGGTTGACGGCCGCTCAAACTGGTCGTTAGACGTCACGAATTGACAGCGCTTACGTTGTAGTTACACTATATGTATGGCGCTTCAGTTCGAATGGGACGAGGCTAAGAACCGACTGAATCGAAAGCGCCACGGCGTCTCGTTCGAAGAGGCTCAAACCGCCTTCTTCGACGACAATGCCCGGTTGACGGACGATCCGGACCACTCCGACGACGAAGACCGCTTCATTTTGCTGGGCTTTAGTGTTCGACTGCGCCTACTCGTCGTGAATCACTCTTACCGTCAGCCTGATGAGACGATTCGAATCATCTCCGCCCGTCGGGCGGACCCTTCTGAACGACGCGAATACTCTGGGTGGCTGAAATGAGGAAGCGTTACGACTTCTCGAAATCAATTCCGAACCCCTACGTTCGGAAAGCGAAGCGACAAATCACGATTCGCCTCGATGCGGAAACGATCGACTATTTCAAAGCCCTTTCGACCCGAAGCGGCGTCCCCTATCAGAATCTGATCAATCTTTATCTCCGCGACTGCGCTGCCGCAAAGAGGCAGCTAAAGATGGAATGGGCGTCGTGACGTCTAACTATGGGATGGAGCGGCCGTGAGCGATAAACTGCCTCGTAGACGGCCATGCACCGCGGCCGCTCATCCTCGACGTTAGGTGACATTTTGTGACGTCACCCGGTCGGCTACTCTGGTTGCTGTTTCGGCTTGCGTTTCCGCTGTTACTCGTCGTCAGCCCAGCCATGGCCATATACGGCCGCCTGATCGCGTGGCCACCGGCCACTGAGGCGCTCGCGACGTATCCTGACGAGGCGTCAATCCTCATCGGAGTCGGTTACGAATATCGCGGTGGCTCTACCGATGTTCACCGATCTTATTTGATGATTTCTCGCGACCCGTTTAAGACTTCAGTGCTAGACATACGCCAGCACAACGGCCTAGCCCCCACGGTCTCGAGATCCGAGGGTGGTCTTGTGGGGCTGGTTTCGGGGTTGGTGGTTGCGCTCATCGGTACGTGGTACTTCTGGTTAAGAAGGACTCGAGCGAATGTCACGTAACTACGGTTGGAGCGGGCCGTGAAAGATAAAGTGCCAGAAAGATGGCCGCGTACCGCGGCCGCTCATCCTGGACGTTAGAGGGCAGGGCGATGCGGCGCAGAATCATCTTGGCGTTTGCTGCTGTGGCGATCGCGTGCCTTTATCTCTTTGCACTGACCTATGCGATCGGTGTCGCAGCCGCGTTACCCACTCCTTCATGGGGGCTTGGGCTTATCTCAAACCGCGCCTACTCAACCCTGATGTGGCTGCACTTATTTCACGCCGTAGCAGTCGCCTTGGTATCGCTTCCCTTCGCGTATGTGATAAGCGTCGCATACTGCCGCTTTGGCGTCTGGCTTGCCTTGGCCACCACAATTGCGATCTGTAGCGTGATCCAGATCCCTTCGCTGATTGAATTCTTCGAAAAGGCGGGCGCCACTCTTAGAGCCATCTGGGTGCTCGATACCATTGAACTTGTGGGGCTGCTCCCAATGTTCGTTTGGATGCTGCGGCGCCTGCCCTCTAACTATCGGTTGGAGCGGCCGTGACCGATAAACTGCCTTTGATGTGGCCGAGTACCGCGGCCGCGCATCCTCGACGTTAGGGCGCACCTGACCCGCCGGCGGTACATCTGTGAAGGCCTCTGACTTCAAGTTGCCGAGCGCCTGGCTCCCGATCGCTATGTCGGCCCTGGCCCTGACTGTGGTGACCGGCCATCTGCTCACCTTCGGCACCGCTCGAGCGATAGATGAGGGCGCCGCGGCCCACCTGTGGCAGCTGCTAATGGCGGGACAGGTGCCAATCATTGCCTGGTCCCTGCTGCGGCGAGCGGCGAGGGAACCTCGGGCGGCGGTCGCTGTTTTGGCGATCCAGATCGCGGCCGCGGTCGGAGCCGCGGCGCCGGTCGCGCTTCTCAGGCTGTAATGTGCGCCTAACACTCGGATGGAGCGGCCGTGAACGACAAGCTGCCGCGAAAGCGGCCGCGTACCGCGGCCGCTCAACTTAGACGTTATACGGTCCGAGTAAATGCTTGAGGTGCTTCTCTGCTACGTCGGGCTACCTCTCTATCCGGTGGCACTGGCCGTCGAGCTTGCTGAGGACCCGCTACTGATCGTCGGCTGGCTGCTGTGCGGACTCGTCGTACTCGAGCTGCTCCGACGTTTCGGGGGCCGCCATCTTCGGCCGGTATGGTTTGCGTTGTGGCTGATGCCCGGAACGATCATCTGCGGCTCCGGCACCTTTGTGCCTTGGCCGATGGCGACAGTCGCGGCCCTTCGCTCTTCCCCGTGCACAACCGCGACGTCGGTGCTGGTCTGCCTCGGGATGAATTTGACAATCGTGTTTGCTGTGGTCGCCCTATACCGCATGATGCGCGCGAGGCGCGGCCGTATAACTACCGGTTGGAGCGGTCGTGAACGATAAACTGCCTCGTATATTGCCGCATACCGCGGCCGCCTGCGCTCGACGTTAGCTGTCCCGATGACTGAAACAACCGAACTCGTAAAGGTTCGTGTCGATCTTCCGAACCACCCAGACACGGGCGGAGAATCGATGTGGGCTCGCCCGCTCGGTGGCGACTTTTACGAGATTCATAATTCGCCGTTCTTTGCGTACGATCTCAACTTCCTCGATGTCGTGCTCGCCATCTCTGACGACCCGAACCAGAAACCTGAAATACGGCGCGTCGAGCGACGTAGCGGACATAGAACTCTCCGCTTCAGGTTCGAGGCCACCACTGAGCGCTTGGATCGAGACCGAATGTTGACGCAACTCATTGCGCTTGGTGCCACGTTCGAAGGGGCGGACCGCACTCTCTACGCTCTGGACATACCACCTAATCAGGACTACCAAGCCTTCTGCGATCAACTTTGGAGCTGGGAGGAGTCCGGCTTGCTCGTATACGAAACGTGCGAGGCTCGTGTGCCGGGTAGCTTTGATGGTGCGCCGCAGGACAGCTAACTATCGGTTGGAGCGGCCGTGGTCGATAAGCCGCCAGAAATACGGCCGGATAGCGCGGCTGGTCATCCTCGACGTTAGAAGTCACGATGTACGTTCGCGGCCCCACCGCACTCGCCGAACCCACTAAGCGTCTAAGGCTGCGTCGGCGCATTGCGAATATGGGCCCAATAGCCTTCGTACTTGCTGCCGCAGTACTTCTTGTGAGTTTTAGTCTTATCCCAGCTATCGGCCACAACGATGCGGCCTCAAACGTGATCTTCTTTGCTGTTTGCGGGGCTTTGATACTGGTCTGGATCGTCTGCTTGAACGGCTTTAACAGCGGCCGCTTAAAATGCCCCTGCTGCGCCAACTCATTCACCGTTCGCCGTGTCCTCTTCCAGCGATTTCGCATTCCTGCCGTCTGCGAATCCTGCGGCTACAATATTTCCACCGGACACAGGCCCGGCGACTTCTAACGATCGGTTGGAGCGGCGGTGAGCCATAAAGTGCGTCGAAGATGGCAGTGCCGCACGGCCGCTCAACCTCATCGTCAAACGTCTTGAGAACCGTACTCGCGTTCGCGCTCGTGGCCGTGCTCTCGGCGCTCGCCGTTCTGCATGTGTATTGGAGTGTTGCTCATTCGGTCGCTTCGAGCGCGACGATTCCCGAGGTCGAGGGCCGGCCCGCGTTTCGGCCGTCGCGACTCGGCACGTTCGCGGTGGCGATTGCGCTCTTCGCAGCGGCGGCGCTCGTGGCTATCGCGGGCCAACTGGCGCCGGCCTGGCTTCAGGTCCCGTTCGCTCGGCTTCTGACCGTCACGCTGGGCTTGGTATTCCTAGCGAGGGCAATCGGCGACTTTCGCCTCGTCGGCTTCTTTAAGAAGGTTCGAGGTACCACGTTCGCTCGCTTGGATACGCTGCTATACGCGCCGCTTTGCGCGCTTGTAGGAGTGGCAGCGATACTTGTCGCGGCGCTGGACGTGTAACTATCGTTTGGAGCGGTCCCGCTGGCCGCGCCTTCAATGGACCGAAGAGGGCGTAGATGACTTCAATTAGGTGCCGCCTGGACGCGCACGCGCGCGCCGCTCAACCTGGTCGTTAGGCGTCATGAAGGTACGGCTTGCCGCAGTGCTGGTGTTCGTCGGCTCGGCGTCTGGGTGCTTCCCGTACCACTTTACAACGCGCATTGGCATATCTGGCACGGTAGTGGACGCTCGCAACTCGACGCCCATCCCCGACGCGACGGTGATTATTAGCGACCCTGCCAATCAGCAGGTAGCCTCAGCCAGCACAGACGCAAGCGGCCGCTTCAGAATCGCGCCTCACCGGGTCTGGTGGATCTACATCGTTCCGATGGATGCATTTCCGTATCGCACTCCGGCCACGATCAGCGCACTCGGCTATGAAAGTACGTCGATCGCTGTGGTCACCAACCCAATGGGCCCAAAAGAACTCTCTCTCGGAGAGATTCACCTCGAGCCGCGCGCACAATGACGTCTAACAATCCTTGGAGGGAGCCGTGATCCGTGGGTGCCCGGCCCCACAACTTCACCGTTAGGCAACCGAAATGCGCGGTGGCACCATTCTGATCGCTGTTTGCACGCTGGCAATGTCGTCATGTGCCGGCTCAGGACTTCGCCGCGCCCGCGCCGAAGCTATGAAACGCATTGACGTCGGGGAGTGCATCAGCCGAGGCGGCAAAGTTGAGGGCGTATGCATGTTTGGCCTCCCTGCGTGCGTACTCCGTTATCAGGACGCCGGGAAGCGCTGCTCGGACTCGTCACAATGCGAGGGCCGATGTCTCGCGAACGGGGATAGTTTCCCCGCCGAAGGAAAAGAGGCGGTTGGGGAATGCCAACCGACAAGCGATTCCTGTGGATGCTGGGCCGAAATACGGGACGGGCGTGCGCTGCGACCGGTATGCGTGGATTGACCGCCGCCAGCAGCGCCGTTGCCTAAGCATCGCTTCGAGCGGGGCGTGACCGATCAAGTGCTCACCGTTCCAACCCAGCAGCTCGGATGGGATGTCCTGCGTCCCGCTCAAGCTTATCGTTAGGCCGACCTCAAGGTGAATCGGCTACAGCTTCGATCGGTGATTGAAGGAGCGGCGCTCGCGGCACTTTACTGGGCGTTCGGAGATCTCGTGTTCTCCCAACTACCGTACTCGACGCCCGAATCGTGGTGGGTAGACCTGTGGGCCTCCCGGCGAATCGGCGTCCTGGCATGGTTCCAGGCTCTGAACGTGCTAGGTGCCGTGGCAGCGGCGATACCCGTTGCTTTCCTCGTCCGCTGGCGTTTTGCCGGTCGACGACTGATCGCATCCGTCCTGATCGCCGTACCGACGGCAGGGCTTATTCTCTTCGGCTATCCCTGCTGCAGGGTTCCTGGGCTGGGATGGTCGGCTGCGACGTGGATGGATCAGCTCGTTCTCGTTACGGCCGTCCTTGCATCGCTGCCGATGCTTGTCTTTGTCATTGGCCGAGTCCGCCTAACGATGGGTTGGAGCGGGCCGTGATGGATAGAATGCCTCGTACATGGCCGCGTACCGCGGCTGCTCAACCTAGACATTAGCCGACTAGTGATCTCGGAACGGGCTCTGAGGGAATGTGATGACGCCTGACGTGTTTCGCAAGTTGGCGCTGAGCCTTCCCGACGCAGTTGAATCGTCACACATGAACCACCCGGACTTCCGGCTTGGGAAGCGCGTCTTTGCGACCCTCGGCTACCCAAGCCGTGAGTGGGGAATGGTGAAACTCACTCCCCTCCAACAGTCTCAGTTCATGGCCGCGTTTCCATCGACCTTCGTCCCGGTTCCCGGGAAGTGGGGACTGGGAGGCTCCACTAACGTTAAGCTACGATCGGCGACGGCCCGCGTTCTTCGCCCTGCCTTGTTTGAGGCCTGGAGAAACGTTGCTCCGCGCGCATTGGTCGCACAAGTCGCGAAAGCGGCGAAATGAACGGCGATTACTGCGACTCGCCGACGCTCGGGCGGTGCGGCCGTGCACGATAAACTGCCCCAAAGCATGTTGCGGCTGACGGCTGCTCAGCCCGGTTGCTAGGCGTCAACATCGTGCCGAACTATCCCGATGCCGTGGACCCCTCGCTGGTGGGGTCGTACGCCGGCCTCGCCAAGGCGGGCGGCGGGTACGTCTGGGATGAAGTCCTTGAGTACCGCGTCTGGTGCCACCCGGAACGAGGGGCGCCGGATCTCGACGAAGGGAACGACTACTACTACGCGTTTGCCTCGTATCAAGAGGCGCTGGACTTCGCGTCGGAAACCCAAGGAGCCGAAAAGCCTCTTGCTCTGATACGTCAGCTTGAACACATCGCCGAGCCGGAGCCAGGGCGCTACCTTCACGTTAAGGAGGAGCGCATCACCGAGTGGCCGGTGGAGTTCCTGACGCGACCTCGCCGAACGCCACGGACCATCCCGGACTTTCTCGCCCCCGACGCGCCGGCAAATCGACTCGAGATATTGCGAGGGACCGCGACTGCTGATTCGAGGGACATTAACGCGTAACCATCGGTTGGAGCGGCCGTGAACGATAAGGTGTCTCGAATGTGGTCGATGACTGCAGCCGCTGATCTTGGACGTTAGACGGTCAATGGGCTAACTGATGGGTCCTTCCGAAACTCTAACGTTCAGGCTATGGTCGCTCGGGTTCCGGGCCCTAAGCCTCGGAGTGCTGGTTCTTGGCGCACTCGCGGCTCTCGTTGGCGCAATTACTGTCGCGCTGGCATTTTTTCCTCGCGCCGCGTCGATTCCGGGCGTCTCGTTTGGACGTGGCGTCTTCTTCATGATCGTGGGTGTGTTGTTTGTGGTGATCGGCGCCCGTGGCATTAGGATTCGGACGCGCGATGACATAGTCGCTGACTTTGAGCAAACCGCTAGCGACCGCGACAGGCTCGAGCGATGGATCAATCGGTGAGGGACCGCCTAGGCATCGGTTGGAGCGGCCGTGAACAGTAAAGCGCCTCGCAAATCGCCGCGGCTGACGGCGCTCGACCCAGCGTTGGGTGACGACGGGCGTGCCAGGCTCTGAGGTGACACCGCCGCATTCACGTGCAGCTCGCCTCGTCGCGGTCAAGGCGATCCACTCGATCGTCTGGGCATTCTTTGCGGGCTGCATCCTCGCAATCCCTCTCTTCGCCTGGCTTGACCGGCTTCGGATTGCGGCAACGCTCATCGGCGTCACCTTCGTTGAGGTCGCGATCCTCTGGGTGAACGGATGGACCTGCCCTCTGACCGGCGTGGCGGCCCGCTATACGACCGACCGACGGGACAACTTCGACATCTATTTGCCGGAGTGGCTCGCCCGGCATAACAAGCGTATTTTCGGCTCGATCTTTGTGGGCGACCTCCTCTTGACTGCGTCATTGTGGTATTTCCGTCAAATCAACTAGCACTACGATCGTCTCGTCACCCAGCGATCGGTCGAAGCGGCGAGGTCTGGACAAAGTAACGGGCTCGAATCGCCCAAGCCAGGATCCGCCTCGTCACTGCGCACGCCGCCGCCGGCGCCGCTCACGCTGGAATCAGACGCCATGAACGAATCTTTCCCCGATGACGCGGACGGCGATGCATTGCGGCGTGTCCAGGAACACGGCGCCGACTTCTCACGGCCGATGCGGATCGAGTTCTCAATCGACGCGCCCGACGTGCCCACCGCCCGCTCGATTGCCGAGCTCACGGCCGCGCTGGGTTACGCGCCCGACATCTTTGTCGACGAGGACAGCGGCGCCGTCAGCGTCTACTGTGCGAAGACGATGCTGGCGACCTACGACGGCGTCGTCGCCGGTCAGGCCGAGCTCAACGCCGTGTGCAGGCCGCTCGGTGCCGAATGCGATGGGTGGATGACGCCGGGAAACCGCGAGGGCCCGTAACGCGCGAACCAGCGGAGTATCCTGCAACGATCGCGAGCGGCGCAGGATGAACGATGAACCCGAGAAGGCGTCGATGACCACGGTCACGTGCCGCTCGGCTCGCCGGGCGCAGCGGGCCGCCTCGGCCCGACCGTAGGCACCGGTCCCCGATGGCCGAGGCACCCGAAGGTCTGGCCTTTCTGAACGCGCTGGCCGAAATGGCGACGCGCCTCGCGACCGACGGCGTCGAGATCCATTCGGTGACCTACCGCTCTCAGGTCTTTGGCAGCTGGGAAATCGAGGCCGGCCGGCGCCGCACGCGCGTGCGCGTCACCTGGGAAGGGAAGGACCGGCACCTCAGCGTGGCGACCGCTCAGCTCGCGACCGGCTCGTCCGAGCGCGCCTGGCAGCTCGCCGAAGAGCATGATTTTCGGAACCGCCGTCCCGATCTGGTGCAGCTGCTCGGCACGGTGCAGGCTGCGATCAGGGCCCATGCGGGCGTCTAACGACCGGCTGGCGCGGCGGCGGCGAGGCCCGGTCGTTGGGCAGCGGGGTGATCGACAGTCGATTCGCGCACGTGCGAGGCTCGCGACGCCGCGCCGCGCCGGGAGCGGCATTGGCGAACCTCCGGAAGGCTCGTGTCGAAGCTCCAGACGGTGACGTCGTTCGTCGACCCGACCGAGGCGCACATCTTTCGCGGCGTCCTCGAATCCGACGGCATCCCTGCGTTTCTGGCGTCGGAGCACCACGTCGGCGCCGCGTGGCCGCTGTCCCAGGCCCTCGGCGGGGTGCGGGTGCAGGTCGCCGCGGAGCACCGGAGCCGCGCAGACGAACTGCTGTCGGCGTACTACTCTGGCCAGCTCGAGGCAGATCTGGACGAGGAACTCGGCCTGCCGCGGGCGCGCTGCCCGGATTGCGGCGGGACCGAGCTTCGCGCCGAGCGGTCCGTCGCATCGACCTTGCTGCTGGTGCCGGCGCTCCTGCTCGGCGCCACGTTTCGCCCGAGGCAAATCGGGCATCGCTGCGTGCGCTGCGGCGCGAGCGTGCCGGACGTCCCCGGATGATCGCCGGGGCGGGCGCTGTGATGAACAGCCGCGGGAGCGACTCGTTGAACCAGAGCACCGGCCGCGCGCGTCGCTCCCATGGACGGGACAGGCCTGCCGCCCGCAGCAATGACCGCTGCGCTTGACGCGCGTCGCGCGCGACGCCGGTTGCCGTGGCTCCTCGGTGCCTGCGCGGCGGCGAGCCTCGGGCACTTCGCGCACAACGCCGAGTACCTGGCCCAGTATCCGAATCTGCCGGCCGCCTGGACGCGCCTCGAGGTATACGTCGCGTGGATCGGCGTCACAGCGCTCGGTCTGCTGGGGTATGGGCTCGATCGGCGCGGCCGTTCGCGCGCGGGCCTCGCGGTCCTCGCCGTGTACGGGGCTCTCGGTCTCGGCGGTCTTCTGCACTACACGCGGGCACCGTTCGATCACCACTCGCCGATGATGAATCTCACGATCGGGATCGAGGCCGCCGCGGCCGTCGTGTTCCTGCTGAACCTCGCGATCATCGCGATGCGCGAGCGCCCATGAGCGGCGAGCATCGCCGCAGAGCCACGGCCGCGGCCGCACCGCCGGCGTCGCGGTACCGTCGAGAGAGAGAGTCGGTCGATGACCCGAGCCCCGTTCCACCGGCGCTGCGCGTTCCGGCCGGCCGGTGAAGCCCGACGCCAGGGGCCACGTGGACCTCCGGCTGGTCCGGTGCACGTCGGCGGACCCGCGCTGGGTCGCGTGCCGCGCGCGCCTGTGGCCCGACGCCGGCGAGGCGGCCCATCGGCGCGATGCCGAGCGCCTGATCGACGGAGACGCCCCGTTTGCGGCCTGGATCGCCCTGCGGGGAGAGGACGTGGTCGGATTCGCGGAGGCGCTCCTGCGCCGTGACCCCGTCAATGGCTGCGACACCTCGCCGGTCGCGTTCCTGGAGGGGCTGTGGGTTGACCCGCGAAGTCGGCGGCGCGGCATCGCGCGCCAGCTGATCGCGGCGGTGGAAGCGTGGGCGCGGGGCCTCGGGTGCGGCGAACTCGCCTCCGATGCACTCATCGACAACGCACCGAGCCACGCGACCCACATCGCCGCGGGATTTGAGGAAACCGAGCGCGTCGTCTATTTTCGCAAGCGACTGCGGCCGTGACAGGACGCCGGGTGCCGCGGCCCTGCCACGCGACATCCCCGTGGCCGCCGGGGCAGGAGATCCGCAATGAGCCGGAGTCGACCGAGCTCCGTCCGCAGCCGCGCCGTCGAGCCGGATGCGCCTGATCCGCCCGGGCACTGAAGGGCGGGGCGGCGACTCGGCGGCGGCGGCGCCGGGCGTCGAGGCACCCGCGCCGAGCGCGCTGCGCCTCGCAATCTTCCCGGGCATCGTCGCCTGGGTCGCGCTCCTCGCGCTCGTCGTCGACGCCGCCGAGGGCGGCGCGATCTCCTGGCGCTTCCGGCTGCTCGTGATCGGCCTCGCGATCGGCGTGCCGCTCGCGCGCGCCGCGACCGAGCTCGCGACGCGCTTCGAGCCGGACGCGCTCGTCCGTCGCTCCCTGCTCGGGACGCGGCGCATCGCGTGGGCCGACGTCGAGTCGGTCCGCTATACGCCGCGCGGCACGCGCCTCATCGTCGCGGACCGCCACGGGCGGATCGCGCTCCTCGTGTTCGCGTACCCGAGCGAGGGCGCGCTCGGGCTCTTCATCCGTGCGCGGCTGCGTGCCGCCGGCAATCCGTCGGCGGCCGAGTTCGAGGAACCCGACGCGCTCTGAGGCGCGACCTGCGCCGTGGCATGATCGGGATCGGGCGGGTGAGCGGTGCGCCCAGGAGGCGGCGATGCGATCGACGTCGGTGATCCGGGCCGGCCTCGCGGCCGGCGTCGTCGCTCTCGGGCTGCTCGGCAGGGCCACCGCCGGCCCCACGCCCCTCACGCTTGGGGAGCACGGCGTGCTGACGCTCGAGCTGCCGGACGGCTGGCACCTTGAGCGCCACGGCGACGGGCAGGGTCCGCCGAGCTTCCTGCTGACGCCGGCGACGGGCGAGCGCTTCGAGGTGCTGCTGACGGCGCTCTGGCCGGGCGGCGCCGGCCGGCTGCCCGACGAGGCGGCGCTGCGCCGCGAGGTCGGCGACGCGGCCGAGTCGGCCCGCCAGCAGTCGATCGAGCGCACGCTGCCGCTCGAGGCGCTGACCGGGCCCGACGTGCACGGCGTCTACTTCCGCGCGACCGACCGTGCACCGAAGCCCGGCGAATACAGGTACCTGGCGCAGGGGCTCGCGCGCGTGGGCGGCATCGTGCTCGCGTTCACGGTGCTCTCGAACGACGGCGCGCGCGAGGCGCCGCGGCTCGCGCTCGAGATGCTGCGCGGCGCGCGCCACGCCCCGCCAACCGGGCCCGGAGAACGCACCTGATCGGCCCCGCGCCGCCGCTCGTGCGACGCGCGCTTGGGCTCTACCTCGGCGCTGCGCTCCTGACGCCCGTCGCGGGGCTCTTCGACCCGGTGCCGGCGGGGAGCGGGGGTCCCGGCACCGCCGCGCTCCTCGCGCTCGCGCTGCCGGTCGCGGCGCTGAAGGCGTTCCTGCTGCTGCGCGCCTGGCAGCGCCGCGGCTGGGCGCGCATCGGGCTCGCGGTGTTCACGTGGCTCGGGATCGCCGCCTACATGCCGGGGCTCGTGCACGCATTCCGGGTCGCACCCGCCATGGGCGCGGCCGATCTCGTGCTCGTGCTTGCGGAAGCAATCGCGATCGTGCTCCTATTCCTGCCAGTGTCGAACCGCTGGTACCGGTCGGTCACCACGACGGCCGCCGCACCCTGACGGAGGACTTGCGATGGAACGCGTGACGGGCATCGGCGGCGTGTTCTTCCGGGCGCGCGACCCGGCCGCGCTCGCGCGCTGGTACGAGCAGCACCTCGGCATCGACCCGGTGCCGACCGGCGAGGGCGGCAAGGTCTGGGAGCCCGCCGGCGGCCCGACGGTGTTCGCGCCGTTCAAGCTGGACACGGGCTACTTCGGGCGCGAGTCGCAGCAGTTCATGCTGAACTTCCGGGTCGGCAACCTCGACGCGATGCTGGCGCAGCTGCGCGCGGCCGGCATCGAGGTCCCCGTGCCCGAGGAGTACCCGCAGGGCCGCTTCGCGCGGGTGCACGACCCGGAGGGGAACCCGATCGAGCTGTGGGAGCCGAAGGAAGAGTAGGCCCGCCGTGCACGGAGGTCAGTCGATGCCCGACTACCGCGCGTTCCTCCGCATCCGCCATCCCTCGATCGACCCCGCCGAGATCAGCGAGGCGCTCGGCCTCGAGGCCGAGCACGCCTGGGCCGCGGGCTCCGCGCGCACGGCGGCGGGCGGCGGCCGCGCGCGCTCGGCGCACCCCGACACCTTCTGGATCGCGGAGCTGACGCGCCCCGGCTGGGAGCGCGCGACCTTCCTCGCCGGGCTGCGGGCGCCCGGGCGCGCGGGCGAGGGCGCGCGGCTGCCGCTCGAGCTGTTCCTGTTCGCGCAGCTGCGCCAGCTGCAGGGCAAGGGCGAGTTCCTGCGGCGCCTCGCCGCCGAAGGTGGCGAGCTCGTGCTGCAGGTGGCGCTGCCCGCGATGCCCGAGTTCTGCCTCGAGCTCGGCCCGGGCCTGCTGCGCAGCGCCGGCGACCTGGGTCTTGGGCTGTCGCTCGAGTCCGGCGCCGAGCTCGACGCCGGCGATTGACGAGGCGCGATGCGCGCAAGGAGACCCCCGTGCTCGAGCTGAGACCCTTCTGCGAGTGCTGCGCGACGCCGCTCGCGCCGACCGCGGGCACCGCGTTCATCTGCTCCTTCGAGTGCACGTACTGCGCCCGCTGCGCGGCGCAGGTCCTCGGTGGCCGCTGCCCGAACTGCGGCGGCGAGCTCACGCCGCGCCCGGCGCGGCCGGCGCGCCTGCTCGAGCAGTACCCGGCCTCGACCGAGCGCATCGTGAAGGCCGGCGGCTGCGCGCCGGCCGCCTGAGGCCCGGCGCGCGTGCTGCTCGTCCGCGCGCTCGCGGCGTTCGTGGCGCTGCCCGGTGTCGTCGCATTCCTCGTCCCGCTGCTGATCGAGAAGGACCGGGCGCTCGGGCCCTACCCGCACCCGGAGGCGGCGCTCGCGCTCCTCTACGGCCTCGCCGTGCTGCTCGCCGCGGTGCGCGAGTTCTACCGCGCCGGGCGCGGCACGCTCGCGCCCTGGTCGCCGCCGGCCCGGCTGGTCACGAGCGGCCCGTACCGCCTCTCGCGCAACCCGATGTACATCGGCGTCGCCGCGATCCTCGCGGGCTGGGCGTGGCTGTTCGCCTCGCTGGCGCTCGCGCTGTACGCGCTCGGCGTCGTCGTCGCGTTCCACCTGCGGGTCATCCTGTACGAGGAACCGCTCGCCGCACGGCGCTTCGCGAGCGAGTGGTCGCGCTACCGCGCGCGCGTGCCGCGCTGGCTGTTCTGACGCGCCGCGGCGCGACTTGCGGGGCGCGCTTCGGTACGATGCGGCGGTGGCGGGCCCGGGCCCGCCGCGAGTCCACCCGGAGGACACCCGTGAGCACGCCCCTGTGAGCAGCCTCGTCGGCATCGTCGGCTGGTGCTTCCTGTTCCTGCTGTGCTGGCCGCTCGCGCTGCTCGCGCTCGTGCTCTGGCCGCTCGTGTGGCTGATCTCGCTGCCGTTCAGGCTGATCGGCATCAGCCTCGAGGCGGTGTTCGCGCTGATCCGCGCGATCCTGTTCCTGCCGGCGCGCCTGCTCGGCGCGCGTCCCGCCACCCGCTGACGGCGCCGCGATGGCGCGCGCCGGCGGCCCGCCCGCTGCGCCGCTCCGGGTCGTGCAGGGCGACATCACGCGCCTCGCGGTCGATGCGATCGTCACCGCGGCGAACGCGCAGCTGCGGGGCGGCGGTGGCGTCGACGGCGCGATCCACCGCGCCGCGGGACCGGAGCTGCTCGCCGCCTGCCGCGCGCTCGGCGGCTGCGCGACCGGCGATGCGAAGCTGACGCCCGGCTTTGCGCTTCGCGCCCGGCACGTGATCCACGCGGTCGGGCCCATCTGGCAGGGCGGCGGCCGCGGCGAGGGCGAGCTGCTCGCGAGCTGCTACCGCCGCTCGCTCGAGATCGCGCACGCGGTGCGTGCGCGCTCGGTCGCGTTCCCGTGCATCTCGACCGGCGTCTACGGCTTCCCGGCGGAGCGCGCGGCGCCGATCGCGGTGGCCGCCGTGCGCCGCTTCCTCGACGACCCGCACGGCTTCGAGGAGATCGTGTTCTGCTGCTTCTCGGCGCGCGACGAGGCGCTGTACGCGGCGCTGCTCGCGACGGCCGCGGCCTGAGCGGGACCGGCGGCGCGCCCGCCGCCGCTATACTCGGCACCCGGGGGAAGGAGGCGAGGGGCATGCGCGCGAACCCGATCCTGTGGCCGCTCGTCGCGCAGGTCGCGCTGACCGCGGCGGTGTGGGTGGCGCTCTACGTGCAGCGCCTCGGCGAGATCCGCGCCCGGCGCCTCGACCCCGAGGCGCTGAAGGACAGCCGGCGCGCGGCGGGCGTCCTCGAGCACGTCGCCGCGGCCGACAACTTCCGCACCCTGTTCGAGGTGCCGGTACTGTTCTTCGCGGCGGGACTCGCGATCGCGGCCCTCGGGCGCCCGAGCGCGTGGGAACTCGGCCTCGCGTGGGCGTACGTGGCGCTGCGCGCCGTGCACAGCGCGATCCACGTCGGCTACAACCGCGTCCTGCACCGCTTCGCCGCCTACGCGCTCAGCACGCTGGTCGTGTTCGCGCTCTGGGCGCTGATCGCGCTCGACCTCGCCGCCGCCGGCTGAACGGACCCCGGGGACCCGCATGCTCGCCACCCGCGGACTCACGCATCTCGCGCTCGCGGTCGCCGATCCCGACCGCTCGCTCCGGTTCTACGCCGCGGTGTTCGGCGTGCGCGAGTACTTCCGCGACGCCGGCACGATCCAGGTGCAGGGGCCGGGGCCGCACGACGTCATCGCCTTCGAGCGGCGGCCCGAGCTCGCCGGCGCGAGCGGCGGCCTCCTGCACTTCGGCTTCCGGCTGGTGCGGCCGCAGGACATCGACGCCGCGGTCGCGGCGGTCGAGGGCGCGGGCGGGCGGGTGCTGCGGCGCGGGGAGTTCGCGCCGGGCCTGCCGTACGCCTTCGTCGCGGACCCCGACGGCTACGAGATCGAGATCTGGTACGAATGAGCGGCCGCCCACCCGTGCTCGCCGCGCGCGCGGCCGAGCTCCTCGCCCGGCTGCCGGGGCCGAGGACGCCGGCCTGGCCGGCCGGCGAGCCGTTCACGCTCGCGCTCGCGCACGGCACGATGTCGGTCGAGGTCTTCGCGCCGCGCGGCACCGACACGCAGACCCCGCACGCGCAGGACGAGCTCTACATCATCCACGCCGGGCGCGCGACGCTCGAGGTCGAGGGCGAGCCGCACGCGGCGGCGGCGGGGAGCGTGCTGTTCGTGCCGGCCAGGGCAGTGCACCGCTTCGTCGACCTCTCGCCCGACTTTGCGGCGTGGGCGGTGTTCTGGGGACCGGACGGCGGCGAGCGCTGAGGGGGGCCTGCGCCGGATCGCGGGCGCGGGCGGCGGGTTCGTCATCGCCCGCGTAGGGCCTGCGCACCCACCCCCTCGAGCGTCCGCCTCGAGCAGTCGCACGGGCCGGCCAGGGCCCGGCCGCCGCGCCGGCAGGCAGCCGGGCGGGCGGCCCGGCACAATGGCGGCATGACCGGGACGGGCGAGTCGGCGGAGGCGGTGGCGGCGAAGGACGACTGGCTCGGCACCGTGCTCGAGCCGTTCCGCACGGGCGTGTTCCGCTCGATCTGGATCGCGAGCCTGCTGTCGAACGTCGGCACGCTCATCCAGACGGTGGCCGCCGCCTGGCTCATGACCTCGCTCGTGAGCTCGGCCGGCATGGTCGCGCTCGTGCAGGCGGCGAGCGCGGCGCCGATCATGCTGCTGTCGATCCCGGCGGGCGCGATCGCCGACATCTGGGACCGGCGCGCGCTGATGCTGCTCGCGCAGGCGCTGATGGGCGTGACCGCGGTGGTGCTGACCGCGCTCGCCTTCGCCGGCAGCATCGGGCCGTGGTCGCTGCTCGCGTTCACGTTCCTGCTCGGCTGCGGCAGCGCGCTGTACGCACCGGCCTGGCAGTCCTCGGTCGGCGAGCAGGTGCCGCTGCCGCAGCTGCCGGCGGCGGTGAGCCTGAACGCGATCAGCTTCAACATCGCGCGCACGGTGGGCCCGGCGATCGGCGGGCTCATCGTCGCCTCGGCCGGCGCGCCGGCCGCGTTCCTCGTGAACGCCGCCTCCTACGTCGGGCTCATCGTCGTGCTGGCGCGCTGGCGGCGGCCGCACGTGCCGCGGGCGCTGCCACCCGAGAGCATCGGCGCCGCGCTCGGCGCCGGGCTCACCTATGCGCGGCTCTCGCCCGCGATCCGCACGGTGCTGCTCCGGAGCCTCGTGTTCTCGGTGTTCGCGAGCGCGCTGTGGGCGACGGTGCCGCTGATCGCGCGCGACCTGCTGCACGGCGGGCCGCTGACCTTCGGCTTCCTGCTCGGCGCCTTCGGCGCGGGCGCGGTTAGCGCCGCGCTCGGCAGCGCGTGGCTCCGGCGCCGCTACAGCGCCGACCAGGTCGCGACCTCGGCCGCGGTCGGCTACGGCGTCGCGACCATCGTGCTCGCCGGCAGCCACTTCGTGCTGCTCTCGGCGCTCGCCTGCGCGCTCGCCGGCTCCTCGTGGGTGCTCAGCTACTCGACCTTCAACATCGCGACGCAGGTGTCCTCGCCGCGCTGGGTGGTCGGGCGCACGCTCGCGATCTACCAGACGGCCGCGTTCGGCGGCATCAGCGTCGGCGCCTGGCTGTTCGGCCAGTACGTCGAGCTCGGCGGCCTCGAGGTGACGCTGCTGACCGCGGGGCTGCTGCAGGCGGGCTCGTTCATCATCGCGCGGCGCTGGCCGCTGCACGTGGCGAACGCGATCGACATGGACCCGCTGAGCGGCGCGCCGGACGACCACGCGCGCGCGGCGATCGACCCGGAGGCGGGCCCGGTCGTGATCTCGGTCGAGTACCGCATCGCGGTGCACGACGCGGCCGAGTTCGTGCGCGTCGCGCACGAGCTCGGCCGGATCCGGCGCCGCGACGGCGCGCGGCGCTGGATCCTGCTGCAGGACCTCGACGAGCCGCGCCGCTGGCTCGAGCGCTACGAGACGCTGACCTGGCTCGACCACCTGCGCCAGTCGCAGCGGCGCACGGTCGCCGACCAGGGCGTCCGCGACCGGCTCATCGCCCTGCACCAGGGCCCGGCGCCGCCGCGGGTGCTGCACCTGCTGGCCCGCTCGCCGGACGACGCGCACGGGCTCCTGGGCCCCGAGCGCCTGCTGGCGCGGCCCGGGCCCACCGACCCCCGGCTGGCGGGCGAGGTGGCGCTCCCGCCGCGCGCCGCCCTGCGGGAAACCCCGCCGCCACCGCCCGAGGCGACGCAGCCCCCCCGAAGGCACTAAAATACAAGGCTCTGCGCCCGCCCCGGCGGGCGCGCCTCGTTCAGGACCCGCGACGGGACATGGGCCGGATCTTCGAAGTCCGCAAGCACGCGATGTTCGCGCGCTGGAACCGCATGGCGAAGCAGTTCCACCGCATCGCGAAGGACATCAACATCGCGGTGAAGTCGGGCGGCACGGACCCGAACTCGAACCCGGCGCTCAGGCGCGCGGTGCAGAACGCCCGCGCCGTCAACATGCCGAAGGACAAGGTCGAGGCCGCGATCAAGCGCGCGAGCGGCAAGGACGCGACGAACTTCGCCGAGGTGACCTACGAGGGCTACGCCCCGCACGGCGTCGCGATCCTCGTCGAGGCCGCGACCGACAACCCGACCCGCACGGTCGCGAGCGTGCGCCACCTGTTCTCGAAGAGCGGCGGCAACCTCGCGAGCACCGGCGCGGTCGCGTTCCAGTTCAAGGAGATGGGCGTCTTCCGCCTGAACCCCGAGGGCATCGACCCGGACGAGCTCGAGCTCCACCTGATCGACCACGGCCTCGAGGAGATGGGCGAGAGCACCGGCGAGAAGGGCGAGCCGCAGCTCGTCGTGCGCTGCGCGATCCGCGACTTCGGCACGCTGCAGAAGGCGCTCGAGGACCGCGGCATCGCGCCTATGTCGGCGGAGCGCGAGTTCGTGTGCGTGACGCCGACCGAGCTCCCCGAGGAGCAGGCCAAGGACGTGCTCGAGCTCATCGACCGGCTCGAGCAGGACGATGACGTCCAGAAAGTCTTCCACACGCTTGCCTGAGGGCCCCGGAATGCGCCTCCCCGCCGCCGGGATCCTGGCCGCGCTCGCCGCGGGCGCCGTGCTCGCTGCCGAGCCGACCGCGACGCAGGCGCCGCTGCCGGCGAGCCGCCCGCCGCCGAAGACCATCGCGCAGGCGGCGACGATGAAGGAGCTGCTCGCGGCCTCGAAGCCCGGCGACTGGCGCGGGCTCGACCCGGACCACACGCTCTACCTCGAGCTCGCGACCGGCCGGGTCGTCATCGAGCTCAACCCGGCGTTCGCGCCGCGGCACGTCGCGAACATCGAGACGCTGGCGCGCGCGCACTGGTACGACGGCCTCGCGATCAACCGCGTGCAGGACAACTTCGTCGTCCAGTGGGGCGACCCGCTGAACGGCAAGCCGAACGTCGGCGAGCGCCGCCTGCCGTCGGAGTTCACGCGCCCGGGCGCGGCGCTGTCGTTCACGCGCCTCAAGGACCCGGACACCTTCGCGCCCGAGGTCGGCTTCTCGAACGGCTTCCCGGTGGCGCGCAACGCCGGCGAGGCCTGGCTCGTGCACTGCTACGGCATGGTCGGCGTCGGCCGCGACACCGACCCCTCGACCGCGATCGGCACGGAGCTGTACGCGGTCATCGGCCAGGCGCCGCGCCAGCTCGACCGCAACATCGCGCTCGTCGGGCGGGTCGTGTGGGGCATGGAGCAGCTCTCGAGCCTGCCGCGCGGCTCCGGCGACCTCGGCTTCTACGAGCAGCCCGAGCAGCACGTGCCGATCACGACCGTGCGCCTCGCCGCGGAGGTGCCGGCCGCCGAGCGCTCGAACCTCGAGGTCATGCGGACCGACACGCCGACCTTCGAGCGCCTGGTCGAGATCCGCCGCAACCGCAAGGACGCCTGGTACAAGGTGCCGGCCGGCCGCATCGACGTGTGCAACGTGCCGCTGCCGGTGCGCGAGAAGCCGGTGGAGCGGGCGGACAGGAAGAAGGGCTGAGCGCCGCTACGCCTCGGGCACGGCCGCGGCGCCGGCGAGCCGCGCCGCCAGGTCCGCGGCCGACAGTTCCCGCTCCGAGCGCGCGATCACGAGCGTCGCGACCGCGTTGCCGACCAGGTTCGTGAGCGCGCGCGCCTCGCTCATGAAGCGGTCGATGCCGAGGATCAGCGCGAGGCTCGCGACCGGCACCGACGGGACGACCGCGAGCGTCGCGGCGAGCGTGATGAAACCCCCGCCGGTCACGGTCGCCGCGCCCTTGGAGCTCAGCATCGCGACCACGAGCAGCATCAGCTGGTCGCCGACCGACAGCGGCACCTTGAGCGCCTGCGCGAGGAAGATCGCCGCGAGCGACAGGTAGATGCAGGTGCCGTCGAGGTTGAACGAGTAGCCGGTCGGCACGACGAGGCCGACCGTGGCGCGCCGGCAGCCGAGCGCGGTCATCTTCTCGATGAGCGGCGCGAGCACGCTCTCCGAGGAGGAGGTGCCGACCACGGTCAGCAGCTCGGTCCTGAGGTACGCGAGCAGCCGCAGGATCGAGAAGCCCGCGAGCCGCGCGACCGCCCCGAGCACGCCGAGGATGAAGAGCAGGCACGTCAGGTAGAACACGCCCATGAACGCGGCGAGGGGCCTGAGGCTCTGCCAGCCGAACCGGCCGACCGTGAAGGCCATCGCGCCGAAGGCGCCGAGCGGCGCGAGCCACATGACGAAGCCGACGATCCTGAACAGCACCTGCGACAGCGACTCGATCAGCGCGACGAAGGGCTGCGCGCGCTCGCCCGCGACCGCCGCGCCGAAGCCGACCAGCAGCGCGACCAGCAGCACCTGCAGGATCTCCCCGCCGGTCAGCGCGCCCGGCAGCGTGTTCGGGATCACGTTCAGCAGGAAGTCGGCGACCGACTGCGCCCGGGCGGCGCTCGCGTAGCGCGCGACCAGGCTCGCATCGAGCTGCCCCGGCGCGACCGGGAAGCCCTCGCCGGGCCGGGCGAGGTTCGCGACCAGCATGCCGACCAGGAGCGCGACCGTCGACAGCACCTCGAAGTAGACGAGCGCCTTGAGCCCGATGCGCCCGACCCGGGGCAGGTCGCGCATGTGGGCGATGCCGAGCACGATCGTGCAGAATACGATCGGCCCGACCAGCATGCGGATCAGGCGGATGAAGCCCTCGCCGAGCGGCTGCAGCGCCTGGCCGGTCGCCGGCCACAGCCAGCCGACCAGCACGCCGGCGAGGACGGCGGTCAGGACCCAGAAATACAGCGATCGGGCGAGTCGGCGCATGGCGCAGTCCGAGAGCGCGGGCCCGGGGCCAGGGAGGACCCGCCGGATGATGGCACGAAAGCTCGTCGCAGCACTGCTCGGGGCCGCCGCCCTCCTGCCGGGCGCGCGGGCGGCGCCGCCCCCGGTCGAGGCCTTCGCGCACGTGCCGAGCATGTCGGGCGTGCGGATCTCGCCGGACGGCCGGCGCATCGCGTACCTGCGCCCGGTCAACGGCCTGCCGGCCGCGTTCGTGTACGACTTCGATTCGAAGGCTCCGCCCGTGGCCGTGCTCGCCTCCGACCCTACGCTCGCGAAGATCGCGTGGTGCCGGTTCAAGAACGACACGGTCCTCGTCTGCGGCTACCACGGCACGGTGCGTTCGCTCGACGGGCCGTTCCCGGCGTCGCGCCTCGTCGCGGTCAACCTCGCCGACCGCAAGATGAAGGTCCTGATCGAGCGCAACCGCGACGTCGGCAGCTCGCAGTTCCAGGACGAGATCCTCGACTGGCAGGCGGGCGACCCGACGCGGGTGCTGGTCGCGCTGCGCGAGCAGTTCGACGAGCACCCGGGGGTCTACGACCTCGACGTGACGACGGGCGTGCTGCACCTGCGCCTGCAGCCGTACCGGCCGATCGACGAGTTCACGACCGACGCCACGGGCGAGGTGCGCCTCGGCTGCGGCGTGCGCGACACCTCGATGCAGTGCTTCACGCGCGACCCGGCGGACGGCGCCTGGCGGCTGCTCGTGAAGTACGAGTACTTCCTCGGCGAAGGCGGCCGGCTGGCGAAGCCGCTCGGCTTCGGCACCGACCCGAACATCCTCTACACGCTCGGCGAGTTCGAGGGCCACGACGCGCTGTGGCGCGTCGACCTGCGCGACCGGGAGCCGCCGCAGCTCGAGTTCACGCACCCGCTCGTCGACGTCGAAGGCACCATCCGCACGCGCTCCGGCCGCCTGCTCGGCGTGCGCTACGACACCGACCGCCCGAACGTCTACTACCTCGACGACGCGTACCGGGACGAGATGCGCGCGGTCGCGGCGCTGGTGCCGGACCATGCGGTCGAGGTCGTCAGCGCGAGCGCGGACGAAGCGCGGCACATCGTGCTCGCCCGCTCCGACGTCGATGCCGGCAGCTACTACCTGTACGACCGCGGCAAGCACACGCTGCTCGCGCTCGGCAGGGAATACCCGGAGCTCGAGCCGCAGCAGCTCGGGCGGATGCAGTGGATCGAGTACGCCGCGCGCGACGGCACGAAGATCCCGGGCTACCTGACCGTGCCGCGCGGCGCGCCGGCCAAGCACCTGCCGCTGATCGTCATGCCGCACGGCGGCCCGATCGCCCGCGACCGCTGGAGGTTCTTCTTCCTGCAGCAGTTCCTCGTCTCGCGCGGCTACGCGGTCCTGCAGATGAACTTCCGCGGCTCCGCCGGCTACGGTTCCGCCTGGTTCGCGGCCGCGCACCAGGACTGGGGCGGCCTGACCTACCGCGACATCGAGGACGGGGCGCGCTGGGCGGTGTCGAGCGGCGTCGCCGATCCCGGGCGGATGGCGGTCGTCGGCTGGAGCTTCGGCGGCTACGCGGCCCTGCTCGCCGCCGTGCGCGACGGCGCGAGCTACCGCGGCGCGATCAGCATCGCCGGCGTCAGCGACCTGAGCGAGCTGCGCGAGGAGCAGCACCGCTTCATGAACTACCGGATCGCCGACCGCCAGATCGGCGACGACCGCGCCAAGCTCAAGGCGGACTCACCGGCCCGGCACGCGGCGGACGCGGCGACCCCGGTGCTGCTGATCCACGGCACCCGCGACTGGCAGGTCGAGGTCGACCACAGCAAGCGGATGAACTCGGCGCTGAAGTCCGCGAAGAAGCCCGTCGAGCTGATCCTGCTCGAGGGCGAGAGCCACCAGATCGACGGCGAGGCGGCGCGTGCGGCCTTGCTGAAGGCGGTCGAGCGCTTCCTGCTCGAGCACCTCGGGCCCGGCGTCAGCCCACCGACTTGACCGCCTGGATCAGCTGGTTCACGGCGCCCTGCGCGTCGCCGTACAGCATGCGCGTGTTGTCGAGGTAGAAGAGCGCGTTCTCGATGCCCGAGAAGCCCTGCCCCTGGCCGCGCTTGATGACGATGACGTTCTTGGCCTTGTCGGCGTTCAGGATCGGCATGCCGTAGATCGGGCTCGACTTGTCGTTGCGCGCGACCGGGTTCACGACGTCGTTCGCGCCGATGATCAGCGCGACGTCGGTCGTCTCGAACTCGGCGTTGATCTCGTCGAGGTCCGCGATCAGGTCGTAGGGGACGCCGGCCTCGGCCAGCAGCACGTTCATGTGCCCGGGCATGCGGCCCGCGACCGGATGGATCGCGAACTTGACGGTGACGCCGCGGTTCTGCAGCAGCTGCGCCAGCTCCCACACCTTGTGCTGCGCCTGCGCGACCGCCATGCCGTAGCCGGGCACGACGATGACCTTCTGCGCGAAGGCCATCATGACGCCCGCGTCCGAGGCCTCGATCGGCTTCTGCGAGCCCTTGACCTCGCCCGTCGCCGCGCCGCCGGTGTCGCCGAAGCCCGAGAACAGCACGTTGCCGAGCGAGCGGTTCATGGCCTTCGCCATCAGCTGCGTGAGCAGGGTGCCGGCGCTGCCGACCACGGTGCCGGCGATGATCATGGCGGCGTTGTTGAGCACGAAGCCCTCGAACGCGACCGCGAGCCCGGTCAGCGCGTTGTAGAGCGAGATCACGACCGGCATGTCGGCGCCGCCGATCGGCAGCGTCATCGAGAGCCCGAGCACGAGGGCCGCCACGAAGAAGGCGCTGACGACGGCCGGGCTCGAGTTGACGCCGGTCGCGATCATGCCGCCGAGGATGATCGCGGCCGCGAGGATCAGCACGTTGAGGAGCTGCTGGCCGGAGAAGCGGAACGAGCGCTTGATGAGGCCCTGCAGCTTGCCGAACGCGATCAAGGAGCCCGAGAACGACACCGAGCCGATCAGGCCGCCGATGACCGCGAGCGTCAGCGCGCTCACCGAGTGCGTGTCGCCGCGGTAGAGCTCGACGCCGGCGATCGCCGCGGCCGCGCCACCGCCCATGCCGTTGTAGAGCGCGATCATCTGCGGCATGTCGGTCATCGCGACGCGCTTGCCGCTCCACCAGGCGAGCGCGCCGCCGATCGCGATCGCGAGGATCACGAGCGCCAGGTTGGTCGCGGCCGCGCCGCCCGCGTGGCCCGCGACCAAGGGCGCGAGGAAGGTCACGAGCGTGGCGATCAGCATGCCGAGGCCGGCCCACAGGATGCCGCCGCGGGCGGTGACCGGCGAGCTCATGCGCTTGAGCCCGGTGACGAACAGGAACGCGACCAGGATGTAGGCGGCGTCGATGATCCACTTCGCGGCGGCGGGGCTGAGGAAGGACATCAGCGGTGCCCTCCACCCGCGGCGCGCTGGCCGCTCGACTTGAACATCTCGAGCATGCGCTCGGTCACGACGTAGCCGCCGACCGCGTTGCCGGCGGCGAGCACCGTGCCGACGAAGCCGATGACCTGCTCGAGCGTGCTCTCGGCGTTGAAGAGCGCGACCATGGCGCCGACCAGCACGATGCCGTGCACGAAGTTGCTGCCGGACATCAGCGGCGTGTGCAGGATGACCGGCACGCGCGAGATGACCTCGTAGCCGGTGAAGGCGGCGAGCATGAAGATGTAGATGGCGATGATGCCGTCGATCATGGGTCGTCCTCGTCGCGCGGCGGCTCAGCCGGCGAGCAGCTTGGCGGTCGGCTCGTGCTTGACCTGGCCGGCGTGCGTGAGCACGGTGCCGGCGAACACCTCGTCGTTCCAGTCGATGCTGAGCACGCCCTGCTTGAGCGCGGGCGAGAGCAGGTTGTAGAGGTTGCGCGCGTACATCTCGCTCGCGTGGTAGGCGAGCTGCGCGGGCAGGTTCACGGGCCCGATCACGCGCGCGGGCCCGTGCTGGACGGTCTCGCCGGCGCGGGTCAGCTCGCAGTTGCCGCCGTTCTCGGCGAGGATGTCGACGATCACGGCACCCACCTTCATGCGCTCGACGGCGGCGCGCGAGATGATCTTCGGCGCCGGCCGGCCCGGCACGCCGGCGGTCGTGATGACCGCGTCCGCGACCGCGATGCGCCCGTCGAGGACCTCCTGCTGCTTGGCCTTCTCCTCGGCCGTCAGCTCGCGCGCGTAGCCGCCGGTGCCCTCGGCGGTGACGCCGGTCTCGACGAACTTCGCGCCCAGCGACTTCACCTGGTCGCGCGTGGCGCTCCTGACGTCGTAGGCCTCGACGATGGCGCCGAGGCGCCTCGCGGTCGCGATCGCCTGCAGGCCCGCGACGCCGACGCCGATCACGAGCACCTGGGCGGGCCGGATCGTGCCCGCGGCGGTCGTCAGCATCGGGAAGAAGCGGTCGAGCGAGTTCGCGGCGATCAGCACCGCCTTGTAGCCGGCGATCGCGGCCTGCGAGGACAGCGCGTCCATCGACTGCGCGCGCGAGATGCGCGGCACCAGCTCCATCGCGAAGCTCGTGATGTTGCGGTCCCGCAGCACCTTCACCGCCGGCAGGTGGTTGTGCGGCTGCATGAAGCCCGCGTGCACGGCGCCCGACTTCAGCAGGCCGGCCTCGGCCGGGGTCAGCGGCTGCACCTTGAGGAGCAGGTCGGCGCGCCCGTAGACGCTCGCCGCATCGGCGGCGAACTCGACGTTCTTGTAGAGCGCGTCCGGGAACTGCGCGGCCGCGCCGGCGCCGCGCTCGAGCAGCAGCTGCGCGCCCGCCGCCTGGAACTTGGCCGCGATCTCGGGCACGAGGGCGACGCGCGCCTCGCCCGGCTGCGTCTCGCGCGGCACGCCGATGAGGAGGCCGCGGGCGGCGGAGGGAACGGCGGACATCAAAATCCTCCTGGCGCAGGCCCGGCCGGCGGCGGCGACCCGCCCTCACGCACGGCGCAGGCGTCCGGAATTTGCCTTGTTAATCTGTGCCTTGCGTCGATTGCTTCTGGCACAAGCGTCTCGTATCTTAACACGCATGAAAGTGCGCCAGCGCCGAGAGAAGCTCCGCAAGCCCGCCGCGGCGACGCTGCCGGCGCGCACGCCGCCGTCGCCGGCGCTCAGCCAGCAGGTGCTGCGCACCGACGTCGCCGGCATGCCGCTCGAGTGGATCGACTACAAGGAGGCGGTGCGCCTCTACCACATGGAGCAGGTGGCCTACACCTGCGGCTCGCTGCTGTTTCGCCTGCACGGCGGCACGAACGCCAGGAGCGGCGAGCAGACCGTCGTCGACGTGAGCTCGATCGTCGCGACGATCGGCCACTCCTCCAATCCCGGCACGACGCGCCACGACTACGTCCCGCCGCTCAACAACGAGACGCTGTTCAAGCGCGACGGGTACCTGTGCATGTACTGCGGCCTGCGCTTCCCGACGCAGCAGCTGTCGCGCGACCACGTGCGGCCGTTCTGCCGCGGCGGGGCGGACGTTTGGACCAACGTCGTGACCGCCTGCCGGCGCTGCAACAACGCCAAGGCCTCGCGCAGCCCCGAGGAGGCCGGCATGCAGCTGCTCGCCGTGCCGTTCACGCCGACCTACGCCGAGTACATCTACCTGAAGGGCCGGCGCGTGCTGGCCGACCAGATGGCCTACCTGCTGGCCCACTTCCCGCGCTCGAGCCCGCTGCACGAGCGCATCCGGCAGTGGCTCCAGTAGCGATGCCCGTCGTCCACCTGGTCGACGCCAGCTACTTCATCTTCCGCGCCTTCTACTCGATGCCGCCGTCGATGGCCGACGGCGAGGGCCGCCCCGTCAACGCGCTGTACGGCTTCGCGCGCTTCCTGTCGGACCTGCTCGAGAACGAGCGGCCGGCGCACCTCGGGATCGCCTTCGACGAGAGCCTCGCGGGCTCGTTCCGCAACCGGCTGTACCCGGCCTACAAGGCGAACCGCGAGCCGGCGCCGGCGGAGCTCAAGGAGCAGTTCGCGCGCTGCCGCGAGCTGTGCCGGCTGCTCGGGCTCGCCGAGTTCGGCAGCCCCGAGTACGAGGCCGACGACATCATCGGCACGCTGGCGGCGCGCATGCGCGCGGCCGGGTTCAGCGCGACGCTCGTGACCCGCGACAAGGACCTCGCGCAGCTGATCCACGTCGGCGATGAGTTCTGGGATTACTCGGCCGAGGAGCGCTTCGGCTACGCCGAGATCCCCGAGCGCTTCGGCGTCTACCCGGAGAAGATGGCCGACTTCCTCGCGCTCACCGGCGATGCGGTCGACAACATCCCGGGGGTCCCCGGCATCGGCCGCAAGACCGCCGCGGCGCTGCTCGGGCGCTTCGACTCGCTCGAGGACCTGTACGCGCGCCTCGAGGAGGTGCCGTCGCTGAAGCTGCGCGGCGCCGCGGCGCTGCCCGCCAAGCTCGCGACGCACCGCGAGGCCGCGTTCCTCGCCCGCGAGCTGACGCGCATCGCCTGCGACATGCCGCTCGCCGCCGGCCCCGCGACGCTGCGCCGCGGGACGCCCGACCTCGCGGCGCTCGGCGCGTTCTACGACCGTGCCGGCTTCGGGCCGGCGCTGCGCCGCCAGGCCGAGCGGATCGCCGAGCGCGCCGCCGCCGCGTGAGCGTCCGGCACCGCGCGCTCGCCGCGGCCCTGTCGGCCGCGAGCGGCCGGCGCGCCGCCCCCGATCCCGAGCGCACCGTCGGCGGGTCCTTCGATGCCTGCCACCGCTGGCCGACCGAGGCCGCGCCGCTGTTCGTGAAGCTCGGCCCGGTGGCCGCGGCGGCCCGCTTCGCCGCCGAGGCCGACGGCCTCGCGGCGCTCGCGGCGAGCGGCACGGTGCGCGTGCCGGCGGTCGTCGGCCACGGCACGGCCGAGGACAGCGCCTGGCTCGCGCTCGAGTGGCTCGACCTCGTGCGGCCGGACGCGCATGCCGAGCGCGCGCTCGGCCACGCGCTCGCCTCGCTCCACGACGTGCACGGCCCGGCCTTCGGCTTCGCCGCCGACAACTTCATCGGCCGGACGGCGCAGCCGAACGGCTGGCTCGCCAACGGCGCGGCCTTCCTCGCCGAGCGGCGCATCGGCCACCAGCTCGCGCTCGCGCACCGCCACGGCCACCGGCTCGCGCGGCGCGGCGAGCGGCTGCTCGCGGCCGTGCCCGCGATCCTCGGCAGCCACCGGCCGCGGCCCGCGCTGCTGCACGGCGACCTGTGGGCCGGCAACCGCGCGATGCTCGCGGACGGCACGCCCGTGCTCTTCGACCCGGCCGCGTATTTCGGCGACCCGGAGGCGGAGCTCGCGATGACGCGGCTGTTCGGCGGCTTCGCGCCGGAGTTCTACGCCGCCTACGCCGAGCGGCATCCGCCGGCGCCGGGGGCGGCGGCGCGCGAGGGCCTGCACCGCCTCTACCACGTGCTGAACCACCTGAACCTGTTCGGCAGCGGCTACCTCGCCGAGGCCGAGTCGCTGATCGACGCGCTGCTCGCGGCCGCGGGCGGCTGAGCGCTCAGCGTGCGCCGGCCAGCACGCCGCGCAGCTCCCGCGCGAGCAGGCGCGCCGCGAGCCGCTCGCGCAGCTCGCTCGGCGCGGCGAGCCCCATCCGCTCGAGGTAGGGCGCGAGCGAGGCGTCCGGCCGCGCACCGAGCGCGGCCAGCACCGCGACGAGGCGCCCGCCGGTCGAGGCGGTGCGCGCCTCGAGGCTGCGCAGGGCCTTCGACAGCACGATCTCCTCGCCCGTGAAGTCCGTGCCGAACGGGAACTCGGACAGGAGCCCGCGGCCCGTGAGCGGCGCGAGGCGGCGCGTGAGCGCGGCGGGCGTGTTCTCGCCGGCGCCTTCCGGCAGCCGGAAGCCGCGCTCGAGCTTGCCGGCGCGCTGCGCCGCGGCGATCAGCTGCGGCTGGAAGCGCGCGTCGGCGATCGCGATCATCGCCGCCGCGCAGTCGCGGTCGGTGCGCCCGCGCAGGTCCGCGATGCCGTACTCGCTGACGACGATGTCCCGCAGGTGCCGCGGGATCGTCGTGTGGCCGTAGTTCCAGACGATGTTCGAGGTCAGGCGGCCGTGGCTCGTGCGCGTCGCCCGCACCAGCAGGATCGAGCGCGCCTCGGGCAGCTCGTGCGCCATCGTGACGAAGTCGTGCTGGCCGCCGACGCCGCTGACGACCTGGCCGGAGTCGAGCGCGTCCGAGACCGCGGCGCCGAGCGCGGTCATCATCATCGAGGAGTTGATGAAGCGCGCGTGCCGGCGCTGCGCGACCCGCAGCGCGTAGTCATCGCCATACAGCGAGTTCGTGTAGCCGATGCGCGTCATCGCGAAGCGCGTGCGGTCGTCCTCGGCGAGCTCGCGCAGCGCGCCGTAGAAGCCGCGCGGGCCGAGGAAGAAGCCGGCGTGCAGCACGCGCCCGCCCTCGAGGCGCCGCGCGAGGCAGCGGCCGGCGAGCGCCGCGCGGCAGGCGGGGTCGTCGAGCCGTGCGCCGGAGCGCGTGCCGTCGGGCGCGACGATCGTGCCGGGCGGCTCGAAGCGCGTGCCGGGCAGGAACAGCCCGGCCTGCTCGAGCGCGGCGAAGCTCTGCGCATCGAGCACCTCGAGCCCGCTGCGCGCGAGCGCCACCAGCGTCTCGACGTCGGGCCGCTCGCCGACGGCGCCCTCGTCGAGCAGCCGCTGCAGGTGCGCCTCGGGGTACACGCGGCGCGACAGGATGCCGGCGCGGTACAGGTCGAGGAAGCCGTCGACGAACATCTCGGTGCAGGCGTAGAGCCCGCGCGCGAAGGGCGCCGTGCCGCCGACCGCGCCGAGGACGGGCGCGAAGCGCCGGCGCGTGCCGAGCGCATCGAGCGCCTCGACGAAGGCCGCGTTCTGCTGCTGGCGGAGCTGCAGCGCATAGACGATGGCATCGCCGAGCTCGCCGATCCCGAGCTGCAGCGTGCCGCCGTCGCGCACGAGCGCCGCGGCGTTGAGGCCGATCGCGTGCTCGACCGTGCCGAGCGGCATGTTCGGCGGGCAGTACAGCTCGGTCTCGGTGCGCGGCGCATCGAGCAGGTAGTCGAAGCGCTCGGGCGGCAGCGCCGCATCGCCCGTCATGAACGGCATCCGCCGGTTGATGGCGCCGACCACGAGCGAGTCGCGGCCGGCGGCGCGCGCGGCGTCGAGGATCGGGAACAGGTCGAGCGTCAGGTCCGGGTTCGAGGACAGCGACAGCTGCTCCCGGCCGGGCTCGCCGCGGACGGCCACCTGCTGCGCGAGGACGTTGATGCCGAGCGTCGCGAGCTCGCGCGCGACCTGCGAGTAGTTCACCGAGATGTAGCGCTGCTGCACCGGGTCGACGCCGAGCCAGGCGCCGGCCTGCAGGTAGAACTCGCGCACCTCGACGTTCGGCGGCAGGCGGCCGCTGCGCAGCGCCTTGACGTACTCGAGGTCGACGTAGTCGCCGAACACGCGCTCGACGAAGGGCCCGAGGAAGCGCCGCTCGAGGTCGGCGCGCGCGGTCGGCCGGTTGAGCGAGAGGGCCGTGACGATGAGGAGGCTGATGGCCGGGTCGCGCGCGGCGCGGCGGTAGAACTCGTTGAGCAGCGCGTTCGGCTTGCCGATCGCGAGCGGCGCGCCGATGACCAGCCGCGGGCCGACCCGGCGCAGCACCGCCTCGACGCACTCGCCGACGTCGTCGAAGCGCCGTGGCCTCGGCTCGGTCACGGCGCGGCGCCCACGATGCGGTCGTAGACGGCGCGGAACGCGCGCGCCGCGCGCGGCAGGTTCGCGCGCCAGTCGGCGTGCGCCCCGGCATCGCCGCCGTCGGTCACGAACTTCACGGCCAGGAACCCGACGCCCTCGCGGCGGCAGACCTTGGCGAGCGCGTAGGCCTCCATCTCGACGATGTCGCACTCGCCGATGTCGTGGCCCGAGACGAAGTGGTCGGCGCTGCCGCAGGTGGCGGCGGGGAGCGCGGGGAGCCGGCGCGGCACCTCGAGCGCGGCGGGCAGGTCGTCGAAGGGCGTCGTGCCGGGCGGCAGTCCCAGCGGGCTCACGTCCATGTCCCGCTGCACGAAGCGCGTGCACTCGACCAGCGTGCCGGGGGCGAGGCGCCGGCTGGCGCAGGTGCCGAAGTCGAGCACGAGCCGCGGCGGCCGTGTCACGAGCGCGCGCGTCAGCGCCCACGCCGAGTTAACCTTGCCGACGCCGGTCACGAGCAGCGGCGAGCGGACGCCTTCGAAGGCGCCGGCCGCTTCCTCGCGCATCGCGAACACGAGCAGGACGTCTTCGGGAGGGATCGGGTGCACGGCGTCGCTTTCTCGGGACGGCGGCAGTCTAGCAGCCGCGCGCGCATCGCCCCGCTGCTGCTCGCCGTCGCGCTCGGCGCGTGCGGCGGGCCGCCGCGCCAGCCGCCCGCGGCACCATCACCCGCGCCCGCGGCCACGGCGCCGGCGGGGCCCCGCTACCGGGTCGATGCGGCGCGCTCGGAGCTGCGCGTCCTCGTCTACCGCGCGGGCCCGCTCGCGCGCTTCGGCCACAACCACGTGCTGATCTCGCGCGCGCTGGAGGGCTCGATCACGCTCGCGGCGCCCGCGGCCTACGCCGGGGCGCGCTTCGACGTGCGCCTGCCGGTCGCCTCGCTCGCGGTCGATGAGCCGGCCGCGCGGCGCGAGGAGGGCGATGAGTTCGCGAGCCAGCCGAGCGCATCGGATATCGAGGGCACGCGGCGGAACCTCCTCGGGCCGCAGGTCCTGAACGCCGCGGCCTGCCCGGTGCTGTCGCTCGCGGGCTCGACCGTGGAGGAGGCGGGCGCGCTCACGGGCCACGCGAGCGTCGATGACTGCGGGCGGGGCGGGCCGGTCGTCGCGCCGCTCTCGGTCAGCGAGCGCGACGGGGCGCTCATCGTGCGCGGCGGCTTCAGCGTGCGCCAGAGCGAGCTCGGCCTCGCGCCGTTCAGCGTCGGGCTCGGTGCGCTCTCGGTGCGCGACGCGCTCGAGGTCCGCTTCGTGCTGACCGCCGTCAGGGAGGCGGGTGGCTGACCCGGCCGGTTGCGCCGCAGCGTGCCGGGTCGCGTCGACGGGTCTAGAGTGCCGACCGGGGGAGGGCGCGGCGCATGTGGCTTGGCACGCCTGCGGCGTTCGGTCAGCGGCACGCCTGGGATCGCTATGCGGTCCCGGCGTTCGTCGTCGCGATCTGGCTCGCGATCCTGCGCGGCTTCGTGCCGGCGATCGTGCGCCACCTGCACGGCGGCGAGCCCGACTACCCGCTCGTCATCCACGTCCACGCGATCGTGTTCGTCGGCTGGCTCGTGCTGCTGAGCACGCAGGTCACGCTGATCCGCAGCGGGCGCTACGCGGCGCACCGCGCGCTCGGCCGGCTGGGCGGCTGGGCCGCGATCGCGATGGTCGTGCTCGGCATCTGGGCGGGGATCGTCCCGGAGCAGGTGCACTTCGGCACGAAGGAGAGCGACCCGCCGTTCCTCGCGATCGAGTTCCTCGAGATGGCGGTGTTCGCGCTTCAGGTCGCGGCCGCGATCGCGCTCAGGAGCGATGCGGCGGCCCACAAGCGCCTGATGCTGCTCGCGGTGCTGTTCCTGACGACGGCGGGCTTTGGCCGCTTCCTCGCCGGTCCGCTGATCCACCTGTTCGGGGGGGAAGGCTTCTTCCAGTTCATGGCCGCGTTCTACGGGCCGACGGACCTGCTCGTCCTCGCGCTCGGCGGCTACGACCTCGTGACGCGCCACCGCCTGCACCCGGCCTACGTCGCGGCGGTCGTGCTCGGCGTCGCGGCCCAGCTCGTCTCGGTCGGGCTCTACTACAGTCCCGCGTGGAAGGCGCTGGCGCTCGGCCTGATCGGCCACTAGCGATCAGCGGCGGCGACCGGCCGCCGTCAGTCGGGCGGCGGCGTGACCAAGAGGTTCGTGCCCTCGGGCGCGACCAGCAGGAGGTGCGTCGCCGGGTCGAGCGATCGCGGCAGGCGCCGCTCAGGCTCCAGGCCGATCTCGGTGAGGCGCGCGCGCACCGGATCGAGGTGCTCGGCGCTGAACACGAGCGTCGGCGCCTCGAGCTCGCGCGTCAGGTAGAGCCCGAGGTCGAGCGTATCGCTGGTCAGCGACAGGTGCGGCCACGGCTCGCTCTCCTCGGCGGCGGTCACGAAGCCGAGCCGCTCCCAGAAGTCGCGCGCGCGCTCGAGGTCGGCGACCGGGATCGCGTACTCCTCGAACCAGCCGAGCGCGGACGGGCGCGCTCCCTCGGGCGGGGAGAAGGTGCGCGCCTCGACGAGCCGCGCATGCTGCCCGGCGGGCGTCGCGAAGCGCGCCTCGTTGAAGGCGTCGTCGCCGAGCACCTGCGAGTCGAAGCGGATGCCGGCGTGGCCGAGCCCACCCAAGTGCCGCGCGAGGTCCGGCAGCACGTACGAGAGCGTCGGTCCCTCGAGCGGCGCATCGTGCAGGCCGAGCGTGATGCGCCCGTCGGTGACGACCGCATAGCGGTGCGCCCAGATCTCGCCGACGGTCGCCGACGCGAAGCCGAGCGACTGGTAGAACTGCCACGACTCGAGCGTGCGCGGCGCCGGCAGCGAGACTTCGAGGAATCGTCCGAGCATGGACGAAGTCTAGCGTGCGCGCCGGCGCGACGCGGGGTACTGGGTAGCAGTCCCCGCGCCTGCCGGGTAATCCGTACCGCTCAGGCGCCGATCCCGCCGATGCAGAGGTACTTGAGCTCGGTGTAGTCGAGGATGCCGTGCTTGGAGCCCTCGCGGCCGATGCCCGACTCCTTCCAGCCGCCGAACGGCCCTTCCTCGTGCGAGATGATGCCGGTGTTGAGGCCGACGATGCCGTACTCGAGCCCCTCGGCGACGCGCCACGAGCGCGCGATGTCGCGCGTGTAGAAGTACGCGGCGAGGCCGAATTCGGTGTCGTTCGACATGCGGATCGCCTCCGCCTCGGTCTCGAAGCGGAACACCGGCGCCACCGGCCCGAAGGTCTCCTCGCGCGCGACCTTCATCGCGCTCGTGACCCCGGTCAGGATCGTCGGCTCGAAGAAGGTGCCGCCGAGCGCGTGGCGCTTGCCGCCGAGCGCGATCCGCGCGCCCTTGGCGAGGGCATCGGCGATGTGCTCCTCGACCTTCGCGACCGCCTTCGAGTCGATCAGCGGGCCCTGCTCGGTCGGGCCGTCGAGGCCGGGGCCGACGCGCAGCTTCTTCGTCGCCTCGGTCAGCTTCGCGACGAAGGCGTCGTAGACGCCCGCCTGCACCAGCAGGCGGTTGGCGCACACGCATGTCTGGCCGGTGTTGCGGTACTTGCTGGCGAGCGCGCCCGCGACCGCCGCGTCGAGGTCGGCGTCGTCGAAGACGATGAACGGCGCATTGCCGCCGAGCTCGAGCGAGACCTTCTTGACGGTCGCCGAGCACTGCTGCATCAGCAGCTTGCCGATCTCGGTCGAGCCGGTGAACGTGATCTTCGCGACCAGCGGGTTCGAGGTCAGCTCGCCGCCGATCGCCGAGGCCTTGCCGGTGATCACGTTGAACACGCCGGCCGGGATGCCGGCGCGGTGCGCGAGCTCGGCCTGCGCGAGCGCCGACAGCGGCGTCGACTCGGCGGGCTTGACGACGAAGGTGCAGCCCGCCGCGAGCGCGGCGCCCGCCTTGCGCGTGATCATCGCCGCCGGGAAGTTCCACGGCGTGATCGCGCCCACGACGCCGACCGGCTGGCGCATCGTGACCAGGCGCTTGTCGGCGGCCGGCGTCGGGATCGTCTCGCCGTACATGCGCCGGCCTTCCTCGCCGAACCACTCGTAGAACGAGGCGGCGTAGCCGACCTCGCCCTTGGCCTCGGCGAGCGGCTTGCCCTGCTCGGCGGTCATCAGCCGGCCGAGGTCCTCGGCGTTCGCGAGCATGAGGTCGGCGAGCTTCTTCAGCATCTTGCCGCGCACCTTCGCCGGGGTCGCGGCCCACGCCGGGAACGCGCGCTTCGCCGCCTCGATCGCGCGGCGCGTCTCGGCGGCGCCCATGCGCGGCACCGTCGCGAGGAGCTTGCCGGTCGCCGGGTTGTGGACTTCGTTCTTGCCGCCCTCGTCGGCGTCGACCCAGCGGCCGTCGACGTAGCACTGCTGGCGGAGGAGGGCGGGATCGGACAGTGTGAAGCTGCTCATGAGGTCACCAGGGGGTAGGGAACCGGCGGGTCGCGCCGGCCGGCGCGCCGTCAGCCGACGTGCCGGTGGAAGAAGTCGAGCGAGCGCTCGAGCGCGAGCTTCGCGCTCGGCGCGTCGTAGGACGCGCGGTCGGTGCAGTTGAAGCCGTGGCCGGCCGGGTACAGGTAGTAGTGCCCGAGCGGGTAGGCCTTCTTGACCTTCTCGATGTCGGCCGCCGGGATGTGCGTGTCCTGCTCGCCGAAGTGGAACATGACCGGGCACTTCGGCGTGCGGTCGAGGAGCTTCGGCAGGCCGCCGCCGTAGTAGGCGATCACGGCGCTGAGCGGCAGGTGGCAGGCCGCGAGCCAGGCGAGCGCGCCGCCCCAGCAGTAGCCGACGAGCCCGACCTTGCCGTGGCCGGCGAGCGCGTCGATGCTGGCCTTCAGGTCGAGCAGCGTCTGCTCGCGCTTCAGCTGCTCGACGATCGCCCGACCGCGGGCGCCCTCGGTGTACGGCAGCACCACCTTGCGCTCCACGCGGTCGAACAGCGCCGGCGCGAGCGCGACGTAGCCGGCCTCGGCGTACTGGCGCACGACCGCCTCGATGTGGCTCGTGAGGCCGAAGATCTCCTGCACGACGACGATGCCGCCGCGCGCCTTGCCCTTCGGGGCGGCGCGGTAGGCGTCGAAGGCGTGGCCGTCGGCGGCCTTCAGCGGCACGGTCGAGGGCTGCGTCATGCACCTGCCCGGGTGGGGCGGCCGGCGGGCCGCGGAACGCCTATTTTGCGCGAGCGGCGCCCGCCGCACCACCGCGGCCCGCGCGCGGGCGGCGGCCCGTCAGCGGCGAGCGCCCACGACGCGCTGGTCGATCGCGCCGAACAGGCTCCGCCCGTCGGGGCCCGTGACCTCGATGCGCACGCGGTCGCCGAACTTGAGGAACGGCGTGCGCGGCGCGCCGAACTCGAGGTGCTCGAGCATGCGCCGCTCGGCGAGGCACGCCGAGCCCTTGCTGCGGTCGTAGTTCGAGACGGTGCCGGAGCCGACGACGGTGCCGGCGCGAAGGTTGCGGGTCCTAGCGCAGTGCGCGATCAGCTGCGCGAAGTCGAAGGTCATGTCGACGCCCGCGTCCGGCGCGCCGAAGCGCACGCCGTTCAGCGAGGTCGCGAGCGGCAGGTGCAGCTTCGCGCCGCTCCAGTGGATGCCGAGGTCCTCGGGCGTCACCGCGACCGGCGAGAACGCGGTCGCGGGCTTCGACTGGTAGAAGCCGAAGCCCTTCGCGAGCTCGCCCGGGATCAGGTTCCTGAGGCTCCAGTCGTTCGCAAGCAGCACGAGCCGGATGTCGCCGCGCGCGAGCACCTCGGCCGGCTGCGTGCCCATCGGCACGTCGCCGGTGATGACGGCGACCTCGGACTCGAAGTCGATGCCGAACTCCTCGCTCGGCACCGGCACGTCGTCGGTCGGCCCGAGGAAGTCGTCCGAGCCCCCCTGGTAGACGAGCGGGTCGGCCCAGAACGAGGCCGGCATCTCGGCGCCGCGCGCCTTGCGCACGAGCTCGACGTGGTTGACGTAGGCCGAGCCGTCGACCCAGTGGTAGGCGCGCGGCAGGGGCGCTGCGAGCAGCGCGGGCTCGTAGGGCCGGGCGTCCGCGACCGCGCCCGCCTCGAGCCGGCGCGCGAGCTCGGCGAGCCGCGGCGCCGCCTGCCCCCAGTCATCGAGCGCCGCCTGCAGCGTCGGGGCGATGCCGGCGGCGGGCGCGAGGCGCGTCAGCGCGCGGTCGACGACGACGAGGCGGCCGTCGCGGCCCGACCTCAGGCTCGCGAGCCTCACGGCCCGCCCCGCCAGCTGTCGACGTAGCCGGCCCACTCGACCTCGGCGGCGGCGGCGCCGATCTCGAGCGCGTCGCGCGTGTCGACCATGACCGCGTACTCGTCGGTCGCGGGCTTCGGCTGCACGAGCATCCGCGTCAGCGCCTTCGGGTGCGGGCCGTGCGTGAAGCCCGCGGGGTGGAAGCTCATCATCCCCGGGTGGATGTTGTCGCGCGAGAAGAAGTCGCCCGCGTGGTAGAAGATGACCTCGTCGTAGTCGTCGTTGTTGTGGAAGAACGGCACCTTGAGCGCGCCCGGGTCGGTCTCGAAGGGCCGCGGCACGAAGGTGCAGACGACGAAGCGCGGCGCGACGAAGGTCGTGTGCGCCGACGGCGGCAGGTGGTAGCGGTGGCTCATCAGCGGCCGCAGGTCCCGGACGTTGATCCGGCACGGGGCGAGGTCGCCGTGCCAGCCGACCGCATCGAGCGGGTTGAACGGGTACACGGCCGTCGACAGCGCCTGGCGGCGCTTGATGAGGACCGGCCACTCGCGCGCGGCGGACGGCGCGCCGGGCGGGCCGCGCTCCTGCTGCGCGAGGAAGGGCTCGTCGATCGCGGGCACGTCCAGCATCGCCGGGTCGAAGATCGCGTGCGCGCCGACGAGGCCCTTGTCGGGCAGCTGGTAGGAGCCGTTGGTCGCCTCGACCAGCAGCGCCGCGAACGGACCGCCGAGCTCGAGGCGCCACAGCGTGCCGCGCGGCAGCACGAGGTAGTCGCCGGCGCGGATCGACAGGTGGCCGAAGTCGCAGTAGAGCTCGGCCGCGCCCTCGTGCACGAACACGAGCTCATCGCCGTCGGCGTTGCGCGCGAGGTGGTCCATCGAGGCGGCGAGCCGGAGCCAGCGCAGCCGCACGTGCGCGTTCTCGAGCACCGGCGCCGCGGCCCACGGCGAGGCGACCGGCGCCGACAGCCGCGCGAGGTCGAAGGCGTGCGGCCTGAGCGGGCCCTCGAAGCGCACCCAGCCGGTCGGCGGGTGGCGGTGGTGGAAGAAGGCCGCCGGGCCGAAGAAGCCCTCCTTGCTCATCTCGCGCTCGTAGGTCCCGGGCGGAAGGTCCGCGTGCGCCTGGCGGCTCGCGGTGCCGCTCGAGCGCGGAAAGCCGATGTATCGCTTCATGGGGGGTCCTCCGGCGTCCGGGGGCAATTTAGTTGCAAGTGAAACTAATTACAAGCGAGGCCCGCGGGGCGCGCGGCCGGCGCACGGCTGGCATAATCCGCCCCTCGCACGCAGGGAGCCAGCTGCCATGACGACGGTGTCCACGGCCCGGCAGGGCGCGGTTGCGGTGATCAGCTTCGGCGAGCCGCCCGTCAACAGCCTCGGCAGCGCCACGCGGCGCGGGCTGGTCGAGGCGCTCGACGCGGCCGCCGCCGACCCCGCGGTCACGGCGATCGTGATCACCGGCCGCCACGGGCTGTTCTCGGCCGGGGCGGACATCAAGGAGTTCGGCACGCCCGCGATGTTCGCGGCGCCGACGCTGCACGACCTGATCGCGGCCGTCGAGTCGAGCGCGAAGCCGGTCGTCGCCGCCATCGAGGGCACGTGCCTGGGCGGCGGCCTCGAGCTGTCGCTCGGCTGCCACTACCGGGTCGCGGGCGAGGGCGCGAAGCTCGGCCTCCCTGAGGTCAAGATCGGGCTCCTGCCGGGCGCCGGCGGCACGCAGCGCCTGCCGCGCCTCATCGGCGTCGAGAATGCGCTCAACGTGATCCTGTCGGGCGAGCCGATCCCGGTCGCGATGTTCAAGGGCTCGCCGCTCCTCGACGCCATCGCCCCCGGCGAGGCGGTCCCGGCCGCGGTCGCGCTCGCGACCGCCAAGGCCGCCGAGCTCGAGAAGGGCGGCAAGCTGCCGAAGGCGCGCGACCTGCGGATCCGGGAGCCGAACCTCGATGCGCTGCTCGGCTTCGCGCGCAACACCGTGAAGGCCGGCTTCGCGGCCTTCCCGGCGCCGCTCAAGTGCATCGACGCGATCGAGGCCGCCGCGACCCAGCCCTTCGACGCCGGCCTGGCGACCGAGCGGCAGCTGTTCGGCGAGCTGATGATCGGGCCCGTCTCGAAGGCGCTCCGGCACGCGTTCTTCGCCGAGCGCGCCGCCGCCAAGATCGCCGACGTCCCGGAGTCGACGCCGCTCCGGCCCATCAAGTCGGCCGCGGTCATCGGCGCGGGCACGATGGGCACCGGCATCGCGATCAACTTCCTGAACGCCGGCATCCCGGTGCGCCTGCTCGAGGTCGGCCAGGAAGCGCTCGACAAGGGCGTGCAGCGCATCCGCGAGAACTACGAGGGCCTCGCCCGCAAGGGCCGCCTGAAGCCCGACGAGGCGAAGGCCAAGGCGGCGCTGCTGCAGCCGACGCTCTCCTACGCCGACCTCAAGGACGCCGACATCGTCATCGAGGCGGTGTTCGAGGAGATGGGCGTCAAGGAGAAGGTGTTCCGCACGCTCGACGAGGTGGCGAAGCCCGGCGCGATCCTCGCGACCAACACCTCGACGCTCGACGTGAACCGCATCGCGGCCGCGACGCGCCGGCCAGCCGACGTCATCGGCCTGCACTTCTTCTCGCCGGCCAACGTCATGAAGCTGCTCGAGGTCGTGCGCGGCCGGGAGACCGGCAAGGACGTGCTCGCGACCTCGATGAAGCTCGCCAAGCAGCTGCGCAAGACCGCGGTCGTCTCGGGCGTGTGCGACGGCTTCATCGGCAACCGCATGATCGAGCAGTACGTGCGGCAGGCGCTGTTCATGCTCGACGAGGGCGCGAGCCCGAAGGACGTCGACGGCGCGGCCGAGAAGTTCGGCTTCGCGATGGGCCCGTTCCGCATGAGCGACCTGGCCGGCAACGACATCGGCTGGCACATCCGCAAGCGCCGCTACGTCGAGCACCCGGAGGTCATCTACTCGAAGCTCGGCGACAAGCTGTGCGAGCTCGGCCGCTTCGGCCAGAAGACCGGTGCCGGCTGGTACGACTACCGCCCGGGCGATCGCACCGCCTATCCCTCGCCGGTGGTCGAGGAACTGATCGCCGCGCACCGCCGCGACTCGAAGCTGGCCGTGCGCCGGCTCGAGCCGCGCGAGATCGTCGACCGGCTCGTGTACTCGCTCGTGAACGAGGCCGCGAAGATCCTCGAGGAAGGCATCGCGCAGCGCGCCTCGGACATCGACGTCGTGTACCTGACGGGCTACGGCTTCCCGGTCTGGCGCGGCGGGCCCATGTGCTACGCCGACGAGGTCGGCCTGTACGCGGTCGCGCGCCGCATGGCCGAGCTCGGGCGCAACCGCTACGGCGACCCGGGCTTCTGGACGCCGGCGCCGCTGCTCGCGCGCCTCGCCGCCAGCGGCGGCTCGTTCAACGCTGCCGGAGCCCGCCCATGAGCCGCGAAGCCGTCATCGTCTCGACCGCCCGCACGCCGCTCGCCAAGTCCTGGCGCGGCGCCTTCAACCTGTCGCACGGCGCGACCCTCGGCGGCCACGCCGTCAAGGCGGCGCTCGAGCGCGCGCGCGTCGAGCCCGGCGAGGTCGAGGACGTGCTGATGGGCTGCGCGCTCCCCGAAGGCGCGACCGGCGGCAACATCGCGCGGCAGATCGCGCTCCGGGCCGGCTGCCCGGTCACGGTGCCGGGCGCGACCGTCAACCGCTTCTGCTCCTCCGGCCTGCAGACGATCGCGATGGCGGCGCAGCGCATCCTCGCGGGCGAGGGCGAGGTGTACGTCGCCGGCGGCGTCGAGGCGATCTCGGTCGTGCAGAACGAGGCCAACACGCACTTCGCCCACGAAGCCTGGCTCCTCGAGCACCAGCCGGACGTCTACTGGACGATGCTGCAGACGGCGGAGGAGGTCGCGAAGCGCTACTCGATCCCGCGCGAGCGCATGGACGAGTACGGCGCGCGCAGCCAGCAGCGCGCCTGCGCGGCGCAGGACGCCGGGCTCTTCAAGGACGAGATCGCGCCGATCACGGTCACGATGGCGGGCGTCGACCCGGGCTCCGGCCGGCTGTTCCGCAAGGAGACGACGGTCGCGGCCGACGAGGGCCTGCGGCCCGGCACGACGGTCGAGGCGATCGCGAAGCTCCGCCCGGCGCTGCCCGGCGGGCTGATCTCCGCCGGCAACGCGAGCCAGTTCTCGGACGGCGCGGGCGCCTGCGTGCTGATGAGCGACGCCGAGGCCCGTCGCCGCGGCCTCGCGCCGCTCGGCGCGTTCCGCGGCTTCGCGGTCGCCGGCTGCGAGCCGGCGGTCATGGGCATCGGCCCGGTGTTCGCGGTGCCGAAGCTCCTCAAGCGCGCCGGCCTCGCGGTCGGGGACATCGACCTGTGGGAGCTGAACGAGGCCTTCGCGGTGCAGGTGCTCTACTGCCGCGACACGCTCGGCATCCCGGACGAGCGGCTGAACGTCGACGGCGGCGCGATCGCCGTCGGCCATCCCTACGGCATGAGCGGCCAGCGCCTGACCGGGCACGCACTCGTTGCCGGCAAGCGCCTCGGTGCCAAGCGCGTCGTGGTCACGATGTGCATCGGCGGCGGCATGGGCGCCGCCGGGCTGTTCGAGGTCTACTGAGCGCGGCCCGCTAGAGCTCGAGGATCGCGGTCACGCCCATCCCGCCCGCGGTGCAGATCGAGACGAGCCCGCGGCCGCCGCCGCGCTCGGTCAGCAGCTTCGCGAGCGTCGCGACGATCCGCGCGCCGGTCGCCGCGAACGGGTGGCCGTAGGCGAGCGAGGAGCCGACGACGTTCAGCTTCTGCCGGTCGATCGTGCCGAAGGCGCCCGGCAGGCCGAGGCGCTCGCGGCCGAACTCCGGCGACTCCCAGGCCTTCAGCGTGCACAGCACCTGCGCCGCGAAGGCCTCGTGGATCTCGTACAGGTCGAAGTCGCCGAGCCCGAGGCCCGCGTCCTTGAGCATCAGCGGCACCGCGTAGGCGGGCGCCATCAGCAGCCCCTCGCCGTGCACGAAGTCGACCGCGAACACCTTGGCGTGCGTGAGGTAGGCGAGCGGCCGGATGCCGTGCGCGCGGGCCCAGTCCTCGTTCCCGAGCAGCAGCGCCGCCGCGCCGTCGGTCAGCGGCGTCGAGTTGCCGGCGGTCAGCGTGCCGGCACCCGTGCGGTCGAAGGCCGGGCTCAGCTTCGCGAGCTGCTCGATCGATGCGTTCGGCCGGATGTTGTTGTCCATCGCGAGGCCGTGGTAGTCGATGACGAGGTCCTTGTAGAAGCCGCGCGCGTAGGCGGCCGCGGCCTTCAGGTGCGAGCCCATCGCGAGCTCGTCCTGCGCCTGTCGCGGGATCTGCCAGCGCTTGGCCATCAGCTCCGTGCTCTCGCCCATCGACAGCCCGGTCCGCGGTTCCGCGACCGAGGGCACGACCGGCTTGAAGTGCCGCGGCCGCAGGCCGAGCCACGGCTTCAGCCGCGCGCCGAGCGTGCGGCCGCGCGCGCTCGCGAGCAGCAGCTGCTGGTACTCGCGCGGGTAGACGATCGGCGCGTCCGAGACCGTGTCGACGCCGCCCGCCAGCCCCGCATCGATCTGGCCGAGCGCGATCTTGTTGCCGATCAGGATCGCGGCCTCGAGGCTCGTGCCGCAGGCGCGCTGCAGGTCGACGCCCGGCGTCTCGGCGGCGAGCCCCGAGGACATCACGCACTCGCGCGTCAGGTTCCACTGGCTCGAGTGCTTCATGACCGCGCCCGCCGCGACGTCGCCGAGGCGCTGGCCGGCGAGCCCGAAGCGGTCGACCAGGCCCTTGAACGTCGCGGTCAGCATCTCCTGGTTGCCGACGTCGGCATAGGCGCCCATGCCGCGGGCGAAGGGGATGCGGGTGCCGCCGAGGATCGCGACGCGGCGGAGCGCGGAGCCAGCGAGCATGGAGTCCTCCGGGGACGGGCGCGCCGTGCGGCGCATCTCCTAGAATGCACCCTCCGCCTGCGGGCGTCACGGCGACGCCCCACCACGGTCCGCCATGCGAACACCCGAAGCCGCCGCGATCCGCGCCGACGCCGGCATGATCCTGCGTCTCGGCGGGCCGCTGCTCGTCAACAACCTGTCGGTGGCCGGCATGGGCATGGCGGACACGGTCATGGGCGGGCAGCTCGGGGCCCGCTCGCTGGCCGCGATCGCGGTCGGCTTCAGCTACTACGGGCCGTTCATGATCATCGGCATCGGCCTGACGATGGCGCTCTCGCCGCTGGTCGCGCACGCCTACGGCCGCGGCGACGCCGGCGGCGTCGGCGGCTACCTGCGCCAGGGCGCGTGGGTCGGGCTCGCGACGGCGGCGCTGCTCGTCGCCGGGCTGTGCCTCGTGCGCCCGGCACTCGTCTCGATCGGCACCGACGCGCAGATCCTCGACGACGCGGTCGGCTACGTGCACGCGATGGCCTTCGGCACCCCGGCGCTCGTCGGCTTCCAGCTGCTGCGCTTCGTGAGCGAGGGCCTCGGCCGGACGCGGCCGATGATGGTCGTCGCGGTGCTCGGGCTCGCGACCAACGTCGCCGGCAACTGGGTGTTCATGTACGGCAAGCTCGGCATGCCGGCGCTCGGCGCCGTCGGCACGGGCGTCGCGACCGCGATCGTCTCGTGGGTCATGTTCGCCGCCATGCTCTTCTGGGTCGCGCGCGACCGCGCCTACGCGCCCTACGGACTGCTCGCCGGCTTCGAGCCGCCGCGGCCGGCGCGGCTGCGCGAGATCCTCGCGCTCGGACTGCCGATCGCCGGGAGCCTGCTGGCCGAGGGCGGGCTGTTCTCGGCGGCGGGGCTCCTGATCGGCACGCTCGGCGCGACGCAGATCGCCGCGCACCAGATCGCGCTCAACTACGCGGCGTTCATGTTCATGGCGCCGCTGTCGATGCACTCGGCGACGACCGTGCACACCGGCCACGCGCTCGGCCGCGGCGATGCGCCCGCGGCGCGGCGCGCGGGCCTGGTCGGCATCTGGCTGTGCGGCGCGATGATGGCGGTCTCCGCGCTCGGCATCGTGGCCGGACGCTTCGGGATCGCCGCGCTCTACACGCCCGATTCCGCCGTGCGCGCGCTCGCCGCGAGCCTGCTGCTGCTCGCCGCCGCCTTCCAGATCTCCGACGGGCTGCAGGTCGGCGCGATGGGCGCGCTGCGCGGCTTCAGGGACGCGCGCGTGCCGCTCCTCATCTGCGTGCTCGCCTACTGGGGCATCGGCTTTCCGCTCGCGTACTGGCTCGGCGTCAAGCTCGGCTGGGGGCCGGCCGGCGTGTGGTGGGGGCTGATCGCCGGCCTCACGGCCTGCGCGGTCGCGCTCAACCTGCGCTTTCGCGCGATCTCGGCGCGGGCGGTGCGCGCGCGCGGCCTATAATCGCGGCCGGTCGCGGCGGAGGGGGGACGACATGCGGCACTGGCTCAAGTCGGCGCTGGCGGGCGCGCTGTTCGTGGCGGCCGCCGCCCAGGCGGCCGCGCCCGAGGCACCGGCGGCGCGCCTGACGACGCTGCTCGAGAGCTACTGGCAGGAATACCTCGCGCTCAACCCGCTCGAGGCGAGCTTCATCGGCGAGCACCTGTACGACGACCGGCTGCCGAACGACCTTGCGCCGCCGCACATCGCGCTCTGCCTCGACCTCGAACGCCGCTCGCTGAAGGCGCTCGCGGCCATCGACCCGGCGGCGCTCGACGAGGAGGCGCGCCTCAGCTACGACATCTTCAAGCGCGACCGCGAGCAGGCCATCGCCGGCTTCCGCTTCCAGTCGGAGCTGCTGCCCTTCAACCAGTTCAACGGCCTGCCGCAGCTGATGGCCCAGCTCGGCTCCGGCGACGGCGCGCAGCCGTTCCGCTCGACGCGCGACTACGAGAACTGGCTGAAGCGCATCGACGGCTTCGTGCTGTGGGCCGACCAGGCGATCGCGAACATGCGCCAGGGCGCGACCAAGGGCATCGTGCAGCCGCGCGTGCTGATGGAGCGGGTGCTGCCGCAGCTCGCGGGGCTCATCGCCGCCGACCCCGCGAAGAGCCTCTTCTACCGGCCGGTCGAGCACTTCCCGGACGCGGTGCCGGCGGCCGACCAGGCGCGCCTAAGCGCCGCCTACCTCGCCGCGATCAGGGACCGGCTGAACCCCGCCTACCAGCGCCTGCACGACTTCATCGAGAAGGAGTACCTGCCGGAGGCCCGCCGCTCGGTCGCGTTCACCGAGCTGCCGATGGGCGGCGACTGGTACCGGCACCGCGTGCGCGTGCTGACGACGACCGACCTCGCGCCGGCGGAGATCCACGCGACCGGGCTCAGCGAGGTCAGCCGCATCGGCGCGCAGATGGACGCGCTGATCGCGCAGCTCGGCTTCAAGGGCGAGCGGCGCGCGTTCTTCGAGCAGCTGCGCGCCGACCCGCGCTTCTACTTCGAGCGCGAGGAGGACCTGCTCGGCGCCTACCGCGCGCTGAAGGACCGGGTCCGGGCGCGGCTGCCCGAGCTCTTCGACCTCGCGCCCGCCGCCGACTTCGAGATCCGCGCGGTCGAGCCGTTCCGCGCGCGCTCGGCGGCGAGCGCCTCGTACCAGAGCGCGGCGCCGGACGGCTCGCGCCCGGGCGTCTTCTACGTCAACACCTACGACCTCAGGTCGCGGCCGAAGTACATGATGGAGGCGGTCTACCTGCACGAGGCCGAGCCGGGCCACCACTTCCAGATCTCGATCAAGCAGGAGCTGAAGGGGCTGCCGAGCGTGCGGCGCTTCTCGGGCTACGGCGCCTACACCGAGGGCTGGGGGCTGTACTCGGAGTCCCTCGGCCGCGAGCTCGGCCTGTACGGCGACCCCTACAGCCAGTTCGGCGCCCTGTCGCTCGAGATCTGGCGCGCGGTGCGCCTCGTCGTCGACACCGGGCTGCACACGAAGGGCTGGACCCGCGAGCAGGCGATCGACTACATGCTGGCGAACACCGCGCTCGGCGCGACCGACGCCGCCGCCGAGGTCGAGCGCTACATCGCGATCCCGGGGCAGGCGCTGACGTACAAGCTCGGCGAGCTCAAGATCAAGGAGCTGAAGGCGCGCGCGCAGCGCGAGCTCGGCGCGCGCTTCGACGTCCGGCAGTTCCACCGCGCCGTGCTGGACGGCGGCTCCCTGCCGCTCGACGTCCTCGACCGCAAGCTGAGCCGCTGGATCGCGGCCCGCAAGTCAGGGTCGTGACATACGCTTTTTGATAAGCTCGGGCGATGCGCATCCTGATCGTCGAGGACGATGCCCTGGTCGGCGACGCGCTGAAGCGCGGGCTGGCCGAGGCGGGGTTCGCGGTCGACCACGTCGCGACGGCCGAGCAGGCCGAGGTGGCGCTCGCCGCGGACGAGTTCGACATGGCCGTGGTCGACATCGGCCTGCCGCGCGTCGACGGGCTGACGCTGGTGCGGCGCCTGCGGCGCGCCGGCAATGCGCTGCCGGTGCTGATCATCACGGCGCGCGACGCGCTCGCCGACCGGGTCGATGCGCTCGACCTCGGCGCCGACGACTACATGACCAAGCCCTTCGAGCTGCCGGAGGTCGCGGCGCGCTGCCGCGCGCTGATTCGCCGCACGCGCTCGGCGACCAGCGCGCAGCTGACGATCGGCTCGGTGGCGCTCGACCTCGGCAGCCGCACCGTCGAGCTCGACGGCCACCCGCTCGACGTCACGCGCCGCGAGTGGTCGATCCTCGAGTGCCTCGCGCTCGACACCGGTCGCGTGGTGCGCAAGGAGCGGCTGCTGCGCGCGATCGCCGGGTGGGACGAGGAGCTGACGCCGAACGCGGTCGAGGTGTACGTGTCGCGCCTGCGCGCCAAGCTCGGCGATGCGGTCGCGATCCGCACGGTCCGCGGTCTCGGTTACCGCCTGGATGACCCCGCCGCCTGAGCGCAGCCGGCGGCCGACCTCGGTCGGCGGCCGACTCCTGGTCCTGCTGCTCGCGCCGGTCGGCTCGCTGCTCGTCGCCGGCGTGCTCATCGACTACTACTCGAGCATCGGCCCGGTCGGCACGGCCTTCGACCGCTCGCTCGGCGACGTCGCGCTGCTGGTCGCCTCCTACGTCCGCCCGGGCACCATCGAGTCGCTGCGTACGGGTCTGCCGCCCGAGATGCAGGCCGCGTTCGGCGCGAGCGGCAGCGCGAAGCGCTGGTTTGCGCTGCGCGACGGCCGCGGCACGCTGCTGGCGGGCGATGCGCTCCTGCCCGCCGATCCGTCGGCCGGCACGCCGGCGGCCGGCGACGGCAAGCCCGTGTTCGGCGATGCGGTCGTGGCCGGCGAGCCGGTGCGGGTCGCGTGGTACGACTTCGACCTCGACGGCGAGCGGACCCGCGTGACGGTCGCCGAGGCCGCGCGCAGCCGCGACAGCCCGACGCGCGCGCTCGTGACCGCGACGCTGATCGTCGACATCCTGCAGCTGATCGCGATCCCGGCGCTCGTGATCGTCGGCGTCCGGCTCGCGCTCAAGCCGCTGCTCGCGCTGCGCGACCACATGGCCGCGCGCTCGGCGCGCGAGCTCGAGCCGCTCGATGCGAGCAGCGTGCCGGTCGAGGCGCAGACGCTGGTCGAGTCGCTGAACGCGCTGTTCGGCCGCGTCCGCGCCGCCGCCGAGTCGCAGCAGAAGTTCATCGCCGACGCGGCCCACCAGATGCGCACGCCGCTGGCCGGCATCCAGGCGCAGCTCGAGCTGCTCGAGCGCGACGCGGGGGCGGCGCCGGTCAGGGAGCGCATCCACGCGGTCGGCGAGGGCATCCGCCGGCTCGCGCACACCGCCCACCAGCTGCTGACGCTGGCGCGCGCCGAGAGCTCGGCGACGCTGGCGCGGGACTTCGGGCCCGTCGACCTGCCGCAGCTGATCGAGGAGGCCGTCACCGCGCAGCTCGACCGGGCGCTCGCCAAGCGCATCGACCTCGGCGCCGAGGCGGCGCCCGCCACCGTCACCGGCGTCGGCTGGCTGCTGCGCGAGATGCTGAACAACCTCGTCGACAACGCGCTCAACTACACGCCGGCCGGCGGCGTCGTGACGCTGCGCTCGGGGGTGGGTCCGGCGGGGCCCTACCTCGAGGTCGAGGACGACGGCCCCGGGATCCCGCCGAGCGAGCGGCCGTACGTGCTCGCGCGCTTCCACCGCGCGCCGGATGCGCCGGGGCAGGGCACCGGGCTCGGGCTCGCGATCGTCAACGACGTCGCGGTCGTGCACGGCGCCTCGCTCGCGATCGAGTCCGGCGCGCACGGCAGGGGCACGCGCGTGCGGATCGGCTTCGCGTCGGCGCCGGGCGCCACGGCCTGAGCCGTGGCGCCCGCGGCGCCGGCGCGGCAAGATGGCGCAGGGGCGGGGCCGGGGGCGAGGATGTCACGCGAGCTTCATATAAGAGTGGCGGCGGCCCGGGCGCTGCCTGCCGCGGCGCTGCTCGCGGTGCTCGCGGCCGGCTGCGAGCAGGACGCCGCGCCGACGCCGCCGCCCAGGATCCCGGAGCCGTTCCACCTCAACAACTTCGAGCAGACCTTCGGCTACTCGCAGGCGGTCAAGGTCGGGCGCACCGTGTACATCGCGGCGACCGTCGCGGTCGACGCGGAGGGCAAGCTCGTCGGCCCCGGCGACATGGCCGGGCAGCTCGACGCCGTCTACACGAACCTCGCCGCCACGCTCAAGGCCGAGGGCGCGGGCTTCCCGCAGGTCGTCATGGAGCGCATCTACACGACCGACATGGACGCGCTCCTCAAGGTCAGCGACCGGCGCTTCAAGTACTACCCGAAGGGCCAGTTGCCCGCGACCAGCTGGGTCGAGGTCAAGCGGCTCGTCGACCCGGGCTTCCTCGTCGCGATCGAGGCCGTCGCCGAGCTGCCCTGAGCCGGCCGGGCCGCCGCCGGACGCCGCGGCAGGCCGTTCCTTTACAATGTCGATCCTTTTGCCCCCGGGGAGCCGCGTGCCCGCGTCCCGCATCGACCGCCGCTTCGATCGCCACCTCGCCGGACTCGTGAATTCCGGCGAGCGCGCCGTGCTGGTCGGCGGCCTGAAGGGCGTGGAGAAGGAGTCGCTGCGGGTGTCGGCCGACGGGCGGATCTCGCAGCGCCCGCACCCGCGCGCGCTCGGCTCGGCGCTGACGCACGAGCACATCACGACCGACTACTCCGAGGCGCTGCTCGAGCTCGTCACGCCGACCTTCACGACCAGCTGGGAGCTGCTGCAGTACCTGACCGAGGCCCACCAGTTCGTCTACCGGCACCTCGGCGATGAGTACCTGTGGGGCACCAGCATGCCGTGCCGGCTCGCGGGCGACGACAGCATCCCGATCGCCCAGTACGGCAGCTCGAACGTCGGGCGCATGAAAACCGTGTACCGCGTCGGCCTCGGCCTGCGCTACGGCCGGACGATGCAGGCGATCTCCGGCGTGCACTTCAACTACTCGTTCCCGGCGAGCTTCTGGGACGTGCTGGCCGACGTGCTGGAGAGCCGCGCGCCGCGCCAGGCGTTCATGTCGGAGATGTACTTCGCGCTGCTGCGCAACTACCGCCGCCACGGCTGGATCGTCCACTACCTGTTCGGCGTCTCGCCCGCGGTCTGCAAGTCCTTCGTCGCCGGCCGCGACGACCACGGCCTCGAGGAGTTCGGCAAGGGCACGCTGTACGCGCCGTACGCGACCTCGCTGCGGATGAGCGACCTGGGCTACCGCAACAAGAGCCAGGCGGACGTCGCGATCTCGGTGAACTCGCTCGACGACTACATCCGCGACCTGACCCGCGCGATCACGACGCCGAGCCCGGAGTACCAGAAGCTCGGCGTCGAGGTGGACGGCGAGTGGCGGCAGCTGAACGCGAACCGCCTGCAGATCGAGAACGAGTACTACGCGTTCATCCGCCCGAAGCGCGTCGCGCGCTCCGGCGAGCGGCCGACCAAGGCGCTGCGGCGCGCGGGCGTCGAGTACGTCGAGATGCGCTCGCTCGACGTCAGCGCGCTCGACCCGGTCGGCGTCAACCAGAACAAGCTGCGCTTCCTCGAGGCCTTCGCCGCGTTCTGCACGCTGGCGCCGAGCCCGCCGATCGACGCCTCGCAGCAGCTCGAGTGGGACCGCAACCACGTGACGGTCGCGCGCCGCGGGCGCGAGCCCGGGCTCGTGCTGCAGGCCGACGGCCGCGCCGCCGACATGCGCACCTGGGCCGGCGAGATCCTCGACGCGATGGAAGGCACCTGCGAGCTGCTCGACCACGGCGACCCGGCGGCCCCCTACCGCGCCGCGCTCGCCCAGCAGCGCCGCAAGCTCGAGGACGTCGCGGCGACGCCCTCGGCGCGCCTGCTCAAGGAACTGCGCGAGACCGGCGAGTCGTTCTTCGACCTCGCGATGCGCATGTCGGCCGGCTACAAGTCCTACTTCACCGAGCTCGACCCGCTCGGGCCCGACCGGGAGGCGCAGCTCCGCGCCGAGGCGGAGGCCTCGCTCGAGGCACAGGCCCGGCTCGAGGCGGCGCCGCAGCCGCCGTTCCGCGAGTACCTCGCCGCCTACCTCGCCGAGTAGCCGGCCGGGTCCGCCGGGCCCGCCTGTAAACCCCGCGCCCGCCCGCTGCCTCCAATGGAGGACTAAAGCGGAGCCGACCGTCGCCATGACCCCCTGTGCCGAGCGCTTGTGCGTCGCGGCGGCCGTGCTGGCCGGGACCCTCGCGCTGCCGTGCCTCGGCCGCGCGGACCTGCCCGCGATGCTCGCCTGCCGCATGTCCGCGCTCGCGCCGCTGACCTCCGCCACGCTCGAGCGCGTTGTGTGGCCGGTGCGCGCGCCGCACGCCGGCCGGCCGCGCCGCGCATGATGCCGCGGGCGCAGGACCCGGCGCCGGTGACGCCGATCCGCGGCACCGCCGCGCAGGACCGCCCGGTCGCGTCGCGCCCGTGGTGGCAGCGGCGGCGGCGCGCGCTCATTGGTGCCGGCATCGCGCTCGTGGCGCTCGCGATCGTGGCGGTGCCGGCCTGGCGGGCGCTGTCGGGCGGCGAGCGGCGCGTGCCGCTCGCGGCCGTGCGGATCGCGACCGTCGAGCGCGGCCGCTTCGTCAGCGACGTCAGCGCCCAGGGGACCGTGATCGCGGCGCTCTCGCCGACGCTGGTCGCGACCGCGCCCGGCAGCGTGCACTTCGTCGCGCGGGCCGGCGAGGCGGTCGGCAAGGGCCAGCTGCTCGCCCGCCTCGAGAGCCCGGAGCTCGAGAACGAGCTGGCGCGCGAGAAGGCCTCGCTAGAGAACCAGGAGGCGACGCTGGCGCGCGAGTCGATCGAGATCCGCCGCAAGATGCTCGCCAACCGCGAGGCCGCCGACCTCGCGGCGCTGCAGCTGCAGGCGGCCGACCGCGAGTTCCGCCGCGCCGAGGGCGCGCGCGCCCAGCACGTGTTCTCGGACCGCGACTACGAGAAGGCGCACGACGACCTCGGCGTCGCGCGGCTCGCGAGCGCCCACGCGCACGACAGCGCCGAGCTCGAGGACGAGAGCCTGAAGCTTGAGCTGCGCATGCGCCGCCTCGACCGCGACCGGCAGCGGCTCGTCTACCAGGAGACCGCGCGGCGGGTCGCCGGCCTCGAGCTGCGCTCGCCGGTCGACGGCGTCGTCGGCACGCTCGCGGTCGCCGAACGCGCCACCGTCGCCGCCAACGCGCCGCTGATCACGGTCGTCGACCCGTCGGTCTACGAGGTCGAGTTCACGGCACCCGACGTGTACGCGCCCGCCCTGAAGCCGGGCCTCGCCGCCGAGGTCACGGTCGGCGCGAGCCGCGTCGGGGCGAGCGTCGCCGCGCTCTCCCCGGAGGTCCGCCAGGGCCAGGTCGTTGGCCGGCTGCGCTTCACGGGCGCCCAGCCCGCGGGCCTGTCGCAGAACCAGCGCCTCGCCGTGCGCGTGCTGATCGACGCGCGCGACGGGGTCCTGAAGCTCGAGCGCGGCGCCTTCGCCGAGGCGGCCGGTGGCCGCTACGCCTACCGGGTCCGCGGCGAGCTGGCCGAGCGCGTGCCGATCCGCCTCGGCGCGAGCAGCGCGACCGAGATCGAGGTGCTGGACGGGCTCGCCGCCGGCGAGCGCGTGATCGTCTCCGGCACCGACGGCTTCGACGGCGCGCCGCGGCTGCGCCTCGTCCACTGACACCGCCCCGAGGAAGACCCATGCTCGAGATGCAGCACCTGACCAAGGTCTACCGCACCGACCGCCTCGAGACGCACGCGCTGCGCGACTTCGGGCTCAGCGTCCTGGAGGGCGAGTTCGTCGCGGTGACCGGGCCCTCGGGCTCGGGCAAGACGACGTTCCTCAACATCGCGGGGCTGCTCGAGGACTTCGACGGCGGCAGCTACCGGCTCGACGGCGTCGACGTGCGCGGCCTCGGCGACGACGCCCGCGCCCGCATCCGCAACCAGAAGATCGGCTTCATCTTCCAGGGCTTCAACCTGATCCCGGACCTCGACGTCGCCGACAACGTCGAGGTGCCGCTGCGCTACCGCGGCCTCGACGCGCGCGAGCGGCGCCGGCGCATCGAGCGGGCGCTCGAGCTGGTGGGGCTCGCCTCGCGCGCGCGGCACCTGCCGGCGCAGCTCTCGGGCGGGCAGCAGCAGCGGGTCGCGATCGCGCGCGCGCTGGCCGGCGAGCCGCGCTTCCTGCTCGCCGACGAGCCGACCGGCAACCTCGACTCGCTGATGGCGCGCCAGATCATGGAACTGCTCGAGGAGATCAACCGCCAGGGCACGACGATCGTGCTGGTCACGCACGACACCGAGCTCGCGCACCGCGCGCGGCGCGAGGTGCGGGTCGTCGACGGCGAGGTGCAGGCGCCGCCGCGGCCGGCACCGCGCGACGCGGCGCTCGCCTGAGGTGGGCGCGATGCTCGGCTACTACCTGCGACTCGCGTGGCTGGGGCTCAGGCGCACGCCCGCGATCAGCGCGCTGATGGTCGCCGCGATCGGGCTCGGCATCGGCGCGACCACGACCACCCTCACGGTGCACCACCTGATGTCGGCGAACCCGATCGCGGCGCGCAACGCCGTGCTGCGCGCGGTGACGATCGACGGCTGGGACCCGAACCACCCGTGGGAGGAGCGCCGGCCGTGGCTGCCGCCGCCGGAGCTGACCTGGCGCGACGCGACCGCGATCGCGGCCGCGCACGTCGCCGACCGCGCGGTCGTCATGCGCAAGACCGCGTTCACGCTCGAGCCCGAGCCCGGCAAGAAGCCGTTCCTGGTCGAGGCCCGGCTCACGACCCGCGAGTTCTTCCCGATGTTCGCGGTGCCCTTCGCCTACGGCGGCGGCTGGGACGAGCGCGCCGACGCCGCGGGCGAGCCGGTGGTCGTGCTCTCGAGGCGCACGAACGAGCGCGCCTTCGGCGGGATCGACAGCACCGGCCGGCACCTCCGGCTCGACAGCCGCGACTACCGGATCGCGGGCGTGCTCGGCGAGTGGACGCCGACGCCGAAGTTCTACGACCTCAACAACGGCGACTTCGACGACGCCGAGGACGTGTTCGTGCCACTCGCGCTCGGCCAGCAGCTGGAGCTGACGCCGACCGGCAACACGAACTGCTGGAAGCCGGAGGTGCTGAACGCGGTCAGGGACCTGTACGGCTCCGAGTGCATCTGGCACCAGCTGTGGGTCGAGGTCGGCGACCCCGGCAAGGCGGCGCGTTTCGCCGAGTACCTCGACGGCTACGTGCGCACGCAGCAGTCGCTCGGCCGGCTGCCGCGCAGGCTCAACAACCAGCTGTACACGCCCGCCGCCTGGCTCGAGCGCTTCGAGGTCGTCGGCCGCGACAGCCGCATCCTGCTGTGGCTGTCGGTCGCGTTCCTGAGTGTGTGCGTGCTGAACGTCGTCGGGCTGCTGCTGTCGCGCTTCCTCGGCGCCGCCGGTGCCACCGCGCTCAGGCGCGCGCTCGGCGCGAGCCGCGGCGACGTCTTCCGCCAGCACCTCGTCGAGGCGGGCCTCGTCGGCGCGCTCGCCGGGCTGCTCGGCCTCGTGCTCGGCTGGGCGGGGCTGCGCGGCATGCGCGCGCTGAACTCGAGCTTCGACCGGCTGACGCACCTCGACACGGCCATGGTCGGCGCGGCGATCGCGCTCGCGGTGCTCGCGGCGCTGCTCGCCGGGCTCTACCCGGCGTGGCGCGTGTGCCGCGTGCAGCCGGCGACCTACCTCAAGACGCAGTGACGGGGAGCCGCCGATGGACATCCGCCCGGTCTTCACGGCGCTGACGCGCAACCGCACCGGCGCGCTGCTCGTGGCGCTGCAGGTCGCGATCGCGCTCGCGGTCATCGCGAACGCGTTCTTCATCATCGAGCAGCGCCTCGAGAAGCTGCACCGGCCGACCGGCATCGACACGCCGAACCTGATCTTCCTGCAGAGCTACGGCTACGCGGCCGAATACGACCAGGACGCGACGCGCCGCGACGACCTGGCGCTCCTGCGCTCGCTGCCGGGCGTCGTCGACGCGACGCCGGTGAACTCGGTCCCGCTGTCCGGCGGCGGCAGCTCGATGAACTACCAGCGCGCGGCGAAGCTGGAGCTGAACCCGGCGCCCGGCAACTACTTCGAGGTCGACGGGCACTTCCTCGGGACCTTCGGGCTCGAGCTCGTCGCCGGCCGCAACTTCGCGCCGCAGGAGTTCCTCGACAAGCTCACCGACGCGAACCTGCCGCCGGTGGTCATCGTGACCGAGTCGATGGCGAGGCAGCTGTTCGGCGCCGAGCCCGCGGTCGGGCGGCGGGTCTACGACAGCACCGGCGGCTCGGCCGAGGTCGTCGGCGTCGTGCGCGACATGCTGGGCTCGTGGGTCAACAGCACGCACCCGAAGGTCACCGAGCTCGTCTTCCACCCGAACGGCTCGGCCGGGCCGCAAGCGCGCTACGCGGTGCGCACGCAGCCGGGCGAGCGCGCGCGGCTGATCCCGCTCATCGAGCAGCGCCTCGAGGCCGCCGGTCGCGGCCGCACGATCACCTGGGTGCGCCCGCACGAGTTCTGGCTGGAGCGCACCTACCAGGGCGACACGCGCATGGTCGTGTTCCTCGCGACGCTCGCCGGGCTCCTCGCCGCGATCACCGCGCTCGGCATCGTCGGCCTCGCGACCTTCCAGGTGAACGCGCGCCGCAAGCAGATCGGCACGCGGCGCGCGCTCGGCGCGCGCCGCCGCGACATCCTCGGCTACTTCCTCGTCGAGAACGCGATGCTGGCGGCGGGCGGCTCGGTGCTCGGGCTCGCGCTCGCCTACATCGGCAGCGGCTGGCTGGTGCGCACGTTCCAGCTGCCGGCGCTGCCGCCCGGTTACGTGCTCGCGACGGCGCTCGGCATCGCGCTGCTCGGCCAGCTCGCGGTGCTGTGGCCGGCACGCCGCGCGGCGGCGATCGAGCCCGCGATCGCGACGCGCACCGTGTGACGACTCAGGAGAATCTGCGCAGGGCGTGACGCGTTTAACATAAAATCAGGCAATCGGTCGCACGCGCGTCATCGTTGTGTGGCTCAATGGCGCTCCGGCGGAGGCCCCCCTCCCGCCGATCGACACGGACGCGATACACCGCCACGCATGATGAACACCGTTACCGAAGCGGCGCCGCGCGCTGCTGCCGGCGAAGCCGTCGCCGGCGCACTGCCGGCGCTCGAGGCCGCGAGGGCCCTGCCCGCGGCGCGCACCGCCGCCGCCGGCGGCTGGGACCCGTTCGAGATCTGGCGCACGCGCGTCCGTGACGCGCGTCGGGAAGCCCCATCGCCACGCCGCGCGTGATCGGGCCGCGGCGCGATTCCGTGCGCCGGTACGCAGTTCCGCACGCCGCGCCGGTGTGTACTGGAACTGTTAAATCGCATCGGCCCACGGCCGCGACGGACGTCGTGAACCCGCTCGACACGCAGCAGATCATCGTCGACGAATCCGCCACGGCGCGCCAGCTGCGCGCCGGCTTCAAGTGGCTGCGCTTCGAGCGCGACCTCGAGCACGAGTTCCGGCGCGACTTCATCGCCAGCCGCCTGCTGCAGGTGCGCACGAACCTGTACCTCGCGGGAGCGCTCGTGCTGCTGTTCGGCGCGCTGAACGCGATGGTGCTCGGTCCTGGCCCGCACACGGCGGTGTACGTCGTGCAGTTCGGTCTGCTCCTGCCGCTGGTCGCGATGGCGGCGCTGATCACGCACCTGCCCGACGGCCGCAAGCTGTACCCGCGCGCGGCGTCGCTGCTCGCGCCGATCATGGGCCTGCTGGTGATCGCAGTCGAGCTCAAGGCGGCGCAGGCCGGCGTGCAGATCGTGTTCGCGACCGTGCTGCTGTCCGGCGTGTACCTGTACTTCCTGCTCGGACTCCTCTTCTACGAAGCGCTGCGCGCGAACCTGATCGTGCTGTCGGCCTACATCGCCTTCGGCATCGTCGGCGGCGTCGATCAGTCGCACGTGCTCTACAACGCGCTGACGCTGGCGCTCGCCGGGCTCATCGGCGGCGTGGTCGCCTACCGCTTCGAGCAGGAGATCCGCACGCACTTCCTCGAGCAGCGCATGCTGTACGAGATGGCGGCGCGCGACGGCCTGACCTCGATCTACAACCGGCGCCGCTTCGACGAGCACCTCGAGACGGTCTGGCAGCAGGCGCAGCGCGACGGCGTGACGGTTGCACTGCTGCTCGTCGACATCGACTTCTTCAAGCGCTACAACGACCGGCACGGCCACCAGGCGGGCGACGAGTGCCTGCGGGCCGTCGCGACCGCGCTGATGCGCGCCGCGCGCCGGCCGCTCGACTTCGTCGCGCGCTACGGCGGCGAGGAGTTCGCGGTGATCCTGTACGACCCGTCGCGGCCGTACCTGCAGGAGATCGCGAACCGCATCCACGCCAACGTCGCCGCGCTCGCCGTGCCGCACGGCGACTCGTCGGTCGCGCCGCAGGTGACGGTCAGCGTCGGCATCGCCTACGTCGCGCCGACGCTCGAGCGCTCGACCCAGGGCTTCGTGCAGCTCGCCGACGAGGCGCTGTACCAGGCGAAGAACGACGGCCGCAACCGCTCGGTGTTCAGCGAGAACGCCTACGAGTCGCTCGAGACGGGCTCGTTCCGCGCCTCGCGCCAGGCCGTCGCGGGCGGGCGCGGCTAGACCCGCTCAGGCCCGCAGCAGCGGCAGGCTGCGCTGGCGCGTGCCGGTGAGGCGCCGCAGCGCGTTCGCGACCGCCGGTGCGACCGCCGGCACCGGCGGCTCGCCCGCACCGCCCACGGGCTCCCCCTCGCTCGCCAGCAGCACGACCTCGATCGAGGGCGCCTGCGCCATCCGCAGCAGCGGATAGTCGTCGAAGTTGCGGTCGGCGACGCCGCCGGCCGCGAGCCGGACGCGCTCGTTGAGCGCGGCCGACACGCCCATCGTGATGCCGCCCTCGACCTGCGCGCGCACGAGCGCCGGGTTCACGGCCGTGCCGCAGTCGAAGGCGCAGGTCATGCGCACGACGCGCGGCCGGCCGGCCGCGTCGCGCTCGACCTCGGCCACCTGCGCGACGTAGGTGTTCCAGCCGGCGAACGCGGCGATGCCCTGCGCCTTGCCGGGGGCGCCCCAGCCGGCGTGCTGGGCGACCGTCTCGAGCACGCGGCGCGTGCGCGGCTTGCCCGCGGCGAGGCGGAGGCGGTAGGCGAGCGGGTCGGCGCCGGCGCGCTCGGCCAGCTCGTCGATGAAGGACTCGACGAAGAAGCACGACAGGCTCGGATCGACCGAGCGCCACGCCCCGATCGGCAGCGCGCTGCCGAGCTCGGCCGTTTCGACGAGCCACGGCTTGAGCCCGTACCACTCGCCGTGCAGGCCGCCGTTGATGCGGTCGTTGGTCGCCGCGGTGCGCGCGCGGATCGCCACCGGCAAGCCGTCGGCGCCGAGCGCGGCGCTCAGCAGCGCCGACGCCGCCGGCCGGTAGAAGTCGTGCTGCAGGTCCTCGCCGCGCGACCAGACGAGCTGCACCGGGCGGCCGACCTCGCGCGCGATCAGCGCGGCCTGTACCGCGTAGTCGGCCTTCAGGCGGCGCCCGAAGCCGCCGCCGATGCGGGTCGTGTGCACGGTCACGCGCTCCGCCGGGAGGCCGAGCGCCTTCGCGACCTCGTTCTGCACGTTCGTCTGGTGCTGGGTCGGCGAGTGCAGCTCGACGCGACCGTCGGCGACGACCGCGAGCGTGTTCTGCGGCTCGAGCGTCGCGTGCGCGAGCAGCGGCCCCGCGTAGCGCGCCTCGAAGCGCGCGGTGGCCGAGCCGAGCAGCGCCTCGACCCGGTCGCGGTAGGCGGGCCCCGACGCGTGCGGGTCGGCGGGCTCGAGCCGGTAGTCGCCGCCCTCGAGCGCCTCCTCGAGCAGCCGGCCGAGCAGCGCCGAGTCGGGCACGGCCTTCGAAGGCGCCCGCCAGCGCGGTGCGAGCGCCGCGAGCCCCTGGCTCGCGTGCCAGAACGTGTCGCCGACGACCGCGACCGCGTTCGCAAGCGGCACGACCGCGCGCACGCCGGGCTTGGCGAGCGCGGGCGCGGGATCGACGTGCTCGAGCGTCGCGCCGAAGGCGGGCGCCTGCGCGATCGTCGCGGTCAGCTGGCCCGGCAGGCGCGTGTCGATGCCGTAGGCCGCCGAGCCGTCGACCAGCGTCGGCAGCTGCGGCCGCGGCGGGGAGGTGCCGATGCACCACCAGTGCTCGCGCGCGCGCAGCGGCACGTCCGCCGGCACCGGCTGGCGGCCGGCCGCGACCGCGAGCGCGCCGTAGCCGAGGCGGTCACGGCCGTTCGGGTGCACGACCTCGCCGGCCGAAGTCGAGCACAGCGACGCGCCGACGCCGAAGCGCTCGGCGCCCGCCGCGACCAGCACGAGCCGCGCCGCCGCACCGAGCCGGCGCCAGTCGTCGAACAGCGGCCGGATGCTGCCGCTGCCGCCCGTGTAGAAGGTCTCCTTGATGAGGTAGCGCGACTCCATCGGCGCGGTGAGCGTCGTGAAGCGCTCGCACGGCAGGTCGAGCTCCTCGGCGACCAGCTGCGTGATGCCGAGGAGCGTGCCCTGGCCGAGCTCGGTGAAGGGCACGACGAGGCGCGCGCTCCCGTCCGGCTCGATCGTGAGCCACGGCGTCGGGCGGCGCGTCGCCGCGCGCGAGAGCGCGAGCACGCGGCGCCTCGCACCGGGCACGAGGCCGAGTGCGAGGGCACCGGCGCCCGTGGCGGTGAGGGCCAGGAATCGGCGGCGGTCGAGGCCTGCGTTCAACGGAGCTCCCGGGGGACACGGGCGGCACCGGACGGGGCCAGCCTCGCGCCAAGCGCCGGCCGATGCAAGTGCGACCCCGGCCGGCCGAAAAAGCCGTCGCGACGCGGTCCCGGTCGCGGCTATGATGCAGCGCAGCGCCCCGATCGACGGCGGCGGCGCCCTCGCAGGTACGCAAGCCATGGCGGACGAGCCGGCCAGCCCGCGGCGCATCGAGCGCCTCCTGATCGCCAACCGCGGCGAGATCGCGATCCGTGTGATGCGCGCGGCGAATGAGCTCGGCATCGGGACGGTCGCGATCTACTCGCGCGAGGACCGCTTCTCGCTGCACCGGACCAAGGCCGACGAGAGCTACCTGGTCGGCGAGGGCAAGGGGCCGATCGAGGCCTACCTCGACATCCCCGACATCATCCGCATCGCGCACGAGTCGCGCTGCGATGCGATCCACCCGGGCTACGGCTTCCTCGCCGAGAACCCCGAGTTCGCCGAGGCCTGCCAGCAGGGCGGCCTGCGCTTCGTCGGCCCCGGGCCCGAGACGATGCGCACGCTCGGCAACAAGGTCGCGGCGCGCGAGCTCGCCGTGCGCGCGGGCGTGCCGGTCATGCCGGCGACGCCGCCCCTGCCGGCGGACCCGGCGGTGGCGGCCGCGCTCGCGCTCAAGGTCGGCTACCCGGTCATGCTGAAGGCGAGCTGGGGCGGCGGCGGGCGCGGCATGCGCATCGTCGAAGGCCCGGCCGAGCTCGCCGAGCTCGTCGCCGCGGCGCGGCGCGAGTCCAAGGCGGCGTTCGGCAACGACGAGGTCTACCTCGAGAAGCTGATCCGCCGCGCGCGCCACGTCGAGGTGCAGCTGCTCGGCGATGCGCACGGCAACCTCGTGCACCTGTGGGAGCGCGACTGCAGCGTGCAGCGGCGCAACCAGAAGGTCATCGAGCGCGCGCCGGCGGCGTTTATGAGCGGGCCCGAGCGCGAGGCGCTCGCGGCGATGGCGCTCAGGATCGGCCGCGCGGCCGGCTACCGCGGCGCGGGCACGGTCGAGTTCCTGCAGGACGTCGACTCGGGACAGGTGTACTTCATCGAGGTCAACCCGCGCGTGCAGGTCGAGCACACGGTCACCGAGGAGGTGACCGGCATCGACATCGTCAAGGCGCAGATCCGCATCGCCGCGGGCGCGGTCATCGGCACCGAGGCCTCGGGCGTCCCGCCGCAGGCCGAGATCCGCGTGTCCGGCCACGCGCTGCAGTGCCGGATAACGACCGAGGACCCCGAGAACAGCTTCATCCCCGACTACGGCACGATATCCGCCTACCGCAGCCCCGCCGGCTTCGGCATCCGGCTCGACGCCGGCACCGCCTACGCGGGCGCGTTCATCTCGCGCTCCTACGACTCGCTGCTCGTGAAAGTCACCGCCTGGGCGCCGACCGCGGCCGAGTGCATCGCGCGCATGCACCGCGCGCTCGGCGAGTTCCGCATCCGCGGCGTGGTCACGAACCTGCGCTTCCTGGACCGGCTGATCCTCGACCCGCGCTTCGCGTCCGGCGACTACACGACCAAGTTCATCGACTCGACGCCGGAGCTCTTCGACCTGCCGAAGCGCCGCGACCGCGCGACGCGCCTGCTCGGCTTCCTCGGCGAGGTCATCGTCAACGGCAACCCGGAGGTCAAGGGCCGCCCGCGCCCGCGCGGCCTCGCGGCGCCGCGGCTGCCGAAGCTCGACCTGCCGCCGGCGCCCGCCGGCAGCAAGCAGCGCCTCGACGCGGGCGGGCCGAAGGCGCTCGCCGACTGGATGCTCGCGAGCGAGCGCGTGCTCGTGACCGACACGAGCCTTCGCGACGCGCACCAGTCGCTGCTCGCGACGCGCGTGCGCACGCACGACATGCAGCGCATCGCGCCGTTCTACGCGAGCCTGCTGCCGCAGCTGTTCTCGGTCGAGTGCTGGGGCGGGGCCACGTTCGACGTCGCGATGCGCTTCCTGAACGAGGACCCGTGGGAGCGGCTCGCGGCGTTCCGGCAGGCGATGCCGAACCTGCTGCTGCAGATGCTGCTCCGGAGCGCGAACGCCGTCGGCTACACGAACTACCCCGACAACGTCGTGCGGCAGTTCGTCGAGCAGGCCGCGAAGTGCGGCATCGACGTGTTCCGGATCTTCGACTCGCTGAACTGGGTCGACAACATGCGGGTCGCGATCGACGCGGTCGGCGCGACCGGGCGGGTCGTCGAGGCCGCGATCTGCTACTCCGGCGACCTCGCGAGCCCCGCCGAGCGCAAGTACGACCTGAAGTACTACGTCCGTCTCGCCAAGGAGCTCGAGCGCGCCGGCGCGCACGTGCTCGGCATCAAGGACATGGCGGGGCTGTGCCGGCCGCGCGCGGCGGCGATGCTCGTCAGGGCGCTCAAGGACGAGATCGCGATCCCGGTCCACTTCCACACGCACGACACGAGCGGCGTCGCCGCCGCGAGCGTGCTCGCGGCCGTCGAGGCGGGCTGCGACGCGATCGACGTCGCCGTCGACGCGATGAGCGGCCTCACCTCGCAGCCGAACATGGGCTCGATCGTGGCCGCGCTCGAGCACACGCCGCGCGATCCCGGGCTCGACCCGGCGAGCATCCGCCTGATCTCCTCCTACTGGGAGCAGGTCAGGCGCTGCTACGGCGCCTTCGAGAGCGACATCCGCGCCGGCGCCTCCGAGGTCTACCTGCACGGCATGCCGGGCGGGCAGTACACGAACCTGCGCGAGCAGGCGCGCTCGCTCGGCCTCGACGAGCATCGCTGGCCGGAGGTCGCGCGCGCCTACGCCGAGTTCAACGACATGCTCGGCGACATCATCAAGGTCACGCCGAGCTCGAAGGTCGTCGGCGACATGGCGCTGATGATGGTCTCGGGTGGCCTGTCGCGCGCGCAGATCGAGGACCCGGACTTCGAGGTCGCCTTCCCGCAGTCGGTCGTGCAGCTCATGCACGGCGACATCGGCCAGCCCTACGGCGGCTTCCCGGCGGCGCTGCAGAAGAAGGTGCTGAAGGGCCGCGCGCCGCTCACCGTGCGGCCGGGCGAGGTGCTCGCCCCGCTCGACCTCGCCGCCGAGCGCGCCCAGGCCGAGCGCAAGGTCGAGCGGCCGGTCTCGGACGCGGAGCTTGCCTCGTACCTGATGTACCCGGGGGTGTTCGTCGACTTCGCGCGCCACCAGCGCCGCTATGGCGACGTCTCGGTGCTGCCGACGCCGGCGTTCTTCTACGGCCTCGAGGTCGGCGAGGAGCTCTCGCTCGACCTCGAGCGCGGCAAGACGCTGATCGTGCGGCTCGCGGCGGTCAGCGAGCTGCACGCCGACGGCACGCGCACGGTGTTCTTCGAGCTGAACGGCCAGCCGCGCTCGGTGCGGGTCGCGGACGCCGCGGCGACCGCGACGGTCGCGGCTGCGCGCAAGGCGACGCCGGGCGATGCCAACGAGGTCGGCGCGCCGATGCCGGGCACGGTCGCCGCGGTCGCGGTCAAGGCCGGCCAGGCGGTCGCGCGCGGCGCGACGCTCGTGACGCTCGAGGCGATGAAGATGGAGGCGGCGGTGCGCGCCGAGCGCGACGGCACGATCGCCGAGGTGCTCGTGCGCGCGGGCCAGCAGGTCGATGCCAAGGACCTGCTGGTCGTGTTCGGCTGAGCCAATGCGCGCGCACCCGGCGGGACCGGCCGGCGCCGCACTCGGTCTCATGATTGCAGCCTGCGCGCTCGCCCCGCCGCGGGGCGAGCCGACCGCGATGCTGCTCGCCGAGCTCCAGACCGCGCTCGCCGATTTCCGCTCGAGCTCGGCGGGCACCGCGCGCGCGCCGCCGCAGCCGGCGCTCGCGCCTCTGGCGGGCGTCGGCCGCGCGCGGCTCAAGGCGGCGCTCGGTCCGCCGGACGGCTGCCCGCTGCGCAACCGCGGCGCCGAGTGCGCGCACGCCGCGCAGTGGCGCTACCGCTACTTCGCCCCACCGCCGCTGCGCGAGGCGAACGGCCAGGCGGTGGTGGGCTATGCCTACACCATCGATCTCGCGCTCGAGTTCGCGGCCGACGACTCGATCGCGCGCGCTGCGTGGCAGCTGGGCCGCTAGCGCTCGTCCGGCACCGGATCGGGTAAGCTGATTGCGCGGGGTTGGCGCGCCCCCGTGCGCCACCGCCCTGCCGCGCCGCCTGTCCCGGGGACGCGCCCGTCGTGAGCCAAGCTTCCCGCGCCGTGTTCCTCAGCTACGCGTCGGAAGACGCGGGCATTGCGCGGCGCCTTGCGGAGGCGCTGCGCGCCGCCGGCATCGAGGTCTGGTTCGACCAGTCCGAGCTGCGCGGCGGCGATGCCTGGGACCGGCAGATCCGCGGCCAGATCCACGACTGCGCGCTGTTCGTCGCGGTGATCTCCGCGAACACCGAGGCCCGCACCGAAGGCTACTTCCGCCGCGAGTGGCGCCTCGCGGTAGACCGCACGCTCGACATGGCCGACGACGCCCGCTTCCTGCTGCCGGTCGTCGTTGATGGGACCGACGAGGCGCGTGCCCGCGTGCCCGACAAGTTCCGTGACGTGCACTGGACGCGGCTGCGCGATGGCGAGGCGCCGACCGCACTCATCGAGCGCATCGCGCGCCTGCTGGAGGCGCCCCCGCCCGCGGCCGGCGCGGCCGCGCGCGTCACTGCTGCGGACAGCACCCCGTCGCCGCCCGCCGCGCCGCGCACGCGCTGGCCCGCCGTCGCCGCCGTGCTGCTCGCGGTCGGCGCGATCCTCGCCTACGTCGCGGTGCAGCGTCTCGGCGGCGGGCGCGCCGTGCCCGCGGCGCCCGCCGCGGCGGGCGCGGGCAACTCGATCGCGGTCCTGCCGTTCGCCGACATGAGCGAGCGCAAGGACCAGGAGTACTTCTCCGACGGCCTCGCCGAGGAGCTGCTCGACCTGCTCGCCAAGACACCGGGGCTGCACGTGGCCGCGCGGACCTCGTCCTTCTACTTCAAGGGCAAGCAGGCGACGGTCCAGGAGATCGCGAAAACGCTCGGCGTCGCGCACCTGCCCGAGGGCAGCGTGCGCAAGTCGGGCAGCCGCCTGCGCGTCACGACCCAGCTGATCCGCACCGATAGCGGCGAGCACGTCTGGTCCGAGACCTACGACCGCGAGCTCAAGGACGTGTTCGCCGTGCAGGACGAGATCGCGACCGCGGTCGTGAACGCCCTGAAGCTCCGGCTCGGCGCGACCGGTGCGCCGCTCCATTCGGCGGGAACCTCCGTGCCGCAGGCCTACGATCAGCTGCTGCTCGGTCGCGCCCTGATGCAGCGAGGATCCGACGAGAGCGGCGAGCGCGCGATCGCCGCGCTGCGTGAAGCAGTGCGGCTCGACCCGCAGTTTGCCGCGGCCTACGCCAACCTCGCGAGCGCGCTGACCACCCAGGCGTCGATCACCGACTCGGCGCCCGGCTATGCGGAGGCCGCCGCCATCGCCGACCGCGCGCTCGAGCTCGTGCCGACGCTGCCGGATGCCTACATTGCGCGCGGCCGGCTGCGGCTGTTCACGCTCGACTTCGCCGGCGCCCGCGAGGATGCCGAGCACAGCCTGCGCGAGGCACCAGGGGATGCGCGTGCGCTGATCCTCGCCGCCGATGTGTTCGCGGCGCTCGGCGATCTCATGCAAGCCCGGATCAGCTACGAGCGGGCGACCTCGCTCGACCCGATCAACCGCGTCGCGTGGTCGCACCTCGGCAACGTGCTGCTGGGCGTTCCCGACCGGGTCGCGTCGCGTCGCGCACTCGAGCGTGCGCTCGACATCAGCCCGGAAAGCGAGGACGCCATCGGCGGCCTCGCGACGCTCGACTTGCTGGAGGGCCACGCCGACCGCGTGCTGGCCGTGGCCGAGAAGCCGCGGCGCACCCGGACCTTCCGCCTGATGGAACTGGCGCTCGCGGAGTTCAGCCTCGGCCACGGCGCGCAGTCCGAGGCCTACCGCAGCGAGCTCGTGAGCTGCTGTGCCAAGTTCGCGGCTTATCAGGTCGCGACCGTGTACGCCGTACGCGGCGAGAGAGCGCTCGCGCTCGACTGGCTGGAGCGCGCCGTGCGGCAGCGCGACTCGGGCCTCTCGACTCTCAAGGCCGATCCGTGGTTCCTGCCGCTGCACGGGGAGCCGCGCTACGCGGCCGTGCTGCGTACGCTCAAGCTTCCGCCGTGACCCGCCCCCATCCTGAACAGCCCCGGCACCACCTCATTTCCTCGGGAGCGTCCATGCCTCACGTTCGTCGGCTGCCCGTCGCGCTCGTGGCCGTCGCCGCGCTCGCGGCGCTGCCGGTGCCGAGGGCGACGCCCGCCGCCGCCGCCACGCCCCGCTCACCCGCCGACTCCGAGCACCTCGCGCACGCGCTGTTCGCCGAGCTCGTCGGCATCGACACGACGCACGCGAAGGGCGATGCGAAGGCCGCCGAGGCGCTGATCGCGCGCTTCCGGGCCGCGGGCTTCCCGGACGCCGACCTCTTCATCGGCGGGCCGAAGCCCGACAAGATGAACGTCGTCGTGCGCCTGCACGGCACGGGCAGGGCGCCGGCCGTGCTCTTCAACGCGCACCTCGACGTCGTCGAGGCGACGCGCGACACGTGGACGGTCGACCCCTTCGTGCTGACCGAGAAGGACGGCTACTTCTGGGGCCGCGGCACGCTCGACGTGAAGGGCGAGGTCGCGATCCTGTCCGCCAACCTGATCCGCCTGCGCGCCGAGGGCTGGAAGCCCACGCGCGACATCATCCTGGCGTTCAACGTCGACGAGGAGGCGGGCGGCGATGCGAACGGCGTCGAGTGGCTCCTCAAGGAGCGGCGGGCGCTGGTCGAGGCGGGACTCGTCATCAACCACGACGCCGGCCACGGCCAGGCGCGCGACGGCGTGAAGCTCTGGAACACGATCCAGACCTCCGAGAAGGCCTACGCGACCTACTCGCTGACGACCCACGGGCCGGGCGGGCACTCCTCGGTGCCGTGGCGCGACAACCCGATCGCGCGGCTCGCGCAGGCGCTGGTGCGCCTCGACGCCTACCAGTTCCCGGTGCGGCTCAGCGAGACGACGCGCGGCTACCTCAGCGCCTACGCCGGGCGCGTCGGCGGCGAGGAGGCGGCGGCGATCCGCGCGATCCTCGCGAACCCGGCCGACGCGCTCGCGGCCGAGCGGCTGCGCGACTCGCGGGTCGTGAACTCGCAGCTGCACTCGACCTGCCCGGTGACCGTCGTCGCCGGCGGGCAGAGCGAGAGCGCGCTGCCGATCCGGGCGAGCGCCACGATCCAGTGCCGGCTGCTGCCGGACGAGAACGCCGAGGAGGTGCTCGCGACGTTCCGGCGCGTGATCGCGGACCCCGCGGTCGAGATCGGCGTCGAGTTCCCGCCGGACCCGAGCCCGCCGACGGCGCTCGACCCCGCCGTCGTCGCGACCGTCGAGCGCGTGACCCGCGAGATGTGGCCGGAACTGCCGGTGGTGCCGGTCATGTCGGCCGGCGCCTCCGACAACGTGTTCTGGCGCGGCGCCGGCCTCGAGACCTTCGGCGTCAGCGGCACCTTCGTCGACGAGTCGGACCTGCGCGCGCACGGCAAGGACGAGCGCGTGCCGGTCGGCGCGTTCTACGAATCGCTCGAGTTCAGCTACCGGCTGATGAAGGCGCTCGCCGGCCCGCGCTGAGCGCTACTTCGCGAGCACGTACTCGCCGGGCGCGTCGCCGAGCGGCGGGTAGCCGGCTGCCGCGGCGCCGAGCGCGGGCGGCGCGCCACGCGCGCCGCTCTTCGCCGCGAGCCACTTCGCCCACGCGCCCCACCACGAGCCCGGCTGCGGCGCGGTCGTCGCCAGCCACTCCTCGCTCCCGAGGTGCCGCTCGCCGGGGCCGCGCCGGCGCAGCCGGTACTTGCGCTTCGGGTGCACGGGCCCGGACACGATGCCGGCGTTGTGCCCGCCGCTCGTCAGCAGGAACGTGAAGTCCTCGGAGCCGACCAGCGCGTCGACCTTGTACACGCTCTTCCACGGCGCCACGTGGTCGGTCTCGGTGCCGACCACGAACATCGGCAGGTGCAGCTCGGCGAGGTTCACGGGCTCCCCGCCGACCGGGAAGCGGCCCTGCGCCAGCTCGTTGTCGAGGTACAGCCGGTACAGGTACTCGGTGTGCATCTTGTACGGCATGCGCGTGCCGTCGGCGTTCCACGCCATCAGGTCGATCATCGGCTCGCGCGCGCCCTTGACGTAGTTCTGCAGCACCGGCTGCCAGATCAGCTCGCGCGGCCGCAGCATCTGGAACGCGCCGCCCATCTGGCGGCTGTCGAGCACGCCTTCCTGGTACATCTGCGCCTCGAGCATCGCGAGCTGCGAGGGGTTGATGAACAGCGCGAGCTCGCCCGGCTCCGCGAAGTCGGTCTGCGCCGCGAGCAGCGTCAGGCTCGCGAGCCGCGCATCGCCCTCGCGCGCGAGCGCCGCCGCGCCGATCGACAGCAGCGTGCCGCCGATGCAGTAGCCGGTCGCGTGGATCTTGCGCCCCGGCACGATCGCCGCGACCGCATCGAGCGCGGCGCGCAGTCCGAGGTCCAGGTAGTCGCCCATCGTGAAGTCGCGATCGGCGGGCTCCGGGTTCTTCCACGAGATCATGAAGACCGTGTGGCCCTGCTCGACCAGGAACTTCACCATCGAGTTCTTGGGCGAGAGGTCGAGGATGTAGTACTTCATGATCCAGGCCGGCACGATCAGCACCGGCTCGGCGTACACGTCCGGCGTCGCGGGCGCGTACTGGATCAGCTCGATCAGCGCGTTCCTGAACACGACCGTGCCGGGCGAGAGCGCGGTGCCCTTGCCGGGCACGAAGGCCTCGCTGCCGGCCGGGCCGCGCTTCTGCAGCGTGCGCGACAGGTCCTCGATCAGGTGCTGGGCGCCGCGCATCAGGTTCTCGCCGCCCTCGGCGCGGGTCAGCTCCTGCAACTCCGGGTTGGTCGGCAGGAAGTTCGACGGCGCGAGCGCGTCGAGCCACTGGCGCACCGTGAACTCGACGAGCTCAGCGTGGTAGGGCTCGAGCCCGGCGACGCCCTTCGGCAGCTCCTTCATGAACGCGGCCGCGTTCTGGAAGCCGTGCGCGATGACGTTGAACGGGTACTGCTGCCAGGCCGGTGCCGCGAAGCGCGGGTCGGGGGCGGCACCGTCGTCGGGCGCGAGCGGCGCGCCGCTCGCGGCGCGGGCCGCGAACTCGAGCTGGTCGCCGGCGCGCTCGAGCGCCGCCTTCTGCAGCTCGAACAGCCGCGCGGGCGAGGCCGCGAGGTTGAGCGCCCAGTCGGCCCAGGCGGTGCCGAAGGCGGTCGGCGAGAGGCCGCCCGTCAGCTTGCCGAGCGCCGCCCGGAACGCGAGGTCGATGTCCTCGGCGGAGGGCGCGGGTGGGCGGGCCGCGGCGGGGGCGGCGAGCGCGGGTTCAACGGGGGTTGGGTCGGCCATCGGCACTCCCGGGAATCGCCAGGACCGTCATTCTACCGCGGATCGTGCAGTGCAGCAAAACCTGTCCGTTCCGCGACTTGCAGGTCACGCCACGGTGTCTTTCAGCGCGAGCGCGGGGTCGGCGAGCCGCGCGGGGTCCACCTGCACGCGCTCCTGGATCAGCTTCTTGGCGGCCATGTAGTCCTTCGGCGCGTTCACGCACTCGACGGCGAGCAGCTCGCGGCCCCGGAGGTAGCAGCACGCGAAGCTGCGGGTCGCCGGGTCGCCGCGCACCACGACGCGATCGGCGTCGGGGCTGAGGCCCGCGATCATGAGCTTGAGGTCGAACTGGTCCGACCAGAACCACGGCACCTTGTCGTGCACGATCGCCGCCCCGTGGAGGTTCTGCGCCGCGGTGCGGCCCTGCTCGAAGGCGTTGTCGACGGACTCGAGCCGCACGCGCCGCCCATAGCGCGGGCTCGGGTGGTTGGCGCAGTCGCCGGCGGCGTACACGGCCGCGTCGCTCGTGCGGCAGTACTCGTCGACCCGGATGCCGTTCTCGCAGGCGAGCCCGGCCGCCTCGGCGAGGTCGGTCTCCGGCACGACGCCGACCCCGACGATCACGAGGTCGGCCGGGAAGTGCCGGCCGTCCTTCGTCTCGACGGTGCCGATGCGCTGGGGCTCGCCGGCGCGGGCGTGGAAGCCGTTGACGAGCGTGCCCAGGTGCACGCCGACGCCGTGGCGCGCGTGCTCGGCGGCGTAGAACGCCGCGACCTCGGGCGCGACCACCCGGTTCATGAGCCGGTCGGCCATCTCGAGCACGTCGACCTCGAGCCCGAGGCCGCGGCAGGTCGCGGCGACCTCGAGGCCGATGTAGCCGCCGCCGACCACGACCGCGCGCCTCGCGCCCGGCAGCTCCGCGCGGATGCGCCCGACGTCGGCGGCGGTCCGCAGGTAGTGCACGCCCCCGAGCCGGCTGCCGGCGACCGCCAGGCGCCGCGGGGTCGCGCCGGTCGCGAGCAGCAGCCGGTCGTAGGCGAGGCGCTCGCCGCCCTCGAGCGTCACGACCCGGGCGCTCGCGTCGAGCGACTCGGCGCGGGTCGCGAGCCGCAGCTCCGCGCGCGCCTCGGCGTAGAAGCTCGGCGGCCGCAGCGTCAGGCGCTCCGCCGGCAGCTCCCCGGCCAGGAACTTCTTCGACAGCGGCGGGCGCTGGTACGGCGCCTCGCGCTCCTCGCCGATCACGACCAGCCGGCCGTCGAAGCCCGCGCGCTTGAGGCCGTCGACGGCCTGCGCCGCGGCCTGCCCCGCCCCCACGATCACGTACGTCTGCGACATCGTCCCCCTCGCGGCCGCGGCGCGCGACCCGGCCGGTGGGCGATGCTAGCAGCGAGTGCACCAAAGGCGCGCACCTCGCGCCCCGGGCGCGCCACCGTGGTGCGCCCCGCCGCCGCGCCGGCCGCTAAGTGCATGTTTCGCGGGCGAGGGCCGCGCGGCACGGAAGCTGCACTCGCGGCGGCAGCGGGCGAATTTCGTTAGAGTAAGGCGCCCGCGAGGAGCCCGTGCCCATGAAACTGATCACCGCGATCATCAAGCCCTTCAAGCTCGACGACGTGCGTGCGGCCCTGTCCGAGATCGGCATCTCCGGCATGACGGTCACCGAGGTCAAGGGCTTCGGGCGCCAGCGCGGCCACACCGAGCTCTATCGCGGCGCCGAGTACGTCGTCGACTTCGTGCCGAAGACGCGGGTCGAGGTCGCGGTCAAGGACGAGCTGCTCGACCAGGTGCAGGAGGCGATCGTCGCCGCGGCGCGCACCGGCAAGGTCGGCGACGGCAAGATCTTCATCTCCGACATCGAGCGCGTCGTCAGGATCCGCACCGGCGAGGCCGACGAGCAGGCGCTGTAGGCGGCGCGCCGCGCGCCGCCCGGCCCACCGATGAGCGCGACCGACGAGGAACTCTCGACCGTCCTCGCCTCGCTCCACCTCGACAGCGCCCGGCGCCACATCTTCCTGTGCGTCGGCGGCGGCAAGTGCGCCGAGGTCGAGGCCAGCGAGCGCTCGTGGGCCTACCTCAAGAAGCGCCTGCGGGAGCTCGGGCTCGTCGACGCCGCGGGCGGCGTGCTGCGCACCAAGGTGAACTGCCTGCGCGTGTGCCGCGACGGACCGATCGCGGTCGTCTACCCGGACGGGACCTGGTACCGGGACTGCACGCCCGACAACCTCGAGCGCATCATCACCGAGCACCTGATCGGCGGTCGCGTCGTGGCGACACTCGCGATCGCGACCTCGCCGCTCGCCCCGGCCTGAACGGGCCGGGCTGCTAGACTCGCGGGCGCTTCGAAGAGGAGGTGCCGAATGACCCGGGGCATTCAGATTCGACGGACCGGCGGGCCCGAGGTGATGGAGTGGGGCGAGGTGTCGCTGCCGCGGCTGAAACGCCGCGAGGCGCGCGTGCGCCACGCCGCGATCGGCCTCAACTACTTCGACGTGTACGTGCGCAGCGGCCTCTACCCGGCGGCGCTGCCGGCGATCCTCGGACAGGAGGCGGCCGGCGTCGTCGAGGAGATCGGCAAGGGCGTCACCAACGTGCAGGTCGGCGATCGCGTCGCCTACACCGGCGCCGGCACCGGCGCCTACGCCGAGGCGGCGCACGTGCCGGCCGACCGGCTCGTGAAGCTGCCGGCCGGGATCTCCGACCGCGACGCGGCGGCGGTGCTGCTCAAGGGCCTGACGGCGCAGTACCTCCTGCGGCGCACCTACAAGGTCAGGAAGAAGGACCCGATCGTGTTCCATGCCGCCGCCGGCGGCGTCGGCACGATCGCCGTGCAGTGGGCGAAGCACCTCGGCGCGGAGATGATCGCGGTCGTCTCGAGCGAGGAGAAGGCGAGCCAGGTGCGCGCGCTCGGCGCGCAGCACGTCGTGATCGCCGGCCGCGACGACCTGGTCGCGCGCGTCAAGGAGCTGACGCGCGGCAAGGGCGTGCCGGTCGTCTACGACTCGGTCGGCAAGGACACGTTCCAGAGCTCGCTCGACTGCCTGCGGCCGCTCGGCCTCATGGTCAGCTACGGCAACTCCTCGGGCGCGGTGCCGCCGTTCTCGGCGCTCGAGCTGAGCCGCCGCGGCTCGCTGTACCTGACGCGGCCGACGCTCATTCACTACGTGCCGACCAAGGCCGCACTGAACCGCGCGGCCAAGGAACTGTTCGAGCTCATCACCTCGGGCGTCATCAAGGTGCACGTCGGACGCACCTACCCGCTCGCCGAGGCGGCGCGCGCGCACGTCGACCTCGAGGCGCGCAGGACCACGGGCTCGACGGTACTCATCCCCTGAACGGACGCCGCCGCCGGCTCGCCGCCACGCTGCTCGCGACGGCGCTGGCGGCGGCGCTGGCGGCGGGACCGGTGGCGCTCGCCGCCGAACGCCCGAAGAGCGCGATCCCGCCGCCCGGCGTGCCCTCGCTCGAGGCGCTGCAGGCCCGCGGCGCGCGCATCGGCCGCATCGACGTGCACGTCGTCAACATCTTCGACCTGTCGGACCCGCGCGACGACCACCGCCTGTTCCGGCTCGCCGACCGCCTGCACTACGCGACCCGCGAGCGGACCGTGCGCCAGCAGCTGCTGTTCGCGAGCGGCGATGCGCTCTCGGCCGGGCGCCTCGCCGAGACCGAGCGCATCCTGCGCTCGCGGGTCTACCTGAACGACGCCTGGATCGTGCCGGTGGCCTACGACGCGGCCGCGAACGTCGTCGACCTCGCGGTCACCGTGCGCGACGTGTGGACGCTCAACCCGGGACTCTCGGTCGGCCGCACCGGCGGCTCGAACCAGTCGGGTGCCTCGCTGTCGGAGCAGAACCTGTTCGGACTCGGCACGAGCCTCGCGCTCGGCCACTCGCACAACGTCGACCGGACCTCGACGGTCCTCAGCTACGCCGACCCGAACCTCGGCGGCAGCTGGTGGCAGCTGCTTGCCAGCTACGCCGACAACAGCGACGGGCGCGTCAAGGCGCTGTCGGCGGTGCAGCCGTTCTACGCGCTCGACACGCGTGCCGCGGGCGGCTTCCTGGCCTCGCAGGGCACGAGCGTCGTGTCGCTGTACTCGACCGGACAGATCGCCGAGCAGTTCCAGGAGACGCACAACCAGCTGCAGGCCTACCTCGGCGGCTCGCACGGGCTCATCGACGGCTGGACCGAGCGCTGGTTCGCCGGCGTGCGCTACGACGCGGCGAGCTTCGACCGGCTCTCCAACGCGCCGCAGCCGCCGGCACTGCCGGACGACCGCACCTTCGTCTACCCGTGGTTCGGCTGGCAGGCGATCGAGGACCGCTTCGTCAAGACCGAGAACCTCGACCTGATCGGCCGCACCGAGGACGCCTACGTCGGCCGCGCGGTCTATGCCGAGCTCGGCTACTCGGCGCCGGCCTTTGGCGGGATCGGCCGCGCCTTCCTGTTCCAGGGGACCGCGCAGCAGGGCTGGCAATCGGACGACACGCGCTACCTGTTCGCGACCGGCAGCGTCGCGGGCAGGCTCGAGGACGGCAGCCTGCGCAACCTCCTCGTCAGCGCGCAGGCGCGCTACTTCGAGCGGCAGACCGAGCGCGCGCTGTTCTACGCCTCGCTCAGCGCCTCGACCACGCACCACCTCGACGGCGAGCAGCAGCTGCTGCTCGGCGGGGACTCCGGCCTTCGCGGCTACCCGCTGCGGTTCCAGGGCGGCACCTCGAGCGCGCTGCTGACGCTCGAGGAGCGCTTCTACTCGCACTGGTACCTGTTCCGGCTGGTGCGGGTCGGCTACGTGGCCTTCGCCGACGCCGGCCGCACCTGGGGGCCGGACGTGACCGGCGCGCCGCCGCTCGGGCTCCTCAAGGACGTCGGCGCCGGGTTACGCTTCGGCAACAACCGGTCCGGACTCGGCAACGTGCTGCACATCGACTTCTCCTACGCCATCGACGCGCCGCGCGGCGTGCGCAGCGTCGAGGTCAACGTCCAGACACAGGCGCGGTTCTGAGCATGAACAGCTACGGCGACGACATCTACACCGAACCCGCCGGCCTCGACGTCGACACGCTCGCGAACCTGGGGCCGCTGGCGCCGCTCGCCGGCCGCTGGCGCGGCACGCGCGGCCTCGACGTGAACCCGAAGCCCGAGGGGCCGCGCAAGCAGGCCTTCGTCGAGGAGATCGACCTGCAGCCGATCGACCCGCAGGCGAACGGCCCGCAGCTCTACTACGGGCTCCGCTACCACACGCACATCGTCAAGCCGGGCGAGGTCGAGACCTACCACGACCAGGTCGGCTACTGGCTGTGGGAGCCGAGGACCGGCGAGCTGATCCAGACGCTGACGATCCCGCGCGGCCAGACCGCGCTCGCGATCGGCCGCGCGGAGCGGCACGCGAAGCGCTTCGAGCTGCGCGCGAAGCGCGGCGAGACGCTGAACGGGATCTGCTCGGGGCCGTTCCTCGAGCAGGCCTTCCGGACGCTCGAGTACGTGATCCGCGTGACGGTCAACGACGACGGCACCTGGTCCTACGACGAGGACACGGTCATGGCCGTGCAGGGCCTCGCCGAGCCCTTCCACCACACCGACCGCAACACGCTGACCCGGATCGGCCCGGCGCGGCCGAACCCGCTGCAGGCGGCGAAGGGCTAGCCGGGGATCAGGATCTGGCGGCGCGCGCCGCCGCCGGCGAGCGCCTCGAAGGCCTCGTTGAGCCCGTCGAAGCCGACCGTCCGGTCGAGCAGCCGGTCGACGGGCAGCCGGCCCTCGCGGTACCAGCCGAGATAGCGCGGGATGTCCCGTGAGGGCACGCAGCTGCCGAGGTAGCTGCCCTTCAGCGTGCGCTCCTCGCCGACCAGCTGCACGGGCGCGAGCGCGAAGCGCGCATCGGGCGGCGCGAGCCCGGCGACGACGGTCGTGCCGCCGCGGCGCGTGATCGCGAAGGCCGCCTCGAGCGCGCGGCCGCTGCCCGCCATCTCGAACGCATAGTCGGCGCCGCCGTCGGTCGCCGCGCGCGCGAGCGCGACGGCGTCCGGCCGGGCCGCATCGATCGCGGCCGAGGCGCCGAGCTCGAGCGCAAGCGCCCGCTTGCCGGGGTCGAGGTCGAGGCCGACGATCGGCGCCGCGCCCGCGGCGCGGGCGCCGAGCAGCGCCGCGAGGCCGACGCCGCCGAGCCCGACGATCGCGACGGCGGCGCCGGCCGGGACCGCCGCGGTGTTGACGACCGCGCCGACGCCGGTGACGACCGCGCAGCCGAACAGCGCCGCCTCGGCGAAGGGCACGGCCGCGTCGATCTCGGTCAGGCTCGCGCGCGCCACCGTCGCGTGGGTCGCGAAGCCCGAGACGCCGAGGTGGTGGTTGAGCGGGGTGCCGCGCTCCGACAGCCGGCGCGCGCCGCCGAGGAGCGTGCCCGCGCCGTTCGCGGCGAAGCCGGGCTCGCACAGCGCCGGGCGCTGCGCGCGGCACGGACGGCAGTGCCCGCAGGCCGGCACGAAGGCCGCGACCACGTGCGCGCCGGGCCGGAGGTCCGTGACGCCGGGCCCGATGGCCTCGACGATGCCGGCCGCCTCGTGGCCGAGCACCATCGGCAGCGGACGCGGCCGCACGCCGTCGATGACCGAGAGGTCGGAGTGGCACAGGCCCGCGGCGCGGATCGCGACGCGCACCTCGCCGGGGCCGGGCTCGGCCAGCTCGAGCGCGGCGATCCGCAGCGGCCGGCTCGCGCCGTACGGGCGCGGCGCGCCCATGCGTTCGAGGAGTGCCGCGCGGATCTGCATCGGGCGTTCGCCGTCGGGAAGGGCCCTGCTAGTCTAGCCGCCGGGCCCCCGCCGAGGATCCCCCGTGTACGACTGCCTGACGACCCGCGCCGACTTCCGCGCCTGGCGGACGATCTCGACGCGCTGGATGGACAACGACCACTACGGCCACGTCAACAACGCCGTCTACTACTCGTACTTCGACACGGCCGTGAACGGCTACCTGATGGAGGCGGTCGGCGCCGACATCCGCACGCTGCCCGCGATCGGCATCGTCGCCGAGTCCAACTGCCGCTTCCTCGCGCCGCTGTCGTTCCCGCAGACCGTCGAGGCCGGGCTCGCGCTCGAGAAGCTCGGCAACTCGAGCGTCATCTACAGGATCGGGCTGTTCGCGAAGGGCCAGGCCGAGCCGGCCGCGCTCGGGCGCTTCGTGCACGTGTACGTCGACGCGGGCACGCGGCACGTGGCGCCGATCCCGGCGGCGATCCGCGCCGCGGTCGGGCGGCTCAGCGCGACGTGATCGGCGCCCAGCGCGGCCCAGCCTCGATGCGCCCGATCCAGCCGCGGATCGCGGGGTAGGGCTCGAGCGGCACGCCCGCCTCGCCGGCGACGTGCGTGTAGGCGTAGAGCGCGATGTCGGCGAGCGAGTAGCGCTCGCCGACCAGGAACGCGCGGCCGGCGAGCCCGGCCTCGAGCACCGCGAGCGCGTCGCGCCCCTTGGCCTGCTTGTCCTTCAGCGCCTCGCCGAGCGACTCCGGCGACTTGTGCTGCGAATGCAGCCAGAAGCGGGCGGTGCCGAGGTTCGGCTCGAGGTTGTACTGCTCGAAGCCGAGCCACTGCCACATCAGCGCCTGCTGGAACGGCTCGCGCGGCACGAGGTGCGAGTCGCGCGCCAGGAACTGGATGATCGCGTGGCTCTCGGCGAGGTAGCCCTTGCCCGGCACCTCGAGCAGCGGGATCCGCCCGTTCGGGTTCCGCGCCAGGAACTCGGGCGTGCGCGTCGCGCCGCGCGTGATGTCCATCTCGATGAGCTCGTACGGCAGCTGCAGGTCCTTGAGCACGAGGCGGCACTTGTAGCCGTTGCCGGACGGCAGGTAGTCGTAGAGCCGGTACACCTCAGGCCACCGTGAACTGCGCGACCGTGCCCGCGCCGTGCGTGATGCCGAGCGCCCCCGAGCGCACGACCTCGAGCAGTTCGCCGTGCTGCGAGGCCTGGGCGATGAAGCGCGTGACCTGCGCCTCGCCGCTCGTGAGCTCGATGACGAAGCTGGCGAGCGCGCCCGACAGGATGCGGCCCGCGGCCTCGGTCACGAGCGCGGTCAAGGGCTCGAGCTGCTGCGCGCTGACGCGCAGCTTCAGCAGCAGCAGCTCGCGCTCGAAGTGCTCGCCGCGGGTCAGGTCCTGGACCTCGACGACGTCGACGAGCTTGCGCAGGTGGCTGATGATCTGCGCCATGACCGCATCGGTGCCGGTGGTCACGAGCGTCAGGCGCGACACGGTCGGGTCGTCGGTCGGTGCGACCGACAGCGACTCGATGTTGTAGCCGCGGGTGGAAAAGAGGCCGGCGACGCGCATCAGCGCGCCCGCCTCGTTCTGCAGCAGGATCGCGATCACGTGGCGCATCGGCGCTAACTCTCGGCGCGGCAAGGGGTTTGTCAGCATAGCGCGGTTCTTTTTGCAGTGCATAGACGGGCGCGGGCGCTCGTTGCTACTCTCCAAGGCGATGTCCCCTGAAAAAACCGCATCGCTCGGTGAGGGCCGCGAGGGCGCGGCCGGCGCGCACCCGCTCGCCGGCGAGCGCCTGTCGGGCGCCGAGATCATCGTGCAGGTGCTCGCCGACGAGGGCGTCGAGGTCATCTTCGGCTACTCGGGCGGCGCGATCCTGCCGACCTACGATGCGATCTTCGTCCACAACCAGTCCGGCAAGCAGCGGCCGATGCCGCTGATCGTCCCGGCCAACGAGCAGGGCGCAGGCTTCATGGCCGCCGGCTATGCCCGCGCGAGCGGGCGGGTCGGCGTGTGCGTCGTGACCTCGGGCCCCGGCGCCACCAACACCGTGACGCCGGTGCGCGACTCGATGGCGGACTCGGTGCCGATGGTCGTGATCTGCGGCCAGGTGCCGTGCGCGGCGATCGGCTCGGACGCGTTCCAGGAGGCGCCGGTCTCGGCGGTCATGGGCGCGGTCGCGAAGCACGTCTTCCTCGTGACCGACCCCAGGCGCCTCGAGGCGACGATCCGCACCGCCTTCGAGATCGCGCGCACCGGCCGCCCCGGCCCGGTCGTCGTCGACATCCCGAAGGACGTGCAGACCTGGGTCGGCGCGTTCCGCGGCGAGGGCCGCCTGCCGATCCCGGGCTACCGCAGCCGCCTCAGGCAGATGGAGGCCGAGCGCCTGTCGGAGCGGCAGCTCGCGCAGTTCTTCCAGATGCTCGGCGAGTCGACGCGGCCGCTCGTCTATGCCGGCGGCGGGGTCATCAACGGCGGCGCGTCCGAGGCGCTGCGGGCCTTCGCGCAGGGCTTCGGGATCCCGGTCGTGACGACGCTGATGGGGATCGGCGCCATCGACACGACGCACGAGCGCTCGCTCAGGATGCTCGGCATGCACGGCGCGGCGTTCGCGAACTACGCGGTCGACGACTGCGACTTCCTGATCGCGCTCGGTGCGCGCTTCGACGACCGCGTGGCCGGCGTGCCGCAGAAGTTCGCGAAGAGCGCGCGCCACATCGCGCACTTCGACGTCGACGCCTCCGAGATCAACAAGGTCAAGCGCGCGCACTTCAGCCACGTCGGGCAGCTGAAGGGCGCGCTCGAGCAGCTCGGCGAGTACGGCCGCGCGGCGGGCTTCAGGCGCGACTGGTCCGCCTGGCACGCGCACTGCGCCGCCCTCAGCCAGCGCCACGCGATGAACTACGACCGCGGCAGCGAGCTCATCCAGCCGTACTACGTGATCGAGGAGATCAACCGCCTGACGCGGGGCGAGGCGGTCATCACGACCGGCGTCGGCCAGCACCAGATGTGGGCGGCGCAGTACTTCGACTTCCGCCAGCCGCGGCTGTGGCTGACCTCGGGCTCGATGGGCACGATGGGCTTCGGCCTGCCGGCCGCGATCGGCGCGCAGTTCGCGCGGCCGGACCGCATCGTCATCGACGTCGACGGCGACGCCAGCATCCGCATGAACCTCGGCGAGCTCGAGACCGTCACGACCTACGACCTGCCGGTCAAGATCGTCGTGCTGAACAACTTCGGCGACGGCATGGTCAAGCAGTGGCAGAAGCTGTTCTTCAAGGGACGGCTGTCGGCCTCCGACAAGTCGCTGCACAAGAAGGACTTCGTCCGCGCCGCCGAGGCCGACGGGTTCCGCTTCGCGAAGCGGCTCGAGCGCAAGGCGGACGTGCCGCGCGTCGTGGCCGAGTTCATCGCCTTCAAGGGGCCGGCCTTCCTCGAGGTGCTGATCGACAGGGACGCCGGCGTCTACCCGATGGTCGGCCCGGGGCAGCCCTACGAGGAGATGATCACGGGCGAGTTCATCGCCTCGCGCGACAAGGGCCCGACGCGCCCGCCGGGCGCGAACGAGATGTTCTAGCGGCCCGCCTCAGGGCGCGGCGGGCGCCGTCCCGCCGCCGAGCGCCGCGTCGATCTTCGCGCTGAACGCCTTCGCCGGCTGCGCGCCGACGACCACGACGCCCTCGACCTTGCCGCCCCTGGCGGCGCCGATCACGAAGCCCGGCGTCCCGGTCACGCCGATGCGCTCGGCCTCGGCCATGTCGTCCTCGATGCTCGCCTCGGTGCGCGGGTCCTGGCGGCAGCGCTCGAAGGCCTCGATGCCGACGCCGTGGCGCTGCGCGATCGTGCGGATCATGTCCGCGGACAGGGGGTCGGTGCGGCCGAGGAGCGCCTCGTGCACCTGCCAGAACTGTCCCTGCTGGCCGGCGCAGCGCGCCGCGACCGCCGCCGGCATCGCCTGGTCGTGGATGTTGAGCGGCAGGTCCTTCACGACGTAGCGCACCTTGCCGGTGTCGACGTACTTCGTCTTCAGCTGCGGCCAGGTCTCGTCGTGGAAGCGCTTGCAGAACGGGCACTGGTAGTCGGTGTACTCGATCATCGTCACCGGCGCCGACGCCGAGCCCATGACCTGCAGCCGGCTGTCGCCGACCGAGACCCTGCCGTCGGCGGGCTTGGCGTCGGCCGCCATGCGCTTCGTCTGCTCGGCCAGCTCGCGGCGGATCTCCTTGAGCTCGGTGATGATCTGGTCGCCCTGCTCGCGCGTGATGCCGTTCTCGGCCGCCTGCGCATTGCAGCCGGCGAGCGCGAGCCCGACCAGCACGAGGAGCCCGGTGGCGAGGGGAGCGAGTGCAAAACGGTCGGTCACGGTGCGTCCTCGACGGGCGCCGACCCCCGGCGCGAGGCCCGCGAGACTAGCACAGCCCCGGCGCCCGCCCGCGTGACCCGCCGCGCAACGCGCGGCATCATGGGCGCCCCCAGGAGGCCCGCGATGAAGTACCTGCACACGATGGTCCGCGTCACCGACCTCGACGCCTCGCTCGAGTTCTACTGCAAGCAGCTCGGCCTCGTGCAGGTCGGGCGCAAGGACTACGAGGCCGGCCGCTACACGCTCGTGTTCCTGTCGGCGCCCGGTCAGCCGGAGGCGCAGGTCGAGCTGACCTACAACTGGGACCCGGAGCCGTACACGATGGGCCGCGCCTTCGGGCACCTGGCCTACGAGGTCGACGACATCTACGCGACCTGCGCGCGGCTCCGCGACGCCGGCGTCACGATCAACCGCCCGCCGCGCGACGGCCGCATGGCCTTCGTGCGCTCGCCGGACAACGTCTCGATCGAGCTGCTGCAGAAAGGCGCCGCCCGGCCCGCGGCCGAGCCGTGGAAGTCGATGCCGAACACCGGCCAGTGGTGAGCGGGGCGCGCGCCGCGGCGCTCGCGACGCTCGCGCTCGGCGCCGCCCTCGCGCCCGCCGCGGCGCTCGGCTGGGGCGCGCAGGGGCACCGCGTCGCCGGCCTCGTCGCCGAGTCGCTGCTCGATGCGCGCACGCGCGCCGCGCTCCAGGAGCTCACCGGCGGCGAGCCGCTCGCCGAGCTCTCGCTGGTGCTCGACCGCGACAAGCGCGCGCTCGAGGCCGCGCACCCGGGCTCGGCGCGCTGGCACTTCGACAACCACCCGGCCTGCGAGCCGGCAGCGCCGCTCGCGAGCTACTGCCGCGACGGCGACTGTGCCTCCGGCGCCTATGCGACCTACCTCGCGGTGCTGAAGGACCGTCGCGCCGCGCACGCCGAGCGGCTGTTCGCGCTCGAGGTGGTCGCGCACGTGCTCGAGGACGTGCACCAGCCGCTGCACGTCGCCAACCACGCGGACCGCGGCGGCAACGACGTCAGGGTGTGGGTCGGCCGGCGGCGCCGCACCGAGTCGCTGCACGCCGCCTGGGACATCGACTTCGTGCGCGAGGCGATGGACGGCGGCAGCGAGCGCGCGCTCGCGAGCGCGCTCGTCGACGAGTACCGCCCCGAGCGCACTGCGCTCGCGGCCGGCGACTTCGCGCGCTGGACGCGCGACTCCTTCGCGCTCGCCCGCTCGGTCGCCTACGGCGAGCTGCCCGGCTTCGCGTGCGCCGCTCCCGTCGCGGGCGCCGTGCGGCTGCCGCGCGCCTACGTCGAGGACGCGACGCGCACGGTCCGCGCGCAGCTGGCGCTCGCCGGCATCCGCCTCGCGCGCGTGCTCGAGGAGTCGCTCTAGCGCGCGCTACGGTGTTACCCCCGGCCGCGCCCGCGGCCGGGCCTGCTAAAATTCTCCCGCGCGGCGCCGCTGCAGCCGCGATCCACGGAGCACAGGGATGGCCACAGTGCTGGTGACCGGGGCCGGCCGCGGCCTCGGGCTCGAATTCGTCCGTCAGTACGCGGCCGACGGCTGGACGGTGCTCGCGACGGCACGCGAGCCGGCGCAGTCGACCGAGCTCGAAGCGCTGACCCGGGCCGCCGCCGGGCGGATCCGCGTGTTCGGGCTCGACGTCGCGGACCACGCCGCCATCGAGGCGCTCGGCGAGCGGCTCGCGGGCACCGCGATCGACGTGCTGATCAACAACGCCGGCACGATGGGCGCGCAGAGCTTCGCCGGGCAGGGACTGCAGGCGCAGCGCTTCGGCCGCGTCGACTACGAGGACTGGCTGCAGACCTTCCACGTCAACACGCTCGCGCCGCTCAAGATGGCGGAGGTCTTCATCGAGCACGTCGCGGCCAGCGCGCAGCGCAAGATCGTCACGCTGTCCTCGGTCATCGCCTCGATCGGCAGCAACAACCTCGGCGGCATGTACGCCTACCGCAGCACCAAGGCGGGCGTGAACGCGATCATGCGTTCGATGGCGCTCGACCTCGCGCGCCGCCAGATCATCGCGGTGCCGGTGCACCCGGGCTGGGCGGCGACCGCGATGGGCGGGCCGAACGCGCCGCTGCGCCCGCAGCACAGCGTCGCCGGCCTGCGGCAGCTGATCGCCGGCCTGACGCTCGAGAAATCCGGCCGCTTCTGGCAGTACGATGGCAAGGAGCTGCCCTGGTAGGGCGGCACAACAGCGACCACGGCCGCGACGCGGCCCGGCGACGGAGGGGGCGACGATGCTGAACCGGCTCGCGGCGGAGTTCTTCGGTACGTTCTGGCTCGTGCTCGGCGGCTGCGGCAGCGCGGTGCTCGCGGCGGCCTTCCCGGCCGTCGGCATCGGGCTGCTCGGCGTCGCGCTCGCCTTCGGCCTCACGGTCGTGACGATGGCCTACGCGGTCGGCCACGTCTCCGGCGGCCACTTCAACCCGGCGGTCACGCTCGGACTCGTGGCCGGCGGGCGCTTCAAGCTGGGCGAGGCGCCCGGCTACATCGCCGCGCAGGTCGCGGGCGCGATCCTCGCGGCGCTGACGCTGCTCTACATCGCGGACGGCCAGCCGGGGGCCGACGCCGCGGCCCACGGGCTCGCGAGCAACGGCTACGGCGCGCACTCGCCGGGCCACTACGCGCTCGGCGCCGCGCTCGTGACCGAGTTCGTCATGACCTTCTTCTTCCTGCTCGTGATCCTCGGCGCGACCTCGAAGCGTGCGCCGGCGGGCTTCGCGCCGCTTGCGATTGGCCTGTGCCTGACGCTGATCCACCTCGTCAGCATCCCGGTCACGAACACCTCCGTGAACCCGGCGCGCAGCACCGGCCCGGCGCTCGTCGCCGGCGGCTGGGCGCTCGAGCAGCTGTGGCTCTTCTGGGTCGCGCCGATCGCCGGCGCCGTCGTCGCCGGCCTCGTCCACCGCCGCCTGATCGAGCGCGACTGAGCGCTCAGGACTTCGCGGCGGCAGGCTCGAGGAACAGCTCGGGGTCGACCCACGCGCCGTTCAGCATCACGCCGAAGTGCAGGTGCGGCCCGGTCGCGCGTCCGGTCGCGCCGACGAGGCCGAGCGGCTCGCCGCGCCGGACGACGGCGCCCGGCTTCACGTCGATGCGGCTCAGGTGGCAGTACAGCGTCATGAAGCCCTGGCCGTGATCGACGATGACGGTGTTGCCGTTGAAGAAGTAGTCGCCGGTGTCGACGACGGTGCCCGCGGCCGGCGCGAGCACCGGCGTGCCGGCCTCGGCCGCGATGTCCATGCCGGTGTGCGGGTTGCGCGCCTCGCCGTTGAACACGCGCCGCAGCCCAAAGGAGCTCGAGCGCGCGCCGGGCACCGGCGCGCCGAGCACGAGCGTCGCGGGCGCGGCGTCGCTGAACGCCGCGAACACCCGGGCGAGCGCCGCCTTCTCGCGCTGGTCGCGCGCCAGGTCCTCGGCCGACAGGTCGACGTGGCGCGGCTCGACGGTCAGCTTCTGCGTCGCGTAGGCGTGCTCGGCGACCTCGAGCGGCACGACCCGCCGCACGCCGCCGCTCTCGACCGACAGCTGCTCGCGGCCGGGCGGGGCGGCGAGCGGGATCCCCACGACCGCGACCCAGCGGCCGCCCTCGGCACGCACCAGCACGCGTCGCGTCTCGCGCAGCACCGACGGCGCCGCGCCGCTCGCGGGCCCGAGGTCGACGAGCGCGACGCCGCCCGGGACCGCCCGGTCGCGCGGCAGGTCGCCGGCTGTGCCGGCGCCGAGCAGGGCGGGCGCGGCGAGGGCGAGCAGGACGCGGGCGGCGGTGGTGGAACTAAGGGGCATCGGCCCCATCTTAGACCGTGCGAAGATCAACGAACGAGCGCCGAGGTGAGCATGAACGAACGCAAGCTGGCGCCGGAGCCGATCTCCGGGGAATTCTGCGTCGCGCTGACGCCCGAGCAGCAGCGCGTGCTGCGCGAGCACGGTACCGAGCCGCCGCGCTCGAGCCCGCTCGACAAGGAGTACCGCGACGGCGTGTACCGCTGCGTCGGCTGCGGCACCGAGCTCTTCCAGTCGGGCACGAAGTTCAACAGCGGCACCGGCTGGCCGAGCTTCTTCGCGCCGGTCAACGGCGCGCTCGGCACGACCGTCGATCGCAGCCACGGCATGGTGCGCACCGAGGTGCACTGCGCGAAGTGCCACGGCCACTTGGGGCACGTGTTCCCGGACGGCCCGGCGCCGTCCGGGCTGCGCTACTGCATCAATGGCGTCGTGCTGCGCTTCGAGCCTACGGCTTGACCTGCAGCGCGGGCGGCGCGGGCACCTGCGCGGCCGGCAGCAGCGTCGACTGGTAGGCGGCGAGCAGGTACCGGCCCTCGCGCTCCGCGAAGGTCGCCGTGTAGCGGATCTCGACCGTCGCCGGCCGGCCGTTCAGCTCGACCGTCACCGCCGAGCGGCCGGTGACGACGCCGGCCGTGCCGAGCGCGCGCGCGCGGCGCTCGGACGGCCGCGCATCGACGTAGTGCAGCGCACCGCTGCGAAGCGCCGCGAGGAGCTCGGGCTTCGTCTGCACGACGCCGGTCGCGTGCACGTAGCTCAGGTCCTCGCCGAGCAGCGGCTCGAGCGCGGCGAGGTCGGTGTGCGCGAGCGCCGTCCAGCGCGCGGCATCGGCGGCGAGCAGCGCCTGCTCGGGATCGGCGGACGCGGCGCCCGGCAGCGCGAGCGCCATGAGCAGCGCGAGCACCGGCAACGGGTTTGCGAATCGCGGCATCGGGCGTCTCCGGCGGGCGGCCGCAGCCGCGGTGCGCGTGAGCTTAGCGCGGGCAAAAAAATGGCGCGCGGGTTCGCCGCGCGCCGATATGAGTCACGTGGACTCAGGGGTTCTGTCAGCCGGCGACGACGCCCGCCGCGGCGCGCAGCTGGTGCCGCGCCGTGAGCCTCGGACTGCCGACCTTGTGCACCGCCTCGGCCAGCGCCCGCGACGCGCAGGCCTGCACGATCGCGATCGACTCGACCTCGCGCTCGCGGATCGTCGGTGTGCTGCACACCTCGAGCGCGGCCTGGTGCAGGCGCCCGTACAGCTGCTCGATGCCGGCGTCGGTGGACAGGTTGAGGTCGGCGAACGACACGCGCTCGGTCGGCACGTCCGAGTCGGCGAGCGCGGCGGCGGAGCCGATGAGGCCCGCGGCACCGGCCGCGAGCAGTACGAATGCGGAGAGCTTCATGGAGTGTCCTCCCGGACGTCGCAGCCACGCGCTGCGTTCCACGAGTAAGATGCGTCGGGCCCGCGGATTGTTGCTTCGGCTCGGCGCCCGCCGCCGGCGGTTCGTCGCAGCGGCCGCGAGCGGCTCGATAGGCGGCGCCAGCGGGAGGCCGTAGGCTTGGGTGCCATGAGCAAGCAGTCCGCGCCACGCTCGATCGTCAACCTGCGACGCGCGTACTTCGAGTGCCGCTTCGGACAGCTGCACGTGCGCACGGCGTTCCCCTCGACCGGCGGCTTCGACGAGCACACGCCGCTCGTGCTGCTGCACGACTTCCCGCGCTCGAGCCGCATGTTCGTGCCGCTCCTCGCCGCGCTCGGCCGCGACCGCTCGGCCTACGCCGCCGACCTGCCGGGCTACGGCGAGTCCGACGGCCCGTCCGCGCGGCCGACCGTCGCCGACTACGCGGCCGCCGTCGCCGACGTCATCGACCACCTGCGCCTGCGGCGCGTCGACGTGTTCGGCCACCACGGCGGCGCCGCGGTCGCCGCCGAACTCGCGCTCGCGCGCCCCGAGGTCGTGCGCAAGCTCGCGCTGCTCGGCGTGCCGCTGTACTCGAGCGCGGAGCGCGAGGCCTTCGCGGCGGCGCCGTACCCGCGCGCCCCCGCCGCCGACGGCAGCCACGCGCAGGCCGAGTGGCAGCGCGCGATCGCCGCCCGGGGCCCCGGCGTCACGCTCGAGCAGACCGCGGCGGCGTTCGCGGAGGCGATCGCGAGCGGCCCGACCGGCTGGTGGGGCCCGGGCGCGGTCAGCAACTGGCCGGGCGGCGAGCGCCTCGGCCACCTCACGCAGCCGGTCATGGTGCTGCGCCCGCGCGATGCGCTGTGGGAGGCGACCGGCCGCGCCGAGCGCGTGCTGAAGGGCGCCGAATGGCACACGCTCACCGACGCGGGCGAGGGGCTCGTCGAAACCGCGCCCGAGGTCGTCGCGACGCGCGTGCGCACCTTCCTCGACCGCTGAGCCCGCCGCGCCGCGGTTGCGGCGATGCACAACTTGCCCGCAAGATCGGCGGATGGGGGCCGACTACCTCGACCGCATCCGTCGCGCACGCGTCTACGAGGTCGCGATCGAGTCGCCGCTCGATCCCGCGCCGCGCCTCTCGCGGCGCCTCGGCTGCGAGGTGCTGCTGAAGCGCGAGGACCTGCAGCCGGTGTTCTCGTTCAAGCTGCGCGGTGCCTACAACAAGGTCGCCGGACTCTCGGCCGAGGAGGCCGGCCGCGGCGTCATCTGCGCCTCGGCCGGCAACCACGCGCAGGGCGTCGCGCTCGCGGCGCGCCGGCGCGGCATCGGCGCGACGGTCGTGATGCCGCGCACGACGCCGGCCATCAAGGTCGAGGCGGTCGCGAGCCTCGGCGCCGCGATCGAGCTCGCGGGCGACGACTACGACGGCGCCTTCGAGCGCGCCCGCACGCTCGCGCGCGAGCGCTCGCTCACGTTCATCCATCCCTTCGACGACCCCGAGGTCATCGCCGGCCAGGGGACGATCGGCCTCGAGCTCCTCAAGCAGCAGCCGGGCCCGCTCGACGCGGTGTTCGTGCCGGTCGGCGGCGGCGGCCTCATCGGCGGAATCGGCGCGTGCCTGAAGGCGCTCGCGCCCGGCGTGCGCGTGATCGGCGTCGAGCCCGAGGACGCGGCCGGCATGCACGCCTCGCTCGCGGCCGGCCGCGTGGTCGCGCTCGAGCACGTCGGCCTGTTCGCCGACGGCGTCGCGGTGCGGCGCGTCGGCGAGGAGACGCTGCGCCTCGCCCGGCAGTGCGTCGACGAGGTCGTGCTGGTCGACACCGACGAGATCTGCGCGGCGATCCAGGACATCTTCGAGGACACCCGCTCGATCGCCGAGCCGGCCGGCGCCCTCGCGGTCGCCGGCCTCAAGAAGTGGCTCGCCGCCGGCCGCGCCACGGGCGGGCGCTACGCGACCGTTATCAGCGGCGCGAACATGAACTTCGACCGGCTGCGGCACGTCGCCGAGCGCGCCGACCTCGGCCAGCACCGCGAGGCGGTGTTCGCGGTCGAGATCCCGGAGCACCCCGGCAGCTTCCTGCGCTTCTGCGAGGCCTTCGCCGCGCGCAACGTCACCGAGTTCAACTACCGCTACGCCCGCGCCGACCGGGCGCAGATCTTCGTCGGCTTCGCCCTGACGGGCGGGCTCGCCGAGCAGGCCGCGCTCGAGCGGGCGATCGCGGCGGCGGGCTTCCCGGTCCTCGACATGAGCCACAACGAGATGGCGAAGCTGCACGTGCGCTACATGGTCGGCGGGGCCGCCGCAGGACTTCGTCACGAGCGCTTGTTTCGCTTCGAGTTTCCGGAGCGCCCGGGTGCGCTGCTCGCGTTCCTGAAGGCGGTCGGCACGGACCGGAACATCAGCCTGTTCCACTACCGCAACCACGGCTCGGACTACGGCCGGGTGCTGGCCGGCATCGAGGTCCCGCCGCCGAGCGCCGCCGATTTCCTGCAGCACCTGGCCGAGCTCGGCTACGAGTACGTCGAGGAGACCCAGAACCCCGCGTACCGGATCTTTCTCGGCGGCTGAGGCGCGCCCGCACGCGCGGCACTTGCTACGAACCCCGGATTCGCGAGAACGTAGCGCATCCCGTCCGCGGCCCGACCGCGGCGGGCTCTGGTTCTCGAGGGCTTATTTCTAGGAGCTGCCATGGCGAAGCGGAAGAAGTCCAAGTCAAAGAGCAAAGCGAAGCCGAAGAAGGCCAAGAAGCCGGCTCGCGCCGCGCGCAAGGCCGGCAAGCGCAAGGTCGCCCGCAAGAAGGTCGCAAAGAAGAAGGTGGCCAAGAAAAAGGTCGCCAAGCGCAAGGCCGCGCCGAAGAAGAAGGCCGCTCCGAAGGCCGCGAGCCCGGCGCCGAAGCCGGCCGCCCCGGCCCCGGCACCGCGGCCGGTGATGGCACCGCCCCCGCCGCCGCCGGCACCGAAGCCGTTCGTGGCCCCGCCGCCGCCCCCGCGGCCGGCGATGCCGCCGCCGGCCCCGCCGCCGCCGCGTCCGGTGATGGCGCCGCCGCCGCCACCGCCGCCGCCGCGTCCGATGTCGCCGCCGCCCGCGCCGCCGGCCCCGAAGCCGATGGCACCCGCGCCGTCGCCGATGCCGGGCAGCTCGGATCCGACCAAGGAAGGCGGCTCGCACTGACCGCGTACGTGAGCCCCGTCCATCGTCCCCCCCGCCGCCCGGCGGGGTGGACGGTGCGGGGCCGTCCCGCGCCCCACGCGGTTCCTCACCCGTGAGTTACGCCGCCCGCCGCCCGCCCGTCGCGGGCGAGCTGGTGCTGCGCGGCCTGCGGCACCGCGTGCTGCGCTGGGGGCCCGCCAGCGGCCTGCCGCTCGTGTTCCTGCATGGCTGGGCCGATGCAGCCGACAGCTTCCAGTTCCTCGTCGATTCGCTGCGCGAGCCCTGGCCGATCCTCGCGCTCGACTGGCGCGGCTTCGGCGGCAGCGAGTGGACGCACGCGCCGTACTGGTTCCCCGACTACCTCGCGGACCTCGATGCGCTGCTCGAGGCGGTGCACCCGGCCTCGCCCGCGACGCTCGTCGGCCACAGCATGGGCGGCAACGTCGCCGCGCTCTACGCCGGCATCCGTCCCGAGCGGGTGCGCGCGGTCGTGAACCTCGAGGGCTTCGGCCTCAAGCGCACGGCGGCGGCGGAGGCGCCCGGCCGCTACCGCCGCTGGCTCGACGAGCTCCGATCGCCCCCGGCCTTCGGCCGCTACCGCTCGCGCGCGGAGTTCGCGGCGATGCTCGCGCGCCGCAACCCGCGCCTGCCGCCGGAGCGCGCCGAGTTCGTCGCCACCGCCTGGACGCGGGCCGCGGCCGACGGGCAGTTCGAGGTGAGCGCCGATCCGGCCCACAAGCTCGTGAACCCGGTCCTCTACCGGCGCGAGGAGGCGGAGGCCTGCTGGCGTGCGTGCCGCGCGCCGGTGCTGATGGTGTTCGGCGGGCGCTCGGAGTTCCGGGCGGCGCTCGGCGCCGATGCGACCGACGAGTACTTCGGCGCGCTCTTCTCGGAGCTCACCATCGAGACGCTGCCCGCGGCCGGCCACATGCTGCACCACGAGGAACCGGGGGCGCTGGCCGCGCTCATCGAGGGCTGGCTCGTGCGTCACGCCCCGCGCTAGGCGGGGGCGGCACAATGGCGCTTGCACCGCGTCGCGCGGTGCCGAGGAGTGCATGGCCCTGACCCCGCCCCCGACCGCCGGCGACCCCGCCATCCGCGCCGACGTGCCGCCGGCGCCGGCCGGCCGGCCGGTCCCGCTGCCCCCCGTCCCGGATCCGCTCGCGGCGCTGCGCACGCTGCTGCGCGCCTTCGCCGACGCGCTGCCGGAGCTCGCGCCGCCCGCGCCCGAGACCTTCGCCGCGCCGGGCGCGGCGCCGCCGCAGATCGCCGCGGCGCTCGCCAGCTGGCTCGCGGCGGTGGGCAGCGCGCGGGGTCTTACGGCGCCGGCGCTCGCGGCGCTCGCGGACGGCGCGCTTGCGCGCTCACTCGCCGCGCCACCGCCCGCGCCCGGCCTCGAGCACGACCTGGCGGCGCTGGCCGAGGGGCTGAGGACCGCGCTCGCGGCGACGGCGGCGCCGCGCGCGCCACCGCCGCTGCGGGTCCTCGTCGAGGAGCTCCGCGGCAGCGTGACCGAGGCGCTCGGCCCGGTCGAGCCGCCGCCGCTGCCGGCGCCCGGCGAGGAAGCGGGCAACGTCGCCTCGGCGCTCGTGCGCTGGCTGGGCACGGTCGCGGCCGGCGCCGGCGTCGCGCCGGCGGCGCTGCGCGCCGCGGTCGAGGTCGCCTTCGAGCGCACGCGCAGCGCGCTCAATCCCGAGCCGCCGCTGCCGCCGCTCGAGGCGGAGCTCGCGCGCGCCCACGAGGTGCTCGCCGCGGCGCTCGGCCGCCCGCCACCCGGCCCGCGCGAGGGCCTGCCGATCTATCGCCCCGACCTGCCGGTCCTCGCCGGACCCCGCGGGCGCCGCCCGGCGCGCGCCGCGGGCACGCCGCGGCCGCGGCCCGAGGCCGCCGACGAGGCGGCGGAGCGCGAGCCGCCGGGTGAGGCGCCGGGCGAGGCGCGGGCGGAGGGTCCGGCGCTCCCGGACCTGAAGGGGCCGATGGAGCTCGTGCGCCGCTACGTCGAGGACCTGTGGTCGGCGCCGGCCGGCGTCGCGGCGCAGCACGGCGTCTACCCGCTCGGGCTCTGGGACGGGCACGCGTGGCGCGGCTTCGCGGACGCCACGCGCCTGACCGAGCACCACGAGGCCGCGCGCGCGGCGCTCGCGGCGGCGGGCGTCGCGCGCGAGCGCATCGTGCTGCTCCGGGTCGACCCGGTCGGCGGCGGCATCGCCTGGGTGCACGCGCAGATCGAGCGGCAGGCCGCGGACGGACGCGCGCTCGGCGAGGTCGAGACCGCGGCGCTGGCGGTGCGCGGCGCGCACGGCTGGCGCATCGCGGTGCTGTCGGCGGGCGGGGCGGGACCTTAGAAAAAACAGGGCGGTTCGATCGCTCGAGCCGCCCTGCGCAAGACGTCCGCGCCCGCGATAGGGGGAAGGGCTGCGAGCCGGACGATCGTTGTAGCGGCGCGGCGCGGCGGAACTTGAGCGGGGCCCCACCGGCCGGCCGCTATACTCGCGGCGCCCCATGAGCCCCGCCCCCGCCGCGTGAGCGAGCCCGCCCCCCGGCCGGCGACCGCCGGTCTTCGCGCCGTGCTCGAGGAGCGCGCGTTCAGCCGCTACCTGCTCGCGCGCTTCGCCGCCGCGATCGCCGTGCAGATGCAGACCGTCGCGGTCGGCATCCAGGTCTACTCGCTGACGCACGACCCGCTCGACCTCGGGCTCGTCGGGCTCTCGCAGTTCCTGCCGTTCATCGTCTGCGTGCTGCCGGCCGGCCACCTCGCCGACCGCCGCGACCGGCGCGCGATCGTGCTCGGCTGCCTCGCGGTGCTCGCGAGCGGCGCGCTTGCGCTCACCGCGCTCGCGCTCGCCGGCCTCCGCACGCCCCGCCCCGTGTTCGCCGTGCTGGTCGGCTTCGGCATCGCGCGCGCGTTCATGGCGCCCGCCAGCAACGCGCTCGTGCCGAACCTCGTGCCGCGCGAGAAGTTCCGCAGCGCCGTCGCGCTCAACTCCTCCGCCTGGCAGCTCGCGACGATCCTTGGCCCCGCGCTCGGCGGCACGCTGTACGCGCTCGCCGGCGCGCCGCTCGTCTACGGGCTCGTGGCGCTGCTGCTCGGCGCCTCCGTCCTCGGGCTCACGCAGGTGCCGGCGCGCGCGGCGGGCGCGGCGCCCGTCGGCACGAGCTGGCGGCACGTCATCGAGGGCATCGCGTTCGTGTGGCGGCGCAAGAGCGTCCTCGGCGCGATCTCGATGGACCTGTTCGCGGTGCTGTTCGGCGGCGCGACGGCGCTGATGCCGGCCTACGCGGCCGACGTGCTCAAGATCGGCGCGGCCGGCATCGGCTGGCTGCGCGCGGCGCCGGGCGTCGGCGCCGCGCTCATGGCGATCGCGCTGTCGCTGCGCCCGATCCACCGCCGCGCGGGCCCGGCGATGATGGGCGGCGTCGCGCTGTTCGGCGCGGCCACGATCGTCTTTGGCCTGTCGACCGAGTTCTGGCTGTCGCTCGGCGCGCTCGCCGTGCTCGGCGCGGCCGACATGGTCAGCGTGTTCGTGCGCCAGGTGCTGATCCAGCTCGAGACGCCGGACGCGATGCGCGGCCGGGTCGGCGCCGTGAACTCGATGTTCATCGGCGCCTCGAACGAGCTCGGCGAGTTCGAGTCGGGCGTGACGGCCGCGTGGTGGGGCCTCAAGCCCGCCGTCGTCATCGGCGGGCTCGCGACGCTCGGCGTCGCCGCGCTCTGGACGCGGCTGTTCCCGGCGCTCGCGCGCCTCGACCGCTTCGAAGGGGGTTGAGGTCCCCGCCGGGGGCGGTGGCCGGACGAGGGCTTGACATCTACGTAAGTGATGGCTTACCGTAAGTCATGGCTTACGCACAAGCGCTCAGCTGCCTCGCCGACGGCACCCGCCGCACCGTGTTCGAGAAGCTCGGTGCGGGACCTCAGTCGGTCGGCGAGCTCGCGCGCGACCTGCCCGTGAGCCGGCCGGCCGTGTCCCAGCACCTGCGGGTGCTGAAGGAGGCGGGCCTCGTGAACGATCGACCCGAAGGCACTCGTCGCGTCTACTACATCGACCCGGACGGGCTGGCCGAGCTCCGGCAATGGCTCGACCGCTTCTGGGACCGCGCGCTCGAGTCGTTTAAGTCAGCCGTGGAGGAGACGGGCGCCGAGCGCGACCCCAAGGAGCAGCCATGACCGCGAATCCGAAGCAGAAGACGATCCAGATCGCGCCGGTGCGCAAGAGCCTCGTCGTCGAGGCGCCGCCGGAGCGGGCCTTCGAGGTGTTCACGCGCGGCATCGACCGCTGGTGGCCGAAGTCGCACGGCATCGGCGCCTCGCCGATCGTCGTCTCGGTCATCGAGCCGGTGGTCGGCGGCCGCTGGTACACGACGCACGCCGACGGCAGCGAGGTGACGGTCGGCCACGTGCGCGCCTGCGAGCCCGGCAAGCGCATCGTGTTCGGCTGGGAGATCAGCGCCAAGTGGAAGCCCGACGCGCGCGTCGCGCTCGCCTCCGAGGTCGAGGTGCGCTTCAGCGCCGAGGGCCCGGGCCGCACGCGCATCGATCTCGAGCACCGCGACTTCGAGAAGATGGGCGCCGAGGACGGCGCGACGATGCGCGCGGGCGTCGACGGCGGCTGGCCGGGCCTGCTCGAGCTGTTCGCGAAGGAAGCGGCGCGCGCCGCAGGCGGTGCGGCATGAGCGCGCTCACCGTCCACAGCATCCCCGGCAGCCCCTTCGGCCGCTCGGTGCTGCTCGCGCTCGAGGAGAAGGGCGCGCGCTACCGGTTCGTCCGGGTCGCGCCCGGCGCGCTGAAGGGCGCCGAGCACCTCGCGCTCCACCCGTTCGGGCGCGTGCCGGTGCTCGAGGACGGCGACTTCCGCCTGTACGAGACGCAGGCGATCCTGCGCCACCTCGACCGCACGCTGCCCGGGCCCGCGCTCACGCCCGCCGAGCCGCGCGCCGCGGCGCGCGTCGACCAGCTGCTCAACATCAACGACTGGTACCTGTTCCAGGGCGTGAACGCGGTCATCGGCTTCCAGCGCATCGTCGGCCCGCGGATCCTCGGGCTCGTGCCGGACGAGCAGGCGATCGCGGCCGCGATGCCGAAGGCGCACGCGGTCGTGCACGAGCTCGCGGAGCTGCTCGGCACGCAGCGCTTCTTCGCGGGCGAGTCGGTCTCGCTCGCCGACCTCGCGCTCGGCGCCCAGCTCGACTTCCTGCGCGCGACGCCCGAGTGGGCGGTGCTCGCGGCCGGGCGTCCGAACCTCGATGCATGGCTGCGGCGCCTCGACGCGCGGCCGAGCTTCGCGGCGACGACCTGGGAGCGGGTCGAGGGGCTCGCGCGGGCGGGCTGAGGCCCGGCGCCGGGTTCTCGCGTAGGCTGGGGCGCGCGCGCCGCGCGGGGAGGAAGCGATGAAGACCTCGACCTGGCTCCGGATCGCGGCGGTGCTCGCGCTCGGCCTTGCGATCGGCCACTCGCTCGGCCGGCCGTGGACGCCGGCGAAGTCGCTCGAGGCGCGCGCGGTCGTCCTCGCGATGCAGTCGGTCGAGTTCCCGGCCGCGGGCGTCGCGCGCAGCTACTTCGACTTCTACCAGGGCTTCGGCCTCGCGATCAGCGCGTTCGTGCTCGCGCTCGCCGCGCTCTGCTGGCGCCAGGGGAGCGCGGTCGCGGCCGGGGTGCCGGTCGATCCGGTCGCGATCGGCGCGCTGCTCGCGTGCTTCCTCGCGAACACCGTCATCGCGGCCGTGTACCTCGTGTGGCTGCCGGCGGCGTTCAACGCCGCGGTCGTCGTCGCGCTCGCGGCGGCGCTCGTCGCGGGCCGGCGCCCGGCGGGCGGCTGAGCCCGGCGGCGGCCGGTGCTGCGGAGCCTGCGGCGCGCGTTCGGCCGCCGCGCGCGGGGGCCTCGCTGGCGGGTCGCGATCCGCGCGGGCGCGACGCCGCTCATCGAGGATCCCTCGCCGCAGGCGCTCGCGGGCTTTCGCGCGCTCGAGCCGCCGCCCGGCATCTTCTGGGCCGACCCGTTCCTGTTCCGGCACCCGACGGGGCTCTGGCTCTTCTTCGAGGCCTGCCCCGAGGGCGCGCTCGCCGGGCGCATCGAGTGCGCGCCGGTCGACGCGGACGGCCGCGTCGGCCGGGCCCGGCCCGCGCTCGAGGCGCCGCACCACCTCTCGTACCCGGTCGTGTTCGAGGACGCGGGCGAGGTGTACCTGCTGCCGGAGTCGCACCGCGCCGGCGGGCTCGACCTGTACCGCGCGCTCGAGTTTCCGGTGCGCTGGGAGCGGGCCTGGCGCCTGCTCGAGGGCCCGTTCGTCGACGTGACGCCGCTCAGGCACGCCGGCGCCTGGTGGCTGTTCGCGACGCCGCTCGCCGCGCGCGCGAGCGAGGAGGCGCTGCACCTCTATCGCGCCGAGGGGCTGCGCGGCCCCTGGCGGGCGCATCCGGCGAACCCGATCGCGCGCGGTGCGCTCGGCGGTCGCGGGGCGGGGCGGATCCTCGCCGACGGCGGGCGGCTCATCCGGCCCGTGCAGGACGGGCGGGCGGGCTACGGGAGCGGGCTCGAGTTCCGCCTCATCGAGCGGCTCGACGAGGGCGGGTATGCCGAGTCGCCGCTCGCGGCGATCGCACCCGCCGCCGTGCCCGGCGCCGTCGGCCTGCATGCGTACGACCGCGTGGACGCCGTCGAGGTCATCGACCTGCGGTTCGCCTAGCCGCTTGCAGGGCCGCGCCCGCCGATGGCAGACTGTATATCCGTACAGTCACCCGGCCGGGCCATGGCCACGACGCAACCGCCGATCACCGGACGCGGCGCGCTCTCCAACCGTCGCTCGCGCTACCTCGCGACCACGGCCGAGGCCGACGTCCCGGACGTGCTCGAGGGGGAGGAGCCGCTGCCGCCGCGCCTGCCGCAGACGACCGTGCGCATCGACCCGGCGCGCACGATCATCAGCCGCAACACCTCGCCCGACCTGCCGTTCTCGCAGTCGGTGAACCCGTACCGCGGCTGCGAGCACGGCTGCATCTACTGCTACGCACGTCCCTCGCACGCCTACCTCGACCATTCGCCCGGCCTCGACTTCGAGACGATTCTGTACGCGAAGCCGAACGCGGCGCAGCTGCTCGACGCCGAGCTCCGCAAGCCCGGCTACCGGCCCGAGGTCATCCACCTCGGCGCCAACACCGATCCCTACCAGCCGATCGAGCGCGAGCACCGCCTGACGCGCCAGATCCTCGAGAAGGCGCTCGAGTTCGGCCACCCGGTCACGGTGCTGACGAAGAGCGCGCTGATCGAGCGCGACATCGACCTCCTGTCGGCGCTCGCCGCGCGCAAGCTCGCGCGCGCCTGCCTCAGCATCACGACGCTCGACCCCGCGCTCAAGCGCAGCCTCGAGCCGCGCGCGCCCTCGCCCGCGGCGCGCCTGCGGGCCGTGGCGGCGCTGGCCGCGGCCGGCATCCCGACCGCGGTGCTGGTGGCGCCGATCATCCCGGCGGTCAACGACCACGAGATCGAGTCGATCCTCGAGGCGGTCGCGGCCGCGGGCGCGACCCGCGCCGGCTGGGTGCTGCTGCGCCTGCCGCTCGAGATCCGCGAGCTGTTCGACGAGTGGCTGAGCGCGCACCGGCCGCTCGCCAAGGGGCGCGTGCTGAGCCTGATCGCCGACGCCCGCGGCGGGCGCCTCAACGACCCGCGCTTCGGCCACCGCATGTCGGGCGGCGGCGCCTACGCCGAGATGATCGGCAAGCGCTTCGCGGCCGCGGCGCGCCGGCTCGGCCTCGCCGACGGCGAGGCCGAGGGCCTCGACCTCGCGCAGTTCCGCCCGCCGCCGGCGGGCGGGCAGCTGGGGCTCTTCTAGCGGCGGGGGGCGCTCAGGTCGGGTTCTCGAGGCTGAACATGCCGGCCTCGTCGTCGTAGGCGAACAGCTCCGCGTAGCGCGCCCAGCTGACGAGCGCCCGGATCGTCTGCTCGGCCGCCTCGGGCGCCATGTGGTCCTCGAGCTCGTCCAGGAAGCGGCTCTTCGGCGCGGTGTGGCTCGCGCGCTCATCGAGCACGCGCTTGACGTGCGCGGCGAGCGGCACGTTCGCGAGCAGGTGCCGCGCGAACAGCTTCTTGCGCTCATCGCTCGTCCCCTCGGCGAAGGCGAGGCCGTCGGCCGTGAGCCGCAGGTCGCCGCCCTCGACGTCGGCGAAGCGCAGCACCTGCAGCGACTCCGCCACCGGGAACAGGTCGTCGATCTCGAGCTGCAGCTCGGAGGCGATCTCCGGCAGGTCGGCCTTGCCGGCGAAGGGCTGGGCGGCGACCGTCTCGATGAGGCCCGAGAGCAGGTTCGAGGACACCCGCGGCAGCACGGTGTCGATGCCGGTGCCGGGCGTGCGCTCGACCGGCGCCTTCGGGCCGCGGCCGGGCTTGGCGGTCATCTCGACGTAGATGCGCTCGACGAGCGCGGCGAAGGCCGCGTCGTTGCGGTCGCGCGGCCGCGGGATGCCGACGTCGATGGTCGTGACGATGCGCCCGGGGTTCGAGGCGAACACCAGGATGCGGTCGCACATCTGCACCGCCTCCTCGATGTTGTGGGTCACGAGGATCACGCCCTTGATCGGCATCTTGCCGTCGGCCCACAGGTCGAGGAAGTCGGTGCGCAGGTTCTCGGCGGTCAGCACGTCGAGCGCCGAGAACGGCTCGTCCATCAGCAGGATGTTCGGGTGCACGACCAGCGCGCGCGCGAAGCCGACGCGCTGGCGCATGCCGCCGGAGAGCTCGCGCGGGTAGGCGGACTCGAAGCCGTCGAGGCCGATCAGGTCGATCGCCGCGAGCGAGCGGCTGCGGGTCTCGTCGCGCGCGACGTGCAGCGCCTCGAGGCCGAGCGCCACGTTCTCGTAGACGGTCAGCCACGGGAACAGCGCGAAGCTCTGGAACACCATCGCGATGCCCTCGGCCGGGCCCGCGACCGGCCGGCCGAGGTAGCGGACCTCGCCGCCGGAGGGCTCGGAGAGCCCGGCGATGAGCCGCAGCAGCGTCGACTTGCCGGAGCCCGAGCGGCCGAGCAGCCCGACGATCTCGCCCGGCGCGAGCTTGACGCTGACGTCCTCGAGCACCAGCAGCTCGTTGCCGTCGCCGCGCGGGAAGGTCTTGCGCACGTGCGCGACGTCGAGCAGCGGCTCGGCCGAGGGCGCGGGCTTGAGGTTGGCGTTCATCGCTCAGCTCAGTCGGAACTTGCGTTCCGCGTAGTAGTACAGCGGCCGCCACAGCAGCCGGTTGATGATGAGCACGTACAGGCTCATCGTCACGCAGCCGATCGCGATCTTGTAGAAGTCGCCCTCGGTCGTGGCGTTCGCGATGTAGGCGCCGAGCCCGGCCGCCTCGACGTGCTCGTTGCCCCAGCTCGCGACCTCGGCCGCCACCGCCGCGTTCCACGAGCCGCCCGAGGCGGTCAGCGCGCCGGTCACGTAGAACGGGAACACGGCCGGCAGCGCGATGCGCCGCCACCAGAGCCAGCCCCGCACGCCGAGGTTCGTGCCGACCGCGCGCATCTCGCCCGGCATCGCCGCGGCGCCGGCGATGACGTTGAACAGGATGTACCACTGCGTGCCGAGGATCATCAGCGGGCTCAGCCACAGGTCGGCGTTCAGCTTGAAGTTCACGATCGCGGCGACGACCACCGGGAACAGCAGGTTGGTCGGGAACGCCGCCATGAACTGCGCGAGCGGCTGCGCGATGCGCGCCATGCGCGGCCGCAGGCCGAGCCACACGCCGATCGGCACCCAGACGACGCTGGCGAGCGCGATCAGCACGAACACGCGCAGCATCGTGATCGCGCCGAGGCCGACCGCGGTGCCGACGTCGCGCCACGCGAACTGCGGCGCGAGCAGCCGGTCGGTCTGCCAGCCGGCGAGTGCGAGCAGCGCGATCAGCACCGCGATGCCGACGCCGTCGAGCAGGCGCGAGTGCTGCTGCGGCTCGAAGCGCGGCAGGCCGGGCGCGGCGCTGAAGGCGATGCCGAGCTGGCGGCGGCTGCGGCGCAGCAGGCGCAGCAGCCGCGCCAGCAGGTTCGACTTGCCGAGCGCCTCGAGCACCCACGAGCGCGGCGGGATCGCGCCCGGCTCCTGCTCGAAGCGGAACAGGTCGGCCCACGCGACCAGCGGGCGGAACAGCAGCTGGTCGTAGATCACGATCACGATCAGCATCGTCAGGATCGCGAAGCCGACGGCGGCGAGGCTGCGCTCCTCGATCGCGCGCGCGATGTAGGCGCCCATGCCGGGCAGCGTCACGGTGTGCGAGCCGACCGTGATCGCCTCGCTCGCGACCACGAAGAACCAGCCGCCCGACATCGACATCATCATGTTCCAGATGAGCGGCGGCACCGCGAACGGCACCTCGAGCCGCCAGAAGCGCGCCCACGGCGAGAGCCGGAAGCTCTTCGCGCACTCCGTGAGCTCGGTCGGCACGGTCCTGAGGCTCTGGTAGAAGCTGAAGGCCATGTTCCAGGCCTGGCTCGTGAAGATGCCGAAGATCGCGGCGTACTCGGCGCCGAGCACCCGGCCCGGGGCCAGCGACATGAAGAAGACGAAGGTGACCGAGATGAAGCCGAGGATCGGCACCGACTGCAGCACGTCGAGCAGCGGCACGAGGATCTTGCCGGCGCGCACGCTCTTCGCGGCCCAGGTCGCGTAGGTGAACGTGAACACGAGCGACAGCGCCATCGCCGCCAGCATCCGCAGCGTCGTGCGCGCCGCGTACTCCGGCAGGTGCGAGGGGTCGAGCGAGATCGGGTTCGACTCGACGACCGCGAGCGGCGCCAGCACGCCGCGGCTGCCCGCGGCGAGGAACGCGAACAGCCCGATCACGAGGACGAGGGCGATCAGGTCAAAGCGCGTGGGCGCGCCGCGGCTCGCTGTGCTCCAGGCGGTGGTGTTCGGCGGCATGGGGGGTCGGTGCTGATCGCGGCGGCCTGGCAGCAAAGGCCGGGGGAGTCTCGCACAAACCGGTGACGGTCCGACACCCGCGCGCGGCCCGCCGCGGTCCGGGCCTGCGCCCGCGTGAGCCGCGCGCGCCGCGTTTGACGCGCTACTCGAGGGGGCGGGCCGCGCCCCCGGCGCGCCGCCGACCCCGGACGGCGGGCCCTGTGCCACGATCGCCTGCGGGCAGGGCCCGGGGCGCGCGCCGCGCGGCCCGCGGCGCCGGGAGGGGACACGCGGTGCGGACACGGACGGGTCGCGGGCGGGCCGGGCGGTGAACCCGGCCGAGTGGCAGCGGGTCAAGGAACTGTTCGCCGGCGCGAGCGGCGCGGCCGAGCCGCACCGCTACCTCGACGAGGCCTGCGCCGGAGAGCCGCGGCTGCGCGCCGAGGTGCTCTCGCTGCTGGCCGCCGACGCCGTGCGCGACGCGATCGTCGATCGCCCGGCCGCGGCCTACCTCGGCGTCGGCGAGGGTCCGGCGGAGCCCGACCGCCGGCGCGGCCAGCACATCGGCGCCTACGAGCTCATCGAGAGGATCGGCCAGGGCGGCATGGGCGAGGTGTACCGCGCCCGCCGGGCCGACGCCGAGTACCAGAAGGACGTCGCGATCAAGCTGGTCCGCACCGGCTTCGACACGCGCTTCATCCTGCAGCGCTTTCGCACCGAGCGGCAGATCCTCGCCGACCTCGAGCACCCGGGCATCGCCCGGCTGATCGACGGCGGCGCGACCGACGAGGGCCTGCCCTACCTCGTCATGGAGCTCATCGAGGGCGAGCCGATCGACCGTTACTGCGAGTCGCGCCAGCTGCCGGTGCGCGCGCGGCTCGGGCTGTTCCGCGCGGTCTGCGCGGTGGTCAGCTTCGCGCACCGCCACCTGGTCGTGCACCGCGACCTCAAGCCCAGCAACATCCTCGTGACCGCGGACGGGGAGGTGAAGCTGCTCGACTTCGGCATCGCGAAGCTGTTGCAGGACCCCGACGCCCCGGCGGCGCAGGGCGCGACGCTGACCGGCTTCGCCGCCATGACGCCGGCCTTCGCGAGCCCGGAGCAGATCCTCGGCCGCCCGGTGACGACCTCGAGCGACGTCTACTCGCTCGGCGTCCTGCTCTACCACCTGCTGACCGGCCGCAGCCCGTACCGGACGACGCTTGCGAGCACGGGCGATGCGATCCGCGAGGTCTGCGAGAGCGACGCGCCGCGACCGAGCCGCGTGGCGCGCGCGGACGGCGCCGCCGGCCATCGCCCCGTGCCGGACCGCGAGCTCGACGAGATCACGCTCAAGGCGCTGCGCAAGGAGCCCGAGCAGCGCTACGCCTCGGCCGACCAGCTCGCGGGCGACGTCGAGCGCTACCTCGCCGGCCTGCCGGTCACCGCGCTCGGTGCGCAGACCGGCTACCTCGCCGGCAAGTTCGTGCGCCGGCACCGGCTCGAGCTCGTGGCCGCGGGACTGCTGCTCGCGACGCTGGTCGGCGGCATCGTCGCGACCAGCCGCGAGGCGCGCACGGCCGAGCTCGCGCAGGCGCGCGCCGAGCAGGACTTCGCGCGCGCCCGCAAGCTCGCGAACTCGCTGCTGTTCGAGGTGCACGATGCGATCCGCGACCTGCCGGGCTCGACCGGCGCGCGCCGCCTGCTGCTCGAGCGCGCGACCGAGTACCTCGACCAGCTCGCGACGGAGGCGGTCGGCAACGACGCCCTCGCGATGGAGCTCGCGGTCGCCTACCGCAAGGTCGGCGACCTGCAGGGGGGGTCGGGCAGCCAGAGCCTCGGCAACGCGGCCGCGGCGGTCGACAGCCAGCACAAGGGCGTCGCGCTGCTCGAGCCGATCTACCGGCGCCGGCCCCGCGACCCGGCGGTGGTCGCGCTGTACGCGCACGCGCTCAGCAACGCATCCGACGCCGAGCACATGAACGGCCAGCTCCCCGCCTCGATCGCGGACGCGCACCGCGCCACCGAGCTCATCAGGCAGGTGCGCGCGCTCGAGCCGGGGAACCTCGAGCGGGTCCGCGACCTGGTCACGACCAGCGCCCGCGAGTGCATGGTGCTCGGCGTCGCGAGCCGCTTTGCCGAGGCGCTCAGCGTGTGCCGTGAGTTCATGGCGCTGCAGCGCGAGGTGGTCGCGGCGATGCCCGACAGCCTCTACGAGCGGCGCCGGCTCGGCGTCGCGTTCGACCAGAACGCCCAGATCATCGAGCACAGCTACCAGGACGGCCACCCGGTCGGCGAGCCGCGCCACCAGGCGATCGAGTACCAGCGGAGCGCGCTCGAGATCGACGCCGGCATCGCCGCCGCCGACCCGAACAACGCGCTCGCGCAGCGCGACGTGTTCACCGACGAGGTCAACCTCGCCGAGGCCATGCTCGGCGCCGGCGAGGCGGCGGACGCGGTCGACTACGCGCGGCGCGCGATCCTCCACGTCGACCAGCTGATCGCGAGCGATCCGCAGAACCGCGACCTCAGGATGTACAAGATCGAGGCGGCGCGCACGCTCGCCCGCATCGAGCTCGCGCTCGGCCACCCGCGCGCGGCGCTCGCGCAGCTGGCGCGCGTCGAGGACGTTCTGGCGTCCGTGCCCGCCGAGCACAAGAACATGACGCTCGACAACGAGCGCGCCGCGCTGCGGCTCGACACCGCGCGCGCGCACGCGCTCGCGGCCCGCGAAGCCGGCCGCCCGGCGGCCGAGCGCCTCGCCGAGTGGCGCGCCGCGCGCCGCGGCTTCGCTGAGAGCCTCGTGGAGCTGCGTGCGCTGAAGGCCCGCGACGCGCTCGATGCGTCCTTCGGGCCGGAACTCGAGGATGCCGAGGCCGGACTCGCCGACAGCGAGGCGCACCTCGCCGCCGCGCCGCCGGCGCAGCCTCAGGCCGACAGCTCGCGCTGAAGCCAGGCGCGCGCCACCGCCCAGTCGCGCTTGACGGTCGCTGGCGAGACGCCGAGCACCTCGGCGGCCTCCTCGAGGCTGAGGCCCCCGAAGAAGCGCAGCTCCACGAGCTTGCCCTGCCGCGGATCGAGCGCATCGAGCCGCTCGAGCGCCTGGTCGATCGCCTCGAGGTCGATGCCGGGCTCGGCGGCGAGCGCCAGCGCCCCGTCGCCGGGCACGGCCGTGTCGGCGGCGTTCAGCACCTCCTCGAGGTCGACCGCGGCACGCTGGCCGCGCTTGGCGGCCGCGCGGCGGCGCGCATAGTCGACCAGGATGCGGCGCATCATCTGCGAGGCGAGGCCGAAGAACTGCGAGCGCGAGCGCCAGTCGACGTTGCGCTGGTCGACGAGGCGCAGGAAGGCCTCGTGCACGAGCGCCGTGCGCTGCAGCGTGTGCTCGCCGCGCTCGCGCCGCAGGTGCGACTGCGCGATCGCGCGCAGCTGCTCGTAGACCAGCGGGAACAGCGCGGTTAGCGCCCGCTCGTCGCCGCCGCTCCAGTCGAGCAGCAGCCGGGTGATGTCCGGGTCCCCTGAGTCGGCCACCCGTCCATCCTAACAATCGGCTGACAATCCGCCAGTCGGCGCCTCAGCCGGGCTTCCTGAACAGGTAGTGGCCCACCTGCCACTCGCGCCCGCCCGCGTAGCCGAAGAGCTCCGCGCAGGCCATGAAGAACACGCGCCAGCGGACCCACCACCGGCCCGCCTCGGCCGCGCCATAGGTCGCGGCCAGCAGCGGGCGCACGGCGGCGGCGCGCGCGTCGAGGTTGCCGAGCCAGTCCTCGGCCGTGCGCTGGTAATGGCGCCCGTCGACCCGCCACTCGCCGGTGAGCGTGAGGTCGCGCTGGTACTCGGCGAGCAGCTGCGCGCTCGGCATCAGCCCGCCGGTGAAGAACCAGCGCGCCATCCAGTCGCTCGCGCCCTCCACCTCGAAGGGGTACGCGAAGCGACGGTGGCAGAACACGTGCACGAACAGCGTCCCGCCCGGGACCAGCCAGCCGGCGATGCGCCCGAGCAGGCGCTCGTGGTTGCGCACGTGCTCGAACATCTCGACCGAGACCGCGCGGTCGAAGCGCCGCCCGGCGGCGAAGTCGAGCTCGTTGACGTCCGCGGTCAGCACCTCGAGGTTGCCGAGCCCGCGCTCGCGGGCGCGCGCCTCGATGAAGCGCCGCTGGCCGGAGGAGTTCGACACCGCCGTGATCCGCGCCCGCGGCAGGCGCTCGGCGAGATAGAGCGACAGCGAGCCCCAGCCGCAGCCGAGCTCGAGGATCCGCTCGCCGTCGCAGAGCCCGGCGCGCGCGGCGGTCAGCTCCAGCATCGCGTCCTCGGCCTCGGCGAGCGTGCGGCCGCCGCCGGGTGCGTCGGGCAGCGCGTACAGCGCGCACGAGTACTTGAGCCGGGGCCCGAGCACCTGCTCGAAGAACGGCGCCGGCAGCTCGTAGTGCTGGGCGTTCGCGGCCGCCGTGCCGACCGCGATCGGGCCGGCGCGCAGCCGCGCGACGAGCGCGGCGTGCGCGCGCGCGTTGGCGGCCTCGGAGCCCAGGTCCTCGGCGGCGAGCCGCGCCGCGAGCAGGCGGCGGATGCCGGCCCGCGTGAGCGCATCCGGCACGAGGCCGCGCTCGAGCAGGCGCAGCGCGAGCGCGTCGCGCGGCTCGCCCGGCTGCGCGCTCATCGCGCGCCCCGCACCGTCGCCCGCGGCCACCACGGCACGAACGCGCTCGTCCGCCGCTGGTAGTCCCGGTAGGCCTCGCCGCGCGAGCGCAGCGCCTGCGCCTCGGTCGCCGGGATGCCGGTGACCCGCAGCAGGAAGTACAGCATCAGCGCCGGCATCGCCGGCCCGACGTAGCCGAGCGGCGGCGAGGCGAGCGCGATCAGCGCGAGCGCGACCCACACCAGCCACTCGAAGAAGTAGTTCGGGTGGCGCGAGTAGCGCCACAGCCCCTGGTCGCAGACCCGGCCGCGGTTCGCGGGCTCGGCCCGAAAGCGCGCCAGCTGCCGGTCGGCGAGCGACTCGCCCGCGACCGCGAGCGCGAGGAGCGCGAGGCCCGCCCACTCGAGCGGCTTCAGCGCCGGCGCGGGGTCGAGGCAGGCCGCGAGCAGCGGCAGCGACAAGAGCACGTTGAGCGCCGCCTGCAGCTGGAAGAACCCGAGGAAGCGCCGATCGAGCGCCGCCGGACCCGCGGCGCCCCACGCCTGGCGCAGCGCCTGGTAGCGGCCCTCCTCGGGTGCCCCGACGATGCGCCGCGCGAGGTGCAGCGCGAGCCGCACGCTCCACAGGGCGACCGCGCCGCCGACCACGAGCCGGCGCAGCGGCGCCCCCGGCCCGAGCGCGCCGAACAGCAGCGCGAGCAGCGCGAAGTTCGCGGCCCAGCCGAGGTCGACGAGGCTCATGTTGCCGAGCCGGCGCCCGAGCAGCCACAGCGAGAGCATCACGAGCGCGACCGCGAGCGCGCCGAGCACGAGGAGCGGGAGTGCGGCCACGGCCTTCAGCCCGCGCGCCGCGTCAGCAGCGCCGCGACCGGCTCGCCCGGCCGCCAGCGCCGGAGCGCGAGCAGCATGTACGCCGACATCGCGATGTTGCCGAGCAGCAGGATCGCGACCAGCCAGCCGGCGCGCCCGCGCGGCCGCTCCCGGTAGTACACCCAGGCGTAGAACGTCAGGAAGCCGGCGTAGGCGTCGCAGAGCGTCGCGATCGTCCAGGCGCGATCCGGCGCGGTCACGAGCCCGCCCCACTGCCACACGGGCTGCGACAGCGACGCCCACAGCGTAACGCCCGCCATGCCGGCGAGAATCGTGCTGAACAGCCAGGTCAGGCTCGTGCGGGCGGTCATGCGATCGGGCTCCTCGCGCGGGGGTCTCCGGGGGGTCCATTCGCCGGCCGCGGCCGGGTGGATTCCTCAGCCAGCGGAGGCGGCGGTGCGCCGGGGGCGGGCCGGCGGCAGCAGCACGAGCACGAAGCCGGCGCAGAGCGCGATCACCGGGTCGGTCAGCGTCGAGACGTGCTCGCCGGGCGGCGTGCCGAGCTGCAGCACCTCGATCGCGAGCAGCAGCGCCGCGATCGCGAGGCCTGCGCGCCACGCCCGGCCGCCGGCCGCGACCACGAGCCACACGAGCGCGCCGTACGTGAACGCCTTGCCGCACAGCAGCGGCAGGTTGAAGCCCGTGCTCGTGTGGCTGACGAGGTCCGTGAACGGCACCCAGTGCAGGTCCGCCCGCCACGGCCCGAACTGGAACGGCGCGAGGCCGCGGTACAGGAGCCCGAGCAGCAGCAGCGCCGCGAGGCCGCCCCGGAGCCACCGGTCGGGCAGGCGCGCGGCCAGCGGCCACAGCGCGAGCGCGAGCGCGGCACCGACGAGCTCGGCGTTGCCGGCCGCGTGCACGAACCACGTGAAGCGCACCGCGAGCACGAGCGCGGCGAGGGCCGCGAGCAGCCGCCAGACGTAGGCCGGGCGCGTCAGCACCGCGAGCAGCGCGCCCGCGATCAGCCAGCCGAGCGCCTGCATCGCGACCGGCGGCCAGCCCGGCCAGCCGGCCGCGGCGCGCGCCGCCCACTCGGCCGGCCAGCGCAGCGGCGCGAGCCGCGGCAGCCACGCCGGCAGGAACGAGCCGAGCCAGGCGATCACGAGGCCGGTGGCGACCGGGTCCTGCGTCACGCGCACGCGCTCGGACCGCGACAGGCGCGCGGAGCCGGCGCGCAGCGTAAGCCCGGTCGCGCAGCCGAGGAAGGCGCCGACCGTGTCCATCGCGACGTCGGCGAGCGAGGCGACGCGGGTCACGATGAACCACTGCGCGACCTCGACCGCGAGCGACAGCGCGAAGCCGCAGGCGGTCGCGACGCCGAGCCGCGCGCCGGGCGGCCAGCGCTCCGGCAGCACCCACGCGAGCGCGACGCCGAGCGGCATGTACAGCAGCACGTTCACGAACATGTCGCCCGGCGGCGAGATGCCCCAGCGCAGCCGCAGCACGAGGTCGAGCGGCGAGTCGAAGTCGACGTGGCGCAGGTGGAACGGCTGCAGCGAGCCGTACAGCATCAGCAGCAGGATGAAGCCCAGCATCCAGCGGGCGGTGCGCTTGCTACTGTCCTCGCTCATCGGGGCGATTCTCGCACGCCCCGCCGCCGCTCACGGCGAGGCGTCGACGCGCTCCATGCGGCCGTCGAGCTCGAAGCGCAGCGGGCCCGGCTGGCGGCGGATGTAGGCCTCGAGCGCCGCGAGGTCGCTCGTGACCTCGACCGCGCCGGCGGCGCGCGCCAGCACCGGGAAGAAGCCGCCGCCGCTGGTCAGGTAGTTGTTGCTGGCGACCGTGTAGCGCCGCGCCGGGTCGAGCGGGTGGTTGTCGGCGTCCCAGGCGGCGACGATGCGGTGGCCCGGCGTGCGCCTGAAGTCGAACACGTAGCGCAGCCCCGAGGGCCGCAGGTACTGGGGCACCGCCGCGTGCGCGCCGCTCCACTGCGACTCGAGCAGCTCGAGCACCTCGGCGCCGGTCAGCGTGAACTTCACGATCTGGTTGCCGAAGGGCTGGACCGCGTACAGCGCGCCGTAGGTGATCGGGCCGGCCTCGAGGTCGTTGCGGATGCCGCCCGCGTTCGTGAACGCGAGCTCGGTGCCGGCGGCCGCGCGCTCGGCGTCGGCGACGAAGTCGCCGAGCGCGGACTCGCCGGACGGCGACTCGGCGCGGCGGATCGCGGCTGCGGCGACGACGACCGGCCGCGCGGCGAGCGAGTGGGTCGCGGCGAGCGCCGCCTGCACGATCTTGGCGGCGGGCTTGCTCGGCGCGAGCCCGACGTCGGCCCAGACGGTCCCGATCCGCGCCTCCTTCGCGATCGTCGTGCCGTTCGCGCGGTCGATGGTCAGGTCGATGACGCTGAGCGCGGCGCCGGCGCTGCGCGCCTGCGTGACGAGCGCGAGCGAGCCGTCCTTGAGGCGCACCAGCAGCTCGTTCAGCTTGTGCGTGTGACCGGCGATGACGACGTCGACGCCGCCGTCGAGGCCGGCGAGGATCTCGCCGAGGCGGCCCTGCGTCTCGTCGGGCGCGAGCGCCGAGATCCACTGCGGCGTGGTCGGCGCGACCAGCCCCTCGTGGATCACGAGCACGATCGTGCGCACGCCGAGCAGGCGCAGGCGCGCGACCTCGGCGTTGATGGCCGGCGCCTCGGGGCGGAACTCGAGGTCGGCGATGCGCCCGCCCACGACGAGGCCGGGCGTGTCGGCGGTCACCGCGCCGACGATGCCGATCCTGAGGTTGCCGAGGTCGACGACCGCCGAGCCCGGCAGCAGCGGCGTGCCGTCCGCGCGGCGCACGACGTTCGCGGCCAGGAACGGCACGTGCATGCCCTGCCAGTCGTGGCCGAGCACGGGCCCGTCGGGGTGCTTGCCGCCGTACAGCAGCCGCTCGAACTCGGCCGTGCCGCGGTCGAACTCGTGGTTGCCGGGCGCGGCCAGCACGTGGCAGCGCGTCGCGAGCGGCGCGAGCACCGCGCGCCGCTCGAGCCGCGGGCAGTTCTTGTCGGCGAACGCGTTCAGGATCGCGAGCGTCGGCTCGTCGCGCAGCGCGCCGGAGGCGAGCTCGCTCGCGCCGATCGAGTCGCCGGCGATCAGGAGCAGCGTGTGCGCCGGGTCCGGCGTGCGTGCGGCGTCGACGTAGGCGGCGAGCGTCGCCGCGCCGCCGATCAGCCGGCCGTGGCCGCCGCCGAGGTCGAGCGGGCGCGTGCTGAGCGTGCCGTGCAGGTCGTTGAAGCCGACGAGGCGCACGACGACCGGGTCCTCGGCCATCTTCGGCGCGTGCCAGCTGACGACGGCCTTGGCCTGCAGCTCCTCGATCAGCTGCTCGTTGCTCTGCGTGCGGGCGAGGCCCGGGGCGAGGCCGAGCGCGAGCGCGAGCAGCAGGCGCGGGAAGCTCGCGGGACGGGACCGGCTGGCAGCGCGCATCGGGTTCGCTCCTCGGGTCGGCCGGCGGGACGCCTGACCGCCGGCGGATTATCGGCTAAGGTGCCCGGCGTCCGTCAGGGAGTCGTGGTGTTCAAGGCCTTCATAGCGTGGTACCTCGGCGCGATCGAGGCGGGCGGCTACCCGCTGATCGCGGCGCTGATGGCGATCGAGAGCTCGATCGTGCCGCTGCCCTCGGAGGTCGTGATCCCGCCGGCGGCCCACCTCGCGGTCACGACCGGTCGCATGAGCCTCACCGGGATCGTGCTCGCCGGGACGGTCGGCTCGTGGCTCGGCGCGAGCCTCATGTACGCCGCCGCGCGCTTCCTCGGCCGGCCGCTGCTGGTGCGCTTCGGCGGCTTCGTGCTGCTCAGCGAGGCGAGGCTCGCGCAGGCCGAGGCCTGGTCGCGCGAGTTCGGGCCCTACGGCGTGTTCGCCGCGCGCCTTCTGCCGGTCGTCCGCCACCTGGTCGGCATCCCGGCCGGCATCGTGCGGCTTTCCTACGGCTGGTTCAGCGTCGCGACGCTCGCGGGCTCCGCGATCTGGAGCGCGGTGCTGTGCTGGGTGGGCGTTGCGGCCGGCAACGACGCGGCGCTCCTGCAGGGCGACCTGAAGCGCCTGTCGCTGTGGCTCGCCGGTGGCGTCGTGGCCCTCGGGCTGCCGTACTGGTTCCTCGTGCACCGGGTCCTGCAGCGGGCGGCGCGGCGCGCCTGAGGCTCAGCGCTTCGGCCGGACGCGCGCGGTCGGCTCAGCCTCGAGCGGGTTCTCGGGCCAGTAGTGCTTCGGATAGCGGCCCTTCAGCTCGCGCCGCACCTCGGCATAGCCGCGCGCCCAGAAGCTCTCGAGGTCGCGCGTGACCTGCACCGGCCGGCCGGCCGGCGACAGGAAGCGGATCGTCAGCGGCACGCCGTGGCCGACGGTCGGCGTGCGCGTGAGGCCGAACATCTCCTGCAGCCGCACCGCGACCGCCGGCGCATCACCCGCGTAGTCGATCGGGATCCGCGAGCCGCTCGGCACGACGAGGTGCGTCGGGGCGAGCCGCTCGAGCGCGCCCTGGTGCGCGCGGTCGAGCCGCGCGGCGAGGATCGGCGCGAGCTCGAGGCGGGCGAGGTGGTCACGGCGCGTGATGCCGGGCAGGTAGGGCAGCAGCCACTCCTCGAGGCTCGCGGCGAGCGCCGCGTCCGACAGGTCCGGCCACTCGGCGGCCGCGGCCGGGGACTCGGCCCGCAGGAACCGCACGCGCTCGCGCAGCGACTCGGCGGCCCGGTCCCACGGCAGCGCCGCGAGCCCGAGCTCGCGCACGCCCTCGAGCATGGCCGCGGCGAGCGCCGCGGGCTCGGGCGCGCGCAGCGGCAGCTCCTCGACCACCAGCGCGCCGAGGCGGCGCTCGCGGCGCGCGACGACCGCCGCCTCGCGCCGGTCCCACTCGATGCGGTCGACGTCCTCGAGCACCGGGCCGAGCTGCCCTAAGAGCGCGTCGCGGCCGAGCGCGGCGGCCAGCTGGATCCGCGCCTCGCGCTCCGCGCCGTCGAGCGTCGCGGCGACGATGAACTCCGACCGGCTGAGCGCCTCGGGGCCCGCGAAGGCCGCGCCGCGACCGTTCGCGAGCAGGTAGCGGCCCGACTCGCCGCGGCGGCGGCCGATGCGGTCCGGGTAGGCGAGCGCGAGCAGGACGCCCGGGTCCGCCGCGTCGACCGCGGGCACGCCGGGCGGCGGCCGGGCGGCCGTGAGCGCGCGCTCGAACTGCCCGCGCTGGCGGCGGGCGCGCTCGAGCGCCGCGCGCTCGCCCTCGAGCCCGGCGACCGCGCCGCCGTCGAGGAGCACCAGGCGCTTCGCGAGATCCGCGTCGCGCTCGCCGGGGCGCGCCCGCACCGGATCGCGGTCGCTGAGCAGCGCCGCGAGCCCGGCCGCGACCGGGCGCGCCTCGCCCGCGGCGCCGAGCAGCATGCGCGCGAGCCGCGGGTGGACGCCGAGCGCCGCCATGCGCCGGCCGAGCGGTGTCGCGCCGCCGCCGGCGTCGAGCGCGCCCAGCGCGCTCAGCAGCGTGCCGGCCTGCGCGAGATGCGCCGCCGGCGGCGGGTCGAGCCAGCCCAAGCGCGCGGCGGGCGTGCCCCAGCAGGCGAGGTCGAGCGCGAGCGGCGCGAGGTCGGAGTCGAGGATCTCGGCCGCGGTCGCCTCGGGCAGCTGGCGCTCGAGGGCCTCGGTGTAGACGCGATAGCAGACGCCGGGCGCGAGCCGGCCGGCGCGGCCGCGGCGCTGCTCGGCCGCGGCCCGCGAGACCGGGCCGGTCTCGAGCCGGCTCATGCCGCTCGCCGGGTCGAAGCGCGGCCGCCGCGCGAGCCCCGCGTCGACGACGATCCGCACGCCCTCGATCGTCAGCGAGGTCTCGGCGATCGAGGTCGCGAGCACGACCTTGCGGCCCGGGCCGGGCTCGAGCGCGCGCGCCTGCGCCTCGGGCGCGAGCTCGCCGAAGAGCGGCAGCACGCGCGTCCCGGCCGGCAGGCCGCTCTCGAGCGCACGCTCGAGGCGGCGGATCTCGCCCGCGCCCGGCAGGAACACGAGGCAGTCGCCCTCGGCCTCCTCGAGCGCGCGGCGCACGGTCGCGGCCACCTCGCGCTCGAGGTGCTCGGGCGCGCGCCGCGCGTGGCGCACGTCGACCGGGTACAGGCGTCCCTCGGCGACGATGCGCGGCGCGCCGCCGAGCAGCGCGGCGAGCGCGGCGCCGTCGAGCGTCGCCGACATCACGAGCAGGCGCAGGTCCGGCCGCAGCTCGCGGCGCGCGTCGAGGCACAGCGCGAGGCCCAGGTCGGCCGCGAGGTGCCGCTCGTGGAACTCGTCGAAGATGACGAGCGCCGTGCCCTCGAGCGCCGGGTCGTCCTGCAGCAGGCGCGTCAGGATGCCCTCGGTCACGACCAGGATGCGCGTCTCGGCCGAGACGCGGCTCTCGAGCCGCATGCGGTAGCCGACGCGCCGGCCGACCGGCTCGCCGAGCAGCTGCGCCATGCGCGTCGCGATCGCCCGCGCCGCGAGCCGGCGCGGCTCGAGCATCACGATGCGCTGCCCGCCGAGCCAGCCGGCCTCGAGCAGCGCGAGCGGCACGATCGTGCTCTTGCCGGCGCCGGGCGGTGCCTCGAGCACCGCGGCGCCCGCGCCGGCGAGGGCCGCGCCGAGCTCGGCCAGCACCGCGCCGATCGGCAGCGCCGGCAGCGCGCTCATCGCGGTCCCGGGGTCAGGCCGCGAACTGCAGGCGCCGGTTCATCTCGCGGCGGACGAACAGGAAGCTGACCAGCGCCTGGAACCACACCGTCGCCACCGACACGTACCAGACGTGTTCGATCCGGAACTCCGGCCGGCGCGACAGCCACAGCACCGGCAGCGCGAAGGTCACGAGCCGCGTCGCGCTCGCGAGCACCGACGGCCAGGTGTTGCCGAGCGCCTGGAACATGCCGGAGCAGGTGAAGATCAGGCCCGAGAACACGAAGTTCCAGCACACGAAGTGCAGGAAGGTCGCGCCGACCGACAGCACGTCCGGCGAGGCGTCGAAGAACAGCCCGATCAGCTGGCGCGCGAAGATCCACGTCAGCACGCCGACGATCAGCATCAGCACGCCGCCCATGACGATCGCATCGCGGAAGGTCTCGCGCACGCGCGCCGCGTTCTTGGCGCCGAAGTTCTGGCCGGCGACCGGCGCGACCGCGAAGGCGATCGCCATGACCGGCAGGAACACCGCCTGCATGACCCGCGAGCCGATGCCGACGCCGGCCTGCGCCTCGGCGCCGAAGGGCGAGATCACGTAGTAGACGAGGCTCATGTACACGAACATCAGCGCGAACTCCCCGCCCGCCGGGAAGCCGATGTTCAGGATCTTGAGCCAGGTGTCGAGGCGCGGCCGCCACTGGTCGCGGTGGAAGGCCACGTACTTCTCGAGCGTGACGTAGTAGGCCGTCAGGATCGCGACGCCGACCGCGACCGACACCGTGCTCGCGAGGCCCGCGCCCGCGACGCCCATCGGATGGCCGGTGCCGACGCCGCCGATCAGTACCGGCGCGAGGACGCAGTTGAGCGCGACGGTCACCAGCTGCACGACCATCGTCGGCCGCACGATGCCGGTGCCGCGCAGCGCCGAGGCCATCGCGATCAGCGCGAACTGCAGCGCGAGCCCGGGCATGAACCACTCGAGGTAGGTCGTCCCCGCGGCGACGGTCGGCGCGTCGGCGGCGAGCGTCCTTAAGTACGGGCCGATCAGCGCGTAGCCGCCGACGAGCGCGAGCACGCCGCACAGGCCCGACAGCACCAGCGACTGGTTGAAGATCAGGTTGGCGCGCGGCTGGTCCTTGGCCCCGACCGCGTGCGCGATCAGCGCGACCGCGCCGACGCCGAGCATCTGCGTCAGCGCCATGATCGCGAACATGAAGCTGCCGCCGGTGCTGACGCCGGCGATGGCGGTCGGCCCCAGCTTCGCGACGAAGTACAGGTCGATCATCAGGTACAGCGTCTGCACCAGCATGCCGATCGCCATCGGGATCGCCATCGCGACGAGGTGCTGGTTGATCGAGCCCTGCGTCAGGTCCTTCATGCGTTCATCCTGATGCCGTCGCGGTAGGGATCGCGCGGGTCGAGGAGCAGCGTCGCGTCGGCGGTCACGAACGCCTCGCCCGTGATCGTCGGGATCACGCGGCCGTCCTCGATCTCGACCGAGCCCTCGAACACGCTGCCGATCACGCTCTCCTGGCGCCAGCGCGCGCCGGGCGCGAGCTTGCCGTCGGCGACCAGGCACGCGAGCTTCGCGCTCGTGCCGGTCCCGCACGGCGACCGGTCGTAGGCCTTGCCCGGGCACAGCACGAAGCTGCGGCTGTCGAGCCCGGCGCGACTCGGGGGCCCGAACAGCTCGATGTGGTCGATGTGACCGCCGTTCGCGCCGGTGATGCCGGCCGCCTCGAGCGCCTGGCGGATGCGCCAGCTGAACTCGGTCAGGGCCTCGACGTTGTCGGCCGCGATGCGCTGGCCGTGGTCGTTGCAGAGGAAGAACCAGTTGCCGCCCCACGCGACGTCGCCGGTCACGCGGCCGTGGCCGGGCAGCTCGAGCGCGACGGCCTTCGCGTGCCGGTAGGACGGGACGTTGCGCACCGCGACCCGGCCGGACGGCTCGAGCTCGGTCGTGACGATCCCGACCGGGGTCTCGATGCGGTGCCGCCCGGGCTTCAGGCGGCCGAGCCACGCGAGCGTGGTCACGAGGCCGATCGTGCCGTGGCCGCACATGCCGAGGTAGCCGACGTTGTTGAAGAAGATGACGCCGGCGCTGGCCGAGGGGTCGGTCGGCGGCGTCAGCAGCGCGCCGATCAGCACCTCCGAGCCGCGCGGCTCGTTGCAGACGGCGGCGCGAAAGCCCTCGTGGCCGCGCCTCAGCACCTCGACGCGCTCGCTCAGCGGGCCGGCGAGCGCCGGCCCGCCCTCGACGACGACGCGCGTGGGCTCGCCGCCCGTGTGCGAGTCGATGACGCGGATGCGCTGCATCGGCTCAGTGCACCAGCGTCGGCGAGCCCGGCTTGACGTCGCCGCAGTCGCTGCCGAGCCACCGGGCGCTGATCGCGGCGTGGTGGTCGATCGCCTGGCCGGTGCCGAGCGTGGTCTTCGTGTCGATCGTGCCCTGCATCGACTCGGGGGAGTTCAGCTGCCATTTCAGCGTGCCGTGCGTCTCGGCGCCCACCTGCCCGCTCCGGCACGCGATCGCCACCTCGGCCGAGCTCGCCGTGCGCGACACGACCTGGTTCTTGCACTCGCCGGCGCGCGGATCGGTGTGCTCGAACGGGTGGTCGAGGTCGCGGTCGGTCAGGCACTGGCGCATGACCAGCTTGCCGCCGCCCGCGCGGCCGGCCTTGGCGGCCTCGATGCGGGCGCGCGCCTCGGGCGGCATGCGCGCGAGCACCTCGTCCGGGATCGCCGGCATCTGCGGCACGCCGCCGCCGCCGGTCACGCCCGAGTTGGCCGACTCGTGCGTGATCTCCCACAGCCCCGTCTTCACGTTCGGCCGGTCGGCGCCGAGCGCGAGGGCGGGCAGCAGGCAGGCGGCGGCGAGGGCGAGGCGGGGAATCCGGTCCATCGGTGCAGTCCTCCGGGACGAGGCCGAGCCGCGAATCCTGCCGGAACCGGCCCGGGCGCGCCAGACGGCGCCCGGGCGCGGCGGTTGAAAGCGCCACCGCCGGCCCCCACTCAGTTGCCGTGCGCCTTGCCCGGCGCCCCAACCCGGAGCCCCCATGGCCGACCACCGCCCGAATCCGCCGACGTCCCTCGAGGCCGCGCCCGCCCCGGGCGGGGCGCGCGAGGACGTGCTGATCGTCCTGCCCGTGCGCAACCTCGTGCTGTTCCCGGGCGTCATCTCCCCGGTCACGATGAACCGCGCCAAGACGATCGCCGGCGCGCAGGAGGCGGTGCGCACCGAGCGTCCGGTCGGCCTGCTGCTGCAGCGCGACCCGGACCTCGACGACCCGACCCCGGCCGACCTGTACCCGGTCGGCACCGTGGCCGGCATCCGGCGCCACGTGACGACGCCGGGCGGCGTCCACCAGCTCGTGCTCGAGGGCGAGAGGCGCTTCCGCGTGCTCGACTTCCAGCCGGGCATGCCGTTCTACCTGGCGCGGGTCGAGTACCTGAGCGACACCCACCCGGCCGGCGCCGACGTCGAGGCGCGGGCGCTGACCCTCAAGCGCCTGGCGAAGACCGCGCTCGAGCTGCTGCCGGGCGTGCCGCCCGAGCTCGGCGCGACGCTGCAGTCGGTCGAGGCGCCGGAGGCGCTCGCCGACCTGATCGCGAGCTTCCTCGACATCAAGGCGGCCGACAAGCAGCTGCTCCTCGAGACCGTCGACGTGCGCACGCGCCTCGAGCGGGTCGCGACGCTGGTCGCGCAGCGCATCGAGGTGCTGAAGCTGTCGCGCAAGATCGAGGACCAGACGCGCGAGGCCATCGACGAGAAGCAGAAGGAAGTGCTGCTGCGCGAGCAGCTGAAGCAGATCCAGCGCGAGCTCGGCGAAGGCGAGGAGGGCGCGGAGGGCCTCAAGGAGCTGCGCGAGGCGATCGAGGCGGCCGGCATCCCGTCCGAGACGCTCGCGCAGGTGAAGAAGGAGCTGAAGCGCCTCGAGCGCATGCCCGAGCAGGGCGCCGAGTACTCGATGCTGCGCACCTACCTCGACTTCGTCGCCGAGCTGCCGTGGGCGAAGCTCGACCTCGAGGCGATCGACATCGGCCGCGCCCGCGAGGTGCTCGAGGCCGACCACTTCGGGCTCGAGAAGATCAAGACGCGCATCCTCGAGTACCTCGCGGTGCGCAAGCTGAACCCGGGCGGCCGCAGCCCGATCCTGTGCTTCGTGGGACCCCCGGGCGTCGGCAAGACCTCGCTCGGCCAGTCGATCGCACGCGCGATCGGCCTGAAGTTCCAGCGCGTCTCGCTCGGCGGCACGCACGACGAGGCGGAGATCCGCGGCCACCGGCGCACCTACGTCGGCGCGCTGCCCGGCCTCGTGCTGCAGGCGGTGCGCAAGGCCGGCACGCGCAACGCCGTGCTGATGCTCGATGAGATCGACAAGCTCGGCCGCAGCTTCCAGGGCGACCCGGCGGCGGCGCTGCTCGAGGTGCTCGACCCCGAGCAGAACTCGGGCTTTCGCGACAACTACCTGGCGGCGCCCTTCGACCTGTCGAAGGTGCTGTTCATCGCGACGGCGAACCAGCTCGACACGATCCCGGGGCCGCTGCGCGACCGCATGGAGATCATCGAGCTGACCGGCTACACCGAGGACGAGAAGCTCGAGATCGCGAAGCGCTACCTCGTGAAGCGCCAGCTGGCGGCGAACGGGCTCACGGCCGAGCAGGTCGAGCTGACGGACGAGGCGCTGCGGCACGCGGCGCGCGACTACACGCGCGAGGCGGGCTGCCGCCACCTCGAGCGCGAGATCGGTGCGCTGCTGCGCAACGCCGCGGTGAAGATCGCCTCCGGTGCCGTCGAGCGCATCCGCATCGACGCGCCGGAGGTCGAGAAGATCCTGGGCGCCCCGCGCTTCGAGAGCGAGGTCGCGATGCGCCTCAGCGTGCCCGGCGTCGCGACCGGCCTCGCCTGGACGCCGGTCGGCGGCGACATCCTGTTCATCGAGGCGACGCGCACGCCGGGCTCGGGCCGGCTGATCCTGACCGGGCAGCTGGGCGAGGTCATGCGCGAGAGCGCGCAGGCCGCGCTGTCGCTCGTCAAGGCGAATGCCGAGGCGCTCGGCATCGACGGCGCGGGCTTCGAGAAGAGCGACATCCACATCCACGTGCCGGCCGGCGCGATCCCCAAGGACGGGCCGAGTGCCGGCGTCGCGATGTACACGGCGCTGGTGTCGCTGCTGACGCAGCGCGTCGCGCAGCCCGAGGTCGCGATGACCGGCGAGATCTCGCTGCGCGGGCTCGTGCTGCCGATCGGCGGCGTCAAGGAGAAGACGGTCGCCGCGGCGCGGGCCGGCATCCGCACCGTGATCCTGCCGGCGCGCAACCGCAAGGACCTCGAGGACATCCCGGCGAGCGTGCGGGCGAGCGTGGAGTTCCACTTCGTCGAGCGCGTCGCGGACGTCATCCGGCTCGCGCTCGCGCCGGCCGAGGCTGGCGCGGCGGCGAGATCCCGGGCGGCGCCGCCGGTCGAGGCCTGAGAAGCAGCGCACGCGACGTAGGGGCCGGGTCCGCTAGACTCGGCCGATGCGATTCGCCGGCCTCGCGCTGACCGGACTTTCGCTGCTCGCCGGCTGCGCGAGCGCGCCGCCGCGCGCCACGGCGCCGGCGCCCGTCGTCGTCGCCGAGCCACCGGTGGCCGCGCTCGGCGCGCGCGCCGCCGCGCTCGCGAGCTCCTTCGTCGGCACCCCGTACCGCTTCGGCGGCGACACGCCGTCCGGCTTCGACTGCTCCGGCCTCGTCTACTTCGTCTTTCACGAGCTCGGCGTCAGCGTGCCGCGCACGGCCGCCGAGCAGCGTGCGGCGGCGCAGCACGTGCGCGGCGAGGAACTCGCGCCCGGCGACCTCGTGTTCTTCTACACGCCGGCCGACCACGTCGGCATCTACCTCGGCAACGGCGAGTTCGTGCATGCGCCGGCGAGCGGCCGCGCCGTCGAGCGCGCGCGGCTCGACGCGCCGTTCTTCATCCTCGGCTTCGCGGGCGGCGGGCGCTTCACCCGATCGTGACATAGCGCACGGCCGCCGCCGGCCGGCGGGTCAACTGATGCGCGCGGGCGGCGTTGCACGGGGAGGAGCCCGGCCGGAGGTGGCATGAGCGTGGATGGCCCGATGCAGGCGGCGATCGCGGCGAACCGCTTCGGCTACGGAGCGCGCCCGGGCGAGCTCGCGGCCGTCGGCGGCGACCCGCGCGGCTGGCTGCTCGAGCAGGTGAAGGGGCCGTACCGCGCGCCCGCGCAGCTCGACGGGCTCGCCTCCAGCGAGACGATCGTCGCGACCTTCCTCGCGGCGCGCGAGGCGCGCGAGGCGGCGCGCAAGGCCGCCGCCAGCGACCCGGCCAAGGCCGTCGTCGACACGGTGCGCGAGAAGGTGCTGCCGCACTACCTCGATCAGGCGGTCGCGCGCACGCGCGTCGCGATCACGACCGAGGCGGCGCTGCGCGAGCGGCTCGTGCAGTTCTGGTCGAACCACTTCGCGGTCTCGGTCGACAAGCCGATCTGCCTCGGCACCGCCGGCACGCTCGAGAACGAGGCGATCCGCCCGCGCATGAACGGGCACTTCCGCGACCTCCTGGTGGCGGTCGAGATGCACCCGGCGATGATCACCTACCTCGACAACCAGCAGTCGGTCGGCCCGAACTCCGAGTTCGTCGTGCGCGCGACGCGGCGGCGCTTCCAGCCGCCGAAGAACAAGATCGGCCTCAACGAGAACCTCGCCCGCGAGATCCTCGAGCTGCACACGCTCGGCGTCGACGGCGGCTACACGCAGGCCGACGTCACGACCTTCGCCGCGGTCATCACCGGCTGGTCGATCGGCGGCGGCAAGGGCCGGCTCGAAGAAGGGCCCGCCGGCAAGTTCGTGTTCCGGCCGATGGTGCACGAGCCGGGCGCGAAGACCGTACTCGGGCGGCGCTATGCCGATGCGGGCTACGAGCAGGGTCGCGAGGTGCTGCACGACCTCGCCCGGTACCCCGCCACCGCGCGCCACCTTGCGACCAAGCTCGCGCGCCATTTCGCCGGCGACGAGCCGCCGCCGTCGATGGTCGAGCGCCTCGCGCGCGCCTACACGGCGAGCGACGGCTACCTGCCGAACGTGTACGCGGCGCTCATCAACTCGGACGAGGCGTGGTCGGCCGAGCCGCTCAAGTTCAAGACGCCGAGCGAGTTCGTCTACTCGTCGCTGCGCGCGCTCGCGCTCGAGCCGAAGGACAACAAGAAGCTGCTCGCCGGCTTCGACCTGCTCGGCCAGCGGCACTTCAGCCCCGGCTCGCCGGCCGGCTGGCCGGACCGCGCCGCCGACTGGGACGGCGCCGATGCGCTCATGAAGCGCGTCGAGGTCACCGTCGCACTCGCCGACCGGGTCGGCAACGCGCACTCGGCGCTCGCGACCGCCGACTCGGCGCTGGGGCCCTTGTGCGGCGCGCACACGCGCACCGCGCTCGGCCGCGCCTCGTCGGGCACGCAGGCGCTCGCGCTGCTGCTGATGAGCCCGGAGTTCCAGAGGAGATGAGCATGGCGAGCCGCCGCGACTTCCTGAGGACCGGCCTGCGACTCGGCGTCGGCAGCGCGCTGGCCGCGGCCCTGCCCGGCGTCAGCTTCGCGGCGGCGCCCGGCGCACCGCCCTTCGCGGTCGTGATCCTGCGCGGCGCGCTCGACGGCCTCTCGGCCGTGCCGCCGTACGCGGACCCCGGCTACGCCAGCGCGCGCGAGGGGATCGCGATCCCGCCGCCGCGCGCGGCCAAGGGCGCGCTCGACCTCGACGGCTTCTTCGGCCTGCACCCGGCGCTGCCGCTCCTGCACGAGCGCTACCTCGCGAAGGAGCTGCTCATCGTGCATGCGAGCGCCTCGGCCTACCGCGAGCGCTCGCACTTCGACGGCCAGAACGTCCTCGAGAACGGCGGCGATGCGCCGTCCGGCACCGCGAGCGGCTGGCTGAACCGGGCACTCGGCGCGCTCAAGGGCCGCGACGTCACCGGCCTCGCGCTCGGCCAGAACGTGCCGCTGATCCTGCGCGGGCCCGTGCCGGTGGGCTCGTGGGCGCCATCGGCGCTGCCGGACGTGGAGCCGGAGCTCATCGAGCGGCTGCGCGACCTGTACTCGGACGACCCGACGCTCGCCGCCCGCCTCGACGAGGGCACGCGCATCGACGCGCTCGCCGCCGACGAGATGGCGGGCGCGGACGACACGATGCGCCGCGCCAAGGGCGGCGGCATCGAGCGCCTGAAGGCGATCGCCGAGACCGCCGGACGCATGCTGGCCGCACCCGACGGCCCGAAGCTCGCGGTCTTCGACGCCGGCGGCTGGGACACGCACGCCGGCGAAGGCGGCGCCGAGGGCCAGCTCGCCGGCCGCCTCGGCGGGCTCGACAAGGTGCTCGATGCGCTGCGCCAGGGGCTCGGCGCCACGTGGGAGCGCAGCGCCGTGCTGATCTGCACCGAGTTCGGCCGCACCGTCCAGATCAACGGCACCCGCGGCACCGACCACGGCACCGGCGCGGCGGCCTTCGTCGTCGGTGGCGCGGTCGCGGGCGGGCGGGTGCTCGCCGACTGGCCGGGCCTCGCGCCGCGCCAGCGCTACGAGGGCCGCGACCTGCGGCCGACGACCGACCTGCGCGCGATCGCGAAGGGCCTGCTCGCCGAGCACCTCGGGCTCGGTGCCCGCGCGCTCGCGGAGGTGTTCCCGGGCAGCGAGCGCGTCGGTGCGCGCACCGGCCTCGTGCGCGCCTGAGTCCTAGAGCACCGGACCGAAGTCGCCCGGCAGCATGGCCTTGCGCACCAGCGGGATCGGCGGCCCGCCGTACGACAGGAACTTGTCGTGGAATTCCTTCCAGCAGGCCTCGCCGCCGCGGCTCGCGCAGTAGTCGGCGCGTAGCTTGCGGATCATGAGCTTGCCGAGCGTGTAGTTCAGGTAGCCCGGGTCGTAGGTGCCGCGCGCCGCCTGCTGCCGCGCGGTGCCGACGCTCGACAGCGCGACCTCGCGGAACAGCTTCTCCGACTCGGCCACCGACATGCCCTTCGTGTGCAGGCCGATCGCCGACAGGAAGCGCACGTCGCGCAGCAGCGCATTCGTCAGCTGCCCGAGGTGCGTCTCGGGATCGCCGCCGAGGCCCTTCTCCCACATGAGTTCCTCGCCGTAGTGCGCCCAGCCCTCGGCGTAGGCGTAGCCGACGAACAGGCTCGCGAGCTTCGAAGGCACCCGGTTCGCCCACATGAACTGCAGGAAGTGGCCGGGCCACACCTCGTGCGCGGACGTGAACAGCAGGTGCGCGCGCCCCGGGACGTAGGCCGCCTGCTCGGCCTTGCTCCAGGCCGGGTCGGGCGGGGCGATGTAGTAGACCGAGGGCAGCTGCTTCTCGTAGGGGCCGGGCGTGTCGATGTAGGCGAAGTTCTGCCGGTTGAAGGGCGGCGCCTCGTGGACCTGCGCCTCCTCGGTGCCCGGGATCGTGACGATGTCCTTGTCGACGATGAACTGCTTCAGCCCCGCGAGTTGGGCGCGCGCGCCGTCGACCGCGCCACCCGTGGGCTTGTGCGCCTCGACGCGCTCGATGCAGTGCTCGATCGACTGCCCCGGCGCGAACAGCTTGCAGGCCTCGGCGCGCGCCGCGACGTTGCGCTCGAGGTCGGCGCGCCCGGCCGCCTCGACGTCGGCGAGCGGCAGGTCGACGCGCTCGGTCATCTTCAGCATCGCCGCGAAGCGCTCGGCGCCGAGCGGGTCGGGGCCGGTGGCCTTCGGCTCCTCGGTCTTGAGCCAGCCGGCGAGCTCCTCGAGCGCCCTGGCGGCCGGCTCGATCGCGGCCGCGAGGTCCGCCTTCAGCTGCGGGTCGGCGACCGAGGCAAAGGCCTGCGGCACGTCCTTGCGGTAGAACTCGGCCAGCCCGCCGAAGCCGGCGACGCCGAGCTTGATGTAGGTCGCGGGCATCGGCGTGCGCAGGTTGGCGCGGATGTCGGGCGCGACGCGCACGACCGAGGCGGCGTACTTGATGAACGCGCGCGCCCGCACCTCCGGGCTCGCATAGGGGCGCACGACGTAGGTGCTCGGATCGAGCGAGTCGCCGCCGTCGCTCTGGCCGAGGTAGAACTCCGGGTTGCGGAACGGCGCCTCGGCGACGTCCCGCCAGAACAGCTCGCGGTCGATGCGCGTCAGCAGGTACTCGCGCTCGAAGCGCTGCGCTTCGCTCAGCTTCGCGTCCGGGAAGGCGCTGACCCGGTCGCGGAAGGCCTTCAGGCGCGCGACCTCCGCGTGGATGCCGTTCACCGACCAGTCGGGCAGGCCGCCGTCGAACTCGTGGCGGCCGACCGCGGCCGCGACCGACGGGTGCGCCTTGAAGTAGCTCTCGATGAACTCGTCGACCAGCGCGGGCCACGCGTCCGCGGCGGGCGCGGTCGCGGCCGGCGGCGGCGCCTTCTGGCAGGCGGCCACGAGCGCGGCCAGGACGACGAGCGCCGCGAGCGCGCGGCAACGGACGGCAGGCTGGGTCATGGTTCCCCCGGGGAGGCGAGGCGCGAAGGGTGGCGTTCACGCGCGGCAAACGCAAGGGGCGCCCGGGCGCCGTGCGACACTGCCGGCGTGTGGTACCCGGCCCTCCGCCCGGCGCTGTTCGCGCTCGATCCCGAGCGCGCCCACCGCCTGGCGCTCGCGGCGCTCGCGCTCGCCGGCCACCGCCGCGTCGGGTTGCGCGACGGCGCGCCGCTCGAGCGCATGGGGCTGCGCTTCCCCAACCGCGTCGGCCTCGCCGCCGGCTTCGACAAGAGCGCCGTCGCCGTGGACGGCCTCGGCGGGCTCGGCTTCGGCTTCATCGAGGTCGGCACGGTGACGCCGCGGCCGCAGCGCGGCCAGCCGCGGCCACGGCTGTTCCGCCTGCCGGCGGCGGATGCGCTCGTGAACCGGCTCGGCTTCCCGAACGACGGCGCGCAGCAGGTGGCGCGGCGGCTCGCCGCGCGCCGCTACGCCGGTATCGTCGGCGTCAACATCGGCAAGAACGCCGCGACGCCGAACGAGCGCGCGATCGAGGACTACCTCGCGTGCGTGCGCTGCCTGCGCGGCGTCGCGGACTACCTGGTCGTCAACGTCTCCTCGCCGAACACGCCGGGGCTGCGCGCGCTGCAGGCGCCCGAGCACCTGCGGCCGCTGCTCGCCGCGCTGCGGGCGGAGCTCGCGCACGGCCGGCACGTCCCGCTCCTCGCCAAGCTCTCGCCCGACCTCGCGCCCGAGGAGCTGGCCGCGCTCGCGGCGCTCGTGCGCGAGCTCGGGCTCGACGGGGTCGTCGCGGTCAACACGACGCTCGCGCGCGAGCGGCTGCCGGCCGGTGCCGCGGTGCCGGCCGGCGGGCTGTCGGGCCGGCCGCTCGCGGCGCGGGCGCTCGCCGCGGTCGCGGCGCTTAGGCAGGCGCTCGGCCCGGGTCCGACGATCATCGGCGTCGGCGGCATCGACTCCGGCGCCGCCGCCCGCGCGATGCTGGCCGCGGGCGCCGACCTCGTGCAGCTGTACACGGGGCTCATCTACCGCGGGCCGGGGCTGGTCCGGGAGTGCCGCCGCGCGCTCGCCGCGGGCACGCTTCCCCCGCGGCCGGCGCCGGACCTATCATGAGCCGGCGGGGGATCAAACGGAGGGGGCCATGCAGCACGCGGTGCGGAACTATCTGAAGGCCCTCGAGGCCGGCGACGCGGAGAAGGCGGCGCACCTGTTCACGCCGAGCGGCTGGGTCGAGTCGCCGTTCCTCGGCAGGCTGCCCGTCCGCGCCTTCGTCAAGAAGGTGGCCGAAGCGTCGGGCGACACGCGCCTGACCGTGCACGACGTACTGGTCAGCGCCGAGGGGCACCTGCGGGCGGTCGCGTACTACAAGTACGACTGGGCACTCAAAGACGGCTCGCGGGTCGCCTTCGACTGCGCCGACGTCTTCAACTTCGACCCCGACAGCGGGCACATCGCCTCGATCGTGCTGGTCTACGACACGCACCCGGTGCGGGGCGTCGTCGAGAAGAAGTACCCCTAGTCCCGGGTGCCGCCGCCGGCTCGCGGCGGCGAGAATTAAGTGTGCTTCATACTCGCTGCGGACGGGCCACCGAGCCGCAACATAAGTGAGCGACGCCCGCCCGGGCGCAGTTGCCCAACGTAGAACTCTGGAGGTCACGATTCATGTTTAAGAAGCTCGCTCTGCTCGCCGCAGCCCTGACCCTGACGGTCCCCGCGTTCGCGCAGGGCACGACGACGGCTCCGGCGGCTTCGCCCCCGGCTGCGTCCTCGGACGCCAAGCCGGCCAAGAAGCACTCGAAGTCGCACAAGCACAGCAAGAAGTCGGACGCGAAGAAGGACGAGTCGGCGCCCAAGTAAGCGCGCCGCGTCCATTCGAGTGGACGAAGGGCGATGCCGCGAGGCATCGCCCTTTTTCGTTCTGGCGCCGTTCGGGCGCGCGGTCCCGCGCCCGGCACGGCCCGGCTGGCGATCCTGGCGCGCTGCGAATATCGTGCACCTCGCGCAGCCGCTCGGTGCGCACCACCGGGGCCGCCCCCGCCGCCGAGGGCGGGCCGGTCGTCACGACGGCTGACCGGCGCGCGGGCGCGGCGATGGGGGGGGGCGATGTCCGGACCGCGGATCGTGCTGTACGCCTGCCTGGCGCTCGTGCAGGTGATCTTCCTTGCGGTGTGGGTGCGGGCGGTCCGGCGCGACAAGCTCGCGCTGCGCCCGTCGGTCGGCGACATGGCCATCGGCTGCGGCACCAGCTTCCTGGACACCCTCGGCATCGGCAACTACGCGCAGATTACCGCGCTCTTCAAGCTGCGGGGCCAGCCGGCCGACGAACTGATCCCGGGCACGCTCAACGTCGGCAACGCGATCGGGATCATCTTCAGCGCCCTGCTGTTCGTCGAGATGATCGACGTCGAGCCGGTGCTCCTGACCGCGATGGTCGTCGCCGCCGGCGCCGGCGCATGGATCGGCGCCGACCTCGTCAGCCGGCTGCCGCGCCGGGCCATCCAGCTGCTGATGGGCGTCGCGCTGCTCGTCGCCGCGGGCTTTTTCGTGCTCACGAACCTCGGCATCGTGCCGCCGGGCGGGGCCGCCATGGGGCTGAGCGGATGGCGCTTCGCGGTGGCGGTCGGCGCCAACTTCGTCCTCGGCGCCTTGATGTGCGTCGGGATCGGGAACTACGCGCCGTCGATGGCGCTGCTCGCGCTCCTTGGCATGCACCCGGTCGCGGCCTACCCGATCATGTTCGCGAGCGACGGCATGCTGATTCCCGTCGCGAGCCTCGGCTTCGTGAAGTCGGGGCGCTACGCCAACGCGGTCGCGGTCGGGCTCACGATCGGTGGCACCGTCGGCGTGCTGCTCGCGCTGCCGCTCGTGAAGCTGCTCAGCGGCCACCTCGTGGTCATGCGCTGGGTCGTGACCGCCGTGATCGCGTACGCGGCCATCGCCATGCTGCGCTCGGCCCGCAGCGAACGCCCGCCCGCCTGAGCCGGCGCTGCCCGCGCCGGCGCGCGGGCGCGCTCACCAGATCCGCACGCGATCCGCGGGCGCCAGGTACAGCGCGGCGTCCGGCTTGACGTCGAACGCCCGGTACCAGGCGTCGATGTTCCGCACGACGCCGTTGACGCGGTACATGTCGGGGCTGTGCGGGTCGGAGAGCACCTGGTTGCGCAGGTTCTCGTCGCGGTACTCGGCGCGGTAGACCTGCGCCCACGCGAGGAAGAAGCGCTGCTCGGCCGACAGCCCGTCGATGACCGGCCCCGCCTTGCCGTGCAGCGTCGCGTGGTAGGCGTCGAGCGCGACCGTGAGTCCGCCGAGGTCGCCGATGTTCTCGCCGAGCGTCAGGTGGCCGTTCAGGTGGATGCCGGGCAGCGCCTCGTAGTGGTCGTACTGCTCGGCGAGGCGCTCCGTGCGCGCCTTGAACGCCGCGAGGTCGGCCGCCGCCCACCACGTGTGCAGCACGCCGCGCGCGTCCGACTTCGAGCCCTGGTCGTCGAAGCCATGGCCCATCTCGTGGCCGATCACGCCGCCGATCGCCCCGAAGTTCACGGCCGCGTCGGCGGCCGGGTCGAAGAACGGCGCCTGCAGGATCGCCGCCGGGAACACGATCTCGTTGAACACCGGGTTGTAGTAGGCGTTGACGGTCTGCGGCGTCAGCAGCCACTCGTCGCGGTCGGTCGGCTTCGCGAGCCGGCCCACCTCGCGGTGCCAGTCGAACACGGACGCGCGCTCGGCGTTGCCGAATGCATCGTCGCGGCGCACCTCGAGCTCCGAGTAGTCGCGCCACTTGTCCGGATAGCCGATCTTCGGGCGGAAGCGCTCGAGCTTCTCCTGGGCGACCGCCTTCGTCCCGGGCGTCATCCAGTCGAGCGCGGCGATGCGCCGCGCGTACGCGGCCCGCATCTGCTCGACCAGCGCCAGCATCTGCGCCTTCGCCGCGGGCGGGAAGTGCTCGCGGACGTAGATCTGCCCGATCGCCTCGCCGAGCGCGCCGTTGGTCGCCTCGACCGCGCGCTTCCAGCGCGCGCGCAGCTCCGGCTGGCCGTTCAGCGTGCGGCCGAAGAACGCGAACGACTCCTGGTCGAAGGCCGCCGGCAGCCGCGCGGCATTCGTGCGCAGGTAGTGGTAGCGCAGGTATTCCTGCCAGTCGGCGAGCGGGGTCGCGCGGAACAGCGCCGCGAGCGGCGCCATCGCCGACAGCTCGACCACCATGAAGCGATCGGCCCGCTCGAGCTCGGCGGCCGCCAGCGCCGTGTCCCACGGGTAGTCGGCGGCCAGCGCCGCGAGTTCGGCGCGCGTCTTGAGGTTGTAGACCTTGTCGAGGTCGCGGCGGTCGGCGCGCGGCCAGTGGCGCTTCGCGATCTCGGTCTCGAGCGCGACCACGCGTGCCGCCGAGGCCTCCGCCGCCGCGGGCTCGGCGCCGGCGAGCCCGAGCATGCGTGCGATGTGGGCGCGGTACTTCGCGCGCAGCTCCGGGAAGTTGCCGTCCTCGCGCAGGTAGTAGTCGCGGTCCGGCAGGCCGAGGCCGCCGTGCGAGATGGCCACGATGTAGCGGTCGGGGTCCTTGCGGTCGAGCGTGATGCCGATGTCGAGCGGCGCCGGCAGCTGCAGGTCGGCGCGCGCCATCAGGCGCGCGATGTCCTCGTGGCTGCTCGCGTGCTCGATCGCCTCGAGGCCAGGCCTTGCGGGCGCGAGCCCCCGGCCCTCGATCGCGCCGGTGTCGAGGAACGCGGCGTAGTAGTCGCCGATCTTGCGCTCGACGCTGCCCGCCGGGGCGCCGCTCGCCGCGGCGGCCTCGAGGATCGAGTGCACGTCGGCGGCGGAACGCTCGCGCAGCCGGTCGAAGGCGTTCCAGCGGGCGCGGTCGGCCGGGATCGACTCGGTTGCGAGCCAGTGCCCGGACGCGTAGCGGAAGAAGTCGTCGCCCGGCCGCACCGACAGGTCGCGGCCGCCGAGGTCGAGCCCGAAGGCCCCGATCACGGCGTGCGGGCGGGCGGCGACGGCGGCGAGGGCGGCGGCCGTAGCGAGGCCAGCGCTCGCCACCAGGGTCAGGACGCGGGACGGGCCGCGGCGGATCGGCATCGGCGGTTCTCCTCGCCGCCGCCGCGCGGCGGCACAGGGGCCCGGCGCGTCGCCGGGCCCGTGCGCGTCAGCTCAGGGCTTCTTCGTGTAGGCCGAGCACCAGCCGGCGCCCTCGACCTGCTTGCCGGGGAACAGGTTGCAGCCGCCAACGGCATCGCCCGCCTTGCCCTGGAACTGCACGCAGTTGTTGCACTTCTGCTCGGCCTTGTGGGCCGCGAACTTCTTGTCGTCGACCTTGCTCGTGTCGAGGACGTAGCCGAGCGCCTTCGCGGTCGGGTCGTTGACGTCGACCTTCGGCATCGGCGCCGCGGCCTCGGCACGGCCGGCGGTGACGACGGGAATTGCGGCCAGCGCAGCCAGCGCGCCCTTCAGGACGGTGCGGCGCTTCAGCAGGGGTTCGTTCATCGGCTCACTCCTCGAACGGCGAAATTCGGTCAGTACCCGGCGCGGACCGCACCGGCGGCGGCGCAATTCTACGGGGCACGACGCGCGCGTGTCTGCCTCGCACATGACGAATGAGAATGATTCGCGATTGCTGGAGCCGTGCTCAGCGCGGCGGCGCGGACGGTCGCGGCGCATCGACGATCGAGGCGAACTCCTCGTCGGTCTCGATGGTGCGATAGCCCGAGCCGATCAGCCGGGCCGGCAGCGGCAGCGCGCTGATGACCGAGGCGAGCACGGCCGACAGGTACGGGATCGACTGAACGACCATGACCAGCACCCAGGCGCGCAGGTCCGGGCTCTCCATCCGCATGCGATCGAGGCTGCCGTCCGAGAGGCCGACCGTCACGCCCCACGCCGAGAGCAGCAGGCCGATGGCCATCATCGCTTCCTCGCGGCAGGCGGACAGCGCGCCGAGCAGCGACTGCGCGTGCGCGTTCTTCGGCGTGCGGAAGAAGGGCTCGTTGTCGGTCAGCAGCCCCTTCAGCACGGCCTGGCCGATCGTGTGCGCGAGGCCGAGCCCGGCGATCGACGCGGCGACGGTCTGGCGCACCCCGGCGCCGACGCGCACGCGGTACAGGTGCATGAGCTTCGCCAGCTTGAATACGAACAGCGACAGCGGCAGCACCGAGAACATCGCGAGCGGCGCATCGAACTTCGCCGGGTACAGCATCATCAGCAGCGACCAGACGAGCGCGAACAGGTTGAAGATGACGTTGAGCCCGTCCGCCATCCACGGCAGCCAGCCGGCGAGGAAGTGATAGCGCTGGCCGGCGGTCAGCTGCTTCGGCCGGATGCCGAGCAGCTCCATGCGGTGCGCGCGCAGGATCTGCATCGCGCCGTAGGCCCAGCGGAAGCGCTGCTTCTTGAAGTCGATGAAGGTGTCCGGCATCAGCCCCTTGCCGTAGCTGTGCGGGATGTACGTCGCCTCGAAGCCGGCCTCGAAGATCCTGAGCCCGAGCTCCGCATCCTCGGTGATGCACCACTCGGCCCAGCCGCCGAGTTCCTCGAGGACGTGGCGGCGGACGATCGTCATCGTGCCGTGCTGGATGATCGCGTTGCGCTCGTTGCGCGTGATCATGCCGATGTGGAAGAAGCCGCGGTACTCGGCGTGGCACATCGCCTTGAAGGCGTTCTGCTGGTCGTCGCGATAGTCCTGCGGCGCCTGCACGATCGCGATCTTGTCGGCGCTGAAGGTCGGGGCCAGGTCCTTGAGCCAGCTCGGCGCGACGACGTAGTCGGAGTCGATGACCGCGACGATCTGTGCGTCGGCCGCGGTCTGGCGCAGCGCGAAGTTCAGCGCGCCGGCCTTGAAGCCGGCGAGCGGGCTGACGTGGAAGAAGCGGAAGCGCGGGCCGAGCTTCGCGCAGTGCGCCTCGACCGGCCGCCACACGGCCTCGTCCTTCGTGTTGTTGTCGATGACCAGGACCTCGAAGTCCGGGTAGTCGAGCTTGGCAAGCGCATCGAGCGTCTCGATCAGCATGTCCGGCGGCTCGTTGTAGGCCGGCACGTGGATCGAGGCCTTCGGGCGGTAGGCGCCATCCAGGCCCTCGGCGGCGGGCCCGACCAGCAGGCGCCGGCGCAGCTGCACCCAGTGCGCCTCGGCCCACTCGTGCGCCTCGGCGAGCAGCACCGCGATGACGCCCAGCATGCCGATGAACAGCAGCACGCCGACCGTGACGCTGGTGACGGTCAGGTACTGCTGCGAGTAGTCGTAGATGATCCAGGTCGTCAGCGCGCTGGTCGCGTAGATGATGAACGCCAGGAAGCTGCGGCCGCGGTTCTTGAGCGTGCCGGAGTGCATGTAGAACCAGAACAGCATCAGCGCCGCGAGCACGACCGACACCGCCGCCAGCACCTGCCACTGCGGCGTGCGCACGATCGGCCGCGTGAACTCGAACTTCGGCTTGCGGTTGGCGTCGTACACGCCCCAGTAGGCGCCGACGCCGCCCTCGCTCTGCGACTTCCACGGCTGGTCGAAGGCTTCCTCGATGTAGTAGGGGACGTGCTCCTTCTCGGCCCAGGCGAGGAAGCGCCGCAGGAACAGCGCCTCGTTCGCGTCCGAGGCGACCGCCTTCTCGCGGGTGCGGCCGTTCGAGGGCCAGCCGACCTCGCCGATGACGACCGGCTTGTCCGGGAAGCGCGCCTGCAGCTCGTGGAACTTGTCGATCGAGTAGCGGACCGACTCGTCGACCGCGATGCCTTCCCAGTACGGCAGCAGGTGCACGGCGATGTAGTCGACGTGCTCCGCGAGCTCGGGGTTCTTGAGCCAGACGTGCCAGGGCTCGGCGGTGCTGACCGGCTGCTGGATCTGGGCGCGCGCCCGGTCGAGCAGGTTCAGGAAGTCACCGAGCGGCAGGTCGCCGCGCAGCACCGACTCGTTGCCGATGATGACGCGCACGACGTTGCGGTGGCTGCGCGCGATCTCGACCGCCTTCTCGAGCTCCTGCTCGGCGCGATCGCGCCGCGAGTCGATCCACACGCCGAGCGCGACGTTCAGGCCGCGCTCGGCGGCGAGTTCGGGCACGAGGCCGATCGTGCCCGCGACCGTGTAGGTGCGGATCGCCTGGGTCTTGCCCTTCAGGATGTCGAGGTCGGCGGCGATCTGCTCGCGCGTCGGGTACTCCTCCTTGATGGCGTCCTGGCCGGCCCGGTACGGCGACAGCGCGAAGCCCCAGACCTTGTTCGGCCACTCCGGCTCGTCCTCCGGCCGGTTCAGGTAGGCCCAGGTGCCGACCGTCGCGAGCGCGAAGACGGAGACGATCAGCACGGCGGGCCAGCGGAGGCGGGGGAGGGCCATGGGCGGCGCAGGATACCCCGGCCGGGCGCCCGGGGTCCTGTGCGTGGCCGGCCGGGTCACAAGCCGCTATGATTTGGGCCGCCGACACCTCTGCCAAGTGTCCGGTTCCCCGGGGATAATTGCCGATGGCGCCTCGTCACGGACGCTCCTGCACGCTCCGTCGCCCGCGCGGCGTCCGCCGACTCGCGGCCGCCTCGCTCGCGCTTGCCCTTGCGGGCTGCGGCGGCCACTCGGCGCCCGCCGACCCGACCACGCCCGTGAAGGTCGCGCTCGTCCAGTCGGGCCTGGTCCCGGCCGAGGCCAGCGGCATCGGCAACATCACGCCGATCACGAGCGTCGCGCTCAAGTCGCGCGTCGACGGCCAGATCGTCCAGGTCCCGGTCCGCGAGGGCTCGGACGTCAAGAGGGGCGACCTACTGTTCCGGATCGACCCGCGGCCGTTCGCGGTGCAGCTCGACATCGCGACCGCGAACCTGGCCCGGGACCAGGCGCTGCTCGAGAAGGCCGAAGACCTGCTGAAGCGCTCCGACGACCTGATCGCGAAGGGCTACATCTCGGTCAACCAGTACAACGACGCGCAGGGCGACGCGCACGCCGCGGCCGCCGCGGTCGCGGCCGACCGCGCCGCGATCGCGAACGCGAAGCTGAACCTCGAGTTCACCGAGCTGCGCTCGCCGATCGACGGGCGCGTCGGCAAGGTGACGCTGCAGCAGGGCAACCTCGTCAAGGCGAACGACACGACGGCGCTGCTGACCGTCAACCAGCTGGACCCGATCTACGTCGACTTCTCGGTGCCGGAGCGCTACCTCGGCGACCTGCGCAGCGCCGCCCAGAGCGGCAACGTCGAGGTCTCGCTGAGCGTCGATGGCGCGGGCGGCGCGCCGCTCGACCGCTCGGGGCCGCTGACCTTCGTCGACAACCAGGTCGATGCGCCGACCGGCACGATCCACCTGCGGGCGACGCTCGCGAACGCGGACCGCGTGCTGTGGCCCGGGCAGTTCGTGCGCGTGCGGCTGCGCGTGCCGGTCCAGGGCAGCGTGCTGTGGGTGCCGGCCGCGGCGATCGGCCAGAGCTCCGACGGCCCGTACGTCTACGTGGTCGGCGCGAACCTGCGCGCCGAGCAGCGCCACGTCACGGTCGTGCGCACCGAGGGCGAGCGCGCGGTGCTGTCGGGCGACATCAAGGTCGGCGAGCGGGTCGTCGTCGACGGCCAGTCGCGCGTGATCCCGGGCGGCGCCGTGGCGCTGCTCGCCGAGACTCCGGACGGCGCGCACCTGAGCACCGGCGCCTCGGTCGCGGTCGGCCGCGGGCCGTGAACGTCAGCCAGCCGTTCATCGAGCGCCCGGTCATGACCGGGCTCCTGATGACGTGCGTGGTCGTGTTCGGCATCGCCGCCTACCGCCTGCTCGCGCTCTCGGACCTGCCGACCGTCGACTTCCCGACGATCCAGGTGCAGGCGACGTTCCCGGGCGCGAGCGCCGAGACGATGGCGAGCGCGGTCGCGACGCCGCTCGAGAAGCAGCTGTCGGCGATCGCCTCGATCGACTCGATGAGCTCGACCAGCTCGCAGGGCATCACCCGCATCACGCTGCAGTTCGCCCTCGAGCGCAGCATCGACGCGGCCGCGCTCGACGTGCAGTCGGCGCTGACCGCGGCGGCGCGGCAGCTGCCGGTCGAGATGGTCACGCCGCCCTCCTACAACAAGGTGAACCCGGGCGACCAGCCGGTCTACCTGATGACGCTCGGCTCCGACACGCTGCCGATGTCCGACGTCGACGAGTTCGGCGAGCTGCGGCTCGCGCAGCGCATCTCGATGGTGCCGGGCGTCGCGCAGGTCTTCGTCTACGGCCAGCAGAAGTACGCGGTCCGCATCCAGCTCGACCCGGCGCGGCTCGCCGCCAAGGGCCTCGGCATCGACGAGGTGCAGAACGCGGTGCAGACGCAGAACGTGAACCTGCCGGTCGGCCAGCTCGAGAGCCGCACCCGCATCTTCACGATCGACTCGCGCGGGCAGATGTTCAACGCCGGCGAGTACCAGAACATGATCGTCGCCTACCGCAACGGCGCGCCGGTGCGCCTCGGCGACGTCGGCCGCGTGCTGGACAGCGTGCAGGACGATCACATCACCGCGAGCTTCAACGGCCACCGCGCGGTCGTGCTCGCGATCCAGCGCCAGCCCGGGGCGAACACCGTGCAGGTCGTCGACTCGATCAAGGCGCTGCTGCCGACCTTCCAGGCGGCGGTGCCGAAGGGCATGACGCTGCAGACGATGTTCGACCGCTCGGTGTCGATCCGGAACTCCGTCCGCGACGTGAAGTTCACGCTGCTGCTGGCGATGGCGCTCGTCGTCATGGTGATCTTCCTGTTCCTGCGGCGCTGGTCGGCGACGCTGATCCCGGGCATCGCGCTGCCGCTGTCGATCCTCGGCACGATGCCGGTGATGTGGCTGTTCAACTACTCGCTGGACAACCTGTCGCTGATGGCGCTGACGCTGTGCGTCGGCTTCGTCGTCGACGACGCGATCGTGATGATGGAGAACATCGCGCGCCACGTGGAGATGGGCAAGGCGCCGCTGGCGGCGGCGCTCGAAGGCTCGAAGGAAATCGGCTTCACGATCGTCTCGATGACGCTGTCGCTGGTCGCGGTGTTCATCCCGGTCATGTTCATGAACGGCATCGTCGGCCGGCTGCTGCACGAGTTCGCGGTCACGATCGTCGCCGCCGTGCTGGTGTCCGGTTTCGTGTCGCTGACGCTGACGCCGCTGCTGTGCTCGCGGCTCCTCAAGACCCACGACGACACGCCGCCGGCGCCGGGCACCGACTGGTTCGACCGGCTGTTCCAGCGCGGCCGCGCGCTGTACGAGCGCGGCCTCGACTGGTCGCTGTCGCACCGGCGGATCGTGCTCGGGCTGTTCGGCGGCTCGCTGCTCGCGAGCGCGCTGCTCGCCGCGTGGATCCCGAAGGGCTTCATCCCGACCGACGACACCGGCCAGCTGTTCGGCCTGACCGAGGCGGCGCAGGACACCTCGTTCGCGTCGATGAGGGAGAAGCAGGGCCAGCTGGTCGACGTGATCCTCAAGAACCCGCACGTCGACGGCGTGATGTCGGCGATGGGCCTCGGCGGGTCGAGCCAGGTGCTGAACCAGGGCCGCATCGTCGTGCGGCTGACCGACCCGTCGACGCGCCCGAACGCGGACAAGGTGCTCGCCGAGCTCAGACCGGAGCTCATGAAGGTACCGGGCATCCGCCTCTACCTGCAGAACCCGCCGACGATCCGCCTCGGCACCTTCATCACGAAGAGCCTGTACGTGTACGTGCTGCAGGACGCCGATACGGCCCTCCTCTACAACTGGGCGCCGCGGCTCGAGGCGGCGCTGCGCGCGTTGCCGGAGCTGCAGGACGTGACCTCGGACCTGCAGCTGAACTCGCAGCGCGTCGCGCTGACCATCGACCGCGCCCGCGCCGCCGCGCTCGGCGTCAGCGCCAGCCAGATCGAGAACGCGCTGTACAGCGCCTACGGCCAGCGGCAGGTCGGCACCTTCTACACGCCGACCAACCAGTACTGGATCATCATGGAAGTCGCCCCCGAGTTCCGCGACTCGCCGGCGGCGCTCGGCAGCCTGTACATTCGCTCGAACACCGGCAGCCTCGTGCCGCTCAGCGAGGTGACGATCGACTCGCGCGGCGTGGCGCCGCTGTTCGTCACGCACTCGGGCCAGGTGCCGGCGGTCACGATCTCCTTCAATCTCGCACCTGGCATCTCGCTGTCGCAGGCCATCACGAAGATCGATGCCGAGAAGAAGCGCCTGGGGCTGCCGGCCAGCATGACCGGGGCGTTCCAGGGCACGGCGCAGGCCTTCCAGGACTCGCTCGGCGGCCTCGGCCTGCTGCTCGCGTTCGCGGTGTTCGTGATCTACGTCGTGCTCGGCATCCTGTACGAGAGCTACATCCACCCGCTGACGATCCTGTCCGGCCTGCCGGCGGCAGGCCTCGGCGCGCTGCTGACGCTGGTCCTGTTCCGCCACGAGCTCGACCTGTACGCCTTCGTCGGCGTCATCATGCTGATCGGCATCGTCAAGAAGAACGCGATCATGATGATCGACTTCGCGCTCGAGGCCGAGCGCAAGCGCGGGCAGGCTCCGCTCGAGGCGATCCGCGAGGCCTGCCTCGTGCGCTTCCGGCCGATCATGATGACGACCTTCGCGGCGCTGCTCGGCACGCTGCCGATCGCGCTCAGCCTCGGCACCTCCGGCGGGCCGCGCCAGGGACTCGGCCTCGCGGTCGTCGGCGGTCTCATGGTCTCGCAGGTGCTGACGCTGTTCCTGACGCCGGTCGTGTACCTCTGGCTCGACCGCTTCCAGAAGCGCGTTCCCGCGGCGGCGCCGCAGCCCGTGCCGGCCGCCGCTGCGGCCGAGCACTCCTGAGGTCGGCGCCGGGCGCGTGGCGGCAGATCCCTTGGCAGTTGCGGAGCGCGCCGGTGGCCGCGAGACGATGCTGCGGGTCGGTCACCTGCGCAAGGTCTACGACGGGCGCGAGGTCGTGCGCGACCTCTCGTTCGAGGTCGCGCGCGGCGAGTGCTTCGGGATCCTCGGGCCGAACGGCGCCGGCAAGACCACGACGCTGCGCTGCTGCCTCGGGCTGACGCGGCCGGACGGCGGCGCGCTCGAGCTCGGCGGCCTGCCGGTGCCGGAGGCGGCGCGGCGCGCCCGCTACCGCGTCGGCGTCGTGCCGCAGTTCGACAACCTCGACCCGGACTTCACGGTCACCGAGAACCTGGTGATGTTCGCGCGCTACTTCGACATCCCGGCGCGCGAGGCCCGGGCGCGCGTGCCCCGGCTGCTCGAGTTCGCCGGCCTCGGCGATCGCGCCCGCGCGCGCCTCGAGACGCTGTCCGGTGGCATGAAGCGGCGGCTGACGCTGGCGCGCGCGTTGGTCAACGATCCCGACATCCTGTTCCTCGACGAGCCGACGACCGGGCTCGACCCGCAGGCGCGGCACCTGATCTGGGACGGGCTGAAGCGCCTGACCGGCGAGGGCAAGACGATCGTCCTGACCACGCACTTCATGGACGAGGCCGAGCGGCTCTGCAACCGGCTGTGCGTGATGGACCGCGGCGCGATCATCGCGCTCGACACGCCGCGCAATCTCATCGACACGCTGATCGAGCCGGTCGTCGTCGAGGTGTACGGCGAGGGCGTCGCGGCCTGGGCGCGCGCCAGCGCGGCGCCGCTGGTCGAGCGGCTGGAGGTGACCGGCGAGACCGCGTTCTGCTACATGCACGACCCGGCGCCGCTGATGCAGCGCGCGCGCCGCGAGCCCGGGCTCAAGCTGCTCGAGCGCCCGGCGAACCTCGAGGACGTGTTCATCAAGCTGACCGGCCGCGACATCCGGGACTGACCCATGGCACTCGCAGCCCCGTCGTTTCCGATGGCACCCGCCGGCGTGAACCTTCGCTGCCTGCACCTCGTTGCGCGCAACTACCTCGTGTGGCGCAAGCTCATGCTGGCGTCGCTCGTCGCGAACCTCGCCGACCCGCTCATCTACCTCGTCGGCCTCGGCTTCGGGCTCGGCGCGCTGGTCGGCACGATCGACGGCCGGCCGTACGTGCACTTCCTGGCGGGCGGGATGCTCTGCTACTCGACGCTGAACAGCGCCTCGGCCGAGGCCCTGTACTCGGCCTTCTCGCGCCTGAAGGTGCAGCGCACGTGGGAGGGCATCCTGCACGCGCCGATGACCATCGCCGACGTCGTCGTCGGCGAGTGGCTGTGGGCCGGCATCAAGGCGACGCTGTCCGGCACCGCGATCCTGATCGTCATGTACGCGCTCGGCATCGTGCACGGCCTGCGCCCGATCGCGGTCGTGCCGGCGCTGCTGCTGGTCGGGCTGTCGTTCTCCGCGATCGCGCTCGTCGTGACGACGCTCGCCAGGTCCTACGACCTGTTCACGTACTACTTCACGCTGCTGGTGACGCCGATGGGCTTCGTGTCCGGCGTCTTCTACCCGCTGCACCAGCTGCCGCCGCTCGCGCAGCACGTCGCGTGGGCACTGCCGCTGGCGCACGCCGCGTCGCTGGCGCGCGGCATCACGCTCGGCGACCCCATGCCGTGGCCGTGGCTCAGCGTGCTGGTGCTGGTGCTCTACGGGGCGGTCGGACTCGCGCTCGCCGCCCGCATCGCGCGCCGCCGGCTGATGAAGTAGCCGCGCTCAGTGCCGCTCGGTGTCCGGGTCGGTGCCGAGCTCGCGCCCGGGGCGCATCTCCTCCGCCTGGATCTCGCGGGGCAGCTGCTCGAGCGGCGGCAGCGCCTCGATCTCTTTGGCGTCCGTGCCGACCTCCAGGTCGCGGAAGCGCCGCGCCGCCGGCAGCAGCATCGACTCGAGCGAGCCGACCGCGGCGTTGTAGGCGCTCATCGCGCGCTTCAGTCCCTGGCCCATGCTTCCCCAGTGCTCGGCCATGACCCGGATCCGCTCGTACAGGTCCTTGCCGAGTGCGGCGATGCCGCGCGCGTTCTCGGCGAGCGCCTCCTGGCGCCAGCCGTAGGCGACGGTGCGCAGCAGCGCGATCAGCGTGGTCGGCGTCGCGATGATGACCTTCTTGCTCACCGCCTCGATCAGCGTCGGGTCCTGCTCGAGCGCCGCGCTGTAGAACACCTCGCCCGGGATGAACAGCACGACGAAGTCCGGCGTGTTCTCGAACTGCTCCCAGTAGGCCTTCAGCGACAGGCGGGCGATGTGGTCGCGGATCTGGCGCGCATGGTCGGCGAGCTTCGCGGCGCGCTGCGTCTCGTCGGCGAGCTCGAGCGACTCGAGGTAGGCCTCGAGCGGCGCCTTGGCGTCGACGATGAGGCACTTGCCGCCCGGCAGCCGCACCAGCAGATCGGGGCGCAGCTCGCCGGACTCGCCGCTGACCTGCGGCTGCTCGATGAAGTCGACGCGGTCGAGCATGCCGGCGAGCTCGACGACGCGCCGCAGCTGCAGCTCGCCCCAGCGGCCGCGCACGTTCGGGCGCCGCAGCGCGCCGACCAGGTTGCCGGTCTCGCGCCTGAGGTCCTGCTGGCCGAGCGCGAGCGCTCCGACCTGCTCGAGCAGCTGGCGGTAGGCGCCGACCCGCTCCTTCTCCAGTTCGCCGATCCGCGCCTGCACCTTCTCGAGCGACTCGCGCACCGGTTCGACGAGCTGCTGGATGCCGAGCTGGCGCTTCTCGAGCTCGCCGCGGGCCCCCTCCTGCAGCGTCTCGAACTGCGATTTCGCGAGGTCGATGAACTGCTGGTTGTTGTCCTTGAGGGACTGCGTCGCGAGCGCGCGAAAGGCGTCGGCGAGCTTGGCCTGCGCCTCGTCGATCAGCGCCCGCTGCTCGGCGAGCGCGCGCTCCCGGCCGGCGAGCTCGGTCAACGCCCGCTCGCGGCTCTCGACGAGCCCGCGCAGCTCCGCGTCGCGGGCGGCGAGGGTGCCCTTGAGTTCGCTGGCCTGCGCGGCGCTCGCCTGCGCCGCGATCCGCGCGCCGGTCTCGGCCAGCAGGCGTTCCTCGAACTCGCGCGCGCGCCGCTGGGCACCCAGCAGGAAGCCGGCGATGCCGGTGGCCGCGGCCAGCAGTGCCGCCAGGGCGAGGGCGAGGGGAAGGCTCATCGGGCGAGTGTAAACGCTGGACCCGCCGGCCGCGCGGCGGGCTCAAGTCCGCGCCACGCCGGCCGATAACGCTCGAGGATGCCACCGATAGGCGGAAGCCAGACCATGTCGAACACCGTTCTCGCCACGCGCGCCGCGACCGCCGCACCCGAATCGCTGCTCCGCGACCTCGCCGCCGAACTCGCCGAAGGCGAACTCAAGCTGCCCTCGTTCCCGGACGTCGCGCAGCGAGTGCAGCAGGCGCTCGAGGACCCGCGCACGACGCCGGCGCAGGTGGCGCGCGTCATCGGCATCGACGCGGCGCTCGCCGCCCGCATCCTGCGCCTGTCGAACTCCGCGTTCCTGAACCCGTCCGGCAAGCCGATCACCGAGCTCACGCAGGCCGTGAACCGCCTCGGCCACCAGCTGGTGCGCTGCTCGGCGGTGTCGTTCGCGCTGCAGCAGATGCAGATCAGCAAGAAGGACGACGCGCTGCGCGCACCGCTCAAGGACCTGTGGCGCAAGGGCACGCTGGTCGCCTCGATCGCGTACGTGCTGGCGCGCGAGACCAAGACCGGCAACCCCGACGAGGCGCTGGTGGCGGGCCTCATGCACAACATCGGCATCCTCTACATCACGGTGTGCGCGCACGAGCGCGGCCAGCCGCTGCCGCCGCTCGATGGCGTCGGCGGCGCGGTCGAGGAGTGGCACCCGCGCATCTCGAGCGCGATCCTCGCGCACTGGAAGTTCGCGCCCGCCATCGTCGCCGCGGTCGCGAAGCAGCACGTCGCCGCGGACCCCGCGGCGCGCTCGGATCGCCTCTCCGACGTGCTGGCGGCCGCGACGGCGCTCGTGCCGTGCGTGTTCTACCGCGCGCTGCTCGACGAGACCGTCACGGCGGTGGCGCCGTTCCGGCGCCTCGGCCTCGACGCTGCCGGGTGCCAGGCGCTGATGGCGGCGACCGCGCAGCAGATCAAGTCGCTGCACAGCGCGCTGAGCGGCTGACGGCCGGCGCGGACACCGCACGGGCCGGCCGGCCGCGGACCGGCAGCACGCCGCGCCGGACTGCTTGCTAGACTCGGCGGCGGGCCTGTAGCTCAACGGTTAGAGCAGGGGACTCATCGACTCGAGGTCAGAACGGTGCCTTCGCGTCGTAAGGCGCGAAGTGGACGGGATGAATTCAGGGAACCCTGACCCTGCGTGGCAGGATGGCGACCCTGAGCCAAGCCGGCGGTGCACTGCCGGAAGGTGCAGAGACTACCTGGGGGCTGGGTTGCGGACCCGAGTGCCCTTGATGACAGGCGAGAGCGTCCCGCACCCCACCGTGCCGCCGGGCGCGAGGGTGAAGAGATAGTCCACTCCCGCCGGAAACGGCGGGGCAGAGTGAATCCCTTGGTTCTGGGTTCGAATCCCAGCGGGCCCACCACGTCCGAAACCCCTGCGGGCCGGTCGCGGGGAAACAAACAAGAAATGGGGGACGGCATGTACTGTGGCAATTGCGGCGCATCGAACGCCGAAACGACGAAGTTCTGCGTGAAGTGCGGGGCGGAAATGCCCGCGCCCGGATCCGCCGCGGCCGGCGCGCCGGCGACGGCGTCCGGCCCGCTGCCCTACGCCGGGTTCTGGCGTCGCTTCGCCGCGTATGTCATCGACTACTTCGTGATCGCGGGCATCGGCGCCGCGTGCCTGGCGGTCTCCGCGCTGGCGTTCGGCAAGAGCCCGCTGGTCGTGCTCGCCTATGTCCTTGCGCTCTGCGGCGGATGGCTCTATTCGGCGCTCATGTGGAGCTCCTCCAGCCAGGCGACGATCGGCAAGCTGGCACTCGGCATCAAGGTCACGAGCCTCGGTGGCGAGCGCATCGGCTTCGGTCAGGCGACGGGCCGCTATTTCGCGCAGATCCCGACCTGGTTCACGCTCGGCATCGGCTATGCGCTCGCGGTCCTGACGTCGCGCCGCCAGGCGCTGCACGACATGATCGCCGGCACGCTGGTCGTGCGCTCCGGCGTCACGCCCGGCGAGATCGCCGCATCGCCCCCCGCGAAGTCACAGCCGTGGTGGATCGCCGTGCCGCTGTCGATCGCGATCGTGCTGCTCAATCCGATGGGCATCGGGATCCTGGCCGCGATCGCGATCCCGGCGTACCAGAGCTACACGATCCGTGCGCAGGTGGCGGAAGGTCTCGTGAACTCGGGCGACTACAAGGCGGCCGTCGCCGCGGCGATCGCCGACGGCACGGCAACGGCGGACATCTCGAGCGAGAGCCTGCACCTCACCGCCCCGCCGGAGGCGCGGTACGTCGCCGACATCAAGGTCGTCAGGTCGGCCATCGTCGTCGAGTACGGGCGGATGGCCAACAAGGCGATCGCCGGCAAGGTGCTGGTGATCACGCCCGGAACGACTGAGGGCGGCGCGGTCGTCTGGGTCTGCGGGACCAAGGCGCCGCCCGACGGCGTGACGATGGCGATCCGCAACGCCGCGCGCTACACCTCGGTGCCGGCGCAGTACCTGCCGCTGGCCTGCCACGCGTAGGCGCACAGAGCGGCCGGGCGGGCGGGCGGCGGTGGCCGCTCGATCCGACCCCGTCCGGCCCGGGTCGCCCGGGCCGGCGATGTCGTAGGATGCTTGCCCCCACCGTGGAAGCCCGCGAGCGACGCGTGATGCCCCGCCGTGCGCCGTCAATCGCGTGCGCCTTCGCCCTGCTGCTCGGCAACGCCGCCGTGCGCGCCGATGAGCCCGCGCCCGCCCTGGCGGGCGGCGGCGTATTCGGCGACGTGCGCGTCGCGGTCGGCATCGGTGCGACGTTCCGGTCGGGCGACATCACCGGCAAGCTGGCGCCCGCGGCCGTGACCTTCGCCGGCGACCGCTACGAGGTCTTCCTCGCGTGGTTCCGCGACCAGGACCGGGGCGGCCTGCGGCTGAACGGCTATCCGGCGCACATCGGCCTCGCGCCACCGCTGTGGGCGCTGACCGCGAGCCGGCGCTTCCTGTTCGTCGATCGGCCCCGCGTGCAGGCGTTCTTTGGCGCCGGCATCGCCTACCTCGACACGAGCCCCTGCGGCAGCGTCGACGCGCAGAACGACCGCACGCCGCAGTACGACTACCTCGAGCCGGTCTACCACGGCTGCGACAAGCTGAACGGCTCGCGGCTCAACTACACGCTGTCGCTCGGCACGCGCATCTACGGCGCCGACCGCTCGTTCGGCCTCGACCTCGCCTACCGCCACATCAGCAACGCGGGCCTGACCAACGGCAACCGCGGCGAGGACTTCGTCACGGCCCAGATCGTGTTCTGAACGCGCCGCGCCGCGGGCCGCTTCGGAAGAATGTCGACCCAAAGATCAACACAGTTGTTGATATTCAACCATTGTGCTGATAATGTATCCCCATGGACCGCCTGATCCCCGACCTGGACGCCCACGACGATGCGGACGGACCGCTCGACGAGGCCGCGCGCCTCGACCGCGTGTTCGCGGCGCTGAGCGATCCGGTCCGCCGCCAGATCCTCGAGCGCCTCGACGGCCAGGAACTGCTCGTCTCCGAGCTCGCCTCGCCGTTCAACATCTCGCTGCAGGCGGTCTCGCGCCACATCCAGGTGCTGGTGCGTGCCGGGCTCGTGGCGCAGGCGCGTAGCGGGCGCATCAGCCGCTGCAGCCTCGACGTCGGGCCGCTGTTCGAGGCCGCGATCTGGCTCAACCGCTACAGCAAGTACTGGCAGGCGCAGTTCGACGTGCTCGCCGCCACGCTCGCCGACATCGACGAGCGCCGCGCGGCCGCGCCCAAGCGTGGCCGGCGGCGCTGACACACCCATCGACGGAGGACCCGCCATGACCGACCACACGATCGTCAGCCACGAGGAATGGACCGCGGCACGCCGGCGGCTGCTGGCCCGCGAGAAGGAACTGCAGCGCCTGCGCGACGAGCTCGCGGCGGAGCGCCGCGCGCTGCCCTGGGAGCGCGTCGAGAAGCGCTACGTCTTCGACGGCCCGCGCGGCCAGGAGACGCTCGCCGACCTGTTCGAGGGCCGCAGCCAGCTGGTCGTCTACCACTTCATGTTCGCGCCGGACTGGGAAACGGGCTGCAAGAGCTGCTCGTTCTGGGCCGACAACTACAACGGCATCGTCGACCACCTCAAGCAGCGCGACGTGTCGCTGGCGGCGATCTCGCGCGCACCGCTCGCGAAGCTGCAGGGCTTCGCGAAGCGCATGGGCTGGGGATTCAAGTGGGTGTCCTCCGGCAACACCGACTTCAACTACGACCTGCACGTCTCGTTCCGTCCGGACGACGTCGCGCGCGGCAAGACCGAGTACAACTACCTGCCGTACGACCGCGCGATGAGCGACCTGCCGGGCTTCAGCGTCTTCTACAAGGACGCCGACGCGGCGATCTTCCACACGTACTCGACCTACGCGCGCGGCCTCGACCCGATGAACGCCGCGTACCAGCTGCTCGACCTGACGCCGAAGGGCCGCGACGAGGGCTCGCTGCCGAGTCCGATGTCGTGGGTCAAGCTGCACGACCTGTACAGCGCCTGAGCGCGCGGCCGGAGCCACTGCCATGAACTACCAATCGAGCGCTGAGCGGATCGCCGGCTACCGGCGCGAGATCAGCTCGATCCGCGAGAAGATCCGCGCCGCGCAGGCCGAAACCGACCCGCAGGTGGTCGCCGACTACGAGTTCAGGGGCTGGGAGGGACCCGTGCACCTGTCGGCGCTGTTCGGGCGGCACGCGGACCTCATGGTCGTGCACAACATGGGCACGTCCTGCCCGAGCTGCACGCTGTGGGCGGACGGCTACAACGGCCTGCACACGCACGTCGTGCAGCGCGCCGCCTTCGTGGTCTCGAGCCCGGACGCGCCCGAGGTGCAGCGGGACTTCGCCGAGAGCCGTGGCTGGAAATTCCCGATGGTGAGCCACGCGGGCACGAGCTTTGCGGCCGACATGGGCTACCGCGGCGAGCGCGGCAACTGGATGCCCGGGATCTCGGTGTTCCGGCGCGACGGCGAGCGGATCGTGCGGGTCTCGGACGCACGCTGGAGCCCGGGCGACGACTTCTGCACGCTCTACCACTTCTTCGACCTGCTGCCGGACGGAACCGCCGGCTTCCGGCCGAAGTACCGCTACCCGTAGGCCGCCGCGGTGTGCCCGCTCTGCATCGGCGCCGCGACCTGGATCCTGGCCGGGGGGAGCTCGGCGGGCGGCGTCGGCGCGCTGATCGCCGCGCGCACCGTGCGGCAGCGACCGCGCCGCTACCGGGCCGGCGCCACGGCGGGCAGCGAAGCGACCACCGACCGAACGGCGCGGGTGAACCTCGAGACGAGTTCGTCGAGCTCGCCCGGCGTCGCGTTGTAGGGCGGGGCGAGGATGACCGCATCGCCCCGCTCGCCGTCGACGTTGCCGCCGACCGGATAGCAGAGCAGGCCGTCGTCCGCGGCCGCGCGGCCAATGCGCGCGGCGAGCCGGACCTCGGCCTCGAACGGCCGGCGCGTCGCGCGGTCCGCGACCAGCTCGACGCCCACGAAGAACCCGCGGCCGCGGACCTCACCGACCGCTTCGACGGCGCCGAGCTCCGCGGCGAGCGCGCCGCGCAGCGCCTCGCCGTCGCGTCGCACGCGCGCGATGAGGCCGTCGCGCTGGATGACCGACTGCACGGCGACCGCGGCCGCGCAGGCGAGGGTGTGGCCGGAGAACGTGTGGCCGGTCAGCGGGCCGCCGTCCGCGTCGAGCACGGCGCCGACCCGGCGCGTGTAGAGCGTGGCGCCGAGCGGCACGTAGCCGCCGCCGAGGCCCTTCGCGATCGCCATGACGTCCGGCACGACCCCATCGTGCTCGAGCGCGCGGAAAGTGCCGGTGCGGCCCGCGCCGCACATGACCTCGTCGGCGATCATCAGTACGCCGTGCCGGTCGCAGATCTCGCGCACGCGCCGCGCGTAGCCGGGCGGCGCCGGCACGACGCCGCCTGCCGCGCCGACGACCGGCTCGAAGATGAATGCGCACACGCGCTCGGCGCCGAGCCTCAGGATTTCCGCCTCGAGTTCGGCGGCGCAGGACTCGGCGACCGCGCCCGGTGCGACCCCCTCGGGCGGCCGGTAGGCGTTGACGCTCGACAGGAACGAGGCCTCGACCAGCGCGCCCTCGAAGGGCTCGCGGCGGGCGCGGAAGTCGGACACGGCGAGCGCGCCCAGCGTGTTGCCGTGCCACGAGCGGCGGCGCGCGATGAACCGCCGCCGCGTGCGCTCGCCGCGGGCGCTGTGGTACTGCAGCGCGACCTTGAGCGCGGACTCGACCGCCTCCGAGCCGCCCGAGACGAACACGATGGACTCGAACTCGGGACCGCAGGCGGCGAGCAGCTGCGCCGTCAGCTGCTCGAGGGGCTCGCTGGTGAACGAGTAGCGGTAGCCGTGCGCGATCTTGTGCAGCTGCGCCTCGATCGCGGCGTTGACCTCCGGGTGCGCGTGCCCGAGGCAGAACACGGCCGGGCCCCCCGACGCGTCGAGGTAGCGCCGGCCGCCGGCGTCGAAGACATACGAGCCCCGGCCCCACGCGACGCGCGGCAGCCCTTCAAGCGACCCGCCGGTCGCGTTCCACGACGGATCGCGCCGGGTCACGCGCCGCGCGTGAACTCGGCCTCGGCGACGCCGACGCTGCTCGCGAACGGCAGCGCCCGCACGCGGGTGCCGGTGGCGGCGAAGTACGCGTTCGCGACCGCGGGCGCGACCAGCGCCGTCGTCGGCTCGCCGATCCCGCCCGGCGCCTCGCCGCTCGCGATCAGCTCGACGCTGAGCTCCGGCATCTCGTTGATGCGCACGACGCGGTAGCTGTCGAAGTTCGTCTCGCGGACCTTGCCGCCGTCGAGGTGGATCTCGCCGTACAGCGCCGCCGACAGCCCGAACACGAGCCCGCTCGTGATCTGCTGGTCGACGATGCCGGGATTCACGACCTGGCCGCAGTCGACCGCGCACGAGAGCTTCTCGACCCGCAGCCTGTGGTTCGCCGTCGAGATCTCCGCGACCGCCGCGAGGTAGGTGCCGTAGCCCTCCATCAGCACGATCCCCTGGTGCCGGCCGGCCGGCGCCTTGCCCCAGCCGGCGCGCTGCGCCGCCGCCTCGAGCACGCGCCGCGCGCGCGGCTGCTTGGTGAGCAGCGCGCGGCGGAACTCGAAGGGGTCGGCGCCGGCGGCGTGCGCTAGCTCGTCCATGAAGCTCTCGACGACGAAGCAATTGAGCGCGTGGCTGACCGACCGCCAGTAGCCGACGTTGATGCCGATCTCGTGGCGCACGTAGTCGACGCGCACGTTCGGCACGTCGTACAGGAAGTTCGCCGCCGCCTCGATCGCGAACGGGTCGATCATCTTCTCGACCACCGGCGGGAACATGCGCGCGGTGATCGACGGGCTGACCAGGCGGATGTCGACGGCCGACAGGGCGCCCGCGGCGTCAAATCCCGCGGTGACGGTGTCGAGCGCCGGCGGCCGGTAGGCGTCGTGCGTCATGTCGTCCTCGCGCGACCAGATCAGCTTCACCGGCGCGCCGACCGCCTTCGAGGCCTCGACCGCCGCCGGGATGAAGTCGACTTCGAGCCGCCGGCCGAAGCCGCCGCCGAGCAGCGTCGTGTGCACCCGGACCTGCTCGGGTTTGAGTCCCGCGGCGCCGGCCGCCGCCGCCTGCGCGATCTGCTGGACCTGCGTGCCGACGTGCACGTCGCAACCATCGGCCCGCACGTCGGCGGTGCAGTTCATCGGCTCCATCGTCGCGTGCGCCAGCAGCGGCAGCTGGTAGGTGGCCGACAGCTTGCGCTTCGCCGCCTTGAGCGCGGCCGCCACATCGCCGTCCTTGCGCGCCGTCTGCGCGGCGCCGCGCTGCGCGCCGGCGAGGCCCGACACAATGGCCGCGTTCGACAGGTGCTCGTTGGGACCCGCCTCCCAGTCGATCCTGAGCGCGTCGCGCGCGGTGTGCGCCTGCCAGTAGTGCTCGGCGACGACCGCGACGCCGCTCTTCGTGCTGACGACCTTGATGACGCCCGGCATCTTCTCGGCGGCCGCCGAGTCGAGCTTGCGCACGCGCCCGCCGAGCACCGGCGGCTGCGCGAGCGCCGCGTACTTCATGCCGGGCAGCTTCACGTCGAGGCCGTACTCGGCCGTGCCGTCGACCTTCGAGGGCGTGTCGAGGCGGGCGTGCGGCTTGCCGACGACCTTGAAGTCCGCGGCCGCGCGCAGCGCCACGTCCTTCGGCGGCGCCCGCTTGGCGGCGGCGTCGGCGAGCGCGCCGTAGCTGAGCTTCTCGCCGCCGGGTCCGCTGACGTGCCCGTCGACCGCGGTCAGCGTCGCGGCGTCGACCTGCCAGTGCTCGGCCGCCGCGCCGATCAGCATCTGCCGCGCCTGGGCGCCGGCCAGCCTGAGCTTCTGCCACGCGTCGCGGACGCTCGTGCTGCCGCCCGTGACCTGCCCGCCGAGCAGCGCGTTGATGTAGACGTCGCCCGGCGGGGCCGCCGCGACGACGACGCTCGCGAGCGGCACGCCGAGCTCCTCCGCGACCAGCGCCGGCAGCGCCGTGTACACGCCCTGGCCCATCTCCGAGCGGTCGACCAGGATCGTGATCGAGTTGTCCGCGCCGATCTTGAGCCATGCATTCGGCTGGCCGCCGAGCGTCGCGCCCGCCGGCGGGCCGTGCTTGGCGCAGGCGCCAAGGCTCACGCCGAGCACGAGGCCGCCACCGGCGAGCAGCGAGGCCTTGAGGAAGTCGCGTCGGTCGAGCGGGTTTTCCGGCGGCGCGGCGCCGCCCTTAGGCTGCGCGCTCATGAGGCACCCCCGGCCTTCGCGAGCTCGGCGGCGCGGTGGATGGCCGCGCGGATCCTCGGGTAGGTACCGCAGCGGCAGATGTTGCCCGCCATGAAGTGGTCGATGTCCGCGTCGGTCGGCGCGGGGTTCGAGGCAAGCAGTGCGCTCGCCGACATGATCTGCCCCGACTGGCAGTAGCCGCACTGCGGCACGTCGAGCTCGATCCACGCGCGCTGCACCGGGTGCGAGCGTTCCTTCGACAGGCCCTCGATCGTCGTGATCTTTCGCCCGACGGCGCCGACCACGGGCAGCTTGCACGAGCGCGTCGCGGCGCCGTCGACGTGCACGGTGCACGCGCCGCACAGCGCCTGGCCGCAGCCGAACTTCGTGCCGGTCAGGCCGAGGTGGTCGCGCAGCACCCAGAGCAGCGGGGTGTCCGGGCTTGCGTCGGTTTCGAGCGTCTGGCCGTTGATCGTAAGGCTCAGCATCGGATCCCCCTGGGCGGCGCGTCGCGGAACCTTTGCCGGCGCCGGCGGACATAGATCCTACTCGCGGGGCGGCGGCGCGGTCGATGACTGCGCGCTTCCCTGCTTTTTCGCCCGGATTCGGCCCGCTTGAGCACCTGCGGCCGGCCCGGTAAGGTGCGCCCGATGCTGAACCTGGGTTCCCTGACGCCCCGGCGCCCCCGCGCCCGCAGCGCGATGTTCGCGCTGCTCGCGCTATTCTGGGTCGCGCAGCTGCAGGGCCTCGCGCACGCGGTCAGCCACTTGTCGGCGCGCGCCGAGGGCCTCGCCGCCGCGCATGCGCTCGTCTGCAGTGACTGCGCGAGCGCCACGACCGCAGGCGCAGCGCCGCTGCCGACGCTCGCCGGTCTGGCGGTCCCGTTGCCGGCCGCCGAGGCGCCGGCCAGGTCGCTGCCCGCCGCCCCGGACCGCGAGGTCGCGTTCCGCTACCGCTCGAGAGCCCCGCCCGCCGCTCCGATCTGATCCCCGAATGGCCGCGCCCCGGCTCCGCCGACGGTCGGTCCCGATCCCTTCGGAGTCTTTCGCCCATGACGATTTCTCGCCCGGCACTTGCGGCCTGCGCCGCGCTCGGTGCCTGGATGCTGATCACCGCCTCCGGCCGCGCCGCGGCCGACGATGCGCCGGCACCGCCCGCGGACGGCGATGCGCAGGGCCTGATGACCGAGGTGCAGGTCACGGCCCGGCACCTCGACGAGGCGCGCAACGCGCTGATGCCCGAGATCGGCAGCAGCGCCTACCGCTTCGAGTCGGACGACCTGAAGAACCTGCCGCTCGGCGATGACACGCCGCTGAACCAGGTGCTGCTGCGCGCGCCCGGCGTCACGCAGGACTCGTTCGGCCAGCTGCACGTGCGCGGCGATCACGCCAACCTGCAGTACCGGATCAACGACGTCGTGATCCCCGAGTCGATCTCGCTGTTCGGCCAGGCGCTGAACCCGCGCTTCGCGAGCGAGATCAGCCTGCTCACCGGCGCGCTGCCGGCGCAGTACGGCTACCGTACCGCCGGCGTCGTCGACATCCACACGAAGGGCAGCTCCTACCAGCCGGGCGGCGAGCTGAACGTGCTCGCCGGCTCGCACGACGACCGCGAGGCGAACGTCGAGTGGAGCGCGAACTCCGGGGCGCTGTCCTGGTACGCGACCGGCGGCTACACGCAGAACGACCTCGGCATCGAGAACCCGCTGCCGACCCAGAACGCGATCCACGACCACACCGGGCAGACGAACGCGTTCAGCTACCTCTCGTACGTGCTCGGCGACGACTCGCGCGTGTCCTTGATGCTGAGCTACTCGAACAACGACTTCGAGATCCCGGACGTGCCCGGACAGGCGCCGCAGTACGCGCCGCCCGCGACCGCCGTGCCGCCGTCCGCGGCGCTCAACCAGCGGCAGTACGAGGGCAACGGCTTCGCGATCCTCGCCTACGAGGGCGCGGTCCAGGAGGCGCTCCACTACCAGGTCGCGCTGTACGAGCGCGTGTCGGCCGTGCACTACACGCCCGACCCCGCGCTCGGCGACCTCTACTACACGGGCGCCTCGGCCGACATCTACCGCCACAACGACCGCTGGGGCCTGCAGGCCGACGGCAGCTGGCGGGCGCTCGACACGCACACGCTGCGCTTCGGGCTCACCTACAACGACGAGACCGCGACCTCGCGCACGACGACGACCGTGTTCCCGCTCGGTGTCGTGCCGGTGCCGGTCATCTTCACGCCGCTCGCGATCCCGGACGACGGCACCGACGTCGCGAAGCTGTACGGCTTCTACGTGCAGGACGAGTGGAAGCCGGTCGACAAGCTCACGATCAACTACGGCGCGCGCGTCGACTGGTACCAGGGGCTGCTCGACGAGAGCCAGCTGAGCCCGCGGCTTGGCCTCGTCTACGAGCTGTCGACGGACACGACGCTGCACGCCGGCTACGCGCGCTACTTCACGCCGCCGCCGACCGAGAAGATCCGCGTCGAGACCATCGGCCTGTTCGAGGGCACGACCGCGGCACCCGCCTCGACGGGCAACGACCCGGTGCGCTCCGAGCGCAGCCACTACTTCGACGCCGGCATCCTCGAGCGCCTGGGCCCGGCGCTGTCGGTCGGCCTCGATGGCTACTACCGCTCGATCGAGAACCTGCTCGACGAGGGCCAGTTCGGGCCGGCGCTGGTGTTCGCGCCGTTCAACTACCGCGAAGGGCGAATCTGGGGCGTCGAGCTCAGCAGCAACTGGCGGCGCGGCGGCACCGGCGCGTACCTGAATGCCGCCTACGGCACCGCCACCGGCAAGGACATCGTCAGCGGGCAGTACAACTTCGCGCCGGCGGAGCTCGCGGCGATCGCCGGCGGGTTCATCCACCTCGACCACGACCAGCGCTGGACGGGCTCGGCCGGCCTCACGCAGAAGTTCGGCGCGAACTCCCTCAGCCTCGACGCGCTGGTCGGCAGCGGCCTGCGGCGCGGCTTCATCAACTCCGACCACCTGCCGTCCTACGTGCAGCTGAACCTCGGGCTGCGCCACACCTTCGATCTCGGCACGCTCGGCGAACTCGACGGCACGCTGTCGGTGCTGAACCTGCTCGACCGCGTCTACGAGCTGCGCGACGGCTCGGGCGTCGGCGTCGGCGCGCCGCAGTGGGGCATCCGGCGCGCCGTCTACGCGGGACTGTCGAAGGCCTTCGGCCGCTGAGCGGCCGGCTCAGCCGGGCGCACTGAACTGCAGCGCGGCGAGCCGCGCGTACAGCGGGTTGGTCGCGGCGAGCTCGGCGTGCCGGCCCTGGCCGACGATGCGGCCGTGGTCCATGACGACGATGCGGTCGGCCTTGAGCACGGTCGCGAGGCGGTGCGCGATGATCAGCGTCGTGCGCCCGCGCATCAGCCGCTCGAGCGCTTCCTGCACGAGCCGCTCGCTCTCGGCGTCGAGCGCGCTGGTCGCCTCGTCGAGCAGCAGCACCGGCGGGTTCTTCAGGATCGCGCGCGCGATCGCGAGCCGCTGGCGCTGGCCGCCGGAGAGCCTGAGGCCGCGCTCGCCGAGGAAGGTGTCGTAGCCCTCCGGCAGCGCGCGCAGGAAGCCGTCGGCCGCGGCCGCCTCGGCCGCGGCCTCGATCTCGGCGGCGCTCGCGCCCGGGCGGCCGTAGCCGATGTTCTCGCGCGCGCTCGCGCCGAACAGGACCGTGTCCTGCGGCACGAGCCCGATCTGCGCGCGCAGCGCCTCGGGCGCGAGCCGCGCGAGGTCCACGCCGTCGAGCGTCACGCGCCCGCCCTGCGGGTCGTAGAAGCGCAGCAGCAGCTGGAAGGCGGTGCTCTTGCCGGCGCCCGAGGGGCCCACCAGCGCGACGGTCTCGCCGGGCTCGACCTCGAGCGAGTAGTCGTCGAGCGCCTGGCTGAGCGGCCGCGACGGGTAGGCGAAGCGCACGCGCTCGAAGCGGATCCGGCCCGCGGCGCGCGGCGGCAGCGCGAGCGGCACCTCGGGCGCCGCGATCGCCGGGCGCGCGGCGAGCAGCTCCGCGAGGCGCTCGGTTGCGCCGGCCCCGCGCTGCACCTCGCCCCAGGTCTCGCTGAGCGCGGCCGCCGCGGTGCCGACGTACACCGCGTAGAACAGGAACTGCGCGAGCTGCCCGCCCGACATGCGGTGCGCGAGCACCTCGCGCGCGCCGAGCCAAAGCACGAGCGTGATGGCGCCGAACACCATCATCGTGCCGAGCGCGGTCAGGACCGCGCGCACCCGCGTGCGCTCGATGCCGCTGATGAAGCTCTGCTCGACCGCCGCCGCGAAGCGCTCGCCCTGCAGCGCCTCGAGCGTGTAGGCCTGCACGGTCTGGATCGCGTTCAGCGTCTCGCCGGCGAGGCCGCTCGAGTCGGCGATCCGGTCCTGGGCGGTGCGCGACAGCGTGCGCACCCGCCGGCCGACCACGATCAGCGGCGCGACCACGAGCGGCAGCATGAGCGCGAGCGCGCCCATCAGCTTCGCGCTGGTCAGCGTCAGCATCACGAGCGCGCCCGCCATGCTGAGCGTCGAGCGCAGTGCGACCGACAGCGAGGAGCCGGCGATCGTCTGCACGAGCGTCGTGTCGGTGGTCAGCCGCGACAGCACCTCGCCGGTGCGCGTGACCTCGAAGAAGCTCGGGTCCATGCGGATCACGCGCCGGTACACGGCGTCGCGCACGTCCGCGACCACGCGCTCGCCGACCCACGTGACGCAGTAGAAGCGCAGCGCCGCGAACACACCGAATACCACCGCGGCCGCGAGGAAGCCGACGAAGTAGCGGTTGATGGTCGCCGCGCTCTGCGCGGCGATGCCGTGATCGATGAGCTGGCGCAGCGCGACCGGCAGCGCGAGCAGCGCGGCGGCGGCGACCACGAGCGCGAGCAGCGCGAGCGCGAGCCGCGCGCGGTACGGGGCGAGGAACGGCAGCAGCGCCGCGAGCGGCTTCAGGGACCGCCCCTTCGGGCGGTCGGAGGTCGAGTCGGCCATGGTTCCGTCCGGCCGAGGCCGGGGTCGAGCGGGGGCCGCTAGTCTAGCGTCGCCGGACCCGCCGGCGGAGCGCCGTGAGCGCGAGCATCGCGAGGCTCGCGCCGTCGAGGCCACCGTGGCCGCCGGAGCCGGACGGTGACGGGTCGGTGGCGGTGGGGTGCACGGCGGCCAGGCAGGCGTGGCCGCCCGCGTCCGGGAGCGTGCTGGTCACGATCGTCACGCCCGACAGCACCGCCGTCGCCGTGTCGCTGCGCCCGGCGCTGTCGGTCACGGTCAGCTCGACCGTGACCGGGCCGGTGGCCGGGTTCGCGAGGCTCGTGCTCGGCCCGCTCGCCGCCGACAGCGCCGCGCTGCCGGCCGGGACCGTCGTCCAGGCGATGCCGGCGACGCTCGCGCCGCAGGCCGCGGCGCTGCCCGAGGCGTCGAGGGTCACGGTGTTGGTCGCGGAGTCGAGGCTCGCTGCGATCGCCGCGATCGGCCGCAGCGCTTCACGTACCGCGCCGGCCGCGTCGGTGAGACCGGCGCCGCAGGTCGAGGTCGTGCAGTTGCACTCGATCGCCTCCGAGCCGCCGGCGGCCGGCACCGTGCACATCGGCAGCGGCGCGCCCGTGTCGTCGGTCGGCACGACCGGGAACGCGCGTGCGCCCGACTTGAGGCGCGCGAGCAGCTGCGCCGGGCGCAGGTTGCCGTTCACGCTCAGCATCAGCGCCGCGGTGCCGGCGACCATCGGTGCCGAGAAGCTGGTGCCGATGTTGGTCGCGTACTGGTTCGTGTAGCCGTTCGGGCCGGGCACGGTCGTGCCGAGGTTGGTCGTCGTGTCGATCGAGAACAGGCACGGGCTGCCGGCGACGGTGTTCACGCAGTTGCCGGCCGGCGCCGCGAGCGCAACCTGCGGCCCGACGTTGGCGTAGGCGACCTTGGTGCCGACGTGCCGGACGCCCGTGACCGCGATCGCCCCGGGACAGTTCGCGGGCTCGTCAACGACGCCGCCCTCGTTGCCCGCCGAGATCACGACGATGGCGCCGGCCGCGTTCACCTGCTGGATCACGTCGGCGTAGCCGCCGGCGGAGGACGCGCAGCTGCCGGCGCTACCGAGGCTCATGTTCAGGATCTGGGCCGGGTAGGGGTTTGGCGGCGCGCCGCTCACCGGCAGGCCCGCGGCCCACAGCATGCCGATCAGGATGTCGGAGTCGTAGCCGCCGCACTTGCCGAGCACGCGGACCGGCAGCACCCACGAGCCCCACGCGATGCCCGCGATGCCGGTCCCGTTGTTGGTCAGCGCGCCGAGGATGCCGGCCGTGCGCGTGCCGTGCCAGGAACTGTTTGCGACGGTGCAGCCGGTGAACACCGACTGCTTCGTGTCGGCGCTCGTGATCCAGTCGCCGGGATCCGAGGCATCGGCGTCCCAGCCGTCGCCGTCGTTGGCCGACAGGTAGGCGTCGCTCGCCGCGCCCGGGCCAGGGCCGCCGCCGTCCGGGCCGATGAAGTCGTAGCCGGGCAGGAGCTTGCCGCCCGCATCCGCGCGCAACAGGTCCGGATGGTCGAAGCGCACGCCGGTGTCGAGGTCGGCGATCACGACGCCGTCGCTGCCGTGCGTGAGGTCCCAGGCGTCGACGGCGTCGATCGCGGCGAGCGAGGTGCCGCTCGGCGTCGCAGCCGGTGCGCCGAGGTACCACTGTCCGGTGGCGCCCGGCGTCGCGACGAAGAGCGGATCATCCGGCTGCGTCGCATGCGCGAACCGGCGCTGGTCGGGGTCGGCGTACTCGACCGCGGGATCGGCGCGCAGCGCCGCGAGCGCCGCCGTGAGGCGCTCCGGGTCGGCGGCGATCAGCAAGCGCGCCAGGTGGATCTCGCCGGTGAGGCTGCGCGCGTAGCGCAGCGACACGCCGCTGCGGATGCCGAGCCGCTCGAAGCGCTCGCCGAGCGGGCGGGTGGCGTCGTCGGCCGGCGCGGGCATCGCCGCCGGATCCGCGGCGCGCAGACGAACGATCAGGCGACCGACCGGGGCCTCCTCGCGCGCCACGGTCCGAACGGGATTGAATTCGTCGGCGCGCGCGGCTGCGCAGGCAAGCGTGAGACAGAGAGCGAAGGCGAGGCGCTGCATGCCGGGGTCCGCGATCGTCGGACCCGAGAGCCTAGTGGCGCGGCGGCCGAATGACACGCCGAGCGCGTCGCGCACGGGCGACACGGCCGCCCGGCGCGCGCAAACCGTGCGCCGGTTCGCAGTTACGGGACGCTTCAGGCCCTAAGGCTGAGGCCGAGCGAGCGCGTTCCGCCAGTCGTCGCGTGGCCGGGATGCGCAGCGCCGTGTGCGGGTGCCGCGCCGTGCGGGTGCGCGGCGGGCTTTGCCGGCGCGACCGGCAGCTGCGGCGCGCTCGCATGCGGGTTCAGCTTGCTGCGGGCGTGCGCGTTGGCGCTGATCCAGTCGTTCGTGGGTCCCAGGTTCGCGATCCTCATCGGTCGGGTGCTCCTCAGTATCGGGCGGCCGCCCGTCGGCCCCTGCCACGGATGAGCACGATCCGTGCCGGCTGCACAGCGGCCGGTTTCGGCGTCAAGTTGTGCCAAGTGCGGCCGGCGCGGGCCGGGTGCGCGGCAAGGAACCGCCGCTGCGGCGGCGGCGCCTTGCCGACCGCGGTACCCGGGAACTGCCCCGCGCCCTCAGGATCTAACAGATGAAGAGCTTGTAATGCCGGGGCGGGGATAATGCGAATCGTTCCGTGCGTCAGCGATTTCCCGGCCGGCGCGTTGTAGTCTGTGGTCCATCGAGCGGAGAGCGTGCATGCGTAGCCTGCCCATCGTCCTAGTGATCGCCGCGGCCACCGCGCTCGGCGGCTGCGTCGTCGAGCAGCCCGTGCACCGCCCGGTGCTCGCGCAGCCGGTCGAGGCGCCACCGCCGGAGCGCGTCGCCGAGGTCGTCGCCTACCCGGCGCAGGGCCAGTCCGAGCAGCAGCTCGACCGCGACCGGTACGAGTGCCATGTCTGGGCCGTCAAGCAGAGCGGCTTCGATCCGAGCGTCGCCGGCGTCCCGCCCCACCAGCGCGTGCGCGTGGTCGCCGCGCCGCAGCCGTCGGCGATCCCGGGCAGCGCCTTCGCCGGTGCCGTGCTCGGCGCGCTCGTGTCGCGGCCGCGCGATGCGGGCATCGGCGCGCTGGTCGGCGCGGTCGCCGGTACCGCGGTCGGCGCGGCCAGCGACACCTCGCGCCAGCAGGCGGCGGACCAGTACGCCGCCAACGTCAACGCCGCGCAGGGCGGCCAGGTCTCGGCGCAGGAAGCGCAGGCCGACGGCTACCGCCGCGCGCTGTCCGCGTGCCTCGTCGGCCGCGGCTACACGGTTCGCTGATGAGGAGCACGGCCATGAGGGCATCCGCCACGCGGTGGCTCGCGGCGCTCGCGCTGGTGGCCGGCGCGGTGCTCGGGACGGCGGCGCTCGCCGACCCGCACGGCGCGCCGACGCACTTCGACGCGCGCTATTCGCACAATCGCGCGTACCCGGCCCGCGGCATGTACGTGCCGGCGCGGCCGTCCGGCGGCTACGCGGTCGACCGCTTCGGCCAGCACTACTGGTACGGCGGCGGCGTGTGGTACGGCGCGCGTGGCGGCGGCTGGGTCGTCGTCGGCCCGCCGCTCGGCGTGTTTGTGCCGGTGCTGCCGCCGTTCTACACGACCGTGTGGTTCGGTGGCGTCCCGTACTACTACGCCAACGACACTTACTACGTCTGGCGCGATTCGGACCAGGGCTACGAGGTCGTCGATCCGCCGGGCGGCGCGGCCCCGAGCGCCGCGGCACCGGCCGCCGACATCTACATGTATCCGCGCAACGGCCAGGACGCCGACCAGCAGGCCAAGGACCGCTATGAGTGCCATCGCTGGGCGGCCGACCAGACCGGCTTCGATCCGACGCGCGCCGGTGGTGGCGTCGCCGGCGGTGATGCGCCGTCGCGGCGGGAAGACTACTTCCGGGCGATGGGTGCGTGCCTCGAAGGTCGCGGCTATAGCGTCAAGTGAATCCCGCCCCACGCGCGGCTGAGCGGCGCGCCGCCGTGGGCTGCGCGCTCGCGCTCGTCGTCGCGGGCTGTGGCGGCCCCTCGTTCGAGCGCGCCCCGCGCAGCGCCGTCGACCTCGGCGGTCACTGGATGCTCGAACCGACCGCGAGCGACGACGCGCTCGCGATCATCCGCGCCTCGATCCCGAAACCGCGGCCGCGCCCGGCCGACGCCTCGACGATGCCGATCTCGGACCCCGGACCCGTGGACCCGCGCCGCGGTGGCCGTGGGGGCGGCGGTGGCGGTGGCAACGTAACCGCCCAGCAGGCCGCGACGCCGCCAGCGTGGGGCCGCAACAGTGCCGGCGACTTCCTGCGCGCCTTCGCGATGCCCGCGACGCGCCTCGACGTCGTCGAGCAGCCGGATCTCGTCACCTTCGCGCAGGCCGAACGGCGGCGCAGCTTCACGCCGGGCGATGACGAGCCGCTCAGCTTCACCGACCGCTTCGGCTCGCGCACCGTCCGCGCCGGCTGGGACGGCCAGGCCTTCGTCGTGCAGAGCAGCGACGGCAGTCGGCTCCACGTGCTCGAGCGCTACGAACGCGTGGCGAACGATCGGCTGCGTTACTCGCTCGAACTCAGTGTGCAGGGACTGAGGACCATGAAGATCCACTCGATCTACCGCCGTGCCACCGAGGCCGAGCTCGCGGCACCGCCCCCGGACGGGCCGCCGGCGCCGGGCCCGCGGTGAGCGGCGTCGCCGGCTGGCGACAGTCTCGCCGCGGCGCGCCATGCAAAGATGTGCGAACGCCTCAACTTGCCGCAGGTGCCCGGGTCTCATCGGGGCTGCGCGGCCGCCACGCCGCGGCGATCGAGGACAAGTGCGACGCCCGCACGCGCGGCGCGCGCGCAGCAGTGCTGGAATGAAGCCGCGTCGGCAGCCAGGCAGGTGCCCGGCGGCGCCGCGGCCGGGAGACGGACGATGAGAGCAACGAGTCTCGCGATCGCAATGGGCTGCCTGGCGCTCGCGCTCGGCACGGCGGCGGCCGTGGCGGAGCCGCGCGATGCCGCCGAGCGGCACGAGCACGTCGACATGCGCCACCAGCACAACCACAGCTACCTCGACCGCGGCGTCGTCGTGCACGAGGTGCCGCGCGACGCGCGGGTCGTGCGCTTCGGCCACGACCGCTTCTGGTATCACGGCGGCATCTGGTACCGCGGCGAGGGCCCGAACTTCGTCGTGATCGCCCCGCCGGTCGGCGTCGTCGTCGAGGTGCTGCCGCCGTTCTACACGACCGTCATGGTCGCGGGCCGGCCGTACTACTACGCGAACGACACGTACTACGTGTACAGCGATGCGGCGCGCGGCTACCAGGTCGTCGATCCGCCTCCCGGCGCCGAGGGCGGTGCGAGCGTGGCGCCGGCCGCGGGGCCGCCGGGCGAGCAGCAGTTCGTCTACCCGCGCAACGGCCAGGACGCCGACCAGCAGGCGCGCGACCGCTACGAGTGCCACCGCTGGGCGGTCGAGCAGACCGGCTTCGACCCGACGCAGGACGGCGGTGGCGTGCCGCCCGGACAGCAGGGACCGAAGCGCGCCGACTACCAGCGCGCCGACGCCGCCTGCCTCGACGGCCGCGGCTACACCGTGCGCTGACCCATCACCCGAACGTGCGAGGGACCGAGCCATGAACGACCCGATCTTCCGGCGCGCGGCGGCCAGCGTGCTGCTGGCCGTGCTCGCGCCTGCCAGCGCCTTCGCGGCGCTCGGCGGCGACGTCGCCTCGGTCGCGCGCGACGCGGCGGCGGCGGGCGCGAGCCACGTCGTGACGGCCCTGCCCAGCTACGAGCTGCACGAGTCGCGGACGATGGACGGGATGCAGCTGCGCCAGTACGTCGATCGCAGCGGCAAGGTGTTTGCGCTCAGCTGGTCGGGCCCGCGCTCGCCGGACGTCTCGGCGCTGCTCGGCGGCTACGCCGCGCACTACCACGAGGCGCTGCGCACGCACGGCATCAACCACCACGTCGCGACGCTCGTCGAGCCCGGGCTCGAGGTCAGCGTCGTGAAGCTGCCGCGCGGCTGGCGCGGTGCGGCGCTCCTGCCGGACGCGATCCCGGCCGGCGTCTCGCGATCGGACATCCGCTAAGCCGCGCTTCCGGGCGCCGGAGAACGACATCATGCGCATTACCCACGGCTTCCACTTCGCGCGCGCGCTGCTCGCGCTCGCGCTCTGCGCCGCGCTCGGCGCCTGCGGCGGCGGGGGCGGCGGCGGCGGCGGCGGCCAGCAGCAGACCGCGGTCATCTCGCTCGATCACACTTCGCTCTCCTTCGGTACCCAGTCGATGGGCGCCACGAGTCCCGCGCAGCTGGTGACGGTATCGAACGTCGGCACCGCGACGCTCGTGGTGAGCTCGGTGACGCTCGGCGGCACGAACGCCGCGCTGTTCGCCGACACGAGCACCTGCAGCAGCGTCGCGCCGAGCGGCAACTGCACGATCAGCGTGACCTTCACGCCGAACGGCGCCGGCGCCGATTCGGCGACGCTCAGCATCAACAGCAACGCGACCGTCAGCCCGTTCACCGTCATGCTCGCCGGGACCGGCGAGGCGACGACTGCCAACACGGTCGCGGCGACCATCGACTCCGGTCCGACGGTGAACGGCGCGCCGCTCGGCACGCTCAACATCCTGTTCGTGACCGTGCACGTCTGCGCGCCCGGCAGCACGACGAACTGCCAGGACATCGACCACGTGCAGGTCGACACGGGCTCGACGGGCCTGCGGCTCCTGTCGAGCGTGCTGAACGCCAACCTCGCCGCGGCGCTGACGCCGGTGCGCACGGCCTCGATGGCCGCCGGCCACGCGCTGATCGAATGCTCGCAGTTCGCCGATGGCTACAGCTGGGGCCCGGTCAAGGTCGTCGACATGACGCTCGGCAGCGCGACCGTTGCCGGCTTGCCGGTGCACGTGATCGGGGACCCGACCTATCCCTCGACGCTCGCGCCGACCGCGTGCACGACCAGCGGGCCGAGCCCGACCGAGGAGGACACCGTCACCGCCTTCGGCGCGAACGGCCTGATCGGCATCGGCTACTTCCTGCAGGACTGCGGCCCGAACTGCGCCTCGGACGGCTCGGCCTACAACGACTGCACGCCGACGGCGTGCGTCGGCTACTTCGCCTCGCTCGCCGAGCAGCTGCCGAACCCGGTCTCGCTGTTGCCGAGCGGCAGCAACGGCGTGCAGATCCAGCTGCCGACGGTTGCCGAGGCGGTCGATACGCCCGTCAGCGGCACGATCGTGTTCGGGGTCGGCGCCGCCGCCGGCAGCCTGCCGGGCAACGTCAGTGTCTTCCAGGTGAACCCGGGCAACGGCACCTTCACGGCCGACTACGCCTCGACCAGCTTCACTTCGAGCTTCGTCGACTCGGGCTCGAACGGCTGGTACTTCCCGAACCAGGCCCCGGCGATCGCGACCTGCGCGAACCCGGACCAGGCGTTCTACTGCCCGACCGGCGGGTCGGTGCAGCTGAGCGCCACGATCCACGACTGGATGACGCCGACCCACACCGCGACGGTCGGGATCACGCTCTATGACTTCTCGCAGTTCACGAACTCGACGGTCGCGGCGTCCGGCCTCGGCGGCATCCTGAGCGGCAGCGGACTGACGAGCTCGTTCGACTTCGGGCTGCCGTTCTTCTTCGGCAAGAACGTCTACGTCGCCTTCGAGAACACCACGCTGAACGGCGCGGCCGCGCCGGCCTTCGCCTACTGAGCGAGGCGCCGGCTCAGGGCAGCTGCAGCGTCACGCTGCCGCGCGCGCCGCCGGCGAGCTGCGTGCTGGCCGTCGTCGCGACGCGCACGAAGCTCGCGGTCGCAGTGTTCGAGTTCCACGCGCGCAGCGCCACCTGGTAGGGCACGCCGCCGCCGCTCGCGGCGCTGCCCGGCAGGTTGCCGATCGTGATCGTCCCGCCGCCGGCCGCGAGCAGGCTGCCGACGCTGGCCGCATCGACGACCCGGTTGCCGGTCGCGACGACGACGAAGCCCGAGTCGTAGACGCCGGCCGGGGCCTGCAGCGTCACCGCCAGCGAGGCGGCGCCGTAGCCGGCGGCGAACGCGGGCGCGGGCGGCACGATCGGCGTCGGCGCACTGCTCGTGCCGCTGACGACCGTCGGGTGCGCGAGCAGCGTGTCCGCGCGGTACTGCCCGTCGGTACCGATCACGAAGCCCGCGTTGCCCTCGAGCGGCGCCAGCGTCGCGAGCGACACCGCGCCGCCACTCGCGTAGTCACCGACCGAGAGCGGCCCGCCGCCGAGCGCGAAGGCATCGCCCGGCAGCCGGCGGCTGATCAGGTCGACGGCCGTGCCGTCGACCGCGTACGGCAGCTCGCCGCTCGCGGGCACCGTCTGGTAGAAGCTGACGCGCGCGCCGCCCGGCAGCGCCGCGCTCTGCTGCGCCACGTCCGCGTACACGATCGGCGCCGCGCTCAGCACGAAGGGCGTCGACTGCGCGACGACCGGCGCGAGCGCCGTGCCGCGCGTGACCGGGATGCCGCGCACGATCACCGTCTGCGCGCCGGCGCCGGAGATCACGAGGTCGTAGCTCATCGAGCCCGAGCTCGGCGCGGGCAGCGGGTAGAGCGTGAACGAGCCGTCGCTCGCGACCACGCGCCGCTGCACGACGACGTGGTGCGTGTTGGCGGGGTCCGCGATCTCGGCGCTGACGCTGACCGGCCCGGCGCCCGAGGCGAGCGCCGTGGCGTCGACGCTGCCGGCGATGCCGCCCGACAGCGACTCGTCGGCGACGCCGGCGATCGCGCTCAGGATGTAGCCCGTGCCGGTGCCGAACGTGTACGGCAGCACGTCGCGGGCGCCGTCGACCGTGACGGCGATCGTCGCCGTGCTCGACGTCGAGCCCGAGCCGCTCGAGCCGGTCGGGGTCGTCGACGTCGAGCCCGAGCTGCTGGCCGTGCTGCTCGAGCCGTTGAGATCGAGCGAGCCGCGCAGCGTGAGCTCGGCCGGGATCGTGAGGCCGAAGCCGGGCACCGCGGCCTCGAGCGGCGCGGTCGCGACCGTGCCGCTCGGGTTCGTGATCGTGATCTGCGCGTTGCTCGCGAGGCCGACGGCCTGCGCCGAGGCGGTCAGCGCGTCGCTCGAGTCGGCGAGCACGAGGTGCACCTGGTGGTAGGTGCCCGAGGCGGTCGTCACCTGGCTCGCGAGCTGCTGCAGGGCGCCGGCGCCGAGCGTCGCGAGGTCGAAGGTGACGGGCGCCTGCAGCACCGTCTTGTTCCAGCCGGCGCCCGACTCCGGCGGCGTGTTCGCGTCGGTCCCGAGCCACACCTCGTTGACGGTGACCCACAGGTGCGACACGTTGCCGGCGCTGCCGCCGTTCGCGGCGACGTCGGTCTTCAGGGAGCAGCCGCCGGCGCCGAGCAGCGCCGCGGCCGCGAGCGGCAGGGCCCGTCGGCGCAGGGCGGCGCGGCCGCGGTCGATCGTCGGGAGTCTGGTCGGCGTCATGCATCCACCTCGTGGCGGCCGCTACCCAAGCATAGGCCGGAACGGCGCAATCGCCAGCCGCGGCACCGCAAGCATGTGTCAGGCCTTGCAAAGATTTGGCACGCCGTCGCCGGCCGGCGACGGCGCATCCCGGTGTCTTCGACCGCGCGCGGCCGCCGCCGTTCCGCCCGCCGCTGTCAAGACTGCCGGCCACCGCCCGCGCCGGGTATCGTTCCGGCCACGGAGGTCGCGGGCGAGTGGCGGACGAGGGCAGCACCGAGCCGGGCGGGGCGCGCGCAGCGTTTCGTGCCGGCGTGCGCGACATGGTGCCGACCTTCGCGGCGACCGTCGCCTGGGGGCTCGTGACCGGGGTCGCGATGGCCCAGTCGGGCTTCGGGCTCGGCAGGTCCTACGCGCTGTCGACGATCGCCTACGCGGGCTCCGCGCAGCTCGCGGCGCTGCCGCTGCTGGTCGCGCACGCGCCGGTGTGGGTGACGGTGCTGACCGCGCTCATGGTCAACCTGCGCTTCACGATCTACAGCGCGGCGCTGCAGCCGACGCTCGGCGCGCTGCCGCTGCGGCGCCGCTGCTGGCTCGCCTACCTGATCGGCGACATGACCTTCGTGATCTTCATGCGCTCCGGCCACACGCAGCCGCCGGCCCTGCGCCCGGCCTACTTCACGGGGCTCGCGGTCGCGAACTTCCTGCCATGGCACGTCGGGTCCTACGCGGGCCTGCTCGCGGCCGGGCGCATCCCGCCCGAGTGGGGGCTCGACTTCGCCGGCATGCTGGCGCTGGTCGCGCTGCTGGTGCCGATGCTCGCGAACCGCCCGGCGCTCGCCGGCTGCGCGACGGCGGGCGCGCTCGGCATCGCCTTCGACCCGCTGCCGGCCCGCGTCGGACTCGTGCTCGCGACGCTCGCCGGCATCGGCGCCGCGCTCGCGGCCGAGCGCCTGAGGCGCCGCCCGTGAGCGAGGAGCTCGCCGCCTGGCTCGCGATCGTCGGCATCACGCTGACCGGCTTCGTCACGCGCGGCAGCTTCGTCGTCTTCGGCGCGCGCCTGAAGCTGCCGCCGCTCGCCGAGCAGGCGCTGCGCTACGCGCCCGCGGCGGTGCTCGGGGCGCTGATCGTGCCGGCGCTGCTCCTGAAAGGCGGGCGGGCTGACCTCGGCTTCGGCAACCAGCGCCTGCTCGCCGGCGTGCTGGCCGGCCTCGTCATGTGGCGCACGCGCAGCATGATGGCGACGATCGCCGCGGGCATGGCGGCGCTGACGGCGCTGCGGCTGCTCGCCTGAGCAGCCGGGCGCGCGCGGCGATCGCGCCGCCCCAAAAAAGCGAAGGGCCGCGCACTGCGCGGCCCTTCGCTCGAGCCCGGCTCGGCGCGCGGCGCCGCTCAATCCTCCATCAGGAAGGAGCGCAGCTGCTCGGAGCGGCTCGGGTGGCGGAGCTTGCGCAGCGCCTTCGCCTCGATCTGCCGGATGCGCTCGCGGGTCACGTCGAACTGCTTGCCGACCTCCTCGAGCGTGTGGTCGGTGTTGAGGTCGATGCCGAAGCGCATGCGCAGCACCTTCGCCTCGCGCGGCGTCAGCTGCGCGAGCACGGCGTGCGTCGTCTCGCGCAGGCTCTCCATCGTCGCCGAGTCGAGCGGCGACTGGACCGACGTGTCCTCGATGAAATCGCCGAGGTGCGAGTCCTCGTCGTCGCCGATGGGCGTCTCCATCGAGATCGGCTCCTTGGCGATCTTCAGCACCTTGCGGACCTTGTCCTCCGGCATCTCCATGCGCACCGCGAGCTCCTCGGGCGTCGGCTCGCGGCCCATCTCCTGCAGCATCTGCCGCGAGATGCGGTTCAGCTTGTTGATGGTCTCGATCATGTGCACCGGGATGCGGATCGTCCGCGCCTGGTCGGCGATCGAGCGCGTGATCGCCTGGCGGATCCACCAGGTGGCGTAGGTCGAGAACTTGTAGCCGCGGCGGTATTCGAACTTGTCGACCGCCTTCATGAGGCCGATGTTGCCCTCCTGGATCAGGTCCAGGAACTGCAGGCCGCGGTTCGTGTACTTCTTCGCGATCGAGATCACGAGGCGCAGGTTCGCCTCGACCATCTCCTTCTTCGCGCGCCGCGCCTGCGCCTCGCCGACGGCGACCTCGCGGTTGATCTCCTTGATGTCGTGGATCGACAGGTGCAGGGCCTTCTCGAGGTCCTTGATCGTCTGCTGGCGGGCCAGGATCTCGGGCTTGAGGCGGCCGAGCGAGGCCGAGTGCTTGCGCTTCAGCTTGATCTGCTTGTCGATCCAGCCGGGCTTCGTCTCGTTCTTCGGGAAGATCGCGATGAAGTCCTTGCGCGGCATGCCGGCCTGCTTGATGCAGATCTGCATGATCTCCTTCTCGAGGCCGCGGATCGTCGCGACGTGGTCGCGCAGGTTCACGATCAGCGCGTCGAACATCTTCGGCGCGAGCTTGAGCTCCATGAACTGCCCGGCGATGCGCTTCCGCAGCTTCGCGGTCTTGAGGTCCTTGGTGCCGGGGCCGTCGAGGGCCTTGACGACCTGCGCGTGGAGCTTCGCGAGCGAGGCGAAGCGGCGCGCTGCCTCCTCCGGATCCGGGCCGGTCTCGAGCGCTTCCTCCTCCTCGCCGTTGTCGTCGTCGTCGTTCTCGTTCTCGGTCTTCTCGAGCGCCATCAGCTTCGGGTTCTGCGGCTGGGCGATCTCGTCCGGCGCGTTCGGGTCGACGAAGCCGACGATCAGGTCGATGAGCCGCCCCTGGCCGGCCTTGACCGGCTCGTAGGCGCGCAGCAGGTATTCGTAGGTGGCCGGGAAGTTCGCGAGCGCCGAGCGCACCGCGTCGAGGCCTTCCTCGATGCGCTTCGCGATGCGGATCTCGCCCTCGCGCGTCAGCAGCTCGACCGTGCCCATCTCGCGCATGTACATGCGCACGGGGTCGGTCGTGCGGCCGAACTCGGCATCGACGGTGGCGAGCGCGGCGGCGGCTTCCTCGACGGCCTCGTCGTCGGTCGCGACCGGCGCATCGCCCAGGATCAGCGACTCGGCGTCCGGTGCCTTCTCGTACACCGGGATGCCCATATCGTTGATCATGTTGACGATGTCTTCGATCTGCTCCGGATCGACGATCTCGCTCGGCAGGTGGTCGTTGACCTCGCCATAGGTCAGGAAGCCCTGCTCCTTGCCCTTGGCAATGAGCAGCTTCAACTGGGACTGGCGCTCATCCGGAACGCCGATCAGGGTCGAGGTTTTCTTCTCGCTCAAGGTCACTACCCCTTGTCCCGGCTTAAAAGAGCCGCGCATTTTACACAGACCCCGTCAGCAACTGAAGGTTCGAGGCGCAAATCGCGCCCATTGTCAAGAATCGTGCCGAGGGGGCCCCCGGCGGGGGCCCTGGCCGGGGGCGCTCAGCGCCTGGGCGGCGGCCGTTTCAGGGCCTGCAACTCCCGGAGCTCGCGCTTCTCGTCGTCATCGAGCCCCTGGGTTTCGGCGCGCGCGATCAGCTCGTCGAGCCGCCGCTCGGGCCCGGCCTCGGCGAGCAGCTTCGCGACCGCGGCCTTGAGCTCGCCGCCGATCGCGGCGGCGTCGAAGTCCGGAAGCGGGGCCGCGGCCAGCTCCTCGAGCCGCTCGTGCTCGGGCCGGTCGCGCCAGCGCTCGACCAGCTGCGCCGGGCTTAGGTGGGGGTCGGACTGCGCGTTTTCAATGAGCTCGGCCAGCACCTCGAGGCCTCGCTCGCCGCTCATGCGCAGCGACTCGGGGTTCTTGATGGCCGCGGCCGCGGCCGGGAACTGCAGCACGCGCGCGATCGCCTGGCTGACGAGCGAGCCGCGGCCGGTCCCGGGGGGCCGGCGCGCCGGGCGCGCGGGCGCCGCCGCGGACGGCGCACCGCCCGGGCCGAGCGCGAAGAGCTCGGCGAGGCGCGGCGCCGGCATGCGCACCTCGCGCGCCAGGCGGTCGAGCAGCAGCTCGCGGAACACCCCTTCCGGGATCCGCGCCATCAGCGGCCGGGCGAGCTCGGCGAGCCGCGCGCGGCCGTCGATCGAGCCGAGGTCGACCTCGGCGGCGAGGTGCGAGACGAGGTACTCGCTGAGCGGCAGCGCGCTGTCGAGGCGCGCCTCGAAGGCCTCGCGTCCCTCCTCGGCGACCAGCGTGTCCGGATCGTGGCCCTCGGGCAGGAGCAGGAACTTGAGCTGGCGGCCCTGCTTCGCCTCCGGCAGGCAGGTCTCGAGCGCGCGCCACGCCGCCTGGCGGCCGGCCCGGTCGCCGTCGAAGCAGAACACGATGTCCTGCGTCACGCGCAGCATGCGGTTCAGGTGCTCGGGCGTGGTCGCGGTGCCGAGCGTCGCGACCGCGTAGTGGATGCCCGACTGCGCGAGCCGCACGACGTCCATGTAGCCCTCGACGACCAGCAGGCGCGCGATGCTGCGCAGCTGCTGGCGCGCCTCGTACAGCCCGTAGAGCTCGCGGCCCTTGTGGAACAGCGGCGTCTCGGGCGAGTTCAGGTACTTCGGCTCGCCGGCGTCGATGACCCGGCCGCCGAAGCCGACCACGCGGCCGCGCGAGTCGCGGATCGGGAACATCACGCGGTCGCGGAAGCGGTCATAGAAGCCTTGGCCCTGCGACTTCTGCTGCTCGGGGTTGCGCTCGATGACGAGGCCGACGGTCGCGAGCGCCTGGCGCCCGGCGTCGGTCGCGCCGAAGGCCTTCAGGATCCCGTCCCAGCCGGGCGGCGCGTAGCCGAGGTGATAGCGCGCGGCGGTCTCGCCGGTGAGCCCGCGCTTCTTGAGGTACTCCTTGGCGCGCTCCGATTCCTTGAGCGCCTCGCGAAAGTGCGCGTCGGCGCTCGCGTTCAGCGCGAACAGGTCGTCCTGCAGCCGGTCGCGCGGGTCCGCCGCGCCGCCCTCGCGCGGCACCTCGAGGCCGGCGCGGCTCGCGAGGTCCTCGACCGCCTCGGGGAAGCCGACCCGGTCGTGCTCCATCAGGAAGCTGAGCGCCGTGCCGTGCGCGCCGCAGCCGAAGCAGTGGTAGAACTGCTTGGCCTGCGAGACCGTGAACGACGGGGTCTTCTCGCCGTGGAACGGGCAGTTCGCCTTCCACTCGCGGCCGGCCTTCTTGAGCGGCACGCGGCTGCCGATCACCTCGACGATGTCGGTGCGCGCGAGCAGCTCGTCGATGAATGCGCGCGGGATGCGGCCAGCCATCGGCGGCCTCCGGGGACGTCAGCCGGCCAGCAGCGCCTTGACGCGCGCGCCGACCGCGCCCATGTCGGCGCGGCCCGCGGCCTTGGCCTTGACGGTGGCCATGACCTTGCCCATGTCCTTGACCGAGGTCGCGCCGCTCGCGGCGATCGACTCCCTGATCAGCGCGTCGAGCTCGGCGGCCGACAGCTGCTGCGGCAGGTAGGCGCCGAGCGCGGCGATCTCCGCGCTCTCCTTGGCGACGAGGTCCGGCCGGTTGCCGGCCTCGAACTGCACGACCGACTCCTTGCGCTGCTTGATCATCTTCTCGATGACCGTGAGCGTCTGGGCGTCGTCGAGCGTGATGCGCTCGTCGACCTCGCGCTGCTTGATCGCGGCCTGCAGCATGCGGATCAGCGACAGGCGTTCCTTGTCGCCGCCGCGCATCGCGGCCTTCATGTCCTCGGTGATCTTCTCGCGCAGCGTCATCGCGCTCGCCCGGACGGGATCAGCGCGGAGCGCGCATGCCCTCGCGCGAGATCCGCTTCAGGTGGCGCTTCACGGCGGCCGCCTTCTTGCGCTTACGCTCCTGGGTCGGCTTCTCGTAGAATTCCCGGCGCCGCAGTTCCGTGAGGACGCCGGCCTTCTCGCAGGCGCGCTTGAAGCGCCGCAGGGCGGCATCGAAGTACTCGTTCTCGCGGACACGTACGCTCGGCATTGAGATCGACCTTCCTCGGGTGATGCGGGACCCCCTTCGGGCCCAGCGCAGAGCCGGCAAGTCTACGGATGTCGCCCCCTAAAATCAAAGCATTGGCGGGCCCTGCGGGTGGGCCCGGGCAGGCCCCGGGCGGCGGCCCGTGATCGTCCTCGGCCTCGAATCCTCCTGCGATGAGACGGCCGTCGCCGTGTACGACGGCGCCCGCGGGCTGCGGGCGAATCGCGTCTATACGCAGACGGACCTGCACGAGATCTGGGGCGGGGTCGTGCCGGAGCTCGCGTCGCGTGATCACGTCAAGCGCCTCGCGCCGATGATCGAGGCCGTGCTGCGCGACGCGGCGCTGTCCGCGACCGACATCGAGGGAGTGGCGTACACCGCCGGGCCCGGCCTCATCGGCGCCCTCCTGGTGGGGGCTGGAGTCGCCACCGGGCTTGCTTATGCGTGGAAAGTGCCGGTGCTCGGCGTCCACCACCTCGAGGGTCATCTGCTCGCGCCCCGCCTCGAGGCGGACCCGCCGGCGTTCCCGTACCTGGCGCTGCTCGTCTCCGGCGGGCACACGATGCTGGTCGACGTGCTCGCGCTCGGCCGCTACCACGTGCTCGGCGAGTCGCTCGATGATGCGGCGGGCGAGGCCTTCGACAAGACCGCGAAGCTCCTCGGGCTGCCGTTCCCGGGCGGCCGGGCGCTCGCCGAGCTGGCGGCGACGGGCCAGGCGGGCCGGGTCGACTTCCCGCGGCCGATGCTCGACCGGCCCGGCTTCGACTTCAGCTTCTCCGGGCTCAAGACGGCGGCGCTACTCGCGATCCGCGCGGCCGGCGATGCGCCGCAGGCCCGCGCGGACCTCGCGCGCGGCTTCGAGGAGGCGATCGTCGCGACGCTGGCCGAGAAGACCCGGCGCGCGCTCGCGGCGACCGGCCGGCGGGTGCTCGTGGTCGCCGGTGGCGTCGGTGCGAACGCGCGGCTGCGCGAGCGGCTCGCGGCGCTCGCCGCCGCCGCCGGGGCGCGGACCGCCTACCCGCGCCCCGAGTTCTGCACCGACAACGCCGCGATGATCGCCTACGCCGGCCACGCCCGGCTCGCCGCCGGTGAGCGCGGCGGCCTCGCCGCGCTCGCCCGCGCGCGCTGGCCGCTCGGCGAGCTCGCCGCCCCCGGCTGAGCCGGGTGCGCGCGGGCGGCTGCGCTGGTAGGGTCTGTCGCCGGCGCCGGGCACGGCGCGAACGGGACCCCCGATGAGCGACCGCATCTTCCTGCGCGACCTTCGAACCGAGACCATCATCGGCATCTACGACTGGGAACGGAGGGTTCGCCAGACGATCAGCTTCGACCTCGAGTTCCCGGGCGACGTGCGCCGCGCGGCTGAGAGCGACCGGATCGAGGACACGCTCAACTACAAGGCGGTCGCGAAGAAGGTGCTGGCCTTCGTCGAGGCGACGCACAGCCACCTCGTCGAGACGCTGGCCGAGCGCGTCGCGGAGATGATCCTCAAGGAGTTCCCGGTCGCCTGGGTGAAGCTGACGCTGAACAAGCCGGGCGCCGTGCGCGGCAGCCGCGACGTCGGCGTCGTCATCGAGCGCACCCGCGCCGACTACGGACTCTGAGGCGGCCATGCGCGAGGCGTCGCCGACCGGGCCCGCGCCGCGGGTGGCCGTGTACGTCGCGGCCGGCTCGAACGTTGAGCCCGTCCTGCAGCTCGGCCGCGCGCTCGCGGCGCTGCGCGCGGCGTTTCCCGACCTCGTCGCCTCGCCCGCCTATGCGAACGCGCCGGTCGGCTTCGAGGGCGAGGACTTCATCAACCTCGCGGTCGGCTTCACGACCACGCTGACGCTCGACGGCGTGCTCGAGACGCTGCACGGCATCGAGGCGCTGTGCGGGCGCGAGCGCGGCGCCCCGAAGTACGAGCCGCGCCGCATGGACCTCGACGTGCTCCTGTACGGCGACCTCGTCGGCCGCTTCCCGGGTGCGACGCTGCCGCGGCCGGACCTGACGCGGCGCGCGTTCATGCTGGGGCCGCTGGCCGCGATCGCGCCCGAGGTCGTGCACCCGACGCTGCACCGGAGCATCGCTGCGCTGTGGGCGGAGTTCGACCAGGCGGCGCATCCGCTCGTCGAGGTCGCCGTGCCGGGCGCGCCGCGGTGAGCGGGTGGCTACAGCCCGCCGACCGTGCGCCCGCCGTCGACCGGCAGCACCTGGCCGCTGACGTAGGGCGCATCGCGCACGAAGAAGAGCGCGGCGCGCGCGACGTCCTCGGGGCTGCCCATGCGCTTGAGGGCGGTGCGCTCGACGATGCGCTTGCGCAGCTCCGGGTCCATCGCGCCCTCCGGCCACAGCACCGGGCCGGGCGCGATGGCGTTGACCCGCACCTCCGGGCCGAGCTCGCGCGCGAGCGACTGCGTCAGCATCACGAGGCCGGCCTTGGCCGCCGAGTACACGGGGTGGCGCTTCAGCGGCCGGAAGCCGTGGATGTCGGCGATGTTGAGGACGAGCCCGCGCCGCAGGCGCAGCTCAGCCGCCGCCGCCTGCGCGAGGAACAGCGGCGCGCGCAGGTTCGTGCCGATCAGGTCGTCGAAGTCCGCCGCGGTGATCGAGCCGACCGGCGTCGGGTAGAACGTCGAGGCGTTGTTGACGAGCACGTCGAGGCGCCCGAAGGCCGCGATGGCGGCGCCGACGAGGCCGGGGAGCGACCCGACGTCGAGCAGGTCCGCCTGCACGAGCGCCGCCGAGCGCGGCCGGCGCGCGTTCAGCTCCGCCGCGAGCCGCGCCGCGTCCTCGCGCGAGGCCCGGTGGTGGATCACGAGGTCCGCGCCCTCGGCGTGCAGCTGCCGCGCGATCGCGGCGCCGATGCGGCGCGCACCGCCGGTCACGAGCACCGCGTGGCCGGCGAGCGCCGGCCGGTCGGTCGTCGTCATGGGGCGAGGATACGCGCCGCGCGCCGCGCCGCGCCAGCCGCATGATCGAGCTGCCGCTCGCGCCGCTCAGCGAGGCCGAGCGCCGGCACGAGGCGCGGGTCGTCGCGGCCATCGCCGCCGAGCTCGAGCGCGCCGGCGGCTGGCTGCCGTTCGCGCGCTTCATGGAGCTCGCGCTGTACGCGCCCGGACTCGGCTACTACGCGGGCGGCGCGCACAAGCTCGGCGCTGGCGGGGACTTCGTGACGGCGCCTGAGCTCTCGCCGGTGTTCGCGCGCTGCCTCGCCGCGCAGTCGGCCGAGGTGCTCGCCGCGCTCGGCGGCGGCGAGATCCTCGAGCTCGGCGCCGGCTCCGGCGCGCTCGCCGCGGAGCTGCTCGGCGCGCTGCACCGCGCCGGCGCGCCGCGGCCACGCTACCGGATCCTCGAGCCGAGCCCGGAGCTGCGGGCGCGCCAGCGCGAGCGGCTCGGCACGGCGGCCGAGTGGCTCGAGGCCCCGCCGCGCGAGCCCTTCGATGGCCTCGTGCTCGCGAACGAGGTGGCGGACGCGCTGCCGGTGGAGCGCTTCCGGGTAGGCGCGGCCGGTGTCGAGTCGCTCGGCGTCGGGCGCGAAGACGGGCGCTTCGTGTGGCGCGCGCGGCCGGCGCCGCCGGCGGTCGCGGCCGAGGTGGCCGCGCTCGCGGCCGGGCAGGGCGCGCCGTTCGCGGCCGGCTTCGAGAGCGAGTACTGCCCCTCGCTCGCGCCCTGGCTCGGCGCCGTCACGGCCGGGCTGCGCCGCGGCGTCGCGCTGCTCATCGACTACGGCACCGAGCGGCGCGAGTACTACGCGCCGGCGCGCGCCGGCGGCACGCTCGCCTGCCACCACCGCCAGCGGCGGCACGACGACCCGTTCATCAATGTCGGGCTGCAGGACCTGACCGCGTGGGTCGACTTCACGCGGCTCGCCGAGGCCGGCGCGGCGCACGGCCTCGAGCTCGCCGGCTACACCTCGCAGGCGAACTTCCTGCTCGCGCTCGGCTTCGAACGCGAGCTCGCGGCGCTGCGCGCCGCCCTGCCGGCGGATGCCGCGCCGTTCGCGGTGCGCGCGGCGGCGCGGCTCGTGCTGCCGCAGGAAATGGGCGAGCGCTTCCGGGTCATGGCGCTGGCCCGCGGCTACGACCGGCCGCTGGGCGGCTTTGCGCTGCGCGACTTCAGCCCGGCGCTGTAGCGCGCCACCCGGCGAGGTGCTGCTCGATCGCCGCGCGGCGGGCGCTGCGCAGCCGCTCGCCGACCGCGGCACCCTCGAGACCGGCGAGCGCCTCGCGCGGCAGGCGCACGGCCTGGACCGTCGCGAGCGCGGCGCGCAACAGCCCGCCCTGCGGGTAGGGTCGCTCCTCGAAGCCGGTGCGGCCGCGCATGTCGGACTCGCAGGCGATGAGGAACTCTTCGAAGCGCTCCGGCCGGCGCAGCGCGTCGGCGGACTCGAGCAGCTCCAGCACGGTGCCGGCGCGCAGCTCCAGCGCGCGATGGCACACGCCGTGGTGGCGCGCGACCAGCACCGCGAGCTCGCGGTACTCGGTCGGGATCCGCAGGCGCGCGGCCAGCGCCTCGATCAGCTCGGCGCTGCGCGCCTCGTGGCCGACGTGCTTGGGCCACTCGGCCGGCGGAGTCGTGCCCTTGCCGAGGTCGTGCACGAGCGCGGCGAAGCGCACGCGCGGCTGCGGCGAGAGCCGCGCCGCCTGCTCGAGCACCATCAGCACGTGCACGCCGGTGTCGATCTCCGGGTGCCAGCGCGCCGGCTGCGGCACGCCGTACAGGCGGTCGAGCTCTGGGAATACCACCGCGAGCGCTCCGCACTCGCGCAGCAGCGCGAAGTAGCGGGCCGGCGCAGCGGCGCCGAGCGCGCGCTCGGTCTCCTGCCAGACGCGCTCGGCGACCAGCGCCGCGACCTCGCCGGCCTCGACCATGCGCCGCATGAGCGCGAGTGTCTCGGGCGCGACCGTGAAGCCGAGCGGCGCGAACCGGGCGAGGAAGCGCGCGACCCGGAGGATCCGCACCGGGTCCTCGACGAAGGCCGGCGAGACGTGGCGCAGCACGCGCCGCTCGAGGTCGGCCGCGCCGCCGTAGGGGTCGACCAGCGCGCCGGCCTCGTCCTGCGCGACCGCGTTGATCGTCAGGTCGCGGCGCGCGAGGTCCTCCTCGAGCGTGACGTCGGGGGTAAAGCGCGTCTCGAAGCCGCGGTAGCCGGGCCCGGTCTTGCGCTCGGTGCGCGCAAGCGCGTACTCCTCGTGGCTCGCCGGGTGCAGGAACACCGGGAAGTCGCGGCCGACGCGCCGGTAGCCCTGCGCCTCGAGCTCCGATGCGCTCGCGCCGACGACCACCCAGTCGCGCTCCCGGACCGGCAGCCCGAGCAGCGCGTCGCGCACCGCACCGCCGACGAGGTAGCTCCGCATGGCCGGATTCTAGCGGCGGGGCGCGACCGGCGCGCTAGACTCGCTCGCGCGTGTCCGCGCCCGCCCGCCGCCTGCCCGCTCGCCTGCTGCCGCTCGCGCTCGCACCGGCGCTGCTCGGCGGCTGCTACCTGCTCGAAAGCGCCCGCGGCCAGCTCGAGTTGAACCGTGCGCGCGTGCCGATCGCGCAGCTCGTCGCGGCGCCCTCGACCCCGGCGCCGCTGCGCGCGCGCCTCGAGCTCGTCGGGCGCCTGCGCGACTTCGCCTCGCACGAGCTCGGCCTGCCGGACAACCAGAGCTACCGCAGCTACGCCGACATCGGCCGGCCGTTCGTCGTCTGGAACGTGTTCGCCGCGCCCGAGTTCTCGGTCGCGCCGAAGACCTGGTGCTTCCCGGTCGCCGGCTGCGTGGCCTACCGCGGCTACTTCCGCGAGGCGCGCGCCCGCGACTTCGCGCTCGGCCTCGAGCTCAAGGGCTTCGACGTCGCGGTCGACGGCGTGCCGGCCTACTCGACGCTCGGCCACTTCGCCGACCCGGTGCTGTCGACGATGATCGGCTGGGACGAGACCGAGCTCGCGGGGCTGCTGTTCCACGAGCTCGCGCACCAGCGCCTGTACGTCGCGGGCGACACCGCCTTCAACGAGGCCTTCGCGAGCGTGGTCGAGGAGGAGGGCGTGCGCCGCTGGCTCGCTGCCGCCGGCCGGCCGGCGGAACTCGCCGGCTTCGAGGCCCGCGAGGGGCGCTTCGCGCGCGTCGTGGCGCTCCTCGCCGCGGGGCGCGAGCGGCTGCGGCGCCTGTACGCCGAGCCGCTGCCCGCCGCCGCGATGCGCGAGCGCAAGGTGGCCGAGCTCGAAGCGATCCGCGCCGAGTTCCGCGCCGCCGGGCCCGCGCTCGCCGGCTACGCGCGGCTGTTCGGCGCCGATCTCAACAACGCGACGCTGGCCTCGGTCGGTGCCTATCAGGACTGCGCGCCCGGCTTTCGCGCCGAGCTTGCGGCGGCGGGCGGCGACCTCGTGCGCTTCTACGCGGCGGTCCGCGCGCTCGCGAAGCGGCCGGTCGCCGAGCGGCACGCGCGGCTGTGCGCGGCGACCGTGACCGGGCGCTAGCGGCTCAGCGGCCGTCGGTCTCGGCGGACACCGCGACCAGCTTCAGCTGCCCATCGCGCCGCTCGACGCGGGCGGTCTCGCGGCTGTCGGTCTCGCGGTGCTGCCGGTTCAGCGTGAACGACTCGTGCACGCGGCTCTCGACCGTCGCGCCCGGCGGCTCGCGGTCGAGCGTGACGCTGAGGGTCGATGCCCGGTATTCGTAGTCGGGCAGCTCTTTCAGCGCCGCGAACCCGTGGCGCAGGTAGTCGACGTACTCGGCGCGCGTCAGGAGCGTGACCTGCTCGCGGCCATCGAGCTGGGTGCGGAACTCGATGCGGCAGTCGCTCGACAGGGCGGCGGCGAGCGCATCGACGTCACGGGCGCGCGAGGCGGAGGCGATCCGGGCCATGAACGCGCGCACCTCGGCGGCGCTCGGCGGCGGCTCGCCGGCGGCGGCCGGCAGCGCGGCGGCGCAACAGAGCAGGACGATCCACGGGTTGCGCATGGGTCGCAGTCTCTGCCCGGCGGGGCGCTGCGACTGCGACTCCCGTCACGGCTCCTCGATGCGCGCCCCCGCCGCCCGGCGGTAACTGTCGAAACGGGCGGTTGGCTGGCCGATTCCGCCGAGCGTCGGCAGCAGCGAGCGGATCGAGCCCGGCGCGATGCCGAGCCGCGCAAAGCCGTCGTCGCGGCAGATACTGTCGACGCCGAGCGAGCGGAAGTTGTCGAGCGACAGCGGTGCGCCGGGCACGAGGCCGAGGACCGCCGCCTGCAGCCAGCCGAGCGCATCCGGCAGCGCCACGATCGCCGGGCGGCGGCCGCGCGCCGCGCCGATCGCGCGCACGAGCTCGCCGAGCGAGAGCACCTGCGGGCCGCACAGCTCGAAGCTCTCGGTGCCCGCGGCGTGCGAGCCGAGCGTGCGGACCACGGCCTCGACGAGGTCGTCGATCAGCAGCGGGGCGAAGCGGGCGTTGGCTCGCGCGAGCGGCAGGAACGGCAGCCAGCCGAGCAGGGCGCTGAACGTTGCGACGACGCCGCCGTCCGGGCCGATCACGAGCGAGGGCTTGAGGATCGAGCAGGCGACGCCACCGAGGTCCTCGCGCAGCGCGCGCTCGGCCGCGCCCTTGCTCTGCAGGTAGCGGCTCGGCGCGTTCTCCGCGGCGCCGAGCGAGCCGACGTGCACGAGCCGCTCGACGCCGGCCGAGCGGCAGGCGAGCGCCAGCTTGCGGGCGAGCTCGACGTGCACCTTGGCGAAGCTGGCGCCGCGGCGCTCGCGCAGGATGCCGATCAGGTTGACGACCGCCTGGCTGCCGCGCACCGCCTCGCCGAGCACGCGCGCGTCGTGCACGTCGGCATCGACCAGGTCGAGGCCCGGCAGGACGAGCAGCGACTTGTGCCGGTCGCGGTTGCGGGTCAGCGCCATGACGCGATGGCCGTCGCGGATCAGACGGGCGAGCAGGCGGCGGCCGACGAATCCGGTGCCGCCGAGGACGGTGATCGACGCGGGCCCCATGGCGTTCCTGCGCGTGGCGAGGCGCGAGAGTATAGCGGTGCGCGACCGGCCGGGAGTCGCCCCGCCGCCCGGCGTGGGCTCAGCGGACCGGGATCACCAGCGTGCCGGTGCCGCGGCGCACCGTCAGCAGCAGCGTGCTCTGGTCCTTGGCCGCGGCCTTCAACTCCTTGACCGTCGCGACCTTCTGGCGGTTGACGGCCGTGATGACGTCGTTGGCCCGCAGCGCCGTCTGGCTCGCGGCGCTGCCCGCCTCGATCGAGCGGACCAGCACGCCGCCGCCGGGCGCATCGGCGAGCTCCGCGCCCTCGAGCGCACGGTGCGGCGCGGAGCCGTCGGCACCGTCCTCGCCGGCGTTGCGCGCCTGCACGAGGGCGGTGAAGTGGCGCGTCTTGCCGTCGCGGATCACGGTCAGGTCGACCGACTCGCCGACCCGCATGAGGCCGATGCGGTTCCTGAGCTCGTCGCGGGTCTTGACGGCCTGGCCGTTGACCGCGACCACGACGTCGCCGGCCCGCACGCCGGCCTTGTCCGCGGCCGAGCCCTCGACGACCTCCTGCACGAGCGCGCCCTGCGCGTCCTTGACGCCGAGGTTGTCGGCGATGTCGGGCGTCAGCGTGACGATGTGCACGCCGAGGATGCCGCGCTTGACTTCGCCGTACTTGACCAGCTGCTCGACGACGGTGCGGACCATGTTCGACGGGATCGCGAAGCCGATGCCGATGTTGCCACCCGAGCGCGACAGGATCGCGGAGTTCACGCCGATCAGCTCGCCGCGCAGGTTGATCAGCGCGCCGCCCGAGTTGCCCGGGTTGATCGAGGCGTCGGTCTGGATGAAGTCCTCGTAGCCGTCCGGGTTGATGCCGGAGCGGCCGAGGGCGCTGACGATGCCGTAGGTGACGGTGTGCTGCAGGCCGAAGGGGTTGCCGATCGCGAGCACGTAGTCGCCGACCTCGGCCTTGCTCGAGTCGCCGATCGGGATCTCGGCGAGCTTCGCGTCCTTGACCTTGACGACGGCGACGTCCGAGGCGGAATCGGAGCCGACCACGGTCGCCTTGTAGTCGCGCCCGTCAATCGTCGTCACGGTGATCTCGGTCGCGTTCTCGATGACGTGCGCATTGGTGACGATCAGCCCGGCCTTGGCGTCGACCACGACGCCCGAGCCCGCGCTCTGGAACTGGCGCTCGCGCGGGCCCTGGTCGGGGACGTCGAAGAAGCGGCGGAAGAACGGGTCCTCGAGCAGCGGGTTGCGCTGGCCGCGCTCGGTCACGGTGCCGCGGGTGGCGATGTTCACGACCGCCGGCGAGGCGCGCTTGACGATCGGCGCCAGCGAGGGCAGGGCCGCACCGCCGGCTTCGGCGGGCGGGTGGCCGTCGGCGAGCGCGCGCGGCGCGGGGAGCGCGGCGAGCAGCGACAGGGCGAGCGCGGCGGCGCCGAGGACGGGCGCCGTGCGGGACGGGAACGCGGACTGCATGCGGGACCCTGTGGTTCGGAGTCGGGCGCCGCGACCGGGACCGGCCTGCGGCGGGCGCTAACGTCCCACGCCGACGGCGCCGGGCACAAGTCCCGGCGCCGTCGCGTTCGGGCGTCGGCTCAGGCGGCCTCGACCTCGATGCGGCGCGGCAGAACCTGCGCCTGCTTCGGGATCGACACCTCGAGGACGCCGGCGTTGAAGCGCGCCTTCACCGACTGCGAATCGGCGGTGTCGGGCAGGCTGAAGCGGCGCAGGAACTGGCCGCTGACGCGCTCGACGCGCCGGAAGCCGTCCTTCTCCTCGCGCCCGGCCAGCTCGCGGCGGCCGCGGATCGTCAGCACGCCCTTCTCGAGCGTGACCTCGATGTCCTTGGCATCGACGCCCGGCAGGTCCGCGTGGATCACGAACTGCGTCTGCTCCTCGCGGATGTCGACGGGCGGCACCCAGTCGACCACGGCCTGCGATTCCTCGCCGGCGGCCGGCCGGGAGAACAGGCGATCGAGGTCGCGGTGCAGGTGGTTCACCAGAAACCAGGGCTCGTAACGGATCAGGCTCATGTCAGTGCCTCCAAAGTGGCGAAGTGGGCGACTGGAGCCGACGTGAGGACGCGTGCGGTGAAATCAAGCGCCCGCCGGGCGGCGGTGACGGCGCCGGAAGTGGACAAGGTGTGGACGAACGGTGGAGTTCGTGTGTCCGGACGGTGGACACAAGATGTTGTGGTCGAGTCCCGGAATCTCTTGACAGGGGGGCTCGGGCGGTCATTAGGAGTATGTCTTAGATAGCCCATGCAAGTATCTGTCCATAAAGGACAAAAAGTCGAAGGCGATTGAACAAAAGAAAGGCTTGACTCACGGCCCCTCGAAAACTAATTTCTCTACCCCGACACAAGATCTTGTGTTGGGCTCGGGATCTTGGTGGTGGGGTTGGACAGGGAGCGGGGGGAGCGCGGCGATTCGTCGACCGCGACGGCGTGTCGCTTCCCGGCGCAACCGAAGAACGATAAGTGCGGAGCGACATCTCACGATGAACACGGCTTTCAAGCTTGAGCCCAGCGACGTGGCGATTCCCTACCAAGAAGCGTCCCTCGACATCTGGGACAAGAAGTACCGCCTCACTGCCAAGGACGGATCGCCGGTCGACCAGACGATGGACGACACGTACCGGCGCGTCGCCGTCGCGCTCGCGGAAGTCGAGTTGCCGGCCGTGCGCGAGGAGTGGCGCGAGCGCTTCCTGTGGGCGCTGCGCAAGGGCGCAATCCCGGCGGGCCGCATCACCTCCAATGCCGGCGCGCTCGACCACAAGCCCGCCACCTCGACGATCAACTGCACGGTGTCGGGCACGATCATCGACTCGATGGACGACATCCTGAACAAGGTGCACGAGGCCGGGCTGACGCTGAAGGCGGGCTGCGGCATCGGCTACGAGTTCTCGACGCTGCGGCCGCGGGGCGCCTACGTGTCGGGCGCGGGCGCCTACACCTCGGGCCCGCTCTCGTTCATGGATATCTACGACAAGATGTGCTTCACGGTGTCCTCGGCCGGCGGCCGCCGCGGCGCGCAGATGGGCACCTTCGACATCGGCCACCCGGACGCGATGGAATTCATCCGCGCCAAGCGCGAGAACGGCCGGCTGCGGCAGTTCAACCTGTCGCTGCTCGTCACCGACGAGTTCATCGAGGCGGTCAAGGCCGACAAGGACTGGAAGCTCGCGTTCCCGCTGTCGCTCAAGGAGGCGGAGAGCGAGCAGTCCGACCTGGCCGACGCCGGCAAGTTCGTCTGGCGCGAGTGGCCGACCTCGCAGGGCTACGTGACCCGCGACGACGGGCTCGTGTGCTGCAAGATCTACAAGACGCTGCCGGCGCGGCGGATGTGGGACGTGATCATGTCCTCCACCTACGACTTCGCCGAGCCCGGCTTCGTGCTGATCGACCGCGTCAACGAGATGAACAACAACTGGTGGTGCGAGAACATCCGCGCCACCAACCCCTGCGGCGAGCAGCCGCTGCCGCCGTACGGCTCCTGCCTGCTCGGCTCCGTGAACCTGACGCGCTTCGTCGTCAACCCGTTCACGCCCGATGCGACCTTCGACTGGGACGACTACCGCGAGGTCGTGCGCGTCTTCACGCGGATGCTCGACAACGTCGTCGAGATCAACGGCCTGCCGCTCGAGCGCCAGCGCGACGAGATCACGCGCAAGCGGCGCCACGGCATGGGCTTCCTCGGCCTCGGCTCGGCGATCACGATGCTCGGCATGAGCTACGGCTCGAAGGAGTCCGTGCAGTTCACCGAGGCCGTGTCGCGCGAGATGGCGATCGCCGGCTGGGAGGAGGGCCTCGAGCTCGCGCGCGAGAAGGGCCCGGCGCCGATCATGAGCGAGGAGTTCACGGTCACGGCCAAGATGCTCAGGCAGCGGCCGGAGATGGCGCGTGACGGCTGGAAGCTCGGCCAGAAGGTGCCGGGCCGCGTGCTGCACGCGCGCTACAGCCGCTACATGATGCGCCTCGCGACGGTCGCACCGCAGCTGGTCGAGCAGCTGGCGACGACCGGCGCGCGCTTCACGCACCACAGCTCGATCGCGCCGACCGGCACGATCTCGCTGTCGCTCGCCAACAATGCCTCGAACGGCATTGAGCCTTCGTTCGCGCACTACTATTTCCGCAACGTGCTGCGCGAGGGCAAGAAGTCGAAGGAGCGCATCGACGTCTATTCCTACGAGCTGCTCGCCTACCGCGCCCTGATCAACCCGCGTGCGGTGCCGGGCGCCGGCAAGCCGGAGGACCAGCTGCCGGGCTACTTCACGACCGCGGACCAGGTCACGCCGCAGCAGCACGTCGACATCCAGGCGGCGGCGCAGAAGTGGGTCGACTCGAGCATCTCGAAGACGGCGAACGTGCCGACCGACTTCAAGTACGACGCGTTCAAGGACATCTATCTGTATGCCTACGACCAGGGGCTGAAGGGCTGCACGACCTTCCGCTTCAACCCGGAGGCGCACCAGGGCGTTCTCGTGAAGGAACAGGACCTCAAGAACACGACCTACGTGTTCACGATGGATGACGGCACCGAGGTCAAGGCGCGCGGCGACGAGGAAATCGAATACGACGGCGAGAAGCACACGGCCGCGAACCTGTTCGACGCGCTCAAGGAAGGCTATTACGGGAAGTTCTGACATGATCAAGATCGGAAAGAAAATCACGAAGTTCCGCGTCGACAAGCCGGCGGAGCCGGCCGCGGCGAAGTCCGCGGAGGAGCGCAAGGCCGAGATCGCCGAGCTGCGCAAGGACGGCGGCAAGGTCATCCGCATGCACGAGCAGATCGAGCGCCCCGAGGTGCTGATCGGCTCGACCTACAAGATCAAGACGCCGGTCTCCGACCACGCGATGTACGTGACGATCAACGACATCGTGCTGAACGAGGGCACCGAGCACGAGCAGCGCCGGCCCTTCGAGGTCTTCATCAACTCGAAGAACCTCGACCACTTCCAGTGGATCGTCGCGCTGACCCGGATCATCTCGGCCGTGTTCCGCAAGGGCGGCGACGTGACCTTCCTGGTCGACGAGCTGAAGGCCGTGTTCGACCCGCGCGGCGGCTACTGGCAGCCGGGCGGGAAGTTCATGCCCTCGATCATCGCCGAGCTCGGCTACGTGATCGAGAAGCACCTGCAGACGATCGGGCTCATGCGCCGCCCGGAGCTGGACGAGCACCGGCGCAAGCTCATTGAGGAGAAGCGCGAGGAGTTCCAGTCACGCAACAAGCAGCAGGACGCGTTCTCGCGCGGCCACTATCCGGAGGGTGCGCAGCTGTGCTCGAAGTGCAGCACCGCCGCCGTCGTGCTGATGGATGGCTGCCGGACGTGCCTGAACTGCGGCGACTCGAAGTGCGGCTGATGCGCTAGCGAACCCGTCGACACGCGCTCGAGCCGGGCCGAAAGCCCGGTGCCGCGCAAGCGGCGCGAGGCGCGTGCCTTCCGGGCCGCCCCTCCCAAGGGGCGGCCCTTTTTTTCGCCCATGGCCGGAGGGCCGGCATGCGGCCGAGGATCCGGCGCTCAGCCCTCGCCGAAGTCGGGGTCGCGCCGGCCGCGGCGCTCGCGGTGCTCTTCCTTCGGCGGCGCGCGCTTGAGGCCCGTCAGCTCGTCCGCGCGCCGCGGGCCACCGCGGCGGTCGACGTAGTGCCGGTAAGTGCAGCGGCAGCCGTCACCCCGCGTGCATTCCGACAGCGGCAGCGACGGCGCTTCGGTCCGCGACAGGTAGCGCTTGCCGCGCAGCGCGAGCGCGGCCTCGCAGGCGCCCTTGCCCGCGACGATGCCGACCGCGTGCCACGGCTCCTTGCCCGGCTTCTTACCGCTTCCCGACATGCGTACCGATCGTAGCAAACGCGGCGCGGCGGCTCGTTCAGCAATTGCTGCAGCAAGGCGGCGCCCCTGCGCCGCGCGGCTCAGCGCTCGCGCGGGCCGATCCGGATCGACAGCGTCGCGACGCGCACCTCGAGCAGGAAGGCGAGCAGCGCGCCGATCAGAGAGATCATCGCGAGGATGAACAGCCCGGAGACCGGCACCGCCAGCGAGAAGTGAATGAGCGCGCTCCCGAACAGCAGCGCCACGACGATCGACACGAGCAGCGCCGAGATCGTCGAGAGCGTGATTGCGAGGTTCATGAGCCGAGCGCGGCGCGCGAGCGTCAGCAGCTGCTCGCGCAGCTCGTCGGCCTCGGAGGCGTCGGCGACGAAGTGCCGCTCCTCGAGCGGGCGCGCCCGGTCGACGACGCGCGCGAGGCGGTTGGTCAGCACGCCGAGCAGCACGCCGATGCCGGACAGCAGGAACACCGGCGCGACGGCCAGCTGGATCGAGTGCGCGATGCTCGCGACTTCGGCCGGGGTCGTGTCGAGTGCCATGCGCGCTCCTCAGGCGGCGGCGGCCGCGGGCCGCGCGCGCTTCTTCAGCCGAACGTACAGCTGCTTGCGGATCGTCGCGACCAGCTCGCCCTCGCCGTCGCGGATCTCGACGCCGAACTCGCGCACGACCCTCCCGCCGGCGGCCGCGTCGCGGCGGATCGCCGCGACGTCGCCGGCCTCGAGCCGGATGTCGGCCCCGACCGTGCCGCGCCCCGGCTTCAGGTACTCGATCGCGCTCGACAGGTCCCAGACGAGGTAGTCATCGCCCAGCACGTGCAGCAGCATCAGCACGTGGAAGGGATCGGTCATCGCGAACAGGCTGCCGCCGAAGTGCGTGCCCAGGTAGTTGCGGTTGAACAGCCCCGCGCGCAGCTCCACGCGCACGGCCGTCCAGTCGCTCGCGATCCGGCGCACGCGGATGCCGGCGCCCCGGTAGGGGGGCCACAGGTTCATCAGGTGCCGGAACAGGCTCGCAGAAATGCGCCGGGCCATGCCGGATTCTACCGCGCCCCTCAAGTTTGCTGGTCCGCTGCCGATGGCTGGCGTGCAGCCCGAAACCCGACCGGACACCCGATGGACCCCGAAACCCTCGTTGGCGACATGGGCGCGCTCGTCTCGCTGCCCGAGGTCGTCGTGCGCATCAACGAGCTGGTCGACGACCCGACCAGCTCGGCCGAGGACATCGGCCGCGCCGTGCAGCAGGACGCCGCGCTGACCGCGCGGCTGCTGACGCTCGCCAACAGCGCGATGTTCGGCATGCAGCGGCAGATCGACACGGTCGGCCGCGCGATCGCGGTGCTCGGCACGCGCCAGGTGCGCGACCTGACCCTCGGCCTGTCGGCGGCGCGCACCTTCGCCGGCATCCCGAACGACCTCGTGTCGATGGACTCGTTCTGGCACCACAGCGTGCTGTGCGCGGTGAGCGCCCGCCAGCTGGCGGGCGAGTGCGCCCGCGGCCGCCCGGACTCGAGCTTCGTCGCCGGGCTCCTGCACGACGTCGGGCAGCTGGTGCTGTTCCACAAGCTGCCGCGCGAGAGCCACCGGGCGCTGCTGCTCAGCATCGATGAGCCGAACGAGCCGGAGCTGTACCTGTGCGAGCGCGACGTGCTCGGCTTCGACCACGCCGCGGTCGGCGGGGCGCTCGCCCGCCACTGGCACCTGCCGGCGTCGCTCACCGAGTGCATCGAGTTCCACCACGACCCGGCGCGCGCCCAGTCGCATCCGCTCGACGTCGCGCTGGTGCACGTCGCGAACAGCCTCGCGACGCTGATCGAGGTCGATTCGACCGAGTTCGAGGATGCGCCCGCGATCGCGCCGGTCGCCTGGGAGATCACCGGCCTGAAGCGCGACGACGTGCTCGGCCTAGTGGCCGGCGCGCGCAGCGCCGTCGACGAGGCGAAGCGGCTGCTGCAGCTGCCCGGCGTTCACTGAGGGGACGCGCTCAGCCCTTGTGCTTGGGGCGGCGCTCGTAGGGATTGAAGGTCACGCTCTCGGGCCGGCGCGCGTTGCCGCGGCTGTACGGGTCCGAGCCCGACGATTCCTTCGTCGGCGTGCGGGGCGCGTGCCCGACCGGCTCGTAGGGATTGAAGCTCGGGGCGGTCTTGCGCGGCGCTGGCGCGGCGCCTTTGGCCGGTGCGGCGCCGAGCGTCTGCTCGATCTCGAGCTTGACCGGTGTCTCGGTCAGCGCACGCACCCGCTGCGTGCTCGCGTTGCGGTCGAACATGCCGGTGCGAACCGCCCATTCCCACACCGCGTGGCCCCGCTCGTCGAAATTCACGCGACCGGACCGTCCGGGGGCGTGCGGCGACGCCGGCGGCTGGTCCGGCGCGGCCTTCGTCGCCGGCGGGGGTGTCGGAACTCGCTTCGTCATGGCCTCGGGCTCAACGCTGGGTCGCCGTACAGGTTTACTGCACCCAGCCGAAACATAAGCCATTCGCCCAAGTGTAGAGAAGCGACGTGTCAATAGTGTGAGGCACGGATCAGAAAAAAAGCCCCGCTTGAGCGGGGCGTCCCGGTCCGCAGCCGAGCTGCATCATTCTTCCCATCGGTCGTGGCGCAACTTTTGTTGTCAATCGCCTGCCTCAATCACTGAGACGGCGAGCGGCGCTCCGAACCGGCGTCCCCCAGCGGCTCCTGCGAACAAGCCGAGCACATCCGACGACTTAATGACGAAGCAAGCCGCGTGCCACCCAATGAATTCAATAGCTTGTACAATCAGCGTTCCCCGAAGTGTAAGAGTTCGCGACACCCGTTCCGACCGCCTGGAGGCTGGATGCTGAGCTGCGCGCGCCACCCGCGCCGAGTCGCCGTGCTCGCGATCGTGATCGCGAGCGCGCTCGTCGCGCTCGCGTCCGTCGCGCGCGCCTCTGCAGAGTTCCCGCGGCCGCCGCAGCTCGAGCCCGACGTCGCCTTCTGGCGGCGCATCTACACGACGGTCACGACGCAGGCCGGGCTGCTGCACGACGACCGCTACCTCGACATCGTCTACGAGGAAATCGACTTCCCCGCCGCGCTGTCGCCGAAGCAGCGCGCCGACCTCGTCGATGCGACGCGCACGAAGTACGAGCGGATCCTGAAGGCGCTCGCGAGCGGCGCGCACGAGCCGGCCAATGCCGACGAGGAGCGCGTGCGCCGCCTGTTTCCGCCGAACGCGAGCCCCGAGGCGCTGCGCGAGGCGGCCGAGCACATCCGCTTCCAGCTCGGGCAGGCCGACCGCTTCAAGGAAGGCCTGATGCGTGCCGGCGCCTGGGAGCACCACGTCGAGGAGACGCTGCAGAAGCAGGGTCTGCCGGGGGAGCTCTCGGCGCTGCCGCACGTCGAGTCCTCGTTCAACCCGCGCGCCTACTCGAAGGTCGGCGCCGCCGGCATGTGGCAGTTCATGCGCTCCACCGGCCGGCGGTGGCTGCGCGTCGACAACACGGTCGACGAGCGCCTCGACCCGTACAAGTCGACGGTCGCCGCGGCGCAATTCCTCGGCATCAACTACTCGATCCTCGGCACCTGGCCGCTGGCGCTGACCGCCTACAACCACGGCGCCGGCGGCATGCTGCGCGCCAAGGAAGTGATGGGCACCGACGACATCGTCACGATCGTCCGCAACTACCAGAGCCGCACCTTCGGCTTCGCCTCGCGCAACTTCTACGTCTCGTTCCTCGCGGCGCTCGAGATCGACCGTAACGTCGACAAGTACTTCGGTCACCTCGACCGTCTGCCCGCCGACACGAGCCGCACGATCAAGCTGACGCACTACATGCCGGTCGGCGCGCTCGAGAAGGTCTTCGGCACGGACCGCGAGACGCTGCGCAATCTCAACTTCGCGCTGATGGACCCGGTCTGGAACGGCCAGCGCTTCGTGCCGCGGGGCTTCGAGCTGCGGGTGCCGACGCTGAACCCGAGCTCGGAAAAGGCCCTGCAGAAGCTCGCCGCCACCGAGGCGTTCGACGCGCAGAAGCGCGACGCGACGCACCGGGTGCGCCGTGGCGAGACCGCCGACCGGATCGCCGCCGACGCCGGGCTCAAGACCGCGGAGCTGCTCGCCTTCAATGGGCTCGCCGACGCCAAAGCCGTCAAGGCCGGCATGAGCCTGAAGCTGCCGCCGCAGCGCCCGGTGGGCGCCGCCGGCGGTGCGGCGCCGGCGGCGCAGCCCGCGCCCGAGACCGCGCCGCCGCCGGCCTTCCTCGGCGCGCAGCTGGCGGCCGCGCCCGCGCCGGCTCCCGAGGTGCCGCCCGGCGAGGTGTACGTCGTGCGCAGTGGCGATGTGCTGTCCGAGATCGCGCAGCGCTTCGGCGAGAGCGAGGCGCAGCTGATGGCCGCCAACGACATCAAGGACCGCAACTTCCTGTTCGAGGGGCAGAAGCTGCGCGTCGGCGGCGCGACCGTCGCGAGCGCGGCGCCGACGGCGGCCGAGCCGGTCCTGGAGGACGAGCCGCAGGCCGAGGAGGTCCGCCCGGCCGCCGAGTCGGCGCGCGCCAAGCCGCAGCCGGTGTCGCGCGAGCAGGCGGTCGAACTCGGCCCCGGCCTCGTGCCCGGCATCGAAAGCGCCGCTTCCGCCGACCCGAGCGACTACTCGGTCACCGACGACACCGCGATCGTGCAGGGCGCCGAGACGCTCGGCCACTTCGCCGACTGGCTGTCGGTGAGCGCGAGCCGCCTGCGCGAGATCAACCACATGCGGCCGGGCGCGACGCTCACGCTCGGCCGGCGGATCCGCCTCGACCTGTCCCAGGTCAGCGTCGAGCGCTTCGAGGCGCGCCGCGCCCGGTACCATCGGCAGCTGCAGGACGACTTCTTCCAGCACTTCAGGATCGAGGGGCAGGAACGCTACCGGCTGAAGTCGGGAGAATCGCTATGGACGCTGACCCAGAGGACGAACGTGCCGGTGTGGCTGCTGCGCCAGTACAACCCGGACACCGACTTCACGACCGTGCGGATCGGCACCGAGATCGTGATGCCGAAGATCGTCAGCACGGCGCCGCCCGCGAGTGCGCCGGCGCCCGCTCGCGGCGGCACCGGCCGCGGGGCGCGGCGTTGAGGCGCGCGCTGCCGCGGCTCGCGCTCGGCGCGGTGCTCGCCGCGCTCGCCGGCTGCGCGACCGAGCGCGCCTACCCGGGCCCGGCGCAGCCGAAGGATGAGGTCGCGACGATCGTCGGCACGCCGGCGCTGAACGCCGGCCTGCCGATCGAGGCGGTCATCCGCAAGGTGGACGCGACGGTCGTCGGCGTCGTCTACTCGCACGTGCAGGTGCTGCCCGGGCACCATACGATCCTGGTCGACTGCCTGATGCCGGCCGAGCACACGACCGTGCGCTTCGCGCTCGAGGTCGACGCCGGCGCCGGCGAGCGGTATGAACTGGTGGCAGAAAGCGCACCCGGCAACCACAGCTGCGGCGAGGTGCGCATCGAGAGGCGCTGAGCGTGCACGTCGTGTTCGCGGTCCCGTTCCTGATGCCGGCGACGCTGCGCTTCGTCCGCGGCGCCGCGGGCGTCGCGGGCGTGCGGCTCTCGGTGCTGAGCCAGGAGCCGGCGGAGAAGCTGCCGCCCGACCTTGCCGGCCAGCTCGCCGGCTACGCGCAGGTGCGCGACGCCTTCGACCCGCAGCTGCTCGTGCGCGCCGTCCACGACCTCGGCCGGCGGGTCGCGCCCGTCGAGCGGCTGATCGGCTCGCTCGAGCAGCTGCAGGAGCCGCTCGCGGTGGCCTGCGCGGAGCTCGGGCTGCCCGGGCTCGCGGTCGAGGCGGCGCGCAACTTCCGCGACAAGGCGTGCATGAAGGACGTGCTGCGGGCGCGCGGGCTGCCGTGCGCGCGGCACTGCCTCGCCAGCAGCGCCGCCGAGGCGCGCGCGTTCGTCGCCGAGCGCGGCTTCCCGGTCGTCGCGAAGCCACCGGCCGGCGCGGGCGCGGCCGCGACCCACCGCATCGACGACGGCGCGACGCTCGAGCGCTACCTCGAGCGCTACGTGCCGCGCGCGGGCGCGCCGGTGCTGATCGAGGAGTTCCTGAGCGGCACCGAGCACTCCTTCGACTCGGTGGTCATCGACCGGCGCATGGTGTTCTGGTCGGTGTCGCGCTACCTACCCTCGCCACTGACCGTGCTCGAGAACCCGTGGATCCAGTGGGCCGTGCTGCTGCCGCGCGAGCTGGACGGCTACGGCGACATCCGCTCCGCCGCGGCCGACGCGCTCGGCGCGCTCGGCCTCGAGACCGGCATGACCCACATGGAGTGGTTCCGCCGGCCAGACGGCTCGCTCGCGATCTCCGAGGTCGCCGCGCGCCCGCCCGGCGCGCAGTTCACGAGCCTGCTGTCCTTTGCCCACGACCTCGACTTCTACTCGGCGTGGGCGCGGCTGGTGATCGCGAAGCGCTTCGAGCCGCCCCCGCGCCGCTGGTCGGTCGGCGCGGCGTACGTGCGGGGCCAGGGCACGGGACGGGTGCGCGCGATCCACGGGCTCGACGTCGCGCAGCGCGAATTCGGCGCGCTCGTCGTGGAGGCGAAGCTGCCGAAGGCGGGCGAGGCGCAGCCCGCCGGCTACGAAGGCGTCGGGCACGTGATCCTGCGGCACCCTGAAACGGCGGTGGTCGAGGCCGCCTTACGGCGAATCGTGTCGCTGATTCGCGTCGAACTCGCGTGACGAACATGACCGCCACTGCGGCCGTGACCGGTGTCGCGGCACGCGCCGCCCGGCATTCGTATAATTTACATATGTTCAATGGGAACCTGACTGCGCGGTTCCGTCGCCGCGCCGCCCGCTTCGCGCTCGCGGCCCTCGCGCTCGCGCCCGTCGCCAGCGCGCACGGCGAGATGCTGCCGCCGGCGGACGCCGTGCTGGTCGTCAAGAGCGAGCACCGGCTGTACCTGATCCGCGAGGGCCAGCCCTACAAGAGCTACCGGGTCGCGCTCGGCCTGAACCCGTCGGGTCACAAGGAGCGCGAGGGCGACTACCGCACGCCGGAAGGCCAGTACCGGCTCGATGCGCGCAATCCCTCGAGCGACTTCTTCCTGTCGATCCACGTCAGCTACCCGAACGAGCGCGACGTCGAGTACGCGCACCGCAACCACTGGAAGCCCGGCGGCTCGATCATGATCCACGGCCTGCCGAACGTGCCGCGCAAGAGCCCGTCCTACTACCACAGCGCCGACTGGACCGACGGCTGCATCGCGCTCAGCAACGATGACATGCTCGAGGTCTGGCTGCTCACACGCGCCAACACGCCGATCGAGATCCGACCGTGAGCATCGTCGCCGAGGACTTCGACCCGAGCGAGTTCGTCAACGCCCGGGTCACTCCCCGTGGCAGCCTCGAGAACCTGTCGCAGGCCGAGATGGCCCAGCTGCTGAACCGCGGCCAGGGCGGCCTGTACCCGCTGTTCAGGCGCTGCGCGCTCGCGGTGCTGAACTCGGGCAGCCAGAGCGACGATGCCGCCGAGCTGTTCGAGAAATACCGCGATTTCGAGATCAAGATCGTCCACCAGTCCTGGGGCGTGCGCCTCGAGATGAAGAACGCGCCCGCGGTGGCCTTCGTCGACGGCCAGATGATCCGCGGCGTCAAGGAGCACCTGTTCGCGGTGCTGCGCGACATCGTCTACATCGCGAACGAGATCGTCGAGAGCGGCCGCTTCGACCTCCTCGAGCCCGCCAGCATCTCGAACGCGGTGTTCTGCATCCTGCGGAACGCCCGCATCCTCGACGCGCGCGGCCGCCCGGACCTCGTCGTGTGCTGGGGCGGGCACTCGATCTCGCGCGAGGAGTACGAGTACACGAAGAAGGTCGGTTACGAGCTCGGCCTCAGGGCCCTGAACGTCTGCACCGGCTGCGGGCCGGGGGCCATGAAGGGCCCGATGAAGGGCGCGACGATCGGCCACTCGAAGCAGCGCATCACCGACGGCCGCTACATCGGCCTCACGGAGCCCGGGATCGTCGCGGCCGAGCCGCCGAACCCGATCGTGAACCACCTCGTGATCATGCCGGACATCGAGAAGCGCCTCGAGGCCTTCGCGCGCCTCGCGCACGGCATCATCGTGTTCCCGGGCGGCGTCGGCACGGCCGAGGAAATCCTCTACCTGCTCGGCATCCTGCTCGACCCGGCCAACGCCGAGCAGCCGGCGCCGCTCGTGCTGAGCGGCCCGGCCGGCTCGGAGCCGTGGCTCGAGCGCGTCCACGAGTTCGTGGGCCTGACGCTCGGCGCCGAGGCGCAGGCGCGCTACCGGATCATCGTCGACGATCCGGCGGAGGTCGCCCGCTGCATGGTCGCCGGCATGGAGGCCGTGCGCCGGCACCGCAAGGCGACCGGCGATCCGTACAACTTCAACTGGGCGCTGACGATCCCGCGCGAGTTCCAGCTGCCCTTCGAGGTGTCGCACGAGGCGGTCGCGGCACTCGACCTCAGGCTCGACCAGCCGGTGCACGCGCGCGCCGCGAACCTGCGCCGCGCGTTCTCGGCGATCGTCGCCGGCAACGTCAAGGAGCACGGCATCCGCCAGATCAGCGCACACGGACCGTTCGAGCTGCGCGGCGACGAGCGCCTGCTGCAGCCGCTCGATGCGCTGCTGGCCTCGTTCGTGGCCCAGAAGCGGATGAAGATCTCAGGCCCCTACCGGCCGGTGTACCGAATCGTCAAATAGGCCCGCCGCACGGCGATTCCTCGACCCAAGTCCGGGTCCGCTGTGACGCAGTTCCTGTATGGCCCCAGTCGTGCCGGCAGAAACTTGCCGTATCACCGTCACAGGTGTGTGTGGAATGAGCGACAGCAAGAGCCCGCGCGTACCGACGATCCGCAAGCCGCTCGACCCGGCCGGCGGCGCGCGCCCCGATGCACCGGCCACGGGCGGCCGCGGCGTGCTGTCGCGCAGCCGCGTCCTCGGCGGCCGGCACTCGGCGATCACGCGCAATCTGCAGAACTACGCCAGCTACAAGAGCTGGGCGGAGAAGATGCGCACGAACTGGGAACCGGGGAAGGACCCCGAGACCTGATCAGACGGCGGCTTCGAGCCCGCCGACCGGCGTCGCCGCCGGTACCCTCGCGTCGATCCACTCGATGAGCGGCTCCCAGGTGGCGAGGTCCTCGCGCACGAGGTAGCTCTTCATCTCGTGCAGGCCCTGGCCCTGCTCGGCCGCGCGCAGGTAGTTCATCGAGTCGCGCAGCGTCGCGACGACCGGGATGTTCAGCGTGCCGAGGAAGCGCAGCAGCGTGCCGAGCACGAGCGTGTTGCGCCGCGTGCGGTTCGCGATCACGCCGATGCGGTTCTCGCTGCGGCGCACCTTGGCGACCAGCAGCAGGTCGGAGATGCACTTCGAGCAGGCGTGGATGTCGATGTCCGAGGGCAGGACCGGCACCAGGATGGCGTTTGCGCTGCGCACGAGCTCCGGCATTTCCTGTGCGGTCAACGCGGCCGGCGTGTCGATGACCACCCGGTCGGTGCCGGTCGGCAGCATCAGCTGGAAGCTGCGCGTGACGCGCGTGTTCTTCTCGAACGCGGCGATGCCGTGGATCGGCGGCACGCCCGGGCCCCGCTTGCGCAGCCAGCGGGACGTCGACCCCTGCGGGTCGTAGTCCATCATCACCGTGCTGAGGCCGGCCGTCGCGTAGTAGGCCGCCAGATTGGTCGCGACGGTGGTCTTGCCGGAACCACCTTTCGGGTTGATGACGACGATCCGCTGGGTCATCACCTGTCCCCGCCCGCGGCTCGCGGTCGGGCCTTAAGTTGACTCGGCTAGCGTACGCAGCGTGCGGGGATCCCGCAAGCGAGGTCGCCCGCTTCGGATCATGCGCAATCCTGTGATCCGCCGCATGGTCCGGGCCCGCGAGCGCGCCTAGAGTCGAATCGTCCCCGCTGCCGCTCGAGATCGCCATGGAAGTGCTGCTGCTGCTGCTCGATGAGATCGACGATCTGTGCTCGATGGCCTGGCAGCGCACGCTGACGTTCTTCGCGCTGTAGGCGCTGCGCGGCCCCGGCCGCGCCCCTTGAAACTCCCGTAGCCGCCCCTAGACTCGGCGCGCCGGCCACCGCCGGGCGCACGGGTCCATTTCTGCTTGAGGGGCGAACGCACCATGACGAGCGACGGGCGGCGCGAGACGCGCGGATTCCAGACCGAGGTCAAGCAGCTGCTGAAGCTGATGATCCACTCGCTGTACTCGGACCGCGAGATCTTCCTGCGCGAGCTCATTTCGAACGCCTCCGACGCCTGCGACAAGCTGCGTTTCCGTGCGCTCGCGGAGCCGGCGCTGCTCGACGGCGGCGCCGAGCTCGCGATCGACCTCGAGTTCGACGCCAACGCCCGCACGCTCAGCGTCATCGACAACGGCATCGGCATGGACCGCGCCGAGATCATCGAGCACCTCGGCACGATCGCGAAATCCGGCACCGCCGAGTTCCTCGCGCGGCTGTCGGGAGACCAGCAGAAGGACGCGCAGCTGATCGGCCAGTTCGGCGTCGGCTTCTACTCCTCGTTCATCGTCGCCGACCGCGTCGAGGTGTACTCGCGTCGCGCCGGCACCGCGCCCGAGGAGGGCGTGCGCTGGGAGTCGGACGGCTCGGGCGAGTTCACGGTCGAGGGCGCGACGCTGCCGGCGCGCGGCACGCGCGTCGTGCTGCACCTCAAGGAGGACGCGGCCGGCTTCGCCGACGCCTGGCGGCTGCGCGGCCTCGTCAAGCGCTACTCGGACCACATCGGCTTCCCGGTGCGCATGCCGGTGCAGCCGGGCGCCAAGGCCGAGGCCGGCGCGCCGCGTACCGAGGTGATCAACAACGCGCAGGCGCTCTGGACCCGGCCGCGCGCCGAGCTCAAGGACGAGGACTACGTCGAGTTCTACAAGCACATCGCGCACGACCAGGCCGCGCCGCTCGGCTGGGCGCACAACCGGGTCGAGGGCAAGCGCGAGTACACGACGCTGCTGTACGTGCCGGCGCGCGCGCCCTTCGACCTGTGGAGCCGCGAGGCGGCGCGCGGGCTCAAGCTGTACGTGAAGCGGGTGTTCATCCTCGATGACGCCGAGCAGTTCCTGCCGCTGTACCTGCGCTTCGTGAAGGGCGTGGTCGACTCGAGCGACCTGCCGCTCAACGTCTCGCGGGAGCTGCTGCAGGCCGACGCCGAGATCGAGGCGATGCGCGCCGGCATCGCGCGGCGCGTGCTCGACCTGCTCGGCCGCCTCGCCAAGGACGAGCCCGAGAAGTACGCGACGGTGTGGAAGGAGTTCGGGCAGGTGCTGAAGGAGGGCATTGCCGAGGACCCCGCCAACCGCGAGCGGATCGCGGCGCTGCTGCGCTTCGCGACCACGCACGAGGAGCGCGAGCAGCAGACCGAGTCGCTCGACGGCTACGTCGGCCGCATGCGCCCCGGCCAGAAGCACATCTACTACGTGCTGGCCGACACCTGGAACGCCGCCCGGCAGAGCCCGCACCTCGAGCGCCTGCGCGCCAAGGGCGTCGAGGTGCTGCTGCTCTCCGACCGGGTCGACGAGTGGATGGTCAGTTATCTCGGCGAGTACCAGGGCAAGACCTTCCGCGACGCCGGCCGCGGCGACCTCGACCTCGGCGAGCTGGTGACGCCGGAGGAAAAGGCGGCGGCCGAGCAAGGCGAGACCGAGTCGCTCGCGCTCTGCGGCCGCCTGCGCGAGGCGCTGTCCGGCCGCGTCGAGGCCGTGCGCGTCACGCAGCGGCTCGCCGAATCCCCGGCCTGCCTCGTGCGCGGCACCGACGACTACGGCGCGCAGATGCGCCGGCTGCTCGAGGCCACCGGCCAGAAGCTGCCGGGCTCGCGCCCGACGCTCGAGATCAACACCGCCCACCCGCTGCTCGGGCGCCTGAAGCTGATGCCCGACGGCGAGCCGTTCAAGGACTACGCGCAGCTGCTGCTCGACGAGGCGACGCTCGCCGAGGGCGGCACGCTCGCCGACCCCGCGGCCTTCGTGCAGCGCCTGAACCGGCTGCTGCTCGGCTGAGGCGCGGCAGCGCAGTTCCCGCATAATAGGCGCCCGTCCACCGAGGCCCGCCCGGGCCGGAGTTCGCGCATGCCCCGCCTGCCGTCGCTCGGCCGCCTCGCGGCCGCCCTGCTGCTGATCTCGACCACGGCGCTCGCCGCGGACCCGCCGGCCGCGCCCGCCGCCGCGGCCGCGCCCGCCTCGCCGATCGAGGCCGCGCGCCAGGCGGCGACCGCCGCCGGCGTCACGATCACCGACCTCAAGGTCGGCAAGGGCAAGCCCGCGCTCGAGGGCTCGACCGTGCGCGTGCACTACACCGGCTGGCTGCAGGACACGTCCGCGCCCGATGGCAAGGGCGCGAAGTTCGACTCCTCGCTCGACCGCAACGACCCGTTCCTGTTCCCGCTCGGCAAGCAGCGCGTCATCCGCGGCTGGGACCTCGGCGTCGCCGGCATGCAGCCGGGCGGCAAGCGCCGCCTCGTGATCCCGCCGGAGCTCGCCTACGGCGCGCGCGGCGCCGGCGGCGTGATCCCGCCGAACGCGACGCTGGTCTTCGAGGTGGAGCTCTTCGACTTCCTGCCGCCGCTGGCCGACCTGCAGCAGGGCGCGCCGGCGCACGCCGCGACGCCCAAGTAGCAGTCGCCATGGCGCACCGCAGTCTCGTCGCCGGCGCCGCGATCCTGGCCGCAGCCGGCGCGCACGGCGCGACGCTGATCCATGCCGGGCGCCTCATCGATGGCATCGCGAACGCGCCCGCGACCGAGGTCACCGTCGTCGTCGACGGCGGCAAGATCCAGGCGGTCGAGAAGGGCTACCGCGCGCCGGCGGCGGGCGATCGCGTCATCGAGCTGAAGGACGCGACGCTGCTGCCGGGGCTGTGGGACATGCACGTGCACCTGACGAGCGAATACAGCCGCAACGCGCAGCTCGAGGGCTTCACGCTCAACGAGGCGGACGTGGCGCTGAACGGCGCGGCCTATGCGCTGCGCACGCTGAACGCCGGCTTCACGACGGTCCGCGACCTCGGCTCCGCCTTCAACGCCTCGATCGCGCTGCGCAATGCCATCAACCGCGGCATGGTGCCCGGGCCGCGGATATTCGCCGCCGGCAAGGCCATCGCGACCACCGGCGGCCATGCCGACCCGACCAACGGCTGGGCGCAGCGGCTGATGGGCGAGCCGACGCCGCGCGACGGCGTGGTGAACGGCCCGGTCCAGGCGGCGGAGGCCGTGCGGCAGCGCTACAAGGACGGTGCCGACACGATCAAGATCACGGCCACTGGCGGCGTGCTGTCGGTCGCGAAGAACGGCCTCAACCCGCAGTTCACCGAGGAGGAGGTGCGTGCGGTCGTGACGATCGCGCGCGACTACGGCTTCAAGGTCGCGGCGCACGCGCACGGCGCGGAGGGCGTCAAGCGCGCGATCCGCGGCGGCGTGGATTCGATCGAGCATGGCACGTTCATGGACGACGAGGCGATCCGGCTGATGAAGGAACACGGCACGTTCTACGTGCCGACGCTCTCGGCCGGCCGCTGGGTCGCCGACAAGGCCGAGGACCCGGACTTCTTCCCGGCGCTCGTGCGCCCGAAGGCCGCCTCGATCGGGCCGCAGCTGCAGGGCACCTTCGGCAAGGCCTACCGGGCGGGCGTCAAGATCATGTTCGGGACCGACACCGGCGTCTCGGCGCACGGCGACAACGCCAAGGAGTTCGGCTACATGGTCGAGGGCGGCATGCCGCCGCTCGAGGCGCTCAAGGCCGCGACGATCGTGCCGGCGCGGTTCATGGAGGTCGCCGACCGGCTGGGCTCGGTCGAGGCCGGCAAGCTCGCGGACCTGGTGGCGGTACCGGGCGACCCGCTCGCCGACATCCACGCGATGGAGCACGTGCGCTTCGTCATGAAGGAAGGCAAGGTCTACAAGGACCTGCGCTCGCCGTGAGCGGCGGGGCGGGCGAGGCGCGGCCGTTCGCCCGGCCGGTGCCGGAGCGAGTCGCGCTCGTCGGTGCCGCCGGCGCCATCGAGGTCGTGGCCGAGACGCCCGCCGGCCACGACGGCGCGCACGCCGCCGTCGTCTGCCACCCGCACCCGCTGTACGGCGGTTCGATGGACAACAAGGTCGTCACGACCTGCGCGCGGGCGCTGCAGGAGGCGGGGATCGCGACCGTGCGCTTCAACTTCCGCGGCGTCGGCGCGAGCGCCGGCGCCTTCGACGACGGTCGCGGCGAGACCGAGGACGCGAGCGTGGTCGCGGACTGGGCGCTGCGGCGCTGGCCGGGCGCCCGCCTGACGGTCGCGGGCTTCTCGTTCGGCGCGTTCATCGCCTACCGCCTCGCCGGGGCGCGCCCGGTCGAGCGACTGATTACGATTGCGCCGCCCGTCAAGCGCTTCGACTTCCACTTCGAGCACTACCCGGCGCCGACCGGCCACTGGGCGGTCATCCAGGGCGATGCCGACGAGGTCGTGGACCCGGCGGCCGTGCTCGAGTGGGCGCGCGGCGCGACCCCGCCGCCGCGGATCCAGGTGATCGCGGGCGCCGAGCACTTCTTCCACGGCCGGCTCGCGGACCTCAAGGCGGCGGTCCTCGAGAGCCTCGCGGCCTGAGGCGCCGGGCCGGGCGCCCCAATGAAAAAGGCCGGGGGCGCCCACGGCGACCCCGGCCCGTTCGAGCGGCGGGACCCCCCGGGGGCCCCGCGCAGTGCTCAGTTCACGAAGCCCTTCAGCGACTTCAGCGCGACAGCGCGCACCTTCTTCGAGGCCGGCTTGGCCTTGAAGGTCATCTTCTCGCCGGTGAAGGGGTTCACGCCCTCGCGCGCCTTGGTGGCGGGCTTCTTCACGACCTTCAGCTTCAGCAGGCCGGGCAGCGTGAACAGGCCGTGGCCGCGCAGGCTCTTCTTGATGATGCCGTGAAGCGACTCGAAGACCGCACCAACCTGCTTCTTCGACAGTTCCGCATCCTTCGCGATCGTCGAGAGGATTTCGGACTTGGTCGGTGCCGCGCTCTTTTTCGCCATAGTGTTCTCCTGTGGGTTTCCGTTCTGGGCCTTTGTTTTTCCGAATATTCTTCCTGCACTTTCGCCGGTGCCGCGCGGCTCACGAGTGCCGCCAGCGTTCCGAGTCCGAGAAAAACAGCAGAAAAATGCGTGCCCGCTAAGTGAATCGCGCGCGACAATATCACAGCGCCCGCGCATTTCCACTAGTTTTTCCGGCGTTTTAATCGCGCGCCGCCGCGCGCGCACCCGGATCCGCGCCGCCCGCGCTCAGTGCAGCGACAGCAGCGCCGGCAGAATCCGGTCGTTCAGGATCATCCGCAGCAGCACCAGCAGGATGCTGACTGCAAACGCCGACAGGTCGAGACCGCCGAGCGGGGGCAATGCGCGCCGGAACGGGCGCAGCAGCGGTTCGACGAGCGAATCGAGCAGGGCGCCTGCCGGGCTGTACTGGCCGGGCGCGACCCAGCTCAGCACGACGTACAGGATCGTCGCGAACAGGAAGAGCAGCAGCGCCGTATCGACGACCTTCACGATCGCGAGGAACAGCAGGCTGAGGAGCGGCGGGATCCCGCCCAGCTGGATCGCCAGCAGCAGCCCGGAGTGCACGAGCTCGACGAGCACCACCGCGACCACCGAGGCCGTGTCGACCCGGCCGATCGGCGGCAGGACCCGGCGCAGCGGGATCACCAGCGGGTTCGTCAGCCGCACGATCGCCTGGACGAGCGGATTGCGGAAATCGGCGCGCACGAGCTGGCACAGCAGGCGCAGCAGGAAGGCGCCGACCACGAGCCGCATGATCGAATCGATCAGGAAATACAGTTCGGGCATGGTGGGTAGAAGACCTGGGTCAGCCGGGATCGCGCCCGAATTCGTCGGCCAGCTCGCGCGAGCGGTGCGCGGCGGCCGCGACGGCGCGCGCGACGATAGCACGCAGGTCGGCGGCCTCGAAGACCGCGAGCGCCGCGGCGGTCGTGCCGCCCTTCGACGTGACCTGGGTCCGCAGCGTCGCCGGGTCGTCGCCCGATTGTGCCGCGAGGCGCGCCGCGCCGGCCGCCGTGTCGATCGCGAGCCGGCGCGCGACGGCGGGCGGCAAGCCCTGCTGCATCGCCGCGGCCTCGAGCAGCTCCATCAGCAGGAAGAAGTACGCCGGCCCGCTGCCGGAGACCGCGGTCACGGCGTCGAGGTCGCCTTCCGCGTCGACCCACACGACGCTGCCGACCGCCTGCAGCAGCTGCGTCGCCGTGCGGCGCGCGCGCTCATCGACCCCGGCCGGCGCGTACAGCGCCGACACGCCCGCGCCGACCAGCGCCGGGCGGTTCGGCATCGCGCGCACGACCGTCGGACCCGCGCCGAGCCAGCGGGTGATGTCGGCGGCACGGATGCCGGCGGCGATCGAGATCACGAGCGGGCGGCGCTCCCGCGCGAGCGGCGCGAGCGCGCGCACGACGCCGCCCAGCAGCTGCGGCTTGACCGCCAGCAGCCAGACGTCGGCATGGCGCGCGGCGACGGCATTGTCGGACTCGAGCCTGAGCCCCGGGAAGCTTGCGGCGAGCCAGGAGCGCTGTTCCGCCGAGGGGTCGGCGACCGCGAAGGCCGCGGCGTTCGCGCCGCGCGCGCACCAGCCACCGACCAGCGCGCGTGCCATCTGGCCGCCGCCGATCACCGCGACCCCCGGCAGGGTCGCCTCCGCGGCGCTCATGCCGGCCGCCCGCGCGGCCCGAACAGAGCCGTGCCGATGCGGATGTGGGTCGCGCCTTCCAGGATCGCGGCCTCGAAGTCGGAGCTCATGCCCATCGAAAGTGCGTCGAGCGAAAGACCTTCACGCACCAGATCATCGCGCAGCCCGCGCAGTCGCGCAAAGTAGGCGCGCTGCACGGTCGGGTCCTCGCTCGGTGGCGGGATGCACATGAGCCCGCGGAGCCGCAGGCGCGGCAGCGCCGCGATCGCTCGCGCGAGCGGCGCGAGCGCTTCCGGCTCGACCCCGCCCTTGGTTTCCTCCGGCGCGAGGCGCACCTGCACGAGCACGTTGAGCGGCGGGCCGTGGAACGGGCGCTGCGCGGCGAGCCGCTCGGCGTGCTTCAGGCGATCGAGCGTGTGCACCCAGTCGAAGTGCTCGGCGACGGCGCGCGTCTTGTTGGTCTGCAGCGTGCCGATGAAGTGCCAGGTCGTGCCTTCGCGCGGCACGGTGGCCATCTTCTCGAGCGCCTCCTGCACGTAGTTCTCGCCGAGGTCGGCCAGGCCGGCGGCCCGGGCCGCGGCGACCACGGAAGCCGGTTGCGTCTTGCCGACTCCGACGAGCGTCACGCTTTCGGGGGCGCGACCGGCCGCCCGCGCGGCCCCTGCAATCCTTTCCCGGAAAGCGGCGAGCCTCCCCGGCAAAAACTGCGGAGCGGTTAACATATTAGAGCGGGTTCCCCTTGGCTATACTTTCCGCTGTCTTTTGTCCGGCGGCTACGGTCCCCGGGAGCGTTCATGGCCGTCGACATTGCACAGCTGCTTGCCTTCGCGGTGAAGAACAACGCGTCGGACCTGCACTTGTCGAGTGGCATGCCGCCGATGATCCGCGTTGACGGCGACGTCAAGCGAATCAACATGCCCGCGCTGTCGCACAAGGAAGTGCACAGCATGGTGTACGACATCATGAATGACAAGCAGAGGAAGGGCTACGAGGAGTTCTTCGAGACCGACTTCTCCTTCGAGATTCCGAAGCTGGCGCGCTTCCGCGTCAACGCCTTCAACCAGCAGCGCGGCGCCGGCGCCGTGTTCCGCAACATTCCCTCGGTCGTGCTGTCGCTCGAGGACCTGAACGCGCCGAAGGTCTTCAAGGACCTGTGCATGCTGCCGCGCGGCCTCGTCCTCGTGACCGGCCCGACCGGCTCCGGCAAGTCGACGACGCTCGCCGGCATGGTAAACCACTGCAACGACAACCGCCCGGACCACATCCTGACGATCGAGGACCCGATCGAGTTCGTGCACGAGTCGAAGCGCTGCCTGATCAACCAGCGCGAGGTCCACCGCGACACGCTCGGCTTCGCCGAGGCACTGCGTTCGGCGCTGCGCGAGGACCCGGACATCATCCTGGTCGGCGAAATGCGCGACCTCGAGACGATCCGCCTGGCGCTGACCGCCGCCGAGACCGGCCACCTCGTGTTCGGCACGCTGCACACGAGTTCCGCCGCCAAGACCATCGACCGCGTGGTCGACGTGTTTCCCGCGGCCGAGAAGGAGATGGTCCGGTCGATGCTGTCGGAGAGCCTGCGCGCGGTGATCTCGCAGACGCTGCTGAAGCGCGTCGGCGGCGGGCGCATCGCCGCGCACGAGATCATGATCGGCACGCCCGCGATCCGTAACCTGATCCGCGAGGGCAAGATCGCGCAGATGTACTCGGCGATCCAGACCGGCCAGTCGGTCGGCATGCAGACGCTCGACCAGTGCCTCCAGGAGCTGGTGTCGAAGGGCGTCGTCAGCAAGGAAGAGGCGCGCTACAAGGCGCAGAACAAGGATTCCATCTGATGCCGCGCGCGCGCGGCATTTGCTGAGGCACCGCCATGGATCGCGATCAAGCAATCAAACTGATGCAGGATCTGCTGCGGCGCATGGTCGAGCGCAAGGGCTCCGACCTGTTCATCACCTCCGGCTTCCCGCCGGCCATCAAGATCGACGGGGAGATCCGGCCGCAGACCGACAAGCCCCTGACGCCCGAGCAGAGCGCGGTGCTGACCCGCGCCATCATGAACGACAAGCAGACGCGCGACTTCGACTCCACCAAGGAGTGCCAGTTCGCGATCGCACCGCCCGGCATCGGCCGCTTCCGCGCGAGCGCGTTCATCCAGCAAGGCATGACCGGCTGCGTGATCCGCACGATCGTCGCGAAGATCCCGACGATCGACGAGCTCGAGCTGCCCTCGATCCTGCGCGACGTCGTGCTGACCAAGCGCGGGCTCACGATCATCGTCGGCGGCACCGGCTCGGGCAAGTCGACGACGCTCGCCGCGATGCTCGATCACCGCAACGAGAAGACCCGCGGCCACATCGTCACGATCGAGGACCCGGTCGAGTACGTGCACATGCACAAGGGCTGCGTCGTGACGCACCGCGAGGTCGGCGTCGACACCGAGAACTGGCACGCCGCCCTCAAGAACACGCTGCGCCAGGCGCCGGACGTCATCCTGATCGGCGAGATCCGCGACCGCGAGACGATGGAGTACGGCATCCAGTTCGCCGAGACCGGCCACCTGGTGCTCGCGACGCTGCACGCCAACAGCGCCAACCAGGCGCTCGACCGCATCATCAACTTCTTCCCCGAGGAGCGGCGCGAGCAGCTGCTGATGGACCTGTCGCTAAACATCCGCGCGCTGATCTCGCAGCGGCTGATCCCGCGCGAGGGCGGCACCGGCCGGATCGCGGCCATGGAGATCATGCTGCACTCGCCGCTGATCGCCGACCTGATCTTCAAGGGCGAGGTCGTGCAGATCAAGGAAGTCATGGCGCGGTCGAACCGCCTCGGCATGAAGACCTTCGACCAGGCGCTGTTCGACCTGTACGAGACGGCGCAGATCAGCTACGAGGACGCGATGCGCAACGCCGACTCGAAGAACGAGCTGCGGCTGCGCATCAAGCTCGAGAGCAAGCGCGAGGACAAGCTCGCCCACGAACAGTCGAACAGCCTCAGGATCGTCGACGAGTCCGAAGGCAAAGCCTACTAGGCGCGCCGATGAACACGAAGGTCAAGACCTCCGAGGCGATCGACCTGGCCGCGGCCGAAATCGCCGCCGAGACCGGCACGGCGCGCCTGAACACGAAGCCGCTGTTCAAGCTGATGGTCGAAAAGAAGGCCTCGGACCTGTTCTTCACGTCCTACGCTCCGGTGAAGATCAAGATCGAGGGCCAGATCTACCCGGTCAACAAGCAGATCCTGTCGCCGGAGATGGTCAAGCAGGCCGCCTACGGCCTGATGAACGCCGAGCAGATCGAGTACTTCGAAGAGGAGCTCGAGATCGACTTCGCGATCTCCGAGCCCGGGCTGGGGCGGTTCCGCGTCAACGTCTTCCACCAGCGCGGCTATCCCGCCATCGTGCTGCGGTACATCACCGCCGACATGCCGCGCCTCGAGCAGCTCGGCATGCCGGAGATCCTCAAGGATCTCGTGATGCTGAAGCGCGGCCTGGTCCTGATGGTCGGCGCGGCCGGCGCCGGCAAGTCGACGACGCTCGCGGCGATGATCAACCATCGCAACGAAGGCTCCTCGGACCACATCCTGACGATCGAGGACCCGATCGAGTTCCTGCACACGAACAAGAAGTCGATCATCAACCAGCGCGAGGTCGGGCTCGACACGAAGTCCTACCACCGCGCGCTGCGCAGCGCCATGCGCGCCGCGCCCGACGTCATCCTGATCGGCGAGATCCGCGACCGCGAGACGACCGAGGCCGCGATCGGCCTCGCCGGCACCGGCCACCTGTGCATCGCGACGCTGCACGCGAACAACGCCGCCGAGACGCTCGACCGCCTGATCAACATGTTCCCGCGCGACCAGCACGACCAGATCTTCCTCGACCTGTCGCAGTACCTGCGCGCCGTCATCTCGCAGCGCCTCGTGCGCACGAAGGACAACAAGCGCGTCGCCGCGGTCGAGGTGCTGCTGAACACGCCGCACATCCAGGAGCTCGTCAAGAAGGGCGACGTGGTCGCGATCAAGGAAGCGCTCAGGACCACGACCGAGCGCGGCATGCAGAACTTCGACTCGGCGCTCTACAACCTGGTCAAGCTCGGCAAGATCGACCTCGAGGAAGCGCTCGCGAGCGCCGACTCGCGCGCCAACCTCGAGACGCGCATCAACTTCGGCTGAGCGCCCCGCTAGGGGCGCGCGGCGCGCAGCGCCGCAAGCTCGGCGCGCAGCTCCGCCACCACCCGTTCCAGCTCCGCGACGCGGCCCTCGAGGCCTGCCGGCGGCAGCGCTTCCGCGGCAGGCCCGTCGGCGTCCGTCGCCGGCGGCGTGAAGCGCTCGGCGTAGCGCGCCTCGCGCGCGCCGGGCTGGCGGGCGAGCCGCTCGACGAACGGGCCGTCGGTGCGGCTGGCGAGCGCCTCGAGCGCCGCCTCCACGGCGGCGAGGTCCGGGAAGGGCGCGAGCCGCTGTGCGCGCGTGCGCAGCTCGCCCGGCGTCTGCGGCCCGCGCAGCAGCAGCTCGCAGACGATCGCCAGCTCCTGCGGCGAGAACTGCAGCGGATTGTGGTCGCCGTTGCACAGCCGGTGGCGGTACTTCAGCACGCGGCTGCCGAAGCCGCTGCGTTCCATGACGAGGTGGCGCCGCGACAGGCCGTCGAGCACCTCCTGCACGCGCGCCTCGTCGAGCTCGAGGACCGGGTGGCGGTTGGTCTTCTGGTTGCAGGCCGCGACCAGTGCGTTCAGCGACAGCGGGTACTGGTCCGGCGTCGTGATCTCCTTCTCGACCAGGCAACCGATGACCCGGGCTTCGAGCGGCGTCAGCGAGATCGTCATCGGCTTCCCCCGTCCATTCAGGCGGCCGGCGGGAACACGGCGTTCGCATCGAACACCGGCCCGTCGACGCACACCCGCTTCATCGCTATGCCGGTCGGCGTGACCACGCGGACCGCGCAGCCGGCGCAGCCGCCGACCGCGCAGGCCATGAACTCCTCGAGCGAGACCTGCGCCGGGAGGCCGAAGCGCTGCGCGAGCCGCGCGACCGCGGCCAGCATCGGCGTCGGCCCGCAGGCGTACAGCGCGACCCGGGCGAGCTCGGCGGCCGGGAGGCTCGAGAGCCACGCGGCGGCGAGCTCGGTCACGAAGCCGGGGAAGCAGCCGGCGAAGCCGGCCAGCGTCGCGAGCCGGCTCGGCACGCCCCATTCCTCGAGCAGCGGCATCGCGGCGATCGCCCCGGCCGGGATGTCCGGCACGAGGATCGTCGACGGCCGCGGCCGGAACGGGAACGGCAGCTCGGAGCCGAGCAGCACGAGCGGCAGCGGGCCGCCCGCCGCCCTGAGCCGCTCGGCGAGGAACACGATCGGCGGCATCCCGACGCCGCCGCCCAGCAGCAGCGCCCGCGGCCGCGCCGCGTCGGGCGCGAAGCCGCGCCCGATCGGCCCGAGGCACGAGATCCTTGCCCCGGGCGCGAGGCGCGACAGTGCCCGCAGGCCCGCGCCGACGACCTTGTAGAGAATCTCGACCGTGCCGGTCGCCGGGTCGGCGCGCTGGATCGACAGCGGACGGCGCATCGGCAGGTCGGGGTCGCAGCCGAGGTGCACGAAGCTGCCGGGCTCGGCGCGCGCGGCGATCGCGGCCGACTTGAGGTGCAGCACAAACTGCCCGCCGGGCCAGGCCTGCTGGCCGAGCAGTTCCGCGTCCTCGAGCAGGATCGTGCCGCGGTGCGACGCCGCCGTCACTTGAGCGCATGCCTCAGGTTGCGGTTGCTGATGACGAGCTCGAGCACCGCCATGCGCACCGCGACGCCGTTCGTCACCTGCGCGCGGATCACCGATTGCGGTCCGTCGGCCACGTCGCTCGCGATCTCGATCTCCCGGTTCATCGGCCCCGGGTGCATGACGATCGCCTCCGGGCGGGCGAGCTTCAGCCGGGGGCGCGTCAGTCCCCAGCGCGCGAAGTAGTCGTGCGCCTCCGGGATCGCCGCCTGGGCCATGCGCTCCTTCTGGATGCGCAGCATCATGACGACGTCAGCGTGCGCGATGCCGGCCTCGAGCGAGTCGAAGCGCACCGCGCCCGGCATCTCGCCGGGCTCGGGCATCAGCCCCGGCGGCGCCACGATCCTGAGCTCGCCGACGCCGAGCGCCGTGAACACCTGGTAGGCCGAGCGCGCGACGCGCGAGTGGCGCACGTCGCCCACCACGGCGACCACGAGGTCGCGGAAGCCGCCCTTGAACTGCAGGATCGTGAGCGCATCGAGCAGCCCCTGCGTCGGGTGCGACAGGTGCGCCTCGCCCGCGGACAGCACGCTGACGTGCGGCTGCACGTGCTCGGCGACGAACTGGCCGACGCCGGGCTCGGAGTCGCGGATCACGAACACGTCGACCGCCATCGCCTGCAGCGTGTAGATCGTGTCCAGCACCGACTCGCCCTTCACGCGCGAGGACAGCATGATCTCGAGGTTGATCACGTCGGCGCCGAGGCGCCGCGCCGCGAGCTCGAAGGAGGAGCGGGTGCGCGTGCTGGGCTCGGTGAAGATGTTGCCGACCGTGATGCCCTCGAGCGCGTGGCCGCGTGCCGGCCGCTCGCCCGGGCGACGCAGGAAGCGCTGCGCACGCTCGAGCAGCTCGCGGATCTGCTCGCCCGAGAGCCCCTCGAGCGTGATCAGGTGCTGCAGGCGCCCGTGCTGGTCAAACTGGCTGAAAGGCAGCATGCCGCTCACCCGGTCGCGGGCCCGCGCCCGCGCATCCACTGCTCCACGATGACGCAGGCGGCCGCCGCATCGACGTCGCCCGGCCGGACCCGCCGCGGGCGTGCGCCGCTCGCGCGCTGCTGCCGGAGCAGGTCCCCGGCCTCGCGCGACGACAGCCGCTCGTCGACGGTGTGCACCTCGAGCGCGAAGCGGCGGCCGAGCTCGGCCGCGAACGCCTGCGCCGCGACCGTCAGCCGGCCGCGGGTGCCATCCATATTATAAGGGACGCCGACCACGAGGACCCGCGGCTGCCAGTCGCGGATGTAGCGCTCGAGTGCCCGCCAGTCGGGGACGCCGGCGCGCGCCGCGACGACGCCGAGCGGGCGGGCGCCGCCGGTCAGCGTCTCGCCGGTGGCGACGCCGATGCGGCGCTCGCCATAGTCGAAGCCAAAGACAATGCTCGGGGCAGGACGCGGTTCCGGCCGGTCGCCGGGCCCGGCCTCAGGCATGACCTGCCTGGTGGGAGATTCGGCCGAGGTCGATGCCGAGCAGCTGCGCGGCCGCCTGCCAGCGCCGGTCGAAGGGCGTCTCGAAGATGATCGCGTCATCGACCGGCACGGTGAGCCAGGCGTTCGAGCGGATCTCGTCCTCGAGCTGGCCGCCTTCCCAGCCGGCGTAGCCGAGCGCGACCACCGCCTGCTGCGGTCCGTCGCCGCGCGCCATCGAGCCCAGGATGTCGCGCGAGGTCGTCACGTGCAGCGTCGGCGAGACCTCGAGCGTCGAGTCCCACGGCTCGTGCGTGCCGCCCGACGGCGGGTGGAGCACGAAGCCGCGGTCCTGCTGCACCGGGCCGCCGCGCAGGACCGGCTGCTCGCGCAGCTGCTCGTCCTTCGACTCGAGCGACAGCTGCCGGAACACGTCGCCGAGCGCCATGCCGAGCGGCCGGTTGAGCACGATGCCGAGCGCACCCTTCGAGGTGTGCTCGCAGATCAGCGTGACCGTCTGCGAGAAGTTCGGGTCTGCCAGCGAGGGCATCGCGACCAGCAGCTGGTTGGTCAGGTACGCGCTGCGCATGCGGCTAGTATCGGCCCGGGCCCCGGTGCCGACAAGCCGCTGTCTTATTTCGTGTCGGCCGGTGCGCGCACGCTCGAGCCCGCCGGCGCGCCGCCGGCGAACTGCCATCCGTAGGTCAGCCGCAGCGAGTCGTGGCGGGCGGCGAGCGAGGCGGGGAACGGCTCGAAGGGCGCCGCCAGGTGCAGGATCGTCAGCGCCGCCCGGTCGAGATCCGGGTAGCCGCTCGAGCGCGTGATCGCGGCGCCGCCCAGCGTGCCGTTCGCGAGGATCACGACCTCGAGTTCCGGCGTGCCGGTGTGGCCGGCGGCGCGCACCGCGTCCCACGGGTAGTTGGCGGCGGAGATGTCCTCGATCTTGCGCCGCCACGCGTCGAGGTAGACCGCGACGCTCGACTCGCGCGTGTTGGCGCTGACCAGCAGTTCCTTCTCGGTGCGGCCCTTCAGGCGCAGCGCGTCGGAGGTGTCGAGGCCGGCGAACTCGAGCGAGGGCGCCTCGAACACCAGCGGCGCGCCGGCGGCCGGTGCGGCGCCTGCGCGCGCAAAGAACCACTTGTCGTCCGAGCCGGCGCGGCTCGCGAGCAGGTCCGGCAGGCCGCTCGCGCCGGCGCTCGGGTCGCTGCCGTCGATCGGCTGCTCGTCGCCCGCGCCGCCGGGCTGGTCGGGTGGCGTGTGCGGCGACTCGGCGCGCTGCGCGTTCGGGTCGGTGCCGGAGCCGCGCTGGTTGACCTGCGCCAGGTAGTCGGCCGAATCGTTGGTGCGCGGATCGACGACCGGGTCGTGCACCAGCACGACCTCGAGCATCGGATTGTCGTGCGCCCCGGCGCTGCCCGCCGACGTGAACGTGACGCCGAGGATCAGCAGCGCGTGCAGCGAGCCGACGAGGAACAGCGTGGTGACGAGCCGGTCACGGACCGGCGCCGTCGCCTCGTGCTGGCGGTTCAGCTCCTTGAGCAGCGTCGTGTCGGCCACGGCGCGAGTATACGCCCCGCCCCCGCCGCGCCCGGCTCAGCCGCCCGGCACGAGGCGGATCGTCCGCTCGGTCGAGCGCTCGACGGCGGCGCGGCTGAAGAGCAGCGGGAAGTATTCGCCGCGCAGCCAGGGCCCCGCGAGGTCGCGGTAGTGCGGGTCGCGCGGATCGCCCGACTGGCCCGGGAAGTTCATCGCCCAGGACGTGTCCCAGCCGCCGACGTCGATCACGATCCGGACCGACGGCCCGCTGGTCGCGCGGAAGTCGCTGCGCCTGAGCCACGCCATGTTGACGGTGTTCGAGTCGCCGCCGTTCGGCACCGGCCCGACGTTCCAGCTGGCGCGGGTCGCCGCGTCGAGCACGGCGCTGAACGGGTGCTCGCTCAGCGTGTAGTGCAGCGCGCCCCAGCGCCAGGCGGCGGGGTCGGGGCCGAGGCGCTCGACCGTCTCGCGATACGCCGCCGCGAGCGAGCCGGCGAGCGCCGCGTCGCGGCGCGCGTGCGCGGCGTGCTTCAGCCAATGCGTCGGGTGCTCGAGCACGTCGACGATGACGTCGATGTGCGCATCCTCGAACGCCGCCGCGGCCTTGGGCGGCAGCACCAGCGCCTTGACCGCGGGCCCGGCATGGTGCGCGATCCAGACCTCGTACAGCGCCGCCGCCGCGGAGCCCGCCTCGACGTTGCCGTCCCAGCCGCGCAGCACCGCGAGCGCCGCGCGCGCATCGGGCGGCACGGTCGCGGCGAGCGCCGGCAGCAGCGCCAGCACGTGCTGCGCCGGCAGCGAGACGCGGTCGTTCTGGAGCCTCAGCGAATCGTCGATCGACACGGTCTTGCGCCGTGCGAGCTCGGCCTCGATGCGCCGGTGGCGCCACGGCGGGGACCACTCGAAGCCCGGCTTCACCGTACCGTACGGGTAGTCGGCCGGCAGGTTGAGCTCGTTCGAGCTCGTCAGGAAGCCGCGCGCGGGATTGACGGTCCTCGGCAGCGCCGAGGCCGGCCAGCGGCCCCGCCACTCGAAGCGCCCGTCGCCCGGGACGGGCAGCAGCCCGTCCCAGTTCGGCCGCTGCGGCACGTAGCCGCCGGCGAGCCAGGCGATGTTGCCGGCGGTGTCGGCGTACAGGTGGTTCAGCGACGGCGCGCCCCAGCGCGCGATGGCGCGCTCGTAGTCCTCGAGCGTGCGCGCATGCAGGTAGCCGAGCGCCCCGAGGTAGGTCTCGGTGCCGGGCTCCAGCCAGGCCGTGCGGACCGCGAACGCGCGGCCGCCGGCGGGCTCGGCGTAGATGACCGGACCGTGGCGCGTGAACACGAGCTCGACCGGCACCGGCGGCGCGCCGCGCACGGCGATGTCCTCGTGCAGCACCCGGAACGGCTCCCAGCGGCCGCCGTAGCGGTACGCGCCGCCGTCGCCCGGGCGCGTGCGGTAGACGTACAGATCCTCCTGGTCCGCCGGGAAGATCGTGATCCCGAACGCGATCGACTCGTTGTGGCCGAGCGCGATGCCCGGCAGGTGCGTCTCGTTGGCGCCGATCGCGTGCAGCGTCGGCGCCTCGAGGTCGACGAGGTAGCGGATGCTCGGCTGCACGTAGTCGCGGTGCGGGTCGTTCGCCAGCACCGCGCGGCCGGTCTCGGACTTGGCGGGCGCGATGACCCAGTTGTTGCTGCCCTGCCGCCATGGCGCGTCCTCGTCGAGGTCGGCGCGGGCGGCGCCGGGCGCCTGCAGCGCGAACTCGCGGGTCGCGAGCGTGAACACCCGCAGCACGTCGGCGGGCAGGCACGGATCGAGCCCCTTCGGCACGCGCGTCCGCCAGCGCGGCGTGACCGGCGCGCGCACGCGGTCGGCGCGCACGCTGCCCGCGAGACAGGCGACCTTCGCGCGCCGGACCTCGCTCTGCAGGTTGCGGGTGAGCCCGTGGCTGCGGATCTGGACGACGTCCGCGGCGCTCCAGCGGGACGGGCGGTAGTCGAAGCGCACGAACTCGGGCGGCAGGCGCTCCGGGTGCTGCCCGAGGAAGTCGAGGTAGGCGTTGATGCCGGCGGCGAAGCGCTCCGCGATCGACGCGGACTCGGCTCCGTAGGCGGCCCACTCCGCCTTGAGGTCGCCGCGGTACAGGAACAGGCGGGCCGCGCGGTCCTGCTCGACGAAGTCGGCGCCGAACACGGCGGCCAGCTCGCCGCGGCCGCGGCGGCGCCAGGTGTCGAGCTGGAACAGCCGGTCGCGGGCGATGTTGAAGCCCTGCGCGAAGTACAGGTCGGGCTCGTTGGCCGCGTAGATGTGGGGGACGCCGTAGCGGTCGATCAGGATGTCGACCGGCGCCGCGAGGCCGGCGACGCGGATCGCCTCGGCCTCCGGCAGGACGAGCGGCCCGTCCGCGGCCCGGGCGGTGGCGGCGAGCGCGAGGCCGGCGGCGAGCGCGGCGCCGGCCCGCTGCGCCGCCCTCAAGGCGCGCGCCGCGTCCCGCGCGCGGCCAGCCGGCGGGCGATCGCGTCCATCGCGAGGCCGCCGACGTCGTCGTGGAAGTGCTTGTCGATTTCGCGGATGCCGGTCGGGCTCGTGACGTTGATCTCGGTCACGTACTCGCCGATGACGTCGAGGCCGACGAACAGCATGCCGCGCTCGCGCAGCGCCGGCCCGATGCGCCCGGCCAGCCAGCGTTCGCGCTCGGTCAGCGCCCGGGCCACGCCCTTCGCGCCGGCGGCGAGGTTGCCGCGGTTGTCGGCCGCACTCGGGATGCGGGCGAGGACGTGCGGCACCGGTTCGCCGTCGATCAGGATCACGCGCGCGTCGCCGCCGGCGACGATCTCCGGCAGGTAGCGCTGCACGATCGCGTAGCGCTGGCCGTACTCGGACAGCGTCTCGAAGACGACGGTCGCGTTCTTGTCGCCCTGCTCGATGACGAAGATCGAGCGGCCGCCCATGCCGTGCAGGGGCTTGCAGACCGCCTTGCCGTGCTCGGCGAGGAACGCGCGCATGTCGTCCATGTCGCGCGTGATCAGCGTCGGCGCGCAGCACTCGGGGAACCAGGCCGTGTAGACCTTCTCGTTCATGTCCCTGAGGCCCTGCGGCCGGTTGACGATCAGCGTACCTTCGGCCTCGGCGCGCTCGAGGATGTACGTCGTGTAGATGTACTCGGTGTCGAAGGGCGGGTCCTTGCGCATCAGGACCACGTCGAGCCCGCCGAGCGGCTCGACGACGGCCTCGCCGAGCGTGAACCAGTCCTTGGGGTCGTCGCGCACGGCAAGCGGGGCGAGGCGGCCGAAGGCGCGGCCGTCGCGCAGCCAGATATGGCGCTGCTCGGCGTAGAAGAGCTGCCAGCCGCGTGCGGCGGCCGCGAGCAGCATGGCGAGGGTCGAGTCCTTGGCGGGCTTGATGGCCGCAATCGGGTCCATGACGACGCCGAGGCGTACGGGGGCGGCCATGCGCGAATCTCCAAGGCTCGCGGCCGGCGGCGGCGGCGGCGGTCGTCGTATTTGTGATGCGGATCACCCTCGCAGGGGTGCCGACACATAGTACACCTGCAGTTTGGCGCGCCCGGCGCAGGGGCGTGCGCGACAGTCGCGCGGGCGGGCGCGAACTGTGAACTGCGTGGGAGCGCCGACATGGCCCCTTCTGGCTCGATATGTTAAAACCCGCTGGCTAATCGGGCCCGGCGGTTCCGGTGGCGCGGCAGCGCCCGCATGCCGGCGAGGACATGCCCGATCGCAGGTGGAACCGAATGGAAAATGCAGCTCAGGCGGCCCCGAAATCCCGACTCGCGGGGCTCAAGGTTCTGGTCATCGACGACTCGAAGACGATCCGCCGCACGGCGGAGACGTTGCTGTCGAAAGAGGGCTGCGAGGTGTTCACGGCCGTGGACGGCTTCGACGCGCTGTCGAAGATCGCCGACCACCAGCCGGACATCGTCTTCGTCGACATCATGATGCCGCGGCTCGATGGCTACCAGACCTGCTCCTTGATCAAGCACAACAAGGTGTTCCGGGCGATCCCGGTCATCATGCTGTCGTCGAAGGACGGCCTGTTCGACCGCGCGCGCGGCCGCATCGTCGGCTCCGAGCACTACCTGACGAAGCCCTTCACGCGCGACGAGCTGCTGTCGGCGATCGAGCAGCACGTCTCGAGCCCGGTCGCGGCGGCCTCCTAGAGTCCGGCACAGGAGCGCCACCATGGCCCTGATCCTGATCGTCGATGACTCGCCGACCGAGGTGCACGTGATCCGCAAGGCGCTCGAGCGGCACGGCTACAAGACCGCCGCCGCCGCCGACGGCGCCGAGGGCATCCGCCTCGCGAAATCGATGAAGCCGGACCTGATCCTGATGGACATCGTGATGCCGGGCGTGAACGGCTTCCAGGCGACGCGCACGCTCGCGAACGACCCGGACACGAAGCGCATCCCGGTCATCATGGTGACCAGCAAGTCGCAGGAGACCGATCGCATCTGGGGCATGCGCCAGGGCGCGGTCGATTACCTGATCAAGCCCGTCACGCCGGAGAAACTGGTCGAGAAGGCGCAGGCGGCTCTCGCGGGGTGAGCGAACGGATGAGCCAAGCACCGAGCCTCCGCGAGCTTCGCGACCGGCCCTTCGAGCTGCTGCGCGAGCTCGAACGGCGCGGCCGTGCCGCGGCCGGCGGGCGCGACGGCGCGGCCGGACGCGAGTGGGTGGGCGTCGCCTTCCGCCTCGGCCCCGAGAGCTTCCTGGTCGCCCGCGAGGAGACGCGCGAGGTCATGGCGCTGCCCTCGGCGCTGACCCGGGTGCCCGGGGCGCGCGGCTGGATCCGCGGCCTCGCGAACGTCCGCGGCCAGCTCCTGCCGGTCATCGACCTGCGCCAGTACCTCGGCAGCGGCGCGACCAGCGCCGGCCGTAACGTGCGCGTGCTGGTCGTGAACCACCGCGACATCCCGGCGGGGCTGCTCGTGGACGAGGTGCTGGGCTTCCGGCGTTTCGCGGATGCGGAGTTCGAGCCGACGCCGCCGCCGACGCTGGTGCGCTGCGAGCGCTACCTGGCGGGCGCCTTCCGGCGCGACGGCGAGGCCTGGCCGGTGCTGAGCCTGAAGCTGCTGGTCGAGAACCCGAGTTTTCTGCAGGCCGCGGCGTCCTGAGCGCGGCCTGATATCGCGGCGCCGGGTCGGCGCCGGAGTGGAGTGCGATGAGATCGAGCGTGGAAGACGACAAGGCCGTGGCGCGGATGCCGGTGCTGCTCTCGGTCGCGCTGGTGTGCGGCGCGCTCGCCGCCGCCGCCATGCTGCTGGCCGCCCTCGGCATCGGCACGGACTTCGGCGCGGCGTGGATCGGCTTCGGCCTCGCGCTCGGCGCCGTGTTCGCGACGCTCGGCGCCGTGACCGGCAATCGCCGCGCCGCCGGCCTGCGCAAGGACGCCAAGCGCCAGGCCGTGCAGGGCGAGCGCAACCAGGAGGCGATCCTGCGCCTGCTCGATGAGCTCTCGAGCCTCGCCGACGGCGACCTTACCGTGCAGGCGACCGTCACCGAGGACATCACCGGCGCGGTCGCCGACTCGATCAACTACGCGATCGAGTCGCTGCGCGAGCTGGTCGCGACGATCAACGCCTCGGCGATCTCGCTCGACGCCGCCGCGAAGTCGACGCAGGCGGCCGCCGCGCACCTCGCCAAGGCCAGCGGCGGTCAGTCGAAGCAGGTCTCCTCGGCCACCGAGTCGGTCGCCGAGATGGCGGCCTCGATCGAGGAAGTCTCCGGCAACGCCGAGCGCTGCGCCGACGTCGCGCGCCACTCGGTCGACGTCGCGCACAAGGGCGGCGACGCGGTGCGCCGCACGATCGACGGCATGAACGCGATCCGCGAGACGATCCAGGAGACCTCGAAGCGCATCAAGCGCCTCGGCGAGAGCTCGCAGGAGATCGGCAACATCGTCGAGCTGATCAACGACATCGCCGAGCAGACCAACATCCTCGCCCTCAACGCCTCGATCCAGGCCTCGATGGCCGGCGAGGCCGGCCGCGGCTTCGCGGTGGTCGCGGACGAGGTGCAGCGGCTCGCCGAGCGCGCCGCGAACGCCACCAAGCAGATCGAGGTGCTGGTCCGCACGATCCAGGCCGACACCAACGAAGCGGTCGTGTCGATGGAGCGCTCGACCACCGACGTCGTCGGCGGCGCGCTGCTCGCCGAAAACGCCGGCGCCGCGCTCGAGGAGATCGAGCAGGTCTCGAACCAGATCGCGAGCCTGATGCAGAACATCTCGGCCAGCGCCCGCCAGCAGGCGGCCGTCTCGGCCAACATCTCGCGCAGCATGCAGGTGCTGCGCGAGATCAGCACGCAGACCGCCGAGGGTACGACCGGCATGTCGCAGTCGATCGGCAAGCTCGCCGACCTGTCGGCCCAGCTGCGCAAGTCGGTCGCCGGCTTCCGCCTGCCGGAGGCCGCGCCGCCGCGGCTGAAGCCCGTCAAGGCCGGTGCCGCCGACGAGGCCGCGCCGCGCCCGGCGCCGGGCGCGCCCGCCGCCGCCGCGGCCGGCCCCCCCGCGAAGCCGACCCCGCCCGCCAAGCCCGCGGCGCCCGCCGCGCGCAAGGCCAGCGGCGCGAAGGCCTGATCGATGGCGGAAGTCGCCGAACAGACCCTGCACGTCGTCGCCAAGGAACTGGCGGCGACGCTCGGCGAGGCGCGCATCGCGCTCGAGCAGTTCGCCGAGAAGAGCGACGACGCGCAGCTGCTGCAGAAATGCGTGGCGGCCCTGCACGAGGTGCACGGCGTGCTGCGCCTCGTCGAGGTGTACGGCGCGGCGCTTCTGGCCGAGGAGATGGAGCAGGTCGCGCGCTACCTGATCGACAGCGCGCAGGACAACCGCAACCAGCCGGAGAGCCTCGACGCGCTGATGCGCGCGATGGTCCAGCTGCCGGCCTACCTCGAGCGCGTGCTCGGCGGCGGGCGCGACCTCGCGCTCGTGCTGCTGCCGCTGCTGAACGATCTGCGCGCCGTCCGCGGCCACGCGCTGCTGTCCGAGGGCACGCTGCTGCTGCTGAACCTGACCTCGGACCGCCAGCCGCAGCCGGTCGCGCAGCAGCCGGGCGAGGCGCCGATGACCGTCGCGCAGTGGGCGCGGCGCCTGCGGCCCCGCTTCCAGACGGGGCTGCTCGGCTGGATCCGCGGCCAGCGGCCGGCGCAGCACCTCGAGATCATCGCCGTCGTCGCCGAGCGGCTCGAGCAGGTCGCGACCCGCCAGCCCGTCTTCCAGCTGTGGTGGGTGGTCGGTGCGGTCATCGAGGCGCTGCGCGAGGGCGGCCTCGAGGGGACCGCGACGCTGAAGCGCCTGCTCGGCCAGGCCGACCGCGAGCTCAAGAAGCTGTACGAGATGGGCGAGGGCCGCTACGCCGAGGCGCCGCCGCTCGACCTGCTGAACAACCTCCTCTACTACGTCGCGCGCGCGACCTCGAGCGGGCCGCGCACGGTCTCGGTGCGCGCCTCCTTCAAGCTGCAGGAGCTGCTGCCGGTCTCGGAGCACGTCGAGCAGGAGCGCGAGAGCCTGTCGGCGCCCTCCGTCAAGCTGATGGAGACGGTCGGCGCCGCGATCAAGGAGGACCTGTCGCGCGTCAAGGACGTCCTCGACATCTTCGTCCGCAAGGGCGGCGCGCAGGTCGAGGAACTCGCCGTGCAGCTCGAGATGCTGCGCAAGATCTCCGACACGCTCGGCGTCCTCGGCCTCGGCGGGCTGCGCGGCAACGTGCAGGCGCAGATCCAGCGGCTGCAGGACATCGTCGCGCGCAAGGTGCCGCCGTCGGACAGCGTGCTGGTCGACATTGCCGCGACCTTGATCAACGTCGAGGACAACCTCGACGGCCAGCTGGTGCGGCTGATCATGCCGAACCGCAGCGCGAGCGCGGACGGCGAGCAGGACACCGAGTTCCTGTCGGTGCAGAACGCGGTGCTGCGCGAGTGCATCGTCAACCTCGCGCGCATCAAGGAGGCGATCGGCGCGGTCGTCGCCAAACACGAGCCCTCCGGCGCCGACCAGGTGCCGCAGCTGCTGCGCGGCATGACGGCCGGCCTGCTGATGCTCGGCCGCGCGCGCGCGGTCGAGGTCGTCGAGTCGCTGTCGCAGCACGTCTCGCGCGTGCTGCTGCCGAACAGGTCCGTGCCGCGCCCGTGGCTCGACCGCCTCGCCGACGCGATCGTCTCGCTCGAGTACTACATGGAGACGCTGCAGAGCGGCCGCAGCGACCCGTGGTACATGCTCGACAACGCCGAGACCTGCGTGCGCGCGCTCGAGCAGGACGCGCCGCTGGCGCCGCTGCCGGGCGACGAGCGCGCGATCGACGATGCCGAGGCCATCGCCACCGAGGCGCACGGCGGCACGCAGCGCCTCGACACGCCGGCCACGGCCGAGCCTGCCGGCCAGCGCACCGAGGTGCTGCCGCGCCCGCCGCCGGGCGCGACGGCGGCGCCGCCGGTCGCGGCGCCCGACCCGGACCTCGTGGCGCTCTTCATCGAGGAGGCGCGCGAGGAGATCGGCAAGATCAGCGAGCTGTTCCCGAAGTGGTACGAGAACCCGCTCGACCAGGACGCACTCGGCCGCATGCGGCGCTCCTTCCACACGCTCAAGGGCTCGGGCCGCATGGTCGGCGCGCGCCAGGTCGGCGAGTTCTCGTGGGCGATCGAGAACCTGCTGAACCGCCTGATCAGCGGCACGCTGTCGCGCACGCCCGGCATGCTCGCGACCTTGCGCGAGGCGGTCGCGATGCTGCCGCAGCTCGTCGACCAGCTCGAGACCGGCCGCGCGCCGCCGGCCGAGGCGGGCCTGCTGGTCGGGCGCCTGCACGCCTTCGCCGAGGGCCGCGACGTCGAGCAGGCGCTCGCGGCCAAGTCCGACGCGACGCTGAACCCGGTGCCGCCGGAGCCGGCGCCGCCGCCCGAGCCGCTGTTCGCGCCGAAACCGAACCCGGCGCAGCCGGAGATGCCCTCGCTGATCGCGACCGAGGTGCTGCTGACGAACGATCCGGCGGTGCCGGCGCCCTCACCGCCGCCGCGCGCGCCGCGGCCGGTCGCGGCCGAGCCCGCGGCGCCGGCGCCCGAGTCCGCCGCGAAGCCGAAGCGGCCGCCCGCCGCGACGCCGGCGCCCGCCGGCGGCGGGCCGGTGCTCGAGGTGCCGTCGCGCTTCGTGCGCATCACGGAGGAGCCGAGCCCGCGCGAGCGCGCCGAGTTCAAGAACGCGCCGCCACCGCCGCCGCCCTCGGGCTCGGAGTTCGTGCACGCGGTCGGCGACGGCGGCGAGGCGGCGGCCGACCCGGTGCTGATCGACATCTACCGCGGCGAGGTGGCGAGCCACGTCACCGCCGTGCGCCAGTTCCTCGAGGCCTGCAACGGCCGCTTCGCGCCCTTCGTCGTGACCGAGGCGCTGCACCGCGCCTGCCACACGCTGGCCGGCGCCTCGAAGATGGCCGACGCGCGCCAGGGCATCAAGCTGGCCGAGCCGCTCAACCTGTACGTGCGCAAGCTCTACGACCACGGCCTCGGCCTGTCGGAGGCCGGCCGGCGCGTGATCGCCGACATCGTCGCCGCGATGGACCACGTCGCCGAGCACTTCGACGAGTCGACGCTGTACTTCACGACGCACCCGCAGCTGCTCGCGCGCCTCGCGTGGCTCGATGCGGACGCGAACCGCGAGATCGCGACGCGCGGCCTCAAGCCGGTGGCCGACCCCTCCGAGGCGAGCGACGGCCTGCCGTCGGCCGGCGCCGAGCTGCTCTCGCTCGATGACATGATGCAGCAGCCCGCCGCCAAGGCCGCGCCGCCCGCGGCGGCGGCGCCGACGGGCCCGCAGCCGGCGCCGCCCCCGGCGCCACCGATGGTGCTGCCGCCGCGCGCGCCGGAGCCGGAGGGCACCGAGGACTTCGACGCCGAGATCGCGGTCATCTTCAGCGAGGAGGCGAGCGAGCTGCTCGAGATCGCCGAGCGCGCGTTCGCGGCGCTGCGCGTCGAGAGCCGCGACGCGAGCAAGGTCATCGAGCTCAAGCGCGTGCTGCACACGCTGAAGGGCGGCGCGCGCATGGCCGGCGTCGTCGCGATGGGCGACCTCGCGCACGAGGTCGAGACGCTCCTGACGCAGGCCGAGGCCGACGGCAGCGCCGGCGAAGCGCGCGTGCTCGAGGTGCTGCAGGCGGCGCTCGATGAGCTGAACCGCATGCGCGACACCGTCAGCGCCGGCCGGCGCGTCGCGAACGCGCGCGACCTGCTGACCCGCATCCGCGCGCTGGCGCGCGGCGGCGCCCACCCGCCGGTCCTCAAGTCCGTCGCCGGCGACCAGCCGATGCCGGCGCCGCCGGCCGCGGCTGCGGCGCCCGCGCCGCCCGCGCCGCCGCCGGTCGTCAGCGACATCGCCGCCGGCGCCCGCGGGCCGGTGCCGCCGCCGACCCCGCCGCCCGCACCGGTCCCCGCGGCGCCGCCGGCCGCTGCGCTGCCGGCCGCTGCGCCGCCGCCGGCCGTGCCCGTCGAGCCGCCCTCGCTCGGCGAGGTGTCGATGTCGGCCAGTGTCGGGTCGCTCTCGACCCAGCTCGGTTTCGAGGAGTCGCGCTCGATCCTCGTGCCGCCCGGCCGCGACGCCGGCTCGCGCGAGGATCGCCAGGAACTGGCGCGCGTCGACGCCGAGCTGCTCGACAGCCTGCTGAACAGCGCCGGCGAGGTCAGCATCTACCGCGCGCGCCTCGAGCAGCAGTTCTCCTCGGTCGAGTTCAACCTGGCCGAGCTGAACCGGGTCGTGCAGCGCCTGAAGGAGCAGCTGCGCAACCTCGAGCTCGAGACCGAGGCGCAGATCCTGAACCGCCACCACGACGACGGGCGGCGGCGGGACGACTTCGACCCGCTCGAGATGGACCGCTACTCCGCGCTGCAGCAGTACTCGCGCGCGCTCGCCGAGTCGACCGGCGACGTCGCGAGCGTGCAGGGCCTGCTCGAGAGCCAGACGCGCGAGGCGCAGAACCTGCTGATGCAGCAGGCGCGGGTCGTGACCGACCTGCAGAACGGCCTGATGCGCACGCGCATGGTGCCCTTCCAGCGGCACGTGCCGCGCCTGACGCGCACGGTGCGCCAGGTCGCGGCCGAGACCGGCAAGAAGGTCGACCTGGTCGTGACCGGTGCCACCGGCGAGCTCGACCGGCAGGTGCTCGAGCGCATGCTGCCGCCCTTCGAGCACCTGCTGCGCAACGCCGTCGTGCACGGCATCGAGGCGCCGAACGAGCGCGTGCAGCGCGGCAAGCCGGAAGCGGGCCGCATCGAGGTCGCGATGCGCCGCGAGGGCGCCGAGGTCGTCATCGTCGTGACCGACGACGGCGGCGGCATGAACCTGCGCGCGATCCGCGAGAAGGCGGTCTCGCTCGGCCTGATCCAGCCGAAGCAGACGATCTCCGACGAGGCGGCGATGCAGCTGATCCTCGAGCCCGGCTTCTCGACCGCCTCCAGCCTCACGCAGGCCGCCGGCCGCGGCGTCGGCATGGACGTGGTCGCGACCGAGATCAAGCGCCTCGGCGGCGCGCTGCAGATGGACACGACCGCCGGCCGCGGCACGCGCTTCACGATCCGCCTGCCGTTCACGCTCGCGATCTCGCAGGCGCTGATCGTGCGCGCCGGCGATGAGCTGTATGCGCTGCCGCTGCCGACCGTCGAGAGCGTCGTGCGCCTGCCGCGCGCCGACGTGCAGCGCCACCTCGCCGAGGAGGTGCCGAGCTTCGAGTACGGCGGCCAGCGCTACCGCTTCCAGCACCTCGGCAGCTTCATCGGCGGCGTCGCCGCGCAGCTGCCGGAGAACGACCAGCCGGTGCCGATCGTGCTGATCCGCGCCGGCGACTCCTCGACCGCGCTCGTGACCGACGAGCTGGTCGGCAGCCGCGAGATCGTCGTCAAGAGCGTCGGGCCGCAGGTCTCCGGCATCCGCGGCATCGCCGGCGCCACGATCCTCGGCGACGGGCGCATCGTCATCATCCTCGACATGGGCTCGCTGGTGCGCGGCGACTGGCGCTCGCGGCCGGCGGTCGCCGAGGGCGTGCCGGAGCGCAGCGACCGGCGCACCTTCGCGCTGGTCGTCGACGACTCGATCACGGTCAGGCGCGTCACGCAGCGGCTGCTCGAGCGCAACGGCATGCGCGTCATGACCGCCAAGGACGGCGTCGACGCGCTGTCGATCCTCGAGGAGCACCTGCCGGACGTGATCCTGCTCGACATCGAGATGCCGCGCATGGACGGCTACGAGGTCGCGGCGCACGTGCGGGGCGATGAGCGCCTCAAGCACATCCCGATCGTCATGATCACCTCGCGCGTCGGCGAGAAGCATCGCGCGCGCGCGATCGAGCTCGGGGTGGACGACTACCTCGGCAAGCCCTACCAGGAGAACCAGCTGCTCGATGCGATCGAGCCGCTGGTCAGCCGCCGCCGCGAGGCCGTATGAGTGACACCGACGGCGAGGAGTTCTACGGCCTGCTGGTGCCGCTCGCGGACGAGCGGCTGATCGTGCCGCGCGCCTGCGTCGCCGAGGTCATCGCCTGGCAGGAGCCGACGCTGATGGAGGGCGCGCCCTCCTGGTACGTCGGCACCGTCGCCTGGAACGGCCGCTCGGTGCCGGTCGTGTCCTTCGAGGGCGCGCTCGGGCGCGCGATCCCGCTCGCCGGCGGGCGCACGCGAATCGTCGTGCTGCACTGCCTGGGCTCCCGCCTGCAGGCCGGCAACTTCGGGATCCTGACGCAGGGCTTCCCGCAGCTCGTGCGCCTCAACCCGGACGTCGTGAAGCCCGACCCGACGCGCTCGTTCCCGGACCGGAGCCCCGTGCTGTGCGGCATCCGCATGGTGAACGAGGCGCCGCTGGTGCCGGACCTCGAGTACCTCGAGGGGCTGATCGCCGACGAGACCAGCGTCGCGGCCTGAGCGCGCGCCGTCAGTTCATGTAGGACTGGCTCTCGACGTCGCGCGCTTCCTGGTTGCGGCGCTGCGCGCGCAGCGCATCCGCCAGCACCCGTCCCGCCTGCGACTGCACCAGCCGGTCGCCGCTCGCCAGCATCAGCGCCTTGCGGCCGCAGTGCTCGGCCTGCTGCGCGTCGTTCTCGGCGAGGCGCAGGCGCCCGATCTCGATCCACACGAGCGGGTTCGTCGGCTCGATCTTGAGCGCGCGGTCGAGCGTCGTGGAGGCGGCCGGCAGGTCGCCGCGGTCCTCGGCCGCGCGCGCCTGCGTCACGAGCGAGCGCGTCGCGGCGTTCAGGTGGTGCTCGTGCACGACCGGCGCCGGTACCGTGCTCTCTGCCGGCGCCGGCAGCGGTGCCGCGGGCGCCGGCAGCGCCCCCGGCGAGGGCGGCACCGCGACCGCGGCGGGCGGCGGCGCCTCGTACGGCCCCGGGAGCGAGCAGCCGGCGAGCCACAGGGCCGCGGCCAGCGCCGGCGCCTGCCGCCTCAGGGGGTACCCGTCTTGAGCCATGAGCGGATTCTGTCAGCGATGGAGCCCAGGGGTGAAGCCGCGCAGCCGGGCTTGCCCGGGATCTGCGTGCCGCGCGGCACCGCGACCAGCACCGCATCCGGGCTGCAGGCGGGGGAGGTCGCGAGCCCGCTGCCGAATTCGATCCAGCGGTCCTCGATTTGTTCCGGGGCGCCGGGCTCGAAGGAGGCGGGCTTGAGGCTGCCGATCGCGTCCGCCCAGATCGGCAGGGCGCCCGAGGCGCCGGTCAGGCCGGTCGGCCGGTTGTCGTCGTAGCCGACCCAGACGACGCCGAGGTAGCCGCCGGTGAAGCCCGCGAACCAGCTGTCGCGGGTGTCCGAGGAGGTGCCGGTCTTCGCGGCGATGACGGTGCCGGCCGGCAGGCGCGCGCTCGCGCCGCGGCCGGTGCCGTGGGTCGCGACCAGCGTCAGCATGCGGTCCAGCTGGTAGACGGCGGCCGGCGCCGCGCCCGCCTCGACCTCGACCTTGAAGCGCTTGAGCGCGCCGCCGTGCTCATCGAGCACCGCCCGCACGGCCCGCAGCCGCGCCCGGAAGCCGCCGTTCGCGAGCGAGGCGTAGAGCCCGGTGACCTCGAGCGGCGTGAGGCCGAACGCGCCGAGCAGCAGCGAGGGGTTCGGCGCGGGCGGGTTCTCGACGCCGAGCTCCTTCAGCGTGTCGATGACCTTCGGCAGGCCGAGGTCGAGCCCGACGTGCACGGTCGCGAGGTTCAAGGACTCGGCCAGCGCGCGCGCGAGCGGCACCGGGCCGTACACCTCGTGCGTGAAGTTCTGCGGCGTCCACAGGCTGCCGTCGCCGAGCTTGAGCTCGACCGGCGCGTCCTCGACGATGCTGGCCGCCGTGTAGCGGCCGCTCTCGAGCGCGGCCAGGTACACGGCCGGCTTCACCAGCGAGCCGATCGGCCGGCGCGCGTCGAGCGCGCGGTTGAAGCCGTCGGCGCCGACCTCGCGCCCGCCCGCGACGGCGATGACCTCGCCCGAGTTCGGCTCGGAGATGACGATGGCCCCCTCGAGGCGGGCGTCGCGCGCCTTCTCGGTGGCGTCGAGGCGCTTCAGCCCGCGCGCCAGCGCGCGCTCGGCCGCCGCCTGCGCCCGCGGGTCGAGCGTCGTGTAGACGCTCAGGCCCGCGGCGTCGAGGTCGGCCTCGGCGTAGTCGCGCTTCAGGTGGCGCCGCACGAGATCGAGGAACGCCGGCACGTAGGCGCCGCCCGGCGGTCGCAGGCCGAGCGGCTCGGCCTTGGCGCGGGCGGCGGTCGCGGCGTCGACGAGCTTCGCCTCGGCGAGCTCATCGAGCACCAGGTTGCGGCGCGCCCGCGCCCGGTCCGGGTGCAGGCGCGGGTCGTAGTGCGAGGGCCCCTTGACGATGCCGACCAGCAGCGCGAGCTCGGCGACGCCGAGCTCATCGAGCGGCTTGGCGAAGTAGAACTCGGCCGCGAGCCCGAAGCCGTGCACGGCGCGCTCGCCGTCCTGGCCGAGGTACACCTCGTTCAGGTACGCGACCAGGATCTCCTCCTTGGAGAAGCGCGCCTCGAGCCGCAGCGCCATGACCGCCTCGGTCAGCTTGCGGCCCATCGTCTGCTCGTCGCTCAGGAAGTAGTTCTTGACGAGCTGCTGGGTCAGCGTGCTGCCGCCCTGAGTGACGTGGCCGGCCCGCACGTTCGCCCACAGCGCCCGCAGGATGCTCTTCGGGTCGACGCCGTGGTGCTCGTCGAAGCGCCGGTCCTCGACGACCTTGATCGCGGCGCGCAGCAGCGGCGTCACGTCGGCCGGTGCCAGCACGATGCGGTCCTCGCCGTGCACCGGGAACACGCTGCCGACCAAGAGCGGGTCGAGCCGGAACAGCGGCAGCTCGCTGCCGTCCGCGCCGCGCAGCGAAGCGACGCTCGCGCCCGCGCGGATCGTGAGGCGCACCGGCTCGCGCAGCTCGTCGACGAAGCGCACGCGCCGCGCGTGCAGCTCGAAGTCCGCGCCGCGGCGCCGGTACAGCCCCGGGCCGGTGGCCGGGTCGCCCGGGCGGTAGTGCAGGCGCCGGAGCTCCTCCTCGAGCTCGTCCGCCGAGACCGGCGCGCCCGCATAGAGCTCGAGCGGCTCGGCGTAGACGCGCGCCGGCACCGACCACAGGCGCCCGCGGAACTCGCGCGTCACGACGTGATCGAGGTAGACGACCCAGCCGACGAGCCCGAGCACGAGCGCGAGCAGCCCGCCGCCGACGACGGACACGAGGCGGCGGCGCTGGCGCCGGGTCAGGGCCACCGGCTCACCCGAGGTCGCCGAAGCGGGCCTGCAGCGCCGCGATCGCGGCCGCCGCCGCGGTCTCGGTCCTGAGGATCCGCGGCCCGAGCCGCAGCGCGCGATAGCCCGAGCGCTGCACGAGCTCGGCCTCCTCGTCCTCGAGCCCGCCTTCCGGGCCGATCAGCAGCTCGAGCGCGCCGGGCGGCGGCTCGAGCGTCGCCGGGCCGGTCGCCGCGCCCGGCAGCAGCACGAGCCTGAGCCGCGCGGCCCCCGCGCGCGCCTCGCCGGCGAGGTAGTCCTCGAGCGGCTGGGGCAGCGTGATCTCGGGGAGCGTCGCGCGCCCGCACTGCTCGCAGGCGCCGATCGCGACGCCGCGCCAGTGCTGCAGGCGGTGGGCCGCCTGCGCGGCGTCGAGCCGCACGACGCTGCGCCGGGTCAGCAGCGGCACGATGCGCGCGACGCCGAGCTCGGTCGCCTTCTGGATCGCGAAGTCCATGCGCTCCGAGCGCGACACGCCCTGGGCCAGCGTGATCGCGAGCGGCGACTCCGGCACCGGCCGCACCGCCTCGCCGACGTCGATCTCGACCGTCGCGCCGCGCGCGCTCGCGATGCGTGCCCGGTGCTCGCGGCCGGCGCCGTCGAACACGTTCAGCTCATCGCCGCCCTGCATGCGCAGCACGCGCGTCAGGTGCTGGCCGGCCTCGCGCGCGAGCGCGAGCCGGGCGCCGCCCTGAAACGGCGTCGCGAGGTACAGCCGCCTCAGGCGCATGGCGGAAGGTGCGCGGGCGCGGGCGGTCGGGGTGCGGACGGCATCGGCGCGGAGTGTACCTAAGCCGGTTCCGCGCCGGCCCCCCGTGCCGTAAGCTGCCCGGATGGCTGCGCGGGCGCCCCTCACGATCGACGTCGGCCGCGGCCTGCTCGAGCAGGCGCGCCACGTGCCCTCGCCGAACCAGGACGCGCGCCCGCCGGGCGCCTCGATCGACCTCGTCGTCGTGCACGGCATCGGGATGCCGCCCGGCGAGTTCGGCGGGCCGTGGGTCGAGGCGCTGTTCCTGAACCGCCTGCCGTGGGACGAGCACCCGTTCTTCAAGAGCATCGAGGGCCTGACGGTCTCGGCGCACGTGTTCGTGCGCCGCGACGGCACGCTGACGCAGTTCGTGCCGTTCCACGCGCGTGCCTGGCACGCCGGCGCCTCGAGCTGGCGGCACCGCACGGCCTGCAACGACTTCTCCGTCGGCATCGAGCTCGAGGGTGCGGACGAGGTGCCCTACGAGGGGGCGCAGTACGAGGCGCTGGCCGCGCTCGTCGCGGCGCTCAGGCGCGCCTACCCGACGCTCGCGCCGGATGCGATCGCCGGGCACAGCGACGTCGCCCCGGGCCGCAAGACCGACCCGGGCCCGGCCTTCGACTGGCCGCGCCTGCACCGCCGGCTCGCCGAGCTGGAGGCGGCGTGAACTTCATCGCCTTCCTGGTCGCCTTCGCGGCCGAGTGGCTGACCGCGGGCCAGCTGGCGCTGCGCGACCCGGCCTGGGTGCTCGGCTACGTGCGCGCGGCGCTCAGGATGCTCGGCCGCGCCGGCACGCCCTCGCTGCCGTTCGCGATCGGCGCCGCGATCCTGCCGGGCGCGCTGGCGGGGCTCGTGCTGCTGCTGCCGCCGGTGCATGCGCACCCGCTGCTGCGGATCCTGTTCGCGGCGCTCGTGCTCTTCTTCTCGCTCGGTCCGCGCGAGCTCGGCCAGGAGGTCGGCGCCTACCGCGCGGCGCTCGCGCGCGGCGACGCCGTGCAGGCGGATCGCCTGGCGGCCGAGGTGCTCGAGCACGACGCCGGCCAGCGCCACGGGCCCTGCCTCGAGTCGGTGGCCGCCGCCGTGCTGGTGCAGGCCAACAACCGGCTGTTCGGCGTGATGTTCTGGTTCGCGCTGCTCGGGCCCCTCGGCGCGCTGACCTTCCGGGTCACGGACCTGATGCGCCGCGAGGCGATCGTGCGGGCCGCGCGCGTGGACGCGCCGCCGCGCGCCGCCGAGGTCGGCGCGCTCTGCCAGCGGCTGCACGGCGTGCTCGCCTTCGTGCCGGCCCGCCTGCTCGCGCTCAGCTACGGGGTCGCCGGCAGCTTCGAGGAGTCCTTCACGGGCTGGCGGCGCTACCTGACCGAGGAGTCCGACCATTTCTTCCACGCCAACGACCGGCTGCTCGTGCACGCCGGCCGGGGCGCGCTCGGCGCCCGCTGGGAGGGCGCGCGGGATGAGGGCGAGCGCGCGCAGGCGGCGCTCGCGCTGACCCGGACGGCGCTGTTCGTCTGGCTCGCGGTCTTCGCACTGCTGACCGTCCCCGCCTGGATCGCCTGAGCGGCGCCCCGCCGGCCGGGGGTCGTGGCGCCGGCGCGCGGGACGTGTCAGCCTTAGGCTCCCGAAGGATCGAACTCGAGCGGCATCGGCCATGACGGCACCGTACAAGGAAGGCCAGTTCTTCCTGCTGCCCATCGAACGCGGCCACTTCGCGATCGGCCTCGTCGCCCGCGCGCCGGCGCGCGGCGGCGTGCTGCTCGGCTACTTCTTCGGCCCGCGGCGCAGCCAGGCGCCGGCCGTGCAGTGGCTGAACGGGCTGCATGCGCCGCAGGCGGTGCTCGCGTGCCGCTTCAAGGACACGGCCCTGTACCGCGGCGAGTGGCAGCTGCTGACCCCGCTCGAGCACTTCAGCCGCGCCGACTGGCCGGTGCCGGCGTTCCACCGCTTCGACGGCTCGGTGACCCACGTGCCCGGGCAGCAGGCGGTGCAGGACTGGAAGGTCGAGTACGGCGACGACAACCTGATCGTGCCGCTGCGCGAGACCCCGGCGCACGGCGCCGACCTCAAGCTCGCCGAGGACCTCGCCTACGACTCGGCGTTCCTGTGCGACACGATCGGGAACCTCGTCAAGGACATGGCGCCGACCGCCGACGACACGACCTGGCGCTAGGCCGGGGCGCGCCTCAGCGCCGCTCGCGGCGCCACAGCACCTCGCCGCCCTGCTCGTGGCGCGCGAGCACCCGCGCGACGACGAACAGCAGGTCGGAGAGGCGGTTCAGGTACTTGAGGACCTCCGGCGCCACCGCCTCGGTGCGCGCCAGCGCCCAGGCGCGGCGCTCGGCGCGGCGCGCGACCGTGCGCGCGAGGTGGCAGGCCGCCGCCGCCGGGCCGCCGCCCGGCAGGATGAACTCCTTGAGCGGCGGCAGGCCCTCGTTGAAGGCATCGAGCCGCGCCTCGAGCCGCGCGACGTCGGCCTCGGACACGACCCGGTGGCCCGGGATGCAGAGCTCGGCGCCGAGGTCGAACAGGTCGTGCTGCACCTCGGTCAGGCACGCGTGCACGGCCGCCGGCACGCCCGGCACCGCGAGCACGAGGCCGACGCAGCTGTTCGCCTCGTCGACGGTGCCGTAGGCCTCGACCCGCAGCGACTCCTTGGCGGTGCGCGAGCCGTCGCCGAGGCCGGTCGTGCCGTCATCGCCGGTGCGCGTGTAGATCTTGCTGAGTCGGTGGCCCATGGCGTTCCCCGCGCGCGGCGAGCGGCCGCCGCGCGCTGTCATACCGTGCCGGGCGCCGGCGCACAAGCGCCCGGCCCCGGTGCCGGCGAATTGACAGCGGCCCCCGCGCTTCCCATAAAGGGGCCCATGACTCCGAGCCCGGAACTCGAGGCGGCGCTCGCGGCGGCCGAGGCCGCCGCCCGCGTGATCCGCGAGCACTACGCGCGCGGGCCGAGCGCGCGCCTGAAGGCCGACGGCTCGCCGGTCACGGCCGCCGACGTCGCGGCCGAGGAGGCGATCCGCGCGGTGCTCGAGGCGCGCTGCCCGGGCCATGCGTTCTACGGCGAGGAGACCGGCCGGCACGGCGCGGGCAGCGCGCTCTGGCTCGTCGACCCGATCGACGGCACGAAGGCCTTCGTGCGCGGCTACCCGATGTTCTCGACGCAGATCGCGCTGCAGCGCGACGGCGAGCTCGTGCTCGGCGTGTCCTCGGCGCCGCTGTACGGCGAGCTCGCCTGGGCCGAGCGCGGCCGCGGCGCGTGGCTGAACGGCCGGCCGCTCGCCGTCAGCGCGATCGCGACGCTCGAGCAGGCGGCGCTGTCGACCGGCAACCTGAGGACGCTCGCCGCGGGGCCCGGCTGGGCGCGCTTCGGGCGGGTCGTCGAGCGCGTGAACCGGATCCGCGGCTACGGCGACTTCCTGCACTACCACCTGCTCGCCGGCGGGCGCATCGACGCCGTGCTCGAGTCCGACGTCAACATCCTCGACATCGCGGCGCTCGTGCCGATCGTCGAGGAGGCGGGCGGGCGCTTCACGGCGCTCGACGGCGCGCCGGTCGGGCTCGCGACCACGACCGTGCTCGCGACCAACGGGCCGCTGCACGGCCCGCTGCGGGCGGCGCTCGGGTGAACCTCGCGACGCAGGTCGCGCTGCTGCTCGCCGCGGCGGTGCTCGCGGTCCCGCTGTTCCGGCGCCTGAAGCTCGGCGCCGTGCTCGGCTACCTCGCGGCCGGCATCGTGGTCGGCCCGTCGGTGCTCGGCCTCATCACGAACGTCGGCGCGATCCTGAACTTCGCCGAGTTCGGGGTCGTGCTGCTGCTGTTCGTGATCGGCCTCGAGCTGCAGCCCTCGCGGCTGATCGCGATGCGCCGCACGGTGTTTGGCGTCGGGCTGCTGCAGGTCGCCTTCAGCACGGCCGCGCTCGCGCTCGCCGCGCGGGCCTTCGGCCTCGGCTGGGGCAACGCGCTGCTGGTCGGCTTCGCGCTGTCGGAGTCCTCGACCGCGCTCGTGCTGCAGGTGCTGGCCGAGCGCGGCGAGCTGCCGCAGCACCACGGCCGCGCCGCCTTCGGGACGCTGCTCTTCCAGGACGTCGTCGCGATGGCGGTGCTGGCGGCGCTGCCGCTGATGGGCGGCAGCGGCGGCAGCGCGCGCTCCTGGCTCGTCGGCCTCGGCCTCGTCGCGGCCGTGCTCGCCGGCGGCCGCTACCTGCTTCGGCCGCTGCTGCGCGTCGTCGCCGAGAGCCGCCTGCGCGAGACCTTCACGGCGACGGCGCTGCTGGTCGTTGTCGGCACCGCCGTGCTGTTCCAGGCGGCCGGCCTGTCGATGGCGCTCGGCGCGTTCATCGCCGGCGCGCTGCTCGCCGACTCCGAGTACCGGCACGAGCTCGAGGCCGACATCGAGCCCTTCAAGGGGCTGCTGCTCGGGCTGTTCTTCATCGCGACCGGCATGTCGGCCAACCTCGCGACGCTGGCCGAGCGGCCGGGCACGGTGCTCGGGCTCGCGGCGCTGCTGATCCTCCTGAAGGGCGCGACCGGCTGGCTCGCGGCGCTCGCGAGCGGCTACCGCGGCGTGACCGCGCGGCGCTTCGCGGTCGAGATCGCCGCGGGCGGGGAGTTCGCGTTCGTGCTGCTCGCGCTCGCGACCACGACGCGCCTGCTCGACCCCGAGCTCGCGGACCTGCTGGTCATCGTCGTGACGCTGTCGATGATCGCGGCGCCGCCGCTCATCAACGGCCACGCCTGGCTCGAGGCGCGGCTGGCACCCGCGCCGACGCCCGTGCCCTTCGACGTGCCGGAGGCGACCGAGCCGAGGGTCATCATCGCGGGCTTCGGGCGCTTCGGGCAGGTGGTCGGGCGCGTGCTGCGCGCGAAGGGCATCCGCTTCACCGCGCTCGAGGCGAGCCAGGCGCAGGTCGACTTCGTGCGCCGCTTCGGCAACAAGCTCTACTACGGCGACGCCTCGCGCCTCGAGCTGCTGGCCGCGGCCGGCGCCGAGCAGGCGGAGGTGCTGGTCGTCGCGATCGACGACGTCGAGGCCTCGGTGCGCACCGCCGAGCTCGCGCGCCGCCACTTCCCGAAGCTGAAGGTCATCGCCCGCGCCCGCAACCGCCAGCACGCGTTCCGGCTCATCGACCTCGGCATCTCGCCGGTGGTCCGCGAGATGTTCGCCGCGAGCCTCGAGGTCGCGCACGAGACGCTGCTCGCGCTCGGCGTGCCGGCGGCCGAGGCGAAGCGCAGCGTCAAGACCTTCCGCGCCCACGACGAGCGCACGCTCGCCGAGCAGTCGGCGTTCAAGGAAGACCAGGAGAAGATGATCGCCGCGGTCAAGGAGTCGGCCGCGCAGCTCGAGCGGCTGTTCCAGTCGGACGGGCCGCCGCCCGGCTGAGGCCCTCAGTCGCCGAAGAACAGCCGCCGTCCGTCGACGTCGACCTCGCGCATCCGCACGCGGTAGATCTCCGAGAGCGTTGCCGCCGACAGCACCTCGGCCACCGGCCCGTAGCGCCAGCGCCCGTCGCCGAACAGCAGCAGCGCCCGGTCGGCGAAGCGCGCGGCGAGCGAGGGGTCGTGCAGCGTCGCGAGCACGGCGCGGCCGGCGTCGGCGCGCGCGCGCAAGAGCCGCAGCACGTCGAGCTGGTGGTGCGGGTCGAGGTGGTTCTGCGGCTCATCGAGCAGGAGCACCGAGGGGTCCTGCGCGAGCACCGCGGCGAGCGCGACCCGGCGCCGCTCGCCGCCCGAGAGCGTGTCGATCGCGCGGCCGGCGAAGCCGTCGAGGCCGCACTCGGCGAGCACCGCGTGCGCGAGCGCGAGGTCGCGCTCGCCCTCGAGCTGCCACAGCTCGATGTGCGGGTGCCGGCCGATCAGGACGGCGTCGAAGACGGTGCCGGGGAACGGGTCCTCGGTCAGCTGCGTCAGGAGCCCGAGCCGGCGCGCGCGCTCGCGCCGGCCCCACTCGCCGAGCGCGCGGCCCTCGAGCCGCACGCCGCCGGCGGCCGGGGCCCGCAGCCCCGCGAGCGTGTGCAGCGTCAGCGACTTGCCGGCGCCGTTCGCGCCGAGCACGCAGGCGAACTGGCCCCGCTCGAGCGCGAAGTCGAGGCCGGCGACCAGCCGGCGGCCGGCGACCGAGACCTCGAGCGCCTCGGCGGCGAGCAGCGGGACCGCCGGCTCGCTCAGGGCTGCAGCCGCACGGCGCGCCACGGCCCCGGCGCGAACGCCTCGGCCGCGCCCGGCGCGAGCGTGCGCGTGAAGCGCGCGCGATCGTGCAGCCGGTGCGCGCCCTCGACCCACAGCTCCACCGCCTCGGCCCACAGCCGGTAGCCGCCCCAGTGCGGCGGGCGCGGCACCACGACCTCGCGCGCGGCGTCGGCGGGGTCGCCGCCGGGCCCGACCGCGGGCGTGCCGAGGCGCCGCCCGGCCGCGACCAGCTGCTCGAGCAGCTGCGCGCGCGAGGCGACCGGGCGGCTCTGCGCGCTCGCCCACGCGCCGACCCGGCTCGGCCACGGGCGGCTCGCGAAGTAGGCGTCGCTCTCGGCGGGCGGCGAGCGCACGACCGGCCCCTCGACGCGCACCTGCCGGTGCAGCGCGTCCCAGTGGAACAGAAGCGCGGCGCGCGGGTGCTCGGCGAGCTCGCGGCCCTTGTGCGACTCGTAGTTCGTGTAGAAGACCAGGTAGCCGGGCGTCGCCACGATCTCCTTGCAGAGCACGATGCGCGCACTCGGCTGGCCGCCGCCGCCGACGGTGGCGAGCACCATCGCGTTCGGGTTCGGCTGCACGCGGCCGCGCGTCGCTTCCTCGAGCCAGGCGTTCGCGGTCGCGAGCGGCTCGGCCGGCAGCGGGTCGGGCAGCGTCTGGCCCTGGAATTCGCTCATGAAGCGATGTTAAGGCTTCCGCGAGCGCTTCGTAACCGAGCCGCCATCGCGCGGCCATGCGCGCGGGCGATGCTTCGCTCACCGATCCCGGAGCGCATCGCGTGAGCCACCACCCACCACCGTACCGAGGCACCCTGGTCGCCGCCGCCCGCGCCGCGGCGCCGGCCGCGGTCCCGGGCCGGCCGGTCCCGGGCGCCTGGCAGCCGGCGCCGGCGGGCTTCGGCTGGCACCCCCCGCGGCCCGCGGCACCGGCGCCGTCGCCGCGGCGTGACGCGCGCCGCTAACGCGCCGCCCGCGAAGCTGACAGAATCCCGCTGGGTGCCCCGCAGGGGCCTGACGGGAGCCGGCGGTGGCCGAGCCTGCGACGCTGGAGCAGCTGAGGACGCGCCTCAGCGCGATCGACCGCGAGCTGATCAGCCTCATCGCCGAGCGCCAGCGCCTGTCGCGCGCCGTCGAGCAGGCGAAGCGCGCCACCGGCCACGCCACGCGCGACTACCGGCGCGAGCGCGAGGTCATCCTCGCGGTCCGCCAGCACGCCGAGGCCTCGGGCGTCTCCGCCGAGATGGCCGAGCAGATCCTGAGGCTCCTGATCCGCTCCTCGCTCGCGACCCAGGAGCAGGCGCGCGTCGTCGCGACCGGCCAGGGCAGCGGGCGGCGCGCGCTCGTGATCGGCGGGCGCGGCAAGATGGGCCGCTGGTTCACCGACTTCCTCGCCTCGCAGGGCTTCGCGGTCGAGGTCGCCGACCCCGCCGGGCCGGTCGAGGGCTATGCGCACCGCGCCGACTGGACGGACTCGGCGCTCGACCACCACCTGATCGTGGTCGCGACGCCGCTCGGCACGACCGCCGAGGTGCTGCACGCGCTCGCCGCCCGCCGGCCGCCGGGGCTCGTCATCGACCTCGCCTCGGTGAAGACCCCGCTGCGCGCGGGGCTCGAGGCGCTGAAGGCCGCGGGCGTCAGGGTCGCCTCGCTGCACCCGATGTTCGGGCCGAACACCGACCTGCTGTCGGGCCGGCACGTGATCTACATCGACCTCGGCGATGCGCGCGCGCTCACCGAGGCGCAGGAGCTGTTCGCCGCGACGATGGCCGAGCGGGTCGTGACCGGGCTCGACGAGCACGACCGGCTGATCGCCTACGTGCTCGGGCTCTCGCACGCGCTCAACATCGCGTTCTTCACGGCGCTCGCCGAGAGCGGCGAGGCGGCGCCCCGGCTCGCGCGGATGTCGAGCACGACCTTCGACGCGCAGCTCGAGGTCGCGAGCCGGGTCGCGGAGGACTCGCCGGCGCTGTACTTCGAGATCCAGGCGCTGAACGACTACGGCACGGAGTCGCTGAGCGCGCTGCTGTTCGCGGTCGAGCGGCTTCGCGCGACCGTGCGCTCGCACGATGCGGCGGGCTTTAGGCAGATGATGGAGCGCGGCCGCAGCTACCTGCACACGCGGCCGCAGCCGGGGCGGGAGCCGGCGTGAGCGAGGCCGGGGCGCCGGATGGCCCCGGCGCGGGACGGGCCGCGGTGACGGAGCTGCGCGCGCGCCTGAAGCGGCTGCGCGACGAGGCCGCCGCCAACGAGCAGAAGTGGCAGCGCACGCACGAGCGCGAGCTCGAGCTGCTGCGCGCCGAGACCCTGCCCGAGCTCTTCGGCCTGCTGACCGACGGCATGGCCGCGAGCTACGGCCTCGACGCGGCGCAGCTCGTGCTCGAGGATCCCAACCACGAAATCCAGCACCTGCTGATCGGCGGCGGCGACCGGCCGGAGGACTTCCCGCGGGTCAGCTTCGTCGACACGCTCACCGGGCTCGCGCCGCTGCTCGGCGCGCTGCGCCGGCCGTGGCTCGGCAAGTACGTGCGCGCCGACCACGAGCTGCTGTTCCCGGGCACGCGCGAGCTCGGCTCGATCGCGCTGCTGCCGCTCAACCGCCAGTCGCGCACGACCGGGGCGCTGTGCTTCGCGAGCCGCGACGCCGAGCGCTTCAGCCACCGGCTGTCGAGCGACTTCCTCGCGCACCTCGCGAGCGTCGTCGCGGTGTGCCTCGAGAACGCCTGCAACCGCGCACGGGTGCTGCGCAGCGGCCTCGCCGACTACCTGACCGGCTGGCACAACCGCCGCTACCTGCAGTCGCGGCTGCGCGAGGAGCTGTCGCGCGCGCAGCGCCACGGCCACTGCGTCGCGTGCCTGATGATCGACGTCGACTACTTCAAGGAGCTGAACGACAGCTGCGGCCACCTCGGCGGCGACGAGGCGCTGCGGGAGATCACGCAGCGCATCGAGGCGCAGATCCGCGCCAGCGACACGGCCGCGCGCTTCGGCGGCGACGAGTTCGCGCTGCTGCTGCCCGAGACGACGCTCGAGGCCGCGATCGGGCTCGCCGAGCGCATCCGCGCCGCGATGCGCCCGCCGATCGAGGTCGGCGGCGGCAAGGCGCGCGTGCTGACGCTGTCGATCGGCGCGGCGGCGCTGACGCCGACGCGCGCCGACGAGAACCTGAAGGCGCTCGCCGACCGGCTGCTGGCCGACGCCGACGCGGCCCTGTACCGCTCGAAGGCCGCCGGCCGCGACCGCGTGACCGCGGGCGCGCACTGAGCGGCGCTCAGGTCGAGGGCCGCGCCCGCCCCATCAGCACGAGGAACAGCGGCACGCCGACGATCGCGGTCAGCGCGCCGACCGGCAGCTGGCGCGGCGCCAGCACCGTCCGCGCCGCGAGGTCGGCGACGACGACCAGCGCGCCGCCGCCGAGCGCCGCCGCCGGCACGACCAGCCGGTGGCTCGAGCCGACCAGCTGCCGCACGAGGTGCGGCGTCACGAGCCCGACGAAGCCGATCGCGCCGACCTGGGTCACGGTGGCGGCGGTCAGGATGCTGGCGGCGACGAACAGCGTGCCGCGCAGCGGCGTGACCGGGACGCCGAGCAGCTGCGCCTGCACGTCGCCGCGCGAGAGCACGTCGAGCGGGCGCGCGGCGAGCAGCCCGAGCGGCACCGCGAGCGCGACCAGCGCCAGCAGCCCGACCGGCGAGCCCGACCAGCTCAGGTCGCCCATCAGCCAGAACACCATGCTGCGCAGCACCGACGGGTCGCCCGCGGCGAGCAGCAGGCTGACGAGCGCGCCGGTGCCGGCCGCGACCACGATGCCGGTCAGCAGCAGCCGGGTCGGCGTCCAGCCGCCCGGCCCCTGCGCGAGCGCGAACACGAGCAGCGTCGCGCCGAGGGCGCCCGCGAAGGCCGCGCCCTGCACGACCAGCGTGCCGGCGCCGAGCAGCATCGCGCCGAGGGCCGCGACCGAGGCGCCGCCCGAGACGCCGAGCACGTACGGATCGGCGAGCGGGTTCCTGAGCAGCACCTGCATGCACACGCCCGCGAGCGCGAGGAGCGCACCCGCGCCGAAGGCGGCCAGCGCGCGCGGCAGCCGCAGGTCGAGCACGAGGCGCCGCGCGAGCGAATCGCCTGCGAACACCTCGTGCCAGAGTCCGGGCGCGTGCGGGCCGGCGCTGCCGACCGACAACGACGCCGCGAGCGCGACGATCGCGACGAGCGCGAGCACGACGAGCGCGAGCGACGGGCGGCGGACGAAGGCGACCAGCACGAGGGCTCCGGCGTGGGATCCGAGGCGCGAAGCCTACCCGGAACCCGCACCGTGCGGCAGGTTGGCCCGGCCCCGACCCCTGTGAAAGAATCTCCCGCGGCGCACGCCGAGGAACCCATGAGTGACTGGATCGACGAGGACGGCTATCGCGCCAACGTCGGCATCGTGCTGTTGAACCCGGCGCGGCGCGTGTTCCTCGGCGGCCGGCCCGGCGGGCGCGGCTGGCAGTTCCCGCAGGGCGGCATCGGGCGCGAGGAGTCGCTCGAGGCGGCCATGTACCGCGAGCTGCGCGAGGAGATCGGGCTCGCGCCCGAGGACGTGGAGCTGCTCGGCTCGACCGGCGAGTGGCTCCGCTATCGCCTGCCGAAGCAGTACGTGCGCCGGCACGGCGCGCCGCGCTGCATCGGCCAGAAGCAGCGCTGGGTCCTGCTGCGGTTCACCGGCAGCGACGACCGGCTGCGCTTCGACACGACGTCCGAGCCGCCGGAGTTCGACCGCTGGCGCTGGGCCGACTTCTGGGAGCCGGTGCGCGAGGTCATCTTCTTCAAGCGCGACGTGTACCGCCGCGCGCTGCACGAGCTCGGCCGCATCGCCTTCCCCGAGGGCCTGCCGCCCTACCCGAGCTGGTGGGAGGCGGAGGCGAGCGCGCCGCCGGCCAGCGCGTGAGCGCGGCTCAGCCGGGCTTCACGACCGCGAGGATCACGATCGCGAACAGCAGCAGCGTCGGCACCTCGTTGAACCAGCGGTACCATCGCGGGCCGTGCAGGTTTCGCCCGTCGCGGAACCGCGACAACAGCACCCGGCACCAGATGTGGTACACCACGAGCCCCGCGACCAGCGCGAGCTTGGCCCTCAGCCACCCGTGGCCCAGCCAGCCGGGCTCGAGCGCGACGAGCGCCGCGCCGAAGGCGAGCGCCAGCGCCCCGGCCAGCGTCATCAGCGCGAACAGCCGCCGCTCCATGGTCGCGAAGCGCGACTGGCCCACGGCGTCGGTCGCCTCGGCGTGGTAGACAAAGAGGCGCGGCAGGTAGAACAGGCCGGCGAACCAGGCAATGACGAAACTCAGATGCAGCGCCTTGATCCACGGGTAGAGCATTCGGACCTCGCTCGCCGGCCGCCGGGCCGGCGGCCATTCTAGGGGCCTAGGCGCGTCGATGCCCACCGAGGCGCAACGGCTGGTCGTGCGGCGGCACTCGCGCTGGGGCGGGGCGCTGCTGTGGGGCACGCTGTCGATCGTCGGGCTGCTGCTGCTCGTGATCGCCTTCGAGGCGGGCCGCGCGCGCGCCGGCTACTCGGTGATCGCCGCGGCGCTCGACAACCACGAGAAGTCGACCCGCATCGACCAGCTGACCCGCGAGCTGCGCGAGGCCCAGTCGAAGCTGGCCGCCGCCGAGATGGCGCGGCGCGTCGACCGCGAATCCTACGCCCAGGTCGAGAAGTCGCTGGCCGACCTCGAGGGGCGGCTCGGCGAGCAGAGCCAGGAGCTGACCTTCTACCGCGGCATCGTGAACCCGGCCGACAACATCGCCGGCCTCAGGATCCAGCAGGTCAAGGTCATGCCCGGCATCCAGCCGCACCAGTTCCGGGTGCGGATCGTGCTGATCCAGGCCTCGCGCCAGGAGACCGTCACGGCCGCGACCGCGGACCTGTCGATCGACGGGCTGCAGGGCGGCCGGGCCGTCAACCTGCCGCTGTCGGAAATCGGAACCTCGTCGCGGGCGCTCAGCTTCTCGTTCCGCTATTTTCAGGAGCTGGACACCGAGATCGAGCTGCCCGCCGACGTCCTGCCGCAGCGCGTGCAGGTCGAGGTGCGCCCGGCGAAGGGCACGGCGGCGGTCCGCCAGACTTACCCGTGGAAGGTCGAGACGACCTGACAGTGGAGAGCGCCGATGTTTGGACGACGCAAGCAGCCCATCACTGATGTGGCGACCCTGATCGGCGCCGGCACGCGCGTCGAGGGCAACCTGATCGTCACCGGCGGGGTGCACCTCGAGGGCTTCGTGCGCGGCAACGTGACCTGCGAGCAGGGCGCCGAGGCGCACCTGACGATCGCCAAGAACGGCGTCGTCGAGGGCATCGTCGAGGTGCCGCGCGTCATCGTGCACGGCGAGGTGCGCGGCGACATCCGCGCCCGCGAGAAGGTCGAGCTCGGTGCGAGCGCGCGGGTCAGCGGCAACGTCGCCTACACGGTCATCGAGATGGCGGCCGGCGCCGTGATCCAGGGCCGGCTGGTCGCGGCCACCGGCCCCGAGGCCGTGCTCGCCGCCGCGAAGGACGCCGCGGCCGACGCCGCGCACTGAGCGGCGCGCGCTACAGCAGCGATTCGATCCGGGCCGCGAGCGCGGCCGGTGCCGTGCTCGGCGCGTAGCGGGCGACGACGCCGCCGTCGCGGCCGACCAGGAACTTCGTGAAGTTCCACTTGATCCGCTCGGTGCCAAGGAGCCCGCGCCGCGCGTGCTTCAGGAACCGGTACAGCGGGTGCGCCCCCGGCCCGTTCACCTCGATCTTCGCGAACAGCGGGAAGCTCACGGCGTAGTTCGTCGCGCAGAACTCGCGGATCTCGGCGGCGTCGCCCGGCTCCTGGTGGCCGAACTGGTCGCAGGGGAAGCCGAGCACCTCGAAGCCGCGCGGCGCGAGCGCGCGGTGCAGCGCCTCGAGGCCGGCGTACTGGGGCGTGAAGCCGCACCGGCTCGCGACGTTGACGATCAGCAGCACCTGGCCGCGGAACTCGCCGAGGCCGCGCTCCTGCCCGTCGAGCGCGAGCGCCTTGAAGTCGTACAGGCTCGCCATGCGACGCGCCCGCCGCTCAGCGCGCCGGGCAGGCCGGCATCGCGGCCCGCACCGGCGCCTCGCCCGGGTCCTCGGGGCCGGTGCGGTTGTCGGTGAACGCGCAGCCGTAGTCGGCGGCGGCGACCGCCTTCGGATCGAGCACGCGATCGCCGCGCGGCTTCGCGCCGCGCTCGGCCCAGTCGACGAGCGCCGTGAACGCGGCCGATTCCTCGGCGGCCGTGAAGTCGCAGTGCAAGGGGCTGCGGATCGCGCGCTGCACGAGCAGGTGCCCATCGCCCTGGCGCGCGACGCGGCGCGCGTAGATCTGCTCGAGGCTGAACGGCACGAACAGGTCGCCGAGGTTGTGCAGCGTCAGCACCGGCGCCTCGATGCGGCCTTCGAGCAGCGGCACGAAGCGCAGGCCCTGCGGCAGGCGCGGGTTCACGTTCGCCTCGGGGTGCGCGCGCGGGATCGCCCGGTTGAACTCGCGCTCGGCCGCGTCCAGGCCCGCGCCATCGGCGAAGCGGTACACGATCCGCTCGGTCGACTGCGGCCGCCCGAGCAGGATGCCGTTCGCGTCCGGCTGGGTGCCGAAGGTCCCCCAGGCGTAGGCGTTGGCGGCGCGGACGTAGCCTTCCTCGAAGATCGGCCGCCGTCCGCCGCTCAGGTTCATGACGATCGCCTGCAGGCGGCGCGAGGCCTCGCTGTCGGCCGGCACGAGCGACATCGCGGGCGTCGCCGGCTGCGGGAAGGACGTGAACAGCGCCTGCATGATCTTCGGCGCGCGCTCCGCCCAGCGCTCGGCCGGGAAGCTGACCGGCGGCACCCCGGCCAGCTGCTGCGCGGCGAGCGAGTAGGCGGCGAAGTAGTCGAAGAGCTCGAGGTCGCCGAGGTTGCCGCACATCGGCAGCGCCCCTGCGTAGCGCACGCGGTGCGCCGCGCGCGCCAGCGTCTCGGACTCGACCGCGGCCGCGGCGATGTGCCCGCCCATCGAGTGGCCGATGATGTAGACCTTCGCGGGCTCCGCGAGCGTGCGGCCGCGCTCGAGCGCGATGCGCGTGAACGCGAGCGCGAGCGCGTTCGTGTCCTCGATGCCGGCGCGCACGTCGTAGTCGTTCGCGCTGTAGCTCGAGGCAGCCCAGGCGTAGCCCGCCGAGACGAGCTCGCGCCGGAAGCGCGGCATCGCCGGCGTCAGCTCATCGCCGTTGCCGCGGTAGCCGTGCGCGTACATGACGAGCCGGCCGTTCCAGTTCGCCGGCACCTCGATGCGGTAGCCGGCGCCGCCCTCGACGCCCCACCACCTATCGCTCGCGCCGGCCGAGTCGTCGAGCGCGGCGAAGGGCAGCTGCGCCTCGGCGACGACGAAGTGGCGCGCGTCGTGGGCGCGCGTCGGCACGGGGGCGGTGGCGGCCGTGCCGGCCGGCTGGCCGGTGCAGGCGCCGGCGAGCGCGGCCGCGAGCGCGACGAGCGCCGGGCCGAGGGGCATCGATCGACGGGTCATGGGGGGGCCTTTGTCGGGAACGGCGCGGGAGGCCGCGTTCCGGGCAGATCCTACCGAAGGTGGTTGCAAATCTGTGACGCCGGCCGAATATCGGGTGGCAGGGACCCCGTGCCGCGCTTTGACCGGCCGGGGGCCGGCGACTAGACTCAAGGTTAAGTGATTGATCCAAGGTAGGACGATGAGCGATGCAGCCGCCACGGGCGCGAGGGACGATGCGGGCAGCGCACCGCCGCCGCCGCTCGTCTTCACCGATGCCGCCGCAACCAAGGTCGGTGAGCTGATCCGCGAGGAGGCCAACCCTGCGCTCAAGTTGCGCGTGTACGTGCAGGGCGGCGGCTGCTCGGGCTTCCAGTACGGCTTCACCTTCGACGAGGCCGTCGAGGACGGCGACCTGACGGTCGAGAACCACGGCGTGACGCTGGTCGTCGACCCGATGAGCGTGCAGTACCTGCTCGGCGCCGAGATCGACTTCCGCGAAGGCCTCGACGGCGCGCAATTCGTCATCCGCAACCCGAACGCCAAGACGACCTGCGGCTGCGGCTCCTCGTTCTCCGCCTGACCGTTCCCACGAACTGAAGCGGCTGCAAGGCCGCCCGCTGCGCCATGGCCAAGTCCGCGCGGATTCCCGACGTACTCGCCGCCGTCGACCTCGGCTCGAACAGCTTCCACATGGTGGTCGCGCGCCACGAGCTCGGCCAGCTGACGATCGTCGACCGCCTGCGCGAGATGGTGCGCCTCGCCGCGGGCCTCGATGAGCACGGCCGGCTGTCGAAGGAGGCGACCGACCGCGCGCTCGTCTCGCTGGCGCGCTTCGGGCAGCGCCTGAGGGACATGCGCGCGCAGAGCGTGCGCGTGGTCGGCACCAACACGCTGCGCAAGGCGCGCCGCAAGGGCGCCTTCCTCGAGCGCGCCCGCGAGACGCTCGGCCACCCGATCGAGATCATCTCCGGCATCGAGGAGGCGCGCCTGATCTACCAGGGCGTCACGCAGACGATGCCGCTCGAGCCCGGCCGGCGGCTGGTCGTCGACATCGGCGGCGGCAGCACCGAGTGCATCATCGGCGAGGCGCGCGAGCCGCGCATCCTCGAGAGCCTGTACATGGGCTGCGTCGGGCTGTCCGCCGAGCACTTCCCGGACGGGCGGATCTCGGCGAAGCGCATGCAGCGCGCGGTCGTCGCCTGCGAGGTCGAGCTCGAGCCGATCCAGGTGCCGTTCCGCGGCGTCGGCTGGGAGCATGCGGTCGGCAGCTCCGGCAGCGTGCGCGCGGTCGCCGAGGCGATCCGCGAGCTCGACGAGACGGCCTCCGCCATCACGCGCGCCGGCGTCGCGCGGCTGACCGACAAGCTGATCCGGGCCGGCCACATCAAGAACGCGGGCCTCGGCTCGATCACCGAGGAGCGCGCGCCGGTGTTCCCGGGCGGGCTCGCGATCCTCACCGCCATCTTCAACATCCTCGGCGTCGAGTCGATGCGGGTCGCGGACGGCGCGCTGCGCGAAGGCCTGCTGTACGACATGGTCGGGCGCCTGACCGACGAGGACGCGCGCGAGCGCAGCGTCCGCTCGATGGCGCTGCGCTTCCACGTCGACCGCGAGCAGGCGCAGCGCGTCGAAGCGACCGTGATCGACTTCCTGCGCCAGGTCGAGGAGCCGTGGCAGCTGTCGGACCCGCTCGCCGAGTCGACGCTGCGCTGGGCGGCGCAGCTGCACGAGATCGGCCTCGACATCTCGCACTCCAGCAATCACAAGCACGCCGCCTACCTGCTCGAGCACGCCGACCTGCCGGGCTTCGCGCGCGAGGAGCAGCGGCTCATCGCCTGCGTCGTCGGCAGCCACCGCCGCAAGGTCGCGCTCGAGCGCGCCGAAGAGCTGGTGCCGCCCTGGCACACGAAGGCGCTGTACCTGATCGTGCTGCTGAGGCTCGCCGTGCTGCTGCACCGCGGCCGGACGAAGACGCCGCTGCCGCCGATCCGGCTCGCGGCCAAGGGTCACTCGCTCGAGCTGCGGCTGCCGCGCGGCTGGCTGAGCGAGCACGAGCTGACCCGCGCGGACCTCGTGCAGGAGGTCGAGTTCCTGCGGCTCGCGCGCTTCCGGCTGCGCGTGTTCTGAGCGGCGGCGCTCAGGTCTCGGCGTACCACTCCAGCATCGACTGCTGCGCCGAGCACGGCGTCGCGCTGCCCGGCCGCGTGCGCTCGTAGCTGCCGTCGGCACGCAGCAGCCACGCGTTCTGGTTGTCGGCCAGCCACACCTCGAGGTCGCGCAGCACCCGGTCGCGCAGCTTCGGGCGGTCGATCGGGAATGCGACCTCGATGCGGCGGAAGAAGTTGCGCTCCATCCAGTCGGCGCTCGCGCACCAGAGCTCGGGTGCGCCGCCGTTGGCGAAGTAGTAGACGCGCGAGTGCTCGAGGAAGCGTCCGAGGATCGAGCGGACGCGGATCTTCTCCGACACGCGCGGGATGCCGGGCCTGAGCGCACAGATGCCGCGCACGATCAGGTCGATCTCGACGCCGGCGTTCGAGGCGAGGTACAGCGCCTCGATGATCCGCGGCTCGATCAGCGCGTTCATCTTGGCGATCAGCCGCGCCGGCCGGCCGGCGCGGGCGTGGTCGGCCTCGCGCGCGATCTTGCTCAGCAGCGTGTCGTGCAGCGTGAACGGCGACTGCAGGAGCTTGCGGAGCTTCGGCGTGCGCGTCAGGCTCGTCATCTGCAGGAACAGCTCGTGCAGGTCCTGGCCGATCTCCTCGTCGCACGTGAACAGCCCGTAGTCGGTGTAGGCGCGCGCGGTGCGGGCGTGGTAGTTGCCGGTGCCGACGTGGCAGTAGCGCCGCAGCTTCTCGTCCTCGCGGCGCACGACCATGATGAGCTTGGCGTGCGTCTTGTAGCCGACCACGCCGTACATCACGTGCGCGCCCGCGGCCTGCAGCCGCGTCGCGAGCTCGATGTTGGCGGCCTCGTCGAAGCGCGCCATCAGCTCGACGATGACCGTCACGTCCTTGCCGGCGCGCGCCGCCTCGACCAGCGCGTCCACGACCGCCGAGTCGGAGCCGGAGCGGTACAGCGTCTGCTTGATCGCGAGCACCTGCGGGTCGCGCGCCGCCTGGCGCACGAAGTCGACGATCGGCGCGAAGGACTGGAACGGGTGGTGCAGCAGCAGGTCCTTGTCGCGGATCGCGGCGAAGAAGTCGTTCCGGCCGAGGATCCGCGCCGGCACGCCGGCGTTGAACGGCGGGTACTTGAGGTCCGGCCGGTCGACGAGGTCGTAGACGGCCGCGAGCCGGTTCAGGTTCACGGGCCCGGGAACCTGGTACAGGTCGTTGGGGCCGAGCTGGAACTGCTGCAGCAGGAACTGCGTGTAGTCGTCCGGGCAGTCGTGCGAGGTCTCGAGCCGCACCTCGTCGCCGTAGCGCCGCTCGGCGAGCTCGCCCTCGACCGCGCGCCGGAGGTCCTCGACTTCTTCCTCGTCGACGAACAGGTCGCTGTTGCGCGTGACGCGGAACTGCCAGCAGCCCTCGATCTTCATGCCCTCGAAGAGCTTGCCGACGTAGCGCTGCACGACCGTCGACAGGTACACGAGGTGCAGCGCGCCGCCGTCGCCCTCGACCTTCGGCACGCTGATCACGCGCGGCAGCGAGCGCGGCACCTGCAGGATCGCGAGGTGCGTGTCGCGCCCGAACGCGTCGGTGCCCGCCATCTTGACGATGAAGTTCAGGCTCTTGTTCTGGATCTTCGGGAACGGCCGCGCCGGGTCGAGCGCGAGCGGCGACAGCACCGGCTCGACCTCGAGCGTGAAGTAGCGCTCGAGCGCAGCGGACTGGGCGCGCGTTGCGCCCTTCGGCTGCAGCAGGTGGATGCCGGCCTCGTCGAGCGCCGGCGTCAGCTCGTCGTTGAGGACCTTGTACTGCTCGGCGACCAGCGCGCGGGCGCGCGCGTGGATCTGGTCGAGCTGCTCGCCGACCGCGCGGCCGTCCGGGCCGTCGGCGAGCACGCCGCGCTCCTGGCGCTCCTTCAGCGCCGCGACGCGGATCTCGAAGAACTCGTCGAGGTTGGCCGAGCTGATTGCGAGGAAGCGCAGCCGCTCGAGCAGCGGCACGGCCGGGTCGCGCGCCAGGTCCAGCACGCGCTGGTTGAACTCGAGGAAGGAGAGTTCCCGGTTTATGTAGTAGTCGGGGGCTCTGAGATTGACGTCGTCCATGGAACCAACCCGTGCGTGAAATTCACGATAGCACGGGTCGCGGTCGCCGCTGTGTTACAGCGTTGTTCCGTCAGCGGTTGTCGGCGAGCTGGGCCTGCTGCGTGGCAGCGTCGAGGCTCGCGAGCAGCACCCGCGCCTTGGCCTCGAAGTCCGCCCGCAGCGCCGGTGCGATCGGCTCGGCCGGCAGCGTCTTGATCGAGGCCGGGTTGCGGTGCACGCCGCCGACCCGGTACTCGTAGTGCAGGTGGGGCCCGGTCGCAAGCCCGCTCATGCCGACGTACCCGATCAGCTCGCCCTGCTTGACGTGCTTGCCGACGCTGAGCCCGGGCGCGAAGTGCGACATGTGGCCGTAGACCGTCTCGACGCCGTTCGCGTGCGCGAGCATCACGACGTTGCCGTAGCCGCCCTCGACGCCGCGGAACTTCACGCGGCCGTCGCCGGCCGCGCGGATCGGCGTGCCGACCGGCGCCGCATAGTCGATGCCGCGGTGCGCCCGCATGTGGTTCAGGATCGGGTGCCAGCGCAGCCCGAAGCCCGAGCTGATGCGCGAGAACTGCACCGGCGCGAGCAGGAAGGCCTTGCGCAGCGCCTTGCCGTCCGGCGTGTAGTACTCGGTGCGGCCATCGGGCAGCGTGTAGCGCACGGCGCGGTAGGTGCGGCCGGCGTTGACGAACTCGGCCGCCAGGATGTCGCCGTCGCGCAGGAAGGCGCCGTCGCGCCAGACCTGCTGCAACACGATCGTGAAGCTGTCGCCGGGCTGCAATTCCTGCGCGAAGTCGATGTCGTAGCGGAACACCTCGGCGAGCTGCAGCGCGACCGGGTCGCTCGCGCCGAGCTCGTTGACGGTCCGGAACAGCGAGGAACTGATGCGCCCGTGGAGCGGCACGATGCGCGTCTGCAGCGAATTCTCGACCATCTGCGCCGCGAAGCCGCTGCCCGGCACACGCGTGACGTTGAGCGTCGAGGTCTCGCTGACGCGCCGCTCGAGCGCCGTCAGCTCGCCGTTCAGGCTTGCGAGGCGGATCACGTCGCCCGGCCGCAGCATGTCGAGGCTCTGGCGGATGCCGGGCAGGTTGCGGATCGCAGCGAGGTCCTCGATCGACAGCCGCAGCCGCCGGAAGATCGAGTCGAGCGTGTCGTTGCGCCGGACGACGACGTCGACGGCCGGGGCTGGCGGCGCCGGGGCCGGCACGTCCGCCGTCGGGCCCCCGGATGCGCCTGGCACGAGGCCCGCTGCCGGCGTCGCGGCCACGACGGCCGGCGGCGGGTCCGCGTCCTGCGGCAGCGTTTGCCAGAGCGCACTCGCGAGCACGGCGCCCGCGAGGAGCCCGAGCGTCAGCTCCCCGAAGCGCAGCCGTCGCACCGGGAGCGCGAGCGCGCCAGCGGCGGACACCTCGTCAATCGGTTGCTGCACTGCGGTCGGATCCTCGTCTGGGCGCGCCGAGAGGCTACGGAGGCGCGGCAGGACGGTCAACCCCCGGAGCCGGAACGAGTTTCCGCTAGGGGCCCGGATTATGTCCACGACGAAGCTCACAGCCCGAGGGCCCGGCCCGCTCGGCGACGGCCGCCGGTGATTTGCGATCGTGCGGCACCGCACCTAAATTGGCTGCCCCCGCGGCGGGTCGGGGGAATCGCCGGGACCACATTAGATGTCGAGCGCGGCCGAACAGCTGGCGGAACTGAAGCGCGGGTCGAACGAGATCCTGCTCGAGGCCGACCTCGTCAAGAAGCTCGCGCGCGGCAAGCCGCTGCTCGTCAAGGCCGGCTTCGACCCGACCGCGCCCGACCTGCACCTCGGCCACACGGTGCTGATCAACAAGATGCGCCAGTTCCAGGTGCTCGGCCACGAGGTCGTGTTCCTGATCGGCGACTTCACCGGGATGATCGGCGACCCGACCGGCAAGAACGCGACGCGCCCGCGCCTGACGCGCGAGGAGATCGAGGCGAACGCGCGCACCTACGAGTCGCAGATCTACAAGATCCTCGACCCGGCGCGCACGAAGATCGACTTCAACTCCCGCTGGAGCAACGCGCTCGGCGCCGCCGGCATCGTCGAGCTCGCGGCCAAGTACACGGTCGCGCGCATGCTCGAGCGCGACGACTTCGCCAAGCGCTACAAGGCCAACCAGCCGATCGCGATCCACGAGTTCCTGTACCCGCTGATGCAGGGCTACGACTCGGTGGCGCTCAAGGCCGACGTCGAGCTCGGCGGCACCGACCAGAAGTTCAACCTGCTGGTCGGCCGCACGCTGCAGGAGCACTACGGCCAGGAGCCGCAGGTGGTCCTGACGATGCCGCTGCTCGAGGGCCTCGATGGCGTCAACAAGATGGGCAAGTCGCTCGGCAACTACATCGGCATCACCGAGCCCGCCGACGAGATGTTCGGCAAGCTCATGTCGGTCAGCGACGCGCTGATGTGGCGCTACTTCGAGCTGCTGTCGTTCCGCCCGCTCGGCGAGGTCGAGGCGCTCAGGGCCGCGGTCGCCGGCGGCCGCAACCCGCGCGACGTGAAGTTCGAGCTCGGCGTCGAGATCGTCGACCGCTTCCACGGCGCGGGCGCCGGGAGCCGCGCCCGCGATGCCTTCATCGCGCAGTTCCGCGACGGCGCGGTGCCGGCGGACGTGCCGGAGCTCGCAATCGCGATCGAGCCCGCCGGCGCACGGCTCGCGGCCGTGCTCAAGGAGGCGCAGCTGGTCGCGAGCACCTCGGCGGGCTACCGCATGATCGAGCAAGGCGCGGTGCGGATCGACGGCGAGAAGGTCGGCGACCGCGAGCTCCTCGTCCGCCCGGGCGCGAAGCACCTGCTGCAGGTCGGCAAGCGCGGCTTCGCGCGCGTCGAGCTTCGCGCCAAGCACTGAGCGCGACGGGACCTCAGCTGCCGGTCGCCGGCTCCGACTCGAGCGCGAGCTCGCGATCCCTCGGGTACTGCACCGAGACGTAGTGCCGGATCGCGACCGGCGTCTGCGGCGGGGCCGTCAGCTTCCAGAGCCACACGCCCGCCTTGCCGTCGAGATCCTTGGTCGTGGGCTCGGTGGCGCCCTTCGGGATCTCGACCCTGATGTCGGTGTGCCTGCTGACCGGTACCTGGTCGACGACCTCGACCACGATCGGCAGCGGATGGAAGTTCGTGATGTCGATGCGCCGGCGCGTCTCCTTGACGGTCTGGCGGCTGATGAGACCGCGCTGCGTCGACTGCGAGGGCTCGTTGTGCACCTCGACGCGGATCCGCTCGTCCACGCCGAACGGCACGCGCACCTCGGCGCCGGGCAGGAACGCGCGCCCGGCCGCGACGCCGACGAAGGCCCCGTCGCGGTAGAGCTGCAGCTCACCCGCATCGAGCGGCACGTCGCGCTCGTACCTGAACGTCGCCTCGAGGTGCGCGGCGCGCCCGGCCTCGGGGACGATGCGCGCGACGAGCTCGACCGCGAACTGCTCGTTCGCGATCGGGAACAGCCGCGGCTCGCGGTCGGCCCGCACCGTCGCGGTCCCGGGGACGACGTAGTCGGCGACGTACTCGGTCGCCTCGGCCACCGCGTACTGCCTGCGCGCCGCAGTGACCACCACTTCCTCGACGGCCGCGACCTGACCCCCCGCCCGAAGATCCATGGCGGCCGGCGCCGCCAGCCGGTCGCGCGCACCTCGCTCCAGCTCCGCGAGGTTGAGGAACAGCGGCGACACCTCCGGCGTCGCGGCGTCGGACGAGGGCCGGGAGGTCGTCAGCGTCAGCGCAACGTGGTTCCAGTCCTCGCCGCTCCCCTGGCGGACCTCGCCCTGGCGGTCGATCGTGACCCGCTTCTCTTTCGTGTCGAGGCGCGCCTCGTAGATCCATCCCCAGCCGGCATCGGCGACCATGTACGTGACCGACACGGCGGCGTTCGCGGCCGCGCTCGCCTCAAGCGTCGTGCGCACCTCGGTGCTCTGCCGCCGCTGCGTCGCGACCTTGGCGAGGTCGGCCCTGAGCTTCGCGATCTCGCGGTCGGCCGCCCGCAGGCGCGCGCTGCCCTCGCGAACGCGCCGATGCGCGGCCTCGGACGTCGTCGACATCGTCTGCAGCACGCCGGCGAGGTTCGCGCCGTCGACGCTCGCGTGCGTCGGGCTCCCGGCCGGGTTCGCGGCGAGCGAGTCGAGGAGCTTCAGCTGTGTCTGCGCGGTCGTGACCTCGTCGGCGAGCGCCTGGCGGCGGTCGGTCGCGTCCTCCAGCTGCTGCTGCAGCGCGCGCTCCGACTCCGAGGCCAGCTGGGCCTCGTTGACGTGCGTGACCTCGATGGCGCCGAGGCGGACGGCGCCGGATTCGACCGCGACCCTGAGCGCGGAGGTCTCGATGCCTGCGGGCAGGCCGCGGACGACGAGCTGATGGGTTCCGGCCGGGATCTCGACGAGGCCGCGGCGGGTGACCGCGGCGCCTGCTCGGTACACCGTGACCCGCTCGATCGGCAGCGTGGCGACGAGGTCGGCCGCGCGGGCGTTGGCGGCGACGCCGATCAGCGCGATGAGCGCGCCGCGGGCCAGGAAAACAAGGGCGGGGATGGGTCGTGGCACGGTGGCGCTCCTGTCGGCCGACCCGGGAAACGGGGGCCTCGGGAGGGTGAACGGGCCGCATCGCCAAACGGGGTTGGCGCTCCCGCGGCCGGTGCGTTGACAGCAAAAGGCGCGGCGATATACTGCGCGCCCCCTGACGAGGCTGGCCTCCCGGGGGAGCCGTTTCGACCGGTCGGATGCCTCCGGCGCCCGACCGGCCGGGCGATTTGTGCCCTGCAACGTGTTGACGGACCCGATTTACCGTCTATACTA
>Ga0209060_10000047_pt1:0-107500 | contig 357685 bp, 330 predicted proteins | sample Coa_R1_8_FD_187155 | JGI IMG/M metagenome (GOLD analysis project Ga0209060, IMG submission 187155) | Surface soil microbial communities from Centralia Pennsylvania, which are recovering from an underground coalmine fire - Coalmine... | ecosystem: Environmental > Terrestrial > Soil >... | reverse complement strand
TGAGGATTTGGCGGAGATCGTTCTGCCACATTTTCAAAAGTTTCCGCTGCTGTCTTCCAAGCAAGCCGACGTCGCAAGATTTCAAAAGATCTGCGAGTTGGTTCGAGCGGGAAGGCACCTCGAACGCGATGGACTTGTGCTGATCGTCCAGCAAGCGATGGAGATGAATCCATCGGGCAAGAGAAAATATTTCGGCAACGAGATACTCAGCTCGTTGAGATCAGGTGAACGTATAGTCTGTGCCACGGGAAACCGTGGAAGCACATGAAGTTCCGACCTGCACGAATGGCGTAACGCTGGCCACACTGTCTCGACCCGAGACTCAGTGAAGTTGAAATCGCTGTGAAGATGCGGCGTCCCCGCGGAAAGACGGAAAGACCCCGTGAACCTTTACTATAGCTTTACACTGAACTTTGACCTTGCTTGTGTAGGATAGCTGGGAGCCTTTGAAGTCCGGTCGCTAGATCGGATGGAGGCAACGTTGAAATACCAGCCTGGTAAGTTCGGAGTTCTAACCTTGGCCCGTAATCCGGGTTGGGGACAGTGTATGGTGGGTAGTTTGACTGGGGCGGTCTCCTCCTAAAGAGTAACGGAGGAGTGCAAAGGTACCCTCAGCGCGGTCGGTCATCGCGCATAGAGTGCAATGGCATAAGGGTGCTTAACTGTGAGACGTACATGTCGAGCAGGTGCGAAAGCAGGTCATAGTGATCCGGTGGTTCTGTATGGAAGGGCCATCGCTTAACGGATAAAAGGTACTCCGGGGATAACAGGCTTATTCCTCCCAAGAGTCCACATCGACGGAGGAGTTTGGCACCTCGATGTCGGCTCATCACATCCTGGGGCTGTAGCAGGTCCCAAGGGTTCGGCTGTTCGCCGATTAAAGTGGTACGCGAGCTGGGTTCAGAACGTCGTGAGACAGTTCGGTCCCTATCTTCCGTGGGCGTTCGAGAATTGAGGGTGAGCTGCTCCTAGTACGAGAGGACCGGAGTGGACGTACCTCTGGTGTTCCGGTTGTCACGCCAGTGGCACTGCCGGGTAGCTATGTACGGACGGGATAACCGCTGAAAGCATCTAAGCGGGAAGCCCCCCCCAAGATTAGTTCTCGCTGGGGACTTGATCCCCCTGAAGGGCCGTCGAAGACTACGACGTTGATAGGCTGGGTGTGTACGCGCAGTAATGCGTTCAGCTAACCAGTACTAATTGCCCGTGAGGCTTGACCATATAGCCCCAAGCTGTTTGAAGCCTGGTGGCGGTTTCTGATTGCGACACCATGAAGTGTCTTCACGATTTCCGGATTGCAGTGACCTGCGCGGGGCTACGGCCGCGCGCGAGTCGCTGAACAAGTTTCCCTGGCGGCCATAGCGAGCGGGAACCACCCGATCCCATTCCGAACTCGGAAGTGAAAACGCCCTGCGCCGATGGTAGTGTGCCCTCCGGGCATGTCAGAGTAGGTCGCTGCCAGGGTTCCAACCAAAGGCCCCGGAGACGCAAGTCTCCGGGGCCTTTCTCTTTTGGCGCCCGGTATCATGGCCGCCATGGCCTGGTTCCGGACCGCCGTGGGATCGATGGCGCCGCCGTCGGATGCCGGCGTCCTGCTGGTCAATCTCGGCACGCCCGCAGCGCCCAGCTACGGCGCGATCCGCCGCTTCCTCGGATCCTTTCTGCGCGACCGGCGGGTGATCGAGGCCTGCCCCGCCTACTGGTACCCGCTCCTGTACGGCCCGGTGCTCACGCTCAGGCCCTTCAAGGTCCGCCACGCGTACGCGTCGATCTGGACCGCGGAAGGCTCGCCGCTCCTCGCGCACTCCAAGCGCCTCGCCGATCGGCTGCAGTCCGCGGTCGGAGATCCCGGGCGCATCCGCGTCGAACTCGCGATGACCTACGGTGAACCGTCGCTCGGCGCTGCGATCGAGCGGTTGCAGGCAGCGCGGATCCGCAAGCTCATCGTGATCCCGCTGAACCCCCAGTACTCGGCGGCGACGACCGGCGCCGTCTTCGATCGCGTGACGCGCGAGCTGCGCCACTGGCGACGGGTGCCGTCGCTTAGCTTCGTCGCCGAGTACCACAGCGAGCCGGCGTACATCCAGGCGCTCGCGGCGAGCGTGCGCGAGAGCTGGGCGGCGCACGGCCGCTCGCACCTCGTGCTCTCCAATCACGGAATTCCGGTGAAGTACGTCGAGGCGGGCGATCCCTATCGCGAGCACGTGGCGGCGACGAGCCGCGCGCTCGTCGCCGCGCTCGGCCTCACGGCCGACGAGTACTCCGAGACGTTCCAGTCGCGCTTCGGACCGACCGCGTGGCTGATGCCCTCTACCGACGAACGCCTCGTCGAGCTCGCGCGATCGGGCGTGACGTCGGTGACGGTCATCACGCCGTCCTTTGCCGTCGACTGCCTCGAGACGCTCGATGAGATCGCGGTCGGCTCTCGCCGGGCCTTCCTCGCCGCCGGGGGACGCGACTTTCACCTGGTCCCGGCCCTGAACGACTCGCCGGCCCACGTCGCCGCCCTGACCGCCGTCCTGGCGCGGGCCGGCGTCTAGCGCACGGCGCCCGAAAGCGTGATGCTGTCCCGAATCCACTGCCGCGGCCCGCTCGAACCCTAGGTCATGGATCGATGTCCGAATCCGTGCTGATCCGCATCGCGCGCGGCGACCCTGCCGCAGTCGGCGAGTGCATCGACGAGTTCGGCTCGCTCGTATGGTCGCTGGCGCGCCGGCTGTCCCCGAACCGCGCCGACGCCGAGGACGCGGTGCAGGAAGTGTTCGTGGACGTCTGGAAGAGCGCCGGGCGCTTCGACCCCTCGCAGGGCTCGGAGAAGGTGTTCGTCGCGATGATCGCGCGGCGCCGGCTGATCGACCGGCTGCGGCGCAACGCCGCCCGGCCGCAGTTCGCGCCCGAGGAGTCGCTCGAGGACGCGGGCTTCGCGTCGCCGGGCACGGGCGGAGAGATCTCGAGCGAGGCGGAGCGCGCCGCCCAGGCGGTTGCGCAGCTCGGACAGGAGCAGCAGCGGGTCATCGGGCTCGCGGTGCTGCACGGCCTTAGCCACAGCGAGATTGCGCAGCAGACCGGCCTGCCGCTCGGGACGGTCAAGACACAGATGCGGCGCGGGATCCTCAAGGTCCGCGAAATCCTCGGCATCGACCTCGGTCGCGACGACGGAGGTGGCCCATGAGCGCACCGTTCCTCGCGGACGACCGGCTGGTCGAGCTGCTGATCCAGCAAGCGACCAGCGGCCTGTCTGCCGACGAAACCGCGGAGCTCGAGTCGCTGCTGGCCGGCTACCCGGGCGCCGATCGCGAAGACATTGAGCGCACGATCGCGGCGCTGACGCTCGCGGGTCGCCACGACGGCGAGCCGCTGCCGGCCGCCCTGCGCGCGCGGCTCATTGCGACCGAGGAGTCGATGCGTGGCGCCAGCGCGACGCTGGCGTTCGCGCCGCGCGCGCGCCGTCCGGTCGTGGGCGCGGCGGCCGGCTGGTGGGCCGCGGCGGCCGCAATCGTCGTGGCGATCGCGGGTTGGTACCCGCGCCTCAATGCGCCGCACCCGGCGCAGGACCCTGGGGAACTGCGCGCCTCGCTGATCGCCGGCACGCCGAACCTCGTCCGCTGGGACTTCGCGGCGACGCAGGATCCGTCGGCGCGCGGCGCGTCCGGCGACGTCGTCTGGGACCCGGTCTCGCAGCGCGGCTACCTGCGCCTCAAGGGCCTCGACCCGAACGACGCGAAGCGCTCGCAGTACCAGCTGTGGATCTTCGACGCCGAGCGCGACGACCGCTACCCGGTCGATGGTGGCGTGTTCGATATCCCGAAGGGACGGGCCGAGGTCGTGATCCCGATCGTCGCGCGGCTGCGGGTGGCCAAGCCCGCGCTGTTCGCCGTCACCGTCGAGCGCCCTGGCGGCGTGGTCGTGTCGGGCCGTGAGCGGATCGCGGTGCTGGCGAAGCCGTCCAGCTCCTGACCGCTCTTATATATAGGGTCGCGGAGCGCTCCGTCAGCGCCGCGCGCTCATCGTGCGGCGCTCCAGGTCCGCCGGCTCCGGGTTCGCGTGCACCACGTCGTGGTCGCCCTGCAGGATGCCGCTCTGCAGCGCAAAGCGCGTGACTTCCGCCACGTTGTGCAGCGCGAGCTTGCGCATCAGGTTCGAGCGGTGCTTCTCGACGGTCTTCACGCTGCGCTTCAGCGTCACGGCAATCTGCTTGTTCGAGCGGCCGCTCGCGATCATGCCGAGAATCTCGCGCTCGCGGCCGGTGACGCCGGAGGGATAGGCGTGTGCCGGCGGCTGCTCGCCGAGGTAGCTGCGCATGACGTGCGCCGACGAGCGCGGGCACAGATACCGCTGCTGCGCCAGCACCGCGCGCAGGCCGTGGATCAGTTCGGCCCGCGTCGCGTCCTTGAGCACGTACCCGTCCGTCCCGGCGCAGAGCGCCGCACGGATGTACTCCTCGGTGTTGTGAACGGTGAGCACCAGCAGGCGCGCGCGCGGGCAGCGGCGACGCAGCTCGATGATGCCCTGCACGCCCGTCGCGCCGGGGAACGAGATATCGGTGATGATCAGGTCCGGATCGATGGCCTCGGCAGTCGCGACACCTTCAGCGATCGACCCCGCCTGGCCGACGACCTGCATGTCGGCCTCGAGGTCGATCAGCGTCGACAGCCCTTCGCGCAGGATGGCGTGATCATCGATGATCAGGATCCGCGCGCGTCGCGTCCGGGGCGCCGTGGCGCGGGTTCCGGAGGCGTCGACCTGGCCGTCGTCGCCCGAATCTACGGTATGTCCCTCTGGCATATGCCCCCACTTCCCAAAATGTTTTTATGGCGTTCCGGGTCGATCCCTGCAGCCGCAGTGTAGGCAGAAAGCATACGGCAGCGTTCGGGTAATGCGACATAATTTGGCGCGAAGTTCGCAGCATCGGCCAAAGCCGCGGACGCCCGCGGCGGCGCGCCGGACGCGCGGGCTGCGCGGGCGGGAGCCGCCGGTCGCGGAACGCTACTCGATCACCCTACCTGCGAGCCCCGGCGCGTGCTCGTACAGTGGCGCCATGCGGTGGAGTTTCGCCTCGTTGCCGGCCTTGCTGATCGCCGCCGGCGGCGTGTCGGCGGAACCGGCGGACATCTACGGCTACACCGACGCCGCCGGCGTCCTGCACCTGACCAACGTGCCGACGGGAACGCAGTTCGCGCTCCTCGCGCGCGCGCCGGCCGAGCCGGTCGCCGCGGCGGTTCAGCACCACCGCCGACGCGCGGCCGAGTGGATGTCGCTTGCGACGAATTACGCGCATGTCATTGATCGGGCCGCACAAAGGAACGAGGTTCATCCGGCGCTCCTGCGCGCCGTGATCGCGGTCGAGTCCGCGTTCAACCCGACGGCGGTGTCGACCGCGGGAGCCCGCGGCCTGATGCAGCTCTACCCGACCACCGCCAAGCGCTACGGCGTGCACGACGCCTTCGACCCCGAGCAGAACGTGGGCGCCGGCGCCCGTTACCTGAGCGACCTGCTGCACCGTTACGACAACAACCTGGAACTCGCGCTCGCCGCGTACAACGCCGGCGAGGATGCGGTCGACAGGGCGGGCCGGCAGATCCCCCCGTACCGCGAGACGCGCCAGTACGTGCCGGCCGTGATGCGCCTCTACCGCGAATTCCTCGCGAACACCGCCAGGACTACGTAGAAACCCCACCTCGGCCTACCGGCTAGCTCGCGTTCCAGCCCCGGCGCGCACCGACTGGCCGGTGGCCGCGCGTCACCGCACGATCCTCCGACCACACCGGCAAGCGGGGCGCCAGGGTGCGACGGGTCGTCGAACTGATTGCCGCGGTGACCGCGGGCTGTCACGAATCCGTGACCGTGCGCAGCGCCGCGCGCGTCGCCGCGCGCAGCTACGTCGAGCACTACCCGGATTCCTTCGTCGTCGTGTTCGAGCGCGAGCCCGGCAAGGACATCGCGCGCGCCGTGACCGGCGCCAACATGCCGACGCCGTGGCACATGCGTGCCGTCAACCTGACCGAGGTTCCGCTGCTCGCGCGCGCGCTGCTGTGGCCGCGCGAGCTGGCGCGCGGCGGCGCCGTGCGGCGCGACGCCAGCATCGACATCGGCGCGCAGCACGCGATCTGCGCGGCGATCCCCGATCCGGTGCAGCCGCTGTACGCGCTGATGGTCGTCGGGCCGAAGGATCCGCCCGATCAGGAGGAGCGCGAATTCGCGATCGAGGCGATCCGCCACGTCCTGAGCGCGAGCGTGATCGCCGCGAGCGGCAACGTCGAGCGGCCCCAGGCACTGGCGGCGATTCACCACGCGAAGATCGAATGGGAGCAGACCGCAGACGCGCTGCCGGAGGTCGTCGGCCTGCTCGACTCGCGCGGCCGAATCGTCCGCATCAGCCGTGCCCTCGAGCGCTGGGGCCTCGGCACCATCACGGCGGCCATCCGCCGCGACCTGCACCAGGCGTTCCACCACAACTGCGATGACTCCGACTGCGCGCTGCGCGCCGCGCTCGCCCAGGCCTGGAACGAGTTCGCGGCGAACTCGGCGGCGCGCATCGAGCACTGCGATGCGCGGCTCGGCCTCGACCTGATCATCGAGCTGCGGCCGGTCGGCGTCGGCGCCGAGGTGGCCGGGGCACCGCGACTCAGGACGGCGTTCGTGATCACGAACGTGACCCGCCTGCGCCGCGCGGAGCGCGAACTCACCTCCCTGATCCAGACCCTCGAGAATCGCGTCGAGGAGCGGACCACCCAGATCAACGACGCCAACCGCATCCTGCGGCTCGAGGTCGCGCGCCGCCGCGAGGTCGAGATGTCGCTGCGCGAGTCAAAGACCGAGCTCGAGGGGCTCTCCGAGCGGCTGATGAGCGCCCAGGAGGAGGAGCGCAAGCGGATCTCGCAGGACCTGCACGACACGATCGGGCAGAGCCTGAGCGCGATCAAGTACTCGCTCGAGCGTGCGCGCGAGCTCGCGGTCCGCAGCGACTCGCAGTCGGCGGACGAGGTGATCGGTGCGGTCATCGGCCGCGTGCAGCGGGTCGTCGACGACGTGCGCGGCATCTCGATGAACCTGCGCCCGGCGCTGCTCGACGACCTTGGCGCAGCCTCGGCCGTTCGCTGGATGTGCCGCGAGTGGCACGACGTGTACCGCGACATCGCGGTCGACATGGACATCACGGTCGACGACGCCGAGATCCCGACGATGCTGGGCACGAGCGTGTTCCGTTCGGTCCAGGAGCTCCTCAACAACGTCGCGCGCCACGCCGACGCGCGCCGCGTGCTCGTGCAGCTCGGGCTCGACGCCGGCCGGCTCTGCGTGACCGTCGCGGACGACGGCGCCGGCTTCGCGGTCAACGGCAACGGCCACGGCCACGCGCCCGGCACCGGCCGGCCGGGGCCCAAGGGCCTGCGCGGGCTCATGGAGCGCGCCGAGCAGACCGGTGGCCGCTGCCTCGTCGACAGCCAGCCCGGCCGCGGCACGACCGTGCGCCTGGAGTGGCCGATCGCGCCCGGGCTCGCCGCGCGCGAAGCCAACGTGAGCGTGAACTGACCGTGCGCGAGGATCGCGCCGCCGCCGCCGAGCGAGGTGCGCCCGCCATTCGAGCTCGGACGGGGCGAACCCCCTACCGTGAAACCCGCGGCTACCCTACGGGGTACTGCGCGGAGAGACACCCTCAACGGCCGACTGTTGCCCGCACCACCGGGCCGCGCAGCATGGAGGTCGGCCACCACTTGCGAACGGGCGCGGCCCAGAAGGCAGTCCCCATGCGTCACACATTCCGTCCGATGAGCCGCCCGGCGGGCGGCTTCACGCTGCTCGAGCTGCTGGTGGTGATGGTGATCATCGGCCTGCTCGCCGGCTTCGTGGCGCCGCGGTACTTCGCGCAGGTCGGCAAGTCGCAGGTCAAGGTCGCGCGCGCGCAGATCGACGCGCTCGACAAGGCGCTCGACCAGTTCCGGCTCGACGTCGGCCGCTACCCGACGTCGGAAGAGGGGCTCGCGGCGCTCAACGTCGCGCCGACCGGCGAGTCGAACTGGGCGGGCCCCTATTTAAAGAAGGGCGTGCCGATGGATCCATGGGGCCGGCCCTACGTCTACACGCAGCCGGGCAGTCACGGCGACTTCGACCTCATGTCCTATGGCCGGGACGGGCGACCGGGCGGCACGGGCGAAGACGCCGACATCGGCAACTGGTGACGCGTGCGGTTCCGGATCAAGGCCCTCGATACAGGAAGCGCGGTTGCTGTCCACGAGCTGGACGGGATCGACGAGGCAGACGCGCGCAGGCAGGCGCTCGCCCGCGGCCTGCGCGTGCTCGCGATCGAGACCGTGCGGCTCAAGCGCTCGCGGCGCGCGCGGCTCGCGCTGGTGCCCTTCAGCAACGAGCTGATCGCGCTGCTGGACGCGGGACTGTCGCTGGTCGAGGCCATCGACGCGCTGACCGAGAAGGAACGCGACGAAGGCGTACGCAACGTGCTCGAGGGCATCCGCCGGCGGCTGTTCGAGGGGCAGAGCCTGTCGGTGGCGCTCGGCGACTTCCCGGGCAGCTTCCCGGCGCTGTACGTCGCCACCGTGCGCGCCAGCGAGCGCAGCGGCGTGATCGCCGAGGCATTGAAACGCTTCGTCGCGTACCAGGAGCAGATCGACCTCCTGAAGAAGCGCCTGATCAACGCATCGATCTACCCCGCGGTGCTGCTCGGTGCCGGCACGCTGGTCGTGCTGTTCCTCGTCGGCTACGTCGTGCCGCGCTTCGCCGGCATCTACGATGAGATCGGCGGCGAGCTGCCGTTCGCCTCGCGCATGCTGATGCGCTGGGGCCAGCTGCTCGACGCGCACGGCCTCGCGGTCGCCGTCGCGTTCGCGGTCTTTGCCGGGGCCTGCGTCCACATCGCGCTGCGCCCGGCCTCGCGGGCGATGGTCGGCCGCGCCTTCCTCCGGATCCCGACGATCGGCCGGCAGATGCAGATCTACCAGCTCGCGCGCCTGTACCGCACGGTCGGCATGCTGCTGCGCGGCGGGCTCCCGGTCGTCACCGCGTTCGAGATGACCCGTGGGCTCCTGCCCGCGAGCGCCCAGCCGCGGATGGTCGCGGCGATCCGCGGCGTACGCGAGGGCAAGGCGCTGACGGACGCGCTCGCCGCCAACGGGCTGACGACGCCGGTCGCCGAGCGGATGCTGAGGGTCGGCGAGCGCAGCGGTGGCATGGGCGAGATGATGGAGCGCATCGCCTCGTTCTACGACGATGCGCTGTCACGCTGGGTCGACGTCGCGACGCGGCTGATCGAGCCGGCGATGATGACCGTGATCGGCCTCGTCATCGGCCTGATCGTGGTCCTGATGTACTTCCCGATCTTCGAGCTGGCAGGGAGCATCCGTTGAGCGCGGCACCACAGACGCTGCCGCAGGACCTCGCGCCGGCGCCGGCCGCGGAGATCACCGACGAGCAGCTGCGGGCCGCGATGGCGCCCGACGCGTCGGGCCGCACCCCGCTCGCGATGCTCGCCGAGGCGACCGGCCTGGACCCGGCCCGCCTGACGGTGGCGCTCGGCGCCAAGCTGCGCTTCCCGGTGCTGGACGGGGCGGCGCTGATGGACCTGCCGCCGGCCTTCGACCTGCTCGGTTCCGCGGAGTCCGCGCGCCGCGGCTGCGTGATCGTCCGGCGCGATGCCGAGGTGCTCGCCGTGCTCGGCGACCCCTTCGATCCGTCGCTGCGGGCCTGGCTCGAGCTGAAGGTGCCGCTGACGCTGAGCTGGCAGCTGGCCGCGCCCGGCGATATCACCGCCTTCATCGCCAAGCACGAGGAGGCGCTGCGCGCGATGGATGTCGCGGCGATCGACGCCGAATCCGACACCGCCGCCGACAGCGACGTCGAGAACCTCTCGCTCGCGACGATCCACGCCGACACGAGCCCGATCGTCAAGCTCGTGCACTCGACGGTCTACGACGCACTGCGCGCCGGCGCGAGCGACATCCACCTCGAATCGCGGCCCGGCGGGCTCACGGTCCGCTACCGCGTCGACGGCGTGCTGATGCAGATCGCGACGCTGCGCGGCGCCGAGCGCGCCGAGCAGGTGATCTCGCGCATCAAGGTCATGAGCGAGCTCGACATCGCCGAGCGGCGGGTGCCGCAGGACGGCCGCTTCAAGCTGGCGCTGAAGGGCCGCCCGATCGACTTTCGCGTCTCGGTGATCCCGAGCGTGCACGGCGAGGACGCGGTCCTGCGCATCCTCGACAAGCAGACGCTGACGGACGAGCTGCAGGGCCTGCGCCTCGACGCGCTCGGCTTCGACGAGGACGTCGTCCGGCGGCTGCGGCGCCTGTCCCGGCTGCCGTACGGCATGCTGCTGGTCACCGGCCCGACCGGCTCCGGCAAGACGACGACGCTGTACGCCGCGATCTCGGAGACGAACACCGGCATCGACAAGATCGTGACGATCGAGGACCCGGTCGAGTACCAGCTGCCGGGCGTCCTGCAGATCCCGGTCAACGAGAAGAAGGGGCTGACCTTCGCCCGCGGGCTGCGCTCGATCCTGCGCCACGACCCGGACAAGATCATGGTCGGCGAGATCCGTGACCCCGAGACCGCGCAGATCGCGATCCAGTCGGCGCTGACCGGCCACCTCGTGTTCACGACCGTCCACGCCAACAACGTCTTCGACGTGCTCGGCCGCTTCGCGCACATGGAAGTGGACGCCTACGCGTTCGTGTCGGCGCTGAACGGCATCCTCGCGCAGCGCCTCGTGCGCGTCGTGTGCGAGCAGTGCGCCGAGCCGCACGAGCCCTCCGCCGAGCTGATCGCGCAGTCCGGGCTCACGCTGCCGGCCGTCGGCGGCTGGCGCTTCCGCACCGGCCGCGGCTGCTCCCACTGCCGCGGCACCGGCTACAAGGGCCGGCGCGCCATCGGCGAGGTGCTCGTGCTGAACGACGAGCTGCGCGAGGCGATCGTGAGCCGCGCGCCCGCCCGCCGCCTGAAGGAGCTCGCCCTCGCCGGCGGCTCGCGCCTGATCCGCACCGTCGCGCTCGATCTCGTCGAGCGCGGCGCCACGAGCCTGCTGGAGGCCAACCGTGTCACCGCTCTGGCGTGATGAGATCGCGATCTACCTCGCGCCCCACAAGGTGGCGCTGGCGCGGCGTGGCCGCGGCCTGCGGCCGCAGGTCGCGAGCGCGACCGAGGTGCTGGTGCCCGGCGGGCATTTCAGCGACGTGCGCCCGACGCTCGCCACGCTCGCGGAGCTCCTGGAGGAACCGACCTGGCAGGACGGGACCGCGCGCATCGTGGTCGCCGATCCGTGGGCGCGCTACGGCATCGTCGGCGCGACCGGCAACCGGCTCGACTCCGACGGGCGGCTCGCGCACGCGCGCTACGTGCTCGCCGAGACCTTCGGCGACGGCCTCGCCGACTGGAACGTGACGCTCGCCGACGGCCCGCCGGGCCGGGCGTTCGTCGCCTGCGCGATGCACGGCGCGCTGCGCGGCCTGATCGACGAGGCGCTCGACGCGGCGCGCCTGAAGCTCGTCTCGCTGCAGCCGCAGCTGATCGTCGCCTACAACGTGTGGCGCCACCGGCTGCCACCGGACGACGCCTGGTTCGTGAGCCTCGACGAAGGCTCGCTGAGCGCCGTGCACATCGCGAACGGCTCGTGGGACCGCGTGCACATGGCGCGGCTGTCGAACGACTGGGGGCTCGAGCTCGAGCGGCTGCAGGCGTTCAGCCGCCTGTCGCGGACCAGCTCCGGCGCGAAGATGTACGTCGACGGGCCGGTGTGGATGCGCACGGTGGCGACGCACGCCAGCGGCGACCTCGAGTGGCTGAGCGACGAGGGCGACGGCAAGGCCCGCGAGCTCGCGCTGCTGCAGAGGGCCTACGCGTGAAGGCACCGCGCCTCGTGCACGTGGACTTCGCCGCCCCGGTGCGCCGCGCGCCGGTCGTCGGCGCGGTGCTGTGCGTGCTCGGGATCGCCGCCAGCGCCTCGATCGGCGTCAGCTTCGCCGGGCAGCTGGCCGAGCGCGGCCGGCTGGATGCGGAACTCGGCGCCGTGCAGGAGCCGCACCGCGCCGCCGCGCCGGTCGACTCGAAGGCGGCGGAGGACGCGGCGGCGATGCAGCGCGAGCTCGCGGTCCCCTGGTCGCAGCTGCTCGCGGAGCTCGAGGACGCGAGCCACGACAGCAGCTCGACGATCGCGCTGCTGCAGGTCGAGCCCGACGCCGCCAAGCGCCTCGTGCGGATCACCGCCGAGGCACGCTCGCTGCCGGCGGCGCTCGACTACCTGCAGCGGCTGCAGAAGTGCCCGCTGCTGCGCTACCCGATGCTCGAGAGCCACGAGAAGCGCAAGGACGACCCGATGCACCCGATCCGGGTCAAGCTGGTGGCGGAGTGGCGCGGGTGAGCCTCGCGCCGACACCCGCCGCGCCGGTGGCCGTCGCGCAGCGCCCGGCGCGTGCCGCGCCGGTCGTGCGCCGCTCCGACAGCCTCGTGCCGCTGCGGCGGCTGGGCCTGCGCGTGCGCGACGAATGGCTGCCGGGCGCGACCTGGATGGTCGGCCGCGCCGGCCGGCCGGGCCTCGCCGGCATTGCGCTGCTGGCGGCGAGCGCGGTGTTCCTCGTCTCGACGCAGATGCCGGTGGCGAGCGAAGTCGCCTCGCTGCGCGAGCAGCTGGCGAGCGCGCAGCGGCACCCCGCGGCGACGCGGGCCGCGCGCAGCGCGGCCGCGGTCGACCTGCGCATGCTCCCGGCGCGGGACGCGATGCCGGCGGTGCTCGGCACCCTCGTCAAGCTGGCCGAAGACTCCTCGCTGACCCTCGACACCGGCAAGTACGAGGCGAGCGCGTCCCGCAGCGGCGAACTGGTGCGCTACCGCGTTGCGTTCCCGGTCACCGGCGCCTACCCGCAGGTACGCAAGTTCATCGACGCGACGCTGGCGGCGCTGCCGGCGGTCGCGATCAGCGACCTGTCGATCGAGCGCAAGACCATCGGCGACGGCGCCGTCGAGGCGCAGATCCGCCTGACCGTGTTCACGCGGAGCGGCTCGTGAACGCCCCGGCACTGCTTCGGGGCCCGCTGCTGATGCTCCCGCGGCTCGGCGCACCGCGCCGGCGCCGGCTCGTACTGGTGGCGGCCGGCGGGCTCGTGCTGGCCGCGCTCGCCGCGGCGCTCCTCGCCGGCTGGCCGGCGAGCACGCGCCCCGCGGCGCCGGCCCGCGCGGAATCGCCGGCGCTCGCCGCCGCCCGCGCGCGCGCGATGCGCGCCCGGGCGGCCGTGCCCGCGCCGTCCGCGCGCGAAGCCGAGCGCACGGCCGCGCCCTCGCGCGTCGCCGCCTCGAGCTGGGTCGCCGACCTGTTCGCCTCGCACTCCTGGTACGTCGCGCCGCCGCCGCCGCCGCCGCAGGTCGTGAACACCACGCCGCCGCCGCCCACCGCGCCGCCGTTCCCGTACACCTTCCTCGGCAGCTATGCGCCGGACGGCGGCCAGCCCGTGTACTTCATGTCACGCCAGGACCGCGTCGTCGACGCGCGCATCGGCGACCGGCTGGACGGCGTCTACGAGTTCGAGAGCGCGGACGCCACGCAGCTCGTCTTCAATTACCTACCGCTGAACATTCGGCAGTCCGTGCCGACCGGAGTGAGTCCGTGAACGCCCTCGCCAAGCGCCTCGTCGTGATCCTCGTCTCGGCGTGCGCCGCAGCCTGCGTTGCCGACCGCATCCACAAGGAAGGCCTCGCCGCGTTCGAGCACGGCGACTACGAGACCGGCGTCGCCAAGCTGCAGGAGGCCGTCAAGGCCGACCCGGGCAACCTCAGCTACCGACTCGACCTGCGCGCGCGGGAGGAGGCCGCGATCCAGCAGCTGATCTCGAAGGCCGACGCGGACCGCGCCGCCGGCAACGGCGAGGCGGCGATTGCCGGCTACCAGCGCGTGCTGTCCTTCGATCCGGTCAACGACCGCGCCAAGCGCGGGCTCGAGGGCGTCGAGGCCGATCGCCGCCACGTCGCGCGCGTCGGCAAGGCGGCGCAGCTCCTCGCCTCCAAGCAGCTCGATGCCGCCGAGGCCGAGGTGCGCGCGGTGATCGCCGAGGACCCGGGCTTCAAGCCCGCCACGGAGCTCGCGGGCAAGATCGAGGCGGCGCGCGGCTCGACGCCGGTCGTGCCGAAGCTGCGCACGCAGGACAACCGGGCGGTGTCGCTGCAGTTCCGTGACGCGCCGACCAAGATGGTGTTCGAGGTCCTCGCGCGCCAGACCGGCGTGAACTTCATCTTCGACAAGGACGTGAAGTCCGACACCAAGACGACGATCTTCGTCACCAACGTGCCGGTCGAGCAGGCGATCGACCTGATCCTCACGCAGAACCAGCTGTCGCGGCAGGTGCTGTCCGAGAACATGGTGCTCGTCTACCCGAACACCTCGGCCAAGCAGAAGGACTACCAGGACGAGATCATCCACACGTTCTACCTGGTCAACGCGACGCCCAAGGACGCCGAGTCGATGCTGAAGTCCGTGCTCGGCACGAAGACGCTGTTCGTCGACGAGCGCTCCTCGGCGGTCGTGATGCGCGACACGCCCGAGCACGTGCGGATGGCCGAGAAGCTGGTGGCCTCGCTCGACGTGCCGGAGCCGGAGGTCATGATCGAGCTCGAGGTGCTCGAGATCGACCGGACGCTGCTCGACCAGCTCGGCATCAACTACCCGACCAACGTCAGCTTCGGCGCCAGCTCGCCGCGCGGCGGCACGAGCCTCGTCTGGAACGACCTGCGCCACCAGAGCAGCAACACGATCAGCGTCTCGCCGCTCACGGTCAGCATCGACGCGCTGAAGACGATCGGCCACAGCAACGTGCTCGCGAGCCCGCGGATCCGGGCGAAGAACAAGGAGAAGGCCAAGGTCCTGATCGGCAACCGGCTGCCGGTCATCACCTCCGGCGTCAGCGCGACGGTCGGCGGCTCGTACTCGACCAGCAACGTCCAGTACATCGAGGTCGGCCTGACGCTCGACGTGACGCCGACGGTGCACCTCGACGGCGACGTCGCGATCAAGCTCGGCCTCGAGGTGAGCTCGATCATCGACACGATCACGGTGCCGATCGGCAACGGTGCGCAGACGCGCGCCTATGACATCGGCACGCGCAACGCGAACACGGTGCTGCAGCTCAAGGACGGCGAGACGCAGGTGCTCGCGGGCCTGATCCAGGACTCGGACCGGCGCACGTCGAGCCACATCCCGGGCCTCGGCGACATCCCCGTCCTCGGCCGCCTGTTCGGCTCCGACGGGACCAACGCCGAGCGCGACGAGATCGTGCTGACGATGACGCCGCGCATCATCCGCGCCCAGCCGCGGCCGGCGAGCGATGTCACCGAGTTCTGGTACGGGACCGAGTCGGGCACGCGCTCCGCGCCCTATGCCGCGGCCGCTCCGGCCGGCGGGGCCACGGCCTCGTCCGGTCCGGCCGTGCCGGGCGGCGTGTCGTACAACACGGGCGGTCCGAGCACGACCTACGCGCCGTCGAGCGGGCCGCGCGCCGCGCCGACGCAGCTCAACGCCGCGGCCGGCGCGCCCGCCGCCGTCGTGGCCGACGCGAAGGCCGCGGATCAGGAACAAAGGGGAGAGGGTGGGGGATCCGCGGCGGCAGGCGGCGCGAGTGCGCCTGCCGCCGCGGCGCCGGCACCGGGCAAGCCGACGATCACGATCGACGGCCCGGACGTCGCCAAGGTCGGGGACGAGGTCAGCGTCGCGGTCAAGCTGTCGTCGGTCGAAGCGCTCGGCCGCCTGCGCGCGCAGGTGCGGTTCGACGCCGGAGCGCTGCAGCTCATCAGCGCCGAACCCGGCGACTTCGCCTCCTCGAGCGAGCAGCCGAAGATCGACCTGAAGCCGGGCGGCGTGCAGCTCGACGTGGGCGGTACCGCCGAAGCGCCGGTCACCGGCGCCGGCGACGTCCTCAACATGCGCTTCAAGGCGGTCGCCGCGCGGGCGGTCGCGATCACGACGCAGGTCGTGCTGATCGGTGCCGACGGCACGGCGGTCGCGGCGACGCCCGCGACGCCGCTCAAGATCACCGTCACGCAGTAACCGGAGTCCCGGGCCCCGATGCGCCAGCGCGGCTTCACGATCATCGAGCTCGTGATCACGGTCGCGATCATCGCGCTGCTCGCGACGATGGTCCTGCCGTCGGCGCAGCTGACGTTCCAGCGCGACCGCGAGATCGAGCTTCGGCACGCGCTCAGGACGCTGCGCAGCGCCATCGACGCGTACAAGCGCGCGGCCGACGAGGGCCGCATCAAGAAGGACATCGACAAGGACAGCGGCTACCCGCCGGACCTGCAGACGCTGGTCGACGGCGTCGACGACGCGCGCAGCGCCAAGGACGGCGTCAAGATCTACTTCCTGCGCGCCATCCCGCGCGACCCGTTCTGGCCGGACGCGACCGCGCCGGCGGCGGACACCTGGGCGCTGCGCTCGTACGCGAGCCCGCCGGACGACCCGCAGGCGGGCGAGGACGTCTACGACGTGCACTCACGCTCGGCGCGCACCGGGCTTAACGGGATCCCGTACCGTGAATGGTAGGCCTGTCCGCGGCTTCACGCTGCTCGAGCTGCTGGTCGTCATGACGATCATCGCGACGCTGTTGACGATCGCCGTGCCGCGCTACTTCCAGTCGCTGGAGCGCTCGCGCGAGGCCGTGCTGCGCCAGGACCTGGCGACGATGCGCGAGTCGATCGACAAGTTCTACGGCGACACGGGCAAGTACCCCGAGACGCTCGCGGTGCTGGTCGAGAAGCGCTACATCCGCTCGATCCCGGTCGACCCGATCGCCAAGAAGGGCGTCGCGTGGATCATCACGAACAACACGGACGACCCGGACGATGCCGGCGTCAAGGACGTGCACAGCGGCGCGGACGGCAACGGGCAGGACGGCACGCCGTATGCGACGTGGTGAGCCGCGCGCCTCCCGCGAGCGAGGCTTCACGTACCTCGGCCTGCTGGTCCTCGTCACGCTGATCGGCCTGATGCTCGCGGCGGCGGGCGAAGTCGAGCGCACGGCGCTGCAGCGCGAGCGGGAGCAGGAACTGCTGTGGGTTGGACACGAGTACCGGGCGGCGATCGGCCGCTACGTCGCGCACACGCACCGCTACCCCGCGACGCTCGCGGACCTGCTCGGCGCGACACGCGCGGACCCCGGTGGCGCCGACCCGGGCGACTCGGCCGGGCCGACGGCCGCGCCGGGCGTGATCGGCACACTCGGGTTTCGTGCGCTCAGGCGGCTGTACCGCGACCCGATGACGAACTCGGTCGAGTGGGTGACGATCCCGTCGCCCGACGGGCGGATCATGGGCGTCGTCAGCGCCTCGACGCAGGCACCGCTGAAGCGCACCGGCTTCGACGACGATGACGTCGCCTTCGCCGGCGCCGACAGCTACGCCGGCTGGCAGTTCGTCTACCAGCCCGCGCTGACGCGCTGGCGCCCGCTCACCAACGGCGCGAACTAGAACGCGCCACGCGCGGCGGCCGCCGACAATTCTTTGCGCTCGCAGGGCCCGATCCGGGGTGAGCAGCCCATTGACAGCGCGTGGCGAGCGTGGCGCGCCGCTCGGCTGAGGCGTCGCGGCGACTCTGCGGGAGGCATCGGTCGCCGCAGGTCACGCACGCGGCCCTTGGCGGGCGCCCCGGAATCGAAGCGGCAGGTAGGGTAACTACTACCGCACTCCTACGCTCACGCACCCCCTCGCTTGCAGTGCGGACCGAATCGCGTCGCACGAGCGCGCGGCCGCATGCTGCACGCACCTAGGGGAGTCGCGAACGCACCGTTCGCACGTGTCGACACGATTGTTGCCAGGAGCTCGCTATGAGGGTCCACGCCACGTTGGGATTTCTCGGCGCCATCGCAGCGCTCTGTGCGCTTACGACACCGGCCGCCGCGCAATCGTTCCGCGTTCAGTGCCCGAACAGCACGATCACGCATCCGGTCGCGGCGAATAACAACGCCGAACCGAACTACGTGAGCCCGACCGCGTTCACGAAGAACGCGCAGGGCTACCTCGTGCCGACCGCACCCACCGTCAACGGCGCGATCAAGTGCCAGCAGATCTCGGGTGGCGACGGCTACGCGACGATGGCCGACGGCACGCAGACGTTCATGTTCTCCTTCGGCCCGCTGTCCGGCCTCGCCGACATCTCGGCGGGCAAGAGCGACGGCTCGATGGGCGCGAACGCCGGCACCGAGTACCCGTCGGTGTTCAACACGGTCTATCCCGGCACGCTGCTGCCGGGCGACCCGGCGACGACCGACGGCGCGAGCGACGGCTCGACCTACGTGCAGGGAGCGCCGAGCTTCTCGTACAACGGTGCGGTCGGGCTCGCGCTCGACGTGCCGTACACGAACTCGATCTACGACATCAACGAGGCCGGCGGCGGCGGTCCGACGACCGCGACCGTGATCCTTAACACCGCTTCGCCGTTCAACCTGGGCGACTCCGTGACGATCGCGGGCACCGGCGGTGTCCCGCCGGCCGGCTACGACGGCACGTGGACGGTCTCCGCCGTCAACGTCCCGAACACCCTCTTCCCGGCGAACTTCGCGTTCCAGTTCGTGGTCGGCACCGGCGGGCTGCCCGACGTGCTCGAGTCGGCGACCGCGACGGCCTCGAGCCAGCAGCAGCTCGACGGCCACGTCGATCCGCGCCAGATCATGGACGTCGGCGTGATGAACGGGAACATCCCGGCGCCGCTGATGGCCTTCGACGAGGACGACGAGTTCTTCCTGACGCTGACCAACGTCGGCATGATCATGCGGCCCGACCTGTTCGAGCAGCACACGGTCCACTTCCACGGCTACCCGAACGCCTCGTCGTTCTACGACGGCGTGCCGGACGCGTCGGTCGCGATCAACATCGGCGGCAGCTTCACGTACTACTACCTCGCGCCGGACGCGGGCACCTACTTCTGGCACTGCCACATCACGCCGCCCGAGCACCTGCAGATGGGCATGGTCGGGCAGCTGTACGTGCGGCCGCGGCAGAACCGCGTGCCGACCGGCAACCTGCTCTACACCGCGCTGCAGCTGCAGAACGGCCAGGTGCCGGGACAGGTGGTTGACCTGCGCACCGCCTGCAACCCGTCGGTCGACATCCTGTGCGCGGCGGTGACGCCGGCGGCCTCGAACGGTGCGACCCAGAAGGTCTACCCGCCCACGGCCGGCGCGAGCGCCGCGCCGCACCCGAACGCCGGGAAGCCGTACATGTACGCCTACAACGACGGCGACGGCTCGACGCAATACGACGTCGAATACCCGCTGCAGATGCACGGCTTCGACCCGAACTTCCACTTCGTCGGCATGACGTTCAACCCGGAAGCCTTCGCCGACATGAAGGACAAGTACTTCCTGCTGAACGGCCGCAGCTACCCGGACACCGTCTCGGCCGGTCCGCAGCTGACCGAGTCCTCGGACGGGCGCGTCCACTACTCGCAGCCGATGAACTCGATCATCAACATCCCGGCCGGTGGCAAGGCGCTGCTGCGGCTCGTGAACCTGAGCGTCAGCGAGTACCACACGCTCGCCTCGCTCGGCATCCGCATGCACGTGATCGGCTACAACGCGAAGCTCCTGCGCGACCAGGAAGGTCACAACATGGACTACTACGCGAACTCGATCACGCTCGGCGGCGGCGAGTCACTGGACGTGATCCTCGACAGCTGCCTGAACCGGGCCTCGTTCGACACCTGCACGACGCCGATGCCGACCGGCACGTACTACCTGTACACGCCGAATCTCGACGAGCTGTCGAACGACGCAGAAAACTTCGGCGGCCTCATGACCGAAGTTCACGTCTACTAAGGGGAGCGGCGATGAGCGCAACGAACAAGGCGACCTCGTACAACCGGCTGCTTCCCGCCGCGACCGCGGTGGTCGCACTGCTCGCGGCCGCCGCCGCGACAGCGGCGACACCCGGCATTTCCGGCGGCACCGGGGCCACGGCGACGTTCAACCTGAACGCCGCCGACGGCTACATCAACCAGCCGGACGGCAACCAGGTCTACACCTGGGGCTACGGCTGCGCGTCCGCGCCGGCCGGGTTCCTGCCGTCGGGCATCGCGAACGCGGCCTGCAACAACATGCAGATCCCGGCGCCGACGCTGATCGTCACCGAGGGCCAGCAGGTCCAGCTGACGCTGACGAACAACCTGCCGGCCGCGGCCGGCAACACCTCGATCCTCTTCCCGGGCTTCACGGCCACGGGCGTCGCGGCATCCGGCTCGGCCGGCGCGTGCGCGACGGCACCGCAGGGCCTGCTGACGACCGAAGTCGCGCACGGCTGCTCGGTGACCTACACCTTCACCGCCACCTCGCCCGGCACGCACGCCTACTACAGCGGCACGCAGGGCGACCTGCAGATCGAGATGGGTATGTACGGCGCGCTCGTCGTGCTGCCGAAGTCGATCCCGTCGAACTGCACGGGCCCGCTGCCGACGCAGAACCTCGCCGCGCAGGCGGCCTGGGGCGAGACGAACTTCCGGCTCGCCGCCGCGGCCTACGACCACCCGAAGACCTGCTACGACCGCGAGTACCTGTTCCAGTTCTCGGAGATGGACCTGAACATCCATCGCCAGGCGCAGGCTCAGGTGACCGCGCGGACCGGCTGCACCGCGGGCGCGACGGGCTGCACGCTCGAGGTGCCGACTGAGCCGTACCACCCGGGCTACTACCTGATCAACGGGCGCTCGATGCCCGATGACATGGATCCGAACTACGACGGCGTCTACCCGCACCAGCCCTACAACGGCAACCCGCACATGCATCCGGGCGAGCAGGTGCTGCTGCGGATCATCGGGCAGGGCCGCTGGCAGCATCCGTTCCACGAGCACGCGAACCACGTGCGCATCCTCGCGCGCGACGGTGCGCTGGTGCTCACGCAGGACGGCCAGTCGCTCGCGGGCAACCTGTTCTTCACGACGACGACGACGCCGGGCCAGACGATGGACGGCATCTTCTACTTCAGCGGCCGCGGGCTGAACTGGGACATGTTCGGCCACAACCCGACCTCCGCCGATCCGCTCGGCAAGCTCGGGTGCACGCCGGACGCGTTCGGCTACAACACCGGCTTCCCGGCGACCGACACGACGTACAGCACGACGCCGAGCACGGCGGTCGTCGGCGCGGTGAACTACTACGAGTGGTGCCAGGACCACAACAAGCCGGTCGAGGCCAACCCGTTCGGCGACGTGCCGACCGGCGGCCCGATCACGCTGCCGAACCCGAACATCTTCGCGAACGGCGCGTGGTACGGCGGCAGCCCGTACTTCGGGCCTGACGCGACGCTGCGGTCCGACACGACGCTGCGCAACGACGGCAATGGCGGCGGGCTCTCCGGCTGCGTGACGGGAAAGACCGTCGTGACCGGCGGCGCGAGCGCGACGCCCAACTGCACGAACCTGCAGCCGAGCAATTTGCAGGCCAACCCCGCCAACGAGCGCGGCTGGGCGTTCATGTGGCACTCGCATAACGAGCGCGAGATCACCACGAACAACGTCTTTCCGGGCGGGATGCTGATGATGATGCTGGTCGATTCCCGCGAATTCATCATCGATGAGTCGCTGTAAGGGAGAACTCGAGATGCGACCCAAAAACTTCAAGGCCGCCCTGATCAACTGGGGACTGGCGGCTTCCGTTCTCCTCCTTGCGAGCGGCGCGTCCGTCGCACAGACGGTCGTCAACCTGACGGCGGGGCCGGCGACGGCCTACCTGCCCGACGGCTCGGCGGTGCCGATGTGGGGCTACAGCTGCACCGCCGGCGGCACCGCCGGCGCGTGTAGCGCGCTCAATCCCGCGGTCGCCGCCGGCACCGCGGCGGCCGGCACCTGGTCGCCGGTCGTCATCACGGTCGCGACCGGCCAGTCGCTGACCATCAACCTGACCAACAACCTGTCGTTCACGCCCTCGGGCGCCACGACACCGAACAACATCCCGACGTCGATCACGATCATCGGCCAGCTCGGCGGCGGCCTCGGCTCGCCGACCACCGCCGCGAGCCCGCCGCACAACACGCAGTCGCAGATCACCTGGTCGACCGCGACCGTGCTGAGCCCGCCGGCCGGCTTCACGCCGCCGCCGCAGAACCCGCGCGTGCAGTCGTTCGCGACGGAAGTGCAGCCGGGCGCGGGCGCGACCGCGCTCGTCTGGACCGCCCCGGCTCCCGGCACGTACCTGATCGAGTCGGGCACGCACCCCTCGATCCAGGGACCGATGGGCCTGTACGGCATCCTGGTCGTGACGACCGCGCCGAGCGGCGCAAGCGCGGGTACCGCCTACGGCACGCCCGGCGCGCCGAACGCCGTCAGCTACAACACCGAGGTCCCGCTGATCTTCGGCGAGATCGACCCGGTGCAGAACCAGGCGGTGCAGACCGCGGTGAATACCGCGGGCTTCGCCGAAACGACCGTCTGGTCGGGACTGCCCGGTGGCTGCGGCAACCCCGGCTCGCCGGTCGGTGTCATCAACACCTGCTATCCGCCGGCGGTGAACTACCTGCCGGTCTACTACACGATCAACGGCGTCGCCTTCAGCCGAACCAACGTCGCCGGCTCGACCTTCCCGACGACGCTCGGCACCGCGGCGCTTCCCGTGAGCGGCACGGCGCTCGTGCGCCTCGTCAACGCCGGCCTCAAGATGCACGTGCCCTCGATGGTCGGCTCGGTGACGAACGGCGTCGACGGCACCGGTGCGCCGGCCGTGGTCGGCGGCTTCACGCTGGTTGGCGAGGACGGTAACGCGCTGCCGCCCGCCGCGCCGCGCGTGCAGACCGAGATCTTCATGGCCGCCGGCAAGACCTTCGACGTGCTGGTCAACGTGCCGGCGGCCGGTAGCCCGGCGCTGCCGATCTTCGACCGCGAGCTGAGCCTCTCGGGCAACCAGATCGAGCGCGATGCGGGCATGCTGGCCTACATCAGCGTGAACGGCGCGGCCGCGCCTGCCTCGAGCTCCTCCGGTGCCGCGAGCGCGGTGGCCGACGTCTACAATTCCATCGTCGCCGGCCAGACGCTCACGGTCGGTGACCCCTCGAAGGGCGTGATCGCCAACGACACGAACGTCTACGGCGTGCGGATCGTCTCGGGCGGCGTCGCCGTGAGCGGCCCCGTGGCCGGCACCAACGGCACGCTGACGCTCAACACGAACGGCACCTTCACCTACGTCGCGAACGCGACCGCGCCCACGACGGGTCAGGTCGACCAGTTCACTTATTGCGGCAACGGCACGCTCACCGGCGCCGCCTGCACGACGTTGACGCTGAACTCGGCGAGCATCGAGTCCTCGTCCGCGATCAACTGCACCGGCCCGATCGCGTTCAATGCGAGCATCGCGACCTACCTCGCGATCAAGACTCCGGGCGTCCTCGCGACCTGCACCGACGCGGCGGGCCTGCCGCTGACCGTCGACCCGGCGACGATCGTCAACGTGGCCGGCACGACCAGCGCGGCGGTCCTGGCCGATGCGAACGGCGGCTTCACGGCGAACGCGGCCGGCGCCGGCACGGCGAGCTTCACCTTCGAGGCGATGAACACCCAGGGCGTGCACAGCGCGCCCGTCTCCGTGGGCCTCACGTTCCCGGCCGGCGGCGGCCTCAACGTCACCGTCCTCGACGGCTACGACAAGTCGACGACGATCAGCGACTACCGCTGGATCATCGAGGAAGACCGCACCTTCTACATCAACCCGAACTGCGTGCAGAACCCGCCGCCGGCGGGCTGCCCGACCGCGGCCGCGGGCATCGTCCCGACGCTCGGCGTGAACTTCCACACGAGCTACATGCCGTACGTCGCGCAGGGCTGCACCGGCCCCATGTCGTGCGAGGCCGGGCAGATGATGCTCGACACGCGCCCGGCCTGCACCGCGCCCGGCGTCCCCGCCGGCTGTAGCGCGACCGCCGGTACCCACATCAACGCGGTCTGCGACGTCGGCAACGGCGTGTGCCGTCCGGACACCGTCGGCAACGGCCTGACCGCCGTGATGCCGGGCTCGGTCGCGCTCGACCCGACCAAGCGCTACTACATTTCCGTGCTGCCGGGCGATGCGGCGAACCCGTTCATCTCGGGCTTCACGGGCATTCCCTGCGGCCAGCCGAACGCCGACCCGAGCACCTGCGTGACGGGCCACGGCATGGGCGGCGCGCCGATCGCAGCGGCCGTCAGCTGCGCGACCTCGACGACGGGCGTCACGACCTGCACCGGCACGAGCGCGGCCGGCACAGCCGTCACCTGCTCGCCGGCGACCGGCTCCTCGACCTGCGTGCCGGCGGGCGCCGTCACCGCGGCCAGCGTGACCGTGCTGACGCAGCCCTCGCCGTATCCGCCGGCCGACCTGTCGGTGTTCGTCTACGAGGACGACTTCCCGCTGAACGGCGAGCAGGACGGCGGCGGTGGCGTCGACGTGCTGTCGCCGATCGAGCCGGGCCTCGGCGGGTTCCAGATCCACCTCTGGGACGCGATGGGCGGCAACGGTGACTTCACCGGCCAGATGACCTACGACATGTTCAACCAGCCGCTCGGCAACAGCCTGGACGGCACGATCGACCCGGTCACCCAGCTGAACGCCTGCCCGATCACGGCCCAGGCCAGTGGCATCACCGGCATGATCGTCACGTGCCCGAAGTACGAGAGCGACGGCAAGACGCTCTCGCCGCTCGCGGGCCAGGCGGTCATCAAGAACCTGATGCCCGGCCGCTTCGGCGTCATCGCGACGCCGGGCGCCGACCGGATCGCCCGTGGCGAGGAATGGCTGCAGACCAACACGCTCGACGGCCAGAAGGCGCACGACTCGTTCGCGCGCATCGGCGAGCCGAACTACTTCCAGGAGTTCGGACCGGCCGGCTTCCACGTCTCGATCGGCTTCGCGAACCCCGCGATCATCAACGCTCGCAAGCCGTTCGTGTGCGCCGGCAGCGACCCGAACCTGCCGGGCGGCTACAGCTGCAAGAACACGCTGACCGGCATGGTGACCGGCCAGCGCCTCAGCCGCACGCCGGATGAGCGCCTGTACGAGAGCGGCTCGCACGACGCCTATGCGTGGACGCAGTGCTACGTCAGCTTCGGCGACCCGGATGGCGAGGACTTCGCGTTCACGAAGTGCAACGCCGACGGCACCTTCACGCTGGTCGGCCTGCCGGACGGCGACTGGCGCGTGACGACCTTCGATCAGTGGAACGACCAGCTGGTCGACGGCCTGTCGACGCCGGTGCGCCTCGGCTCGACGACCCAGAAGTGCCCCGGCCCGACCTCGACGCTCGCCTCCGCGGCCGGCGCCGGCGGCGTGTGCGACATGGGCCACATCGCGGCGACGCAGTGGGAGACGAACCTCTACACGCGCACCTTCGTCGACGACAACCAGGACGGCGTGGCGCAGTCCTCCGAGACCGGCATCCCGTTCGCGAACGTCGCCGTTCGCCTGCGCGACGGCAGCCTCGAGAACCTGCTGCTGGCCGACTTCACGGGCGCCGCGAACTTCAACGAGACCTTCCCGCTGTTCGCGTGGTACACGGTCGAGACCGACGTGACCCGCTACAAGAACACGGGCACGCACGTCGTGTACGACGTCGGCGGACCGGCCGACGGCACGAACCAGTGCGGCAACACGGGCGCACCGGGCTACCCGCCGTGCGACTCGGGCGCGGTGATCAGCAAGTACCTCGCGAACACCGTCGAGATGATCTCGCTGCCGACCAACCTGCGCGTGCCGGGCTCGGTCTACTGCGCCGGCGCCGACTGCAGCGGCAAGTCGATCCAGAACGGCCCGTCGACCAGCGACCCGCCGAGCTCCTGCACGACCGCGACCACGCCGCCGTACGCGACGAGCTGCTCGACGACGCTGTCCTCGGGTCGCATCGACAACCCGTGGCTCGGTGGCGTGGAGGGCTGGCAGGGCTTCCCCGGCCAGAGCAACTGGATCGAGTTCGGCAAGGCGCCGTACATCCCGGGCGAGAACGGTGGCATCGAAGGCCACGTGATCTACGCCTCGACGCGCCCCTTCGACGACCCGCAGATGCTGGTGCAGACGCAGTGGGAGCCGCTGGTCCCGCACGTGCGCATCAACCTCTACCAGGAGGGCTTCGCGGCCGACGGCGTGACCCCGACGCTGACCCTGGTCGACACGACGACCACGACCAGCTGGGACGACTGGGCGCAGGGCTTCCACCTGGCCGCCGACGGCGTCACCAAGGTCCCCAACATGAACTGCCCGGGGCAGGGCGCGAACACCGGGACGCTGCCGGACCTGTTCTACTACTCGCTGTACAACCAGCCGCAGTACCTCGACTTCTACAACAACGTCCAGCACGGCACCGCCGGGACCACCGCGCTGCCGGCGAACTCCCAGTACAAGTGCTACGACGGCATGCACAACTGGAACCAGATCCAGCCCGCGCCGTATGACGGCATGTACCAGTTCCCGAGCGTGACCGCGCTCGACCCGACCACCGGCAAGCCGGCGGGCACGAACTGCACGATCTGCTCGAACAAGGGCACGGCCAACGCTGCGCCGAACCTGCCGACGAGCGACCTGTACTACGGCACGCCGCAGCTGCCCCCGGGCAAGTACGTCGTCGAAGTCGTGCTGCCGCAGGGCTACGAGCTGGTCAAGGAAGAAGACAAGAACATCCTGATCGGCGACAACTACATCGCCCCCGCCGCGCAGCAGTTCGGCGGTCTCGGCAATGTGTTCATCCTGCCGGACCAGGCCTCGGTCGCGAGCGCCTACACGACGCCGGGCATCGGCTTCAACGCCAACACCGGCCAGAACGGCAACGGCATGAACCCGACGCAGAGCCTCGGCACGTCGCCGAACAACGGCATCGTCCCGGGCTTCGTGCCCGAGCCGACCTGGCCGTGCGTCGGCGAGGCACGCATCGTGCCCGACTACATCAGCCTCTATCCGCAGTCGAAGCAGATGTCGCCGTTCGCCGGCGCCACCCGCCGCCTGTGCGACCGCAAGGAAGTGACGCTGACCGACCAGGCGCACTCGATCGCGAAGTTCTACGTCTACACGTCGACGCACATCGCCTCGAAGTTCACCGGCGGCATCACCGACGACTACACGTCGGAGTTCGACCCGTTCTCGCCGCAGTTCGGCGAGAAGTTCGCGCCGCCTGACCTGCCGGTCTCGGTCAAGGACTGGACCGGTTCCGAGACGAACCGCGTCTACGCCGACCACTGGGGTGCCTACAACGGCATGACCTACTCGACGTGGGAAGTGAACCCGCCGAACCCGACGGGCTACGCCCCGACGATGATGGTCGTGTGCATGAACGACCCGGGCCCGATCGCCGGTCCCAACGGCACGCAGATCACGGACCCGCTCTTCACGCAGGGCTACAGCCAGTTCTGCTACGAGCTGCCGTTCATGCCGGGTACGACCCAGTACCTCGACACGCCGGTGGTGCCGACCTCGGCCTTCGCGGGTGCCGGCTACAACAACGTGGACTGTGCCTACCCCGATGCGACCCCGGCCGTGGCCGAGGTTGACGGCGACGGCGTGGGCCCGTGGGTCTCGGCCTCCGGTCACACGCTGACGATCACCTCGCTCGGCGACCAGATGGTGCCGAACTACGCCTACTCGGGCCCGTCGGCGAACACCGCGCCCTACAACCAGAAGACCGTCAAGCGGCACTTCGGCTTCGGCGGCACCGCCGGCACCGTCGCGCTGGTCGGCTCCGACGGCGTCGCCCACCCGCTGACCGGGGTCACCTGGACCGACGGCAAGATCACCGGCGTCGTGCCGGGCGGGTTGACGAACTGCCCGATCCAGCAGCAGGCGCAGTACAAGCCGAGCGGGACCTCGACCGCGCTGTGCGGCCAGCTCGTGATCACGACCTCGGCCGGCAAGCAGTCGGTGGACGCCGTCACCGTCACGATCGGCGGCAAGGCGCCGACGCACATCGCGGCCTCGGCCTCGATCCAGGCGGCGATCGACGCTGCCGCGCCCGGCGACCTGCTGATGATCGACCCGACCTGCAACTCGGCGGCTGGAGTCGTCGCCTGCACGGCGCCGGGAGTGACCGGCAAGACCGTCAGCGCGCACAACGAGATCCTGCTGATGTGGAAGCCGGTCCGGCTGCAGGGCGTGGGCGCTGCCTCGAGCATCCTGAACGCCAACACGCACCCGGCGGGCAAGCTCGATGCGTGGCGGCGCTCGGTGAACTGCCTGTTTGGCCTCTCGATGAGCGGCCAGCCGGCGACCGTCGCGGGCGGCTCGAACCCGTACGACTCACCGACCGACAACAACGGCAACCCCTACACCTGCCCGTATGGTGCGGGTGTCGGCGGTGCCACCGGCCCGAACGGCAACCTGTGGCGCTACTTCGTGGGCACCGCGATGTCCGGCAGCGGCTCGGGTACCGTGTACAGCGCACCGCAGGTCGACCGCCTGCCGCTCGAGGCCATCGTTGGCTGGGACGCGACCCAGAACGGCAACCTGGCCGAGCAGCTGCAGGAGCCCTCGCTGATGGGCGCGCTCGAAGGCGCCGGCATCACGGTGCTGGCGAAGGGCGTGCGCTTCCCGCGCGGGCAGGATCCGTTCGGCAGCGGCGCCGGTGAGCTCGGCTCGTTCCCGACCGGCTCGACGCTGCTGACCAACAACCGTGGCACCGGGCTGAGCGGCTCGGGCACGCTGACGGTCGGCGACGCCAACAGCGTCTGCACGAGCGGCAGCAGCGGCAGCAACCCGTACCCGAGCAACTTCGTCTGCAACCCGTCGAGCATCGACGGCCTGACGATCACCGACAGCTCGCAGGGCGGTGGCGGCGTGTTCGTGCACGCGTGGGGCCACTACCTGCAGATCGCCAACAACCGGATCATCAACAACGCCGGTACGCTGTCGGGCGGCATCAATGTCGGCCAGGGCGAGTTCCCGCCGAGCTATATCTCGGGCAGCGCGACCAATGCGCCGCCGGGATCGTGCGAGGCGAACGCGCCGAACAACGTGCAGATGCCGTACTGCCACAACGTCGACGTCAACATCCACCACAACTACGTGGCGGGTAACTCCTCGACCGGCGACGAGCTGTTCTCGGCCACGCCGGCCGGGGCGGGTGGCGTCAGCATCTGCACGGGTGCCGACTACTACAAGTTCAACTACAACTGGGTGTGCGGCAACCTGAGCAGCGGCGACGGTGGCGGCTTCGGCCACATCGGCTTCAGCTACAACGGTGACATCGAGCACAACACGTTCATCTTCAACCAGAGCGTGAACCCGACCATCCCGGCGAACGGCGGCGGCCTGATCGTCATGGGCGCGCCGGACGCCGACCCGCCGTGCGGCGCGCAGATCGACATCGACTGCGTCCCGCCGCTCGGCTCGGTCGGTCCGAGCGACGGCATCGGCCCGAACCTCGTGATCAATGCCAACCTGATCATGGGCAACTCGGCCGACAGCGGCAGCGGTGGCGGCATCGCGTTCCAGAACGTGAACGGCTCGGAAGTCCTCGCGTTCCCGAACAACCCGAACCGCTGGTATTCGCCGCGCGTGACCAACAACATCATCGCGGACAACGTCGCCGGCTGGGACGGCGCCGGAGTGTCGCTGGTCGACGCCCTGAACATCGACATCATCAACAACACGATCGTGTCGAACACGTCCACGGCGTCTGCCGGCCCGCTGTTCACGACCATCGGAGGGCCGCTGTCGAGCTCCGCCGGTGGCGGCAACCCGGCCAGCAACAACTGCATGACGACGTCGACGACGTCGTGCCCGCAGGTTGCCGGCCTGGTCAGCATCCAGAACAGCGCCACGCTGGTCGCGAACATCAACCAGCTGCCAGTGGTCGGCGGTGGCAGTGGAGCGCACCGGATCACGTGCCCGACCGGGCACTACGCCGGCGGCAAGGCGACGGACGGCACCTGCCTGACCGCCTCCTACCCGCTGATGTACAACAACGCCTTCTGGCAGAACAGCTCGTACTACATCGGGGTCGGCGCGCTCAGCGCCCAGTTCCAGCAGAACGTGATCTCGCTCTACAACGCGTTCACGTCGACGCTGGCGCCGAGCCAGTCCGCGACCGACGGCACCACCGCGAACACGACGGGTGGCGTGACGGTCACGGGTGGCACCGGCGCCTGCACGGCGGCGAGCTTCTGGGACATCGGCGTGCGCGGTGACACCGGGCCGACGAACCACGGCTCCGGCGTGACCCTGCAGCCGGCCTACTCGCTGCTGACGAGCACGGCGGGCTACACGACGACCTCGACCGGGGCGGCCGCGAACAACACGGCGACCAACCCCGGCTTCGCGAGCCAGTACTGCAACGGCTCGCGCCAGCCGCCCGAGGCCTGCTCGGCCACCGGTGGCTGCGGCTGGGCCGTGCCGCCGGGGATCGCCGACGCGACCGTGCCGAACCCGGTGTTCAACCTGACGCCGGTCGCGACGGTCGACGAGGGCAACAACTGGGTCAACATGCGCTGGGGTCCGTTGTCGCTGACCAATCCGACGGCGCTCGGGACCGACGGCAACTACGGCGGCGGTGCGGCGCTCGGCAACTACTCGCTGGCGGCGACGACGTCGGGCGCCTACAACGCCGGCACCGGCGCGGAGGCGGGTGTTGCGGCGCCATCGAGCGACTTCTTCGGCACGCAGAGGCCGCAGGCGGGTGCCTGGGACATCGGCGCGGTCGAGTTCGTCGGTCCGACCGTCTCGTCGGCCAGCGTCGCGCCGACCACGCTGACCTTCGCGAGCCGTTCGGACTTCACGACGAGCCCGGCGCAGACCGTGACCGTGACCAACACGGGCACGACCGCGCTGACCGGCGGGACCTTCACGTTCACCGGTCCGTACTCGCGGCCGGCCGGGTTCGGCGGCGGCACGTGCGGGGCGAACCTCGCGATCGGTGCGAACTGCACGATCAACGTGGTGTTCCGGCCGACGGCGGTGGGCGCGAACAACGGCACGCTCGCCGTCGCCTACACGGGCGTCACCGTGACCGGCTCGCCGGTCACGCTGAACGGCACCGGCACGGCGAGGGGCCTGCTCGAGTTCACGGGCGCGACCAACGGCACGCTGGCGGCGAATGGCCTGGGCTTCCAGACGTTGACCTTCACGATCCCCTCGCCGCGAGCCGCGGTGACGAGCGTCGTGACGGTGACCAACGGCGGCACCGGCGCCATGACCGTCAGCGCACCGGTCCTCGCGATCAACCTCGGTGGCCTCTACAGCATCACGGCCAACAACTGCCCGGCGACCGGGGCGGGCCTGGCACCGGCCGCGACGTGCACGTTCAGCGTGCGCTACGCGACACCGGCGACGGCGCCGCGGTTCGCGGACGGGGGCCTCGCGACGGTGAACAACACCGGCGCAACGTCGCCCGCGACGCTCGGCCTGTCGGCGCAGTGATGGGAGAGAGCTGAGGGACCGGACGGGCTGGAGCAAGCACATCGCCCCGCCGCTAGGCGGGGCGATGTCCGGCCCAGGTGACCAGAGTGAACCCAGTCCCGGCGCGACACGCATCGAGCGCAGGATCGAGCCTGCCGCGCAGACTGCTGCTCGTGGCGCTCGCGATCGGTGGTTCCGCTGCCGGTGCGACGACGGCGGACTCCGCCGCGGCGGGCGAGGCGACCCCGGCGCCGGTGCTCGACGTCAGCCAGTTCGGCGTGACCGAGACGCTCCTCGGCTACTGTGCGGACAAGGATCCGCTCGACGCGGCGAAGGTGCACGCGCGGCTCAAGCGGCTCACGCACGGCCAGAGCCACGAGGCGCTGGCCGATGCGCGCCACAGCAGCGCCTACCGCGCGGCCCGCGAGTCGACGCTCGCGTTCATCGGCAAGGTCGACCCGCGCAATGCCAAGCACCTGTGCGCGGAATCCGGCGCGCGTGGAGGATAGGCTCATGACGGGACATGCATCGAATCTCCCCGGGTGGCCCACGGCCGCGGGCCTCGCGCGCGGCGCCGCGGTCGCGGCGCTGCTGCTCGCCTGCGCGGTGCCGGCGCAGGCCGATACGGCGCCGCCGGCAACGAAGCCGGCCGCGACCGCCGGAACGCCGATGCATTACCTGCCGAACCGCTTCGCGGGCCGTGCGGGCGTCTACTACAAGACCGTCTGGGGCATCGACTCGCTGAGCGTGAAGTGGGCCGAGTCGGGCGAGATGGTCCGCTTCAGCTGGCGGGTGCTCGACCCGGAGCGCGCCGCGGTGCTGAACGACAAGAAGGCCGATCCCGCGCTGATCGATCCGCGCGCCGGCGTGAGCCTCGTCGTTCCGGTCATGGAAAAGGTCGGGCAGCTGCGCCAGAGCGCGACGCCGGAAGCCGGCAAGAGCTACTGGATGGCCTTCTCGAACAAGGGCCGCGTCGTCAAGCGCGGCGACCGCGTCGACGTCGTGGTCGGGCCGTTCCGCGCCCAGAACCTGGTCGTCGACTGATACCGGATTTCCGAGGACTTTGAGGAGTGGCAATGAAGAATTCGACCCCGAAAGCCGCGCTGCTCGGCCTGCTGGCCGTGAGCCTCGCGCCGAGTGCCGCCTGGACCGCGAACGCGCCCGCGCCGACGCTGAGCGCGCAGCAGATCGTGGAAAAGCACATCGCGGCGCGCGGCGGGATGCAGGCCTGGCGCAACGTGCAGACGATGTCGTGGACCGGGAAGATGGAGGCCGGCTACGCCGACTCCGTCGCGCGCAGCCAGCGCTACGTCGCCCAGACCTGGGGGCGCAAGAGCGGCAAGATCCGCGAGGAGGCGCTCGCCGCGGCCAAGGACGGCGCGCCCGCCAAGCCGGTCGCGCAGCAGGTGAAGCTGCCGTTCGTCCTCGACGTCAAGCGGCCCGGCATGTCGCGGGTGGAGCTCGAGTTCGCCGGCAAGACGGCCGTGCAGGTGTTCGACGGCACGAGCGGCTGGATGATGCGGCCGTACCTGAACCGCGAGGACTGGGAGCCGTTCAACGCCGACCAGCTGAAGTCGCAGTCCGGCAAGTGGGACATCGACGGTCCCCTGTTCGACTACGCGGCCAAGGGCACGAAGGTGGCGCTCGAGGGCGTCGACAAGATCGATGGCCAGGGCGCGTACCGCCTGAAGCTGACGCTCAGGGACGGCCAGGTGCAGCACGTCTGGATCGACACGCGCAGCTTCCTCGACGTGCGGGTTGAGGGCGTGCCGCGCCTGATGGACGGCAAGGTGCATACGGTGTGGATCTACCAGCGGGACTTCCGCACGGTCCAGGGCGTCCTGATGCCCTTCGCCCTCGAGACGGTTGTCGAAGGCTATCCCGATACGCATAAAATGCTCATCGAGAAGGTAGCCCTGAACCCGAAGCTTGATGACGCCCTGTTCAAGAAGCCGACCGCCTGACCCCGTGCCGCGAGGCGCGCGCCGCGTGGCGCGCGCCGTCGCGCGTCCCCCCCTCGACGAGTCAGCGAAGACCGTGTTCCCGCGGAGGCCGTGGATTGCGCACTGGCTGCTGGCCGCGGCGCTCGTGCTCGCGTCGGTCCCGCCCGCGCACGCGGCCGAACCGGCCGTCCCGAAGCTCTCGCTGGAAGAAGTCGTCGCGAGGAACCTGAGCGCGCGCGGCGGGCTCGAGGCGTGGCGGGCGGTGCACACGATGACTTGGACCGGTCACATCGAAAGCGCCCGCGCGCCGATGCCGAGCCTGCAGTTCGTCATGCAGCAGGAGCGGCCGAACAAGACGCACTTCGAAGTCAACGCGATGAGCGAGCGGACGCTCCGGGTATTCGACGGGGCCCACGGATGGAAGGTGCGCGGCAGCGGCAGCGGCGGCGGCGGCGGCACGCCGCAGGTCCGTCCGTACACGATCGAGGAGCTGCGCTACGCGCAGGGTGCCCAGGGAATCGACGGGCCGCTGATCGACTACGCCGCGAAGGGCATCCAGGTCGCGCTCGAGGGGCTGGACGAATTTGACGGCCACACGGCGTACCGGCTCGCCGTGACGCTGCCGTCCGGCGAGCACGATCGCCTCTGGCTCGACTCCAAGACCTTCCTCGAGATCCGCTACGACCGTACGCCGGCCGGCGCGACGGGAACGTCCGCGCGCGTCGTGTCGACCTTCTACCGCGACTACAAGACCTTCGACGGATTGGCGATGCCGACGGTCATCGAGACCGGGGCCGCGGCCGGTGGCACCCCGGATCGCATGGTCATCGAGCGCGTGATCGTGAACCCGCCGCTCGACAAGCGCGCCTTCTCGAACCCCGCCGCGCGGCGCGAACACCACGCGCTCAACTACACGCCGCGCCCGCGACCGGCACCGGCCGTGCCGCTCGCGCCGCCCGCGGCCCCGGAAACCCCCGCGACGCCGGCCCCGGATAGCGGACCGCCGCCGCGATGAGCCGCCGCCGGATCGCTGCGCTTGCGCTCGTGTTCGCGGCGATCACGGCGCCGGCGCCGGCGGCGGAACGAAGCCCGCCGGCCGCCGGCGAGTCGATCTACCTGCGAGGCGTGACCGGCTCCGGCGCGCCCGTCGTCGGCAAGCGCGAGGGCGGCGGCGTCGACACGTCCGGCGCCCAGGCGGCCTGCGTCAACTGCCACCAGCGCAGCGGCCTCGGCACGCGGGAAGGCAACACCTTCATCCCGCCGGTGACCGGCGAGTACCTGTACGCGCCGCTCGAGCACGACGCCTCGCAGGCACCGATCGCCTACGTCGAGGGCATCCACGGCAATCGCACGCCGTACACCGACGCGGCGCTCGCGAAGGCGATCCGCGAGGGCGTCGACCCGCAGGGTCGGCGGTTCAGCGTGCTGATGCCGCGCTTCGAACTCGGCGACGCGGACATGGCGTCGCTGATCGAGTACCTGAAGAAGCTGACGGTCCGCCGGGTACCGGGCGTCACGGACGCGGTCCTGCACTTCGCGACGGTGTTCACCCCGGACGCCGACCGAACGGTGCGCGGCGGCGTGCTGGACGTGCTCCAGCACTTCGTCGCCGACAAGAACGCCTTCCCGTTCAAGCCCAGCCCGAGCATGCGCACGTCCAACCGGACGGCGTTCGCCAAGAGCATGTACATGGCGCATCGCCACTGGCAGCTGCACGTGTGGGACCTGACGGGCGCGCCGCAGACCTGGGGGGCACAACTCGACCGGCACCTCGCAGAGGAGCCGGTGTACGCGCTGCTGTCCGGTCTCGGCGGGAGCGACTGGGCACCGGTGCACGAGTTCTGCGAGCGCAACGCCATCCCGTGCCTGTTCCCGAACGTCGAGGTACCGGTCGTCGCCGACACGGATTTCTATCCGGTGTATTTCTCGAAGGGCGTCCTGCTCGAAGCCGAGCTGCTGGCGCAGCGTCTCGCGACGGCCGGCGGCACGACCGACCCGGGTACGATCGTCCAGATCTACCGCAAGGGCGACAGCGGCGCGCGGGCCGCCGCGCTCCTCGCGGCACGCCTGAAGGATCGCGGGCTGCGGATCCGCGATGAGGTCCTGCCGGCCGGCAGCGCCGGGCACGGAATCCCGGCCGCGGTCGCGGCCGCCGCCGATGCCACCAGCCTCGTCCTCTGGCTTCGACCCGCGGACGTCGCGGCGCTCGGCCCGCCGCCCGCCAAGGCCAAGGCCTACCTGTCCGGGTTGCTGGGCGGCCTCGAGGACGCACCGCTCCCGGCGGCCTGGCGGCCGGCGACGCTCATGGCCTATCCGCTCGATCTGCCGCTGCAGCGCGGTGTCCGGCTCGACTATCCGCTCGGCTGGTTCAAGTTCCGGCATATTCCGGTCGTCGCGATTCACGCGCAGGCGGATACCTACCTCGCGTGCAGCCTGATCGCGGACGCGCTCAACAACCACATGGCCGACGTGATCTCCCGGCCCTACCTGATCGAGCAGCTGCAGGGCATGATCGAACGCCGGCTCATGACGGGCTACTACCCGCGGCTCACGCTCGCCGCCAACCAGCGGTTCGCCTCGAAGGGCGGCTATTTCGCCCACTTCGCCGATCCGAGCGGACCGAAGCTCGTCGCCGACAGCGAGTGGACGGTGCCCTGACCCGGGCGGGTGACACCGTAGTCCGACCCCAGCATCACCCGCACCCGGCACGCGGGCTAGGCAGGGGCGGGGACTAGCAATCGGCGTCAGTGAAAGCCCCCGCGGCGCGGACTATCGTTGTCCGAACCGAAGTATCGGCTGCAGGGGCGACGTGTAATGGCACCTCGACGTGATGGCGCAGGAAGAGCGCGGAATCTCCTCGGCTGCGTGGGCGTTGCCGTCGGCATGTGCGCTCTGTCGACCGCGCCTGCGGCATCGACGCCGAAAGCCGCGGAAAGCGTTCCACCGATGGTCGCCAGCGCGCAGGGCACGATCTCGCGGACGATCAGCTACTCGATTCCCCCGGTCCGCCTGGTGCGCGAGGACGGCAAGGTCGTCTCGCTCGCGGACGAATTGAACGACGGCCGACCGGTCGTCCTCAATTTCATCTTCACGACCTGCAGCTCCATCTGCCCGGTCATGAGCCAGGTGTTCTCGCAGCTGGATCGCAAGCTGGGCGAGGGCCACGAGCCCGTGCACCTCGTGTCGATCTCGGTCGATCCCGAGGCGGACACGCCGGCGCGGCTGCGCGAGTACGCGCAGCAGTTCCACGCCGGCAGCGACTGGAACCACTACACGGGGACCGTGCAGGCGAGCATCGCCGCGCAGCGCGCCTTCAACGTGTTTCGCGGCGAGAAGATGAACCACGCGCCGGTCACCTTCGTGCGGGCGGCGCCCGGCGATCCGTGGCTTCGAATCGACGGCTTCGTGACGCCGGACGATCTGCTGCAGCGCTTCCGCCAGCTGACGGAGGCGCCCGGGCAGAAGGTCGCGACGCGCTAGCGGCCGGTTCGCGCGTCGCCCGCGCGCGGGCGGATCGCGCGGCGGCCGGCGCCGCGCTCCCGGGCAATCAGCGCGGCGCGTTCGGCGCCGCGACCGGCGCGGCGACCTTGCCGGCTGGGGCCGCCGCTGCCGCGGCGTCGACGCGCAGCAGCTCGATGTCGTAGACCAGCAGCGCACCCGGCGGCACGCCCGGTGGCGTTCGCGCGTCGTAGCCGAGCTCCGGCGGGATGAACAGTTCCCAGTGGTCGCCGGGCTTCATGACGGACAGCGCCTCCCGGAACCCGGGAGCAACGGCGTCGCGCTCGAACTCGGCCGGCCGGCCGTGCTGCTCGGAACGATCGAACTCGGTGCCGTCCGCGAGCGACGCGCGGTAGCGGATCGTGACCTTGTCCTTCGGTCCCGCCGGCTGGCCCGACGGCGCGCCGCTCGCGAGCACCCGGTACTGCAGGCCGGAGGGCATCGCGCGCACGCCCGCCTGCTGCGCGTTCTTCTTCAGGAACTCGCGCGCCGCCGCGTGGTTCTGCTCGACCAGCGCATCGTGCGCCGCACGCACGAATCGAATGCCCTGCTCCTGCTGCTCGCGGGTCGCGAGCTTGCCATGCGTTCCATCGGTCAGCCCGCGCAGCAGCGCGTCGAAGTCCATCACCGCCGGCACGCCGTTGTGCGCGAGCTCGTTGCCGAGCGTCAGCCCGACGTCGTAGCTCGCGACCGGTGGCGGTGCCGCGGTGGCGGTCGCGGCCTGGGCCGCGGCCGGGACCGGAGACTCGGTGCCCGTGTGGTTGTCCGCGCCGGCGAGCGGCGCAGCCGACAGCATCACGCCCGACGCGATCAAGGCGCGCAATCCAGCAGATCTCATGGGGGGCTTCCGATCAAAATCGTGCGAGCACGGGAGTCCTCAGTCTACGCAGCCGCCGGACGCGCCTCACGCATTTTCGGGGCCGTGGCTGAACATAATCGCGAGAGCAATTCACGCTCGCACCCGCGCAAGACGCGCTGAAATCCGACGCCGGACGCCGCCTGGCGGCGCCAGAGCGGCGAACGCCGCTTGGGTGCGGATTCGCCGAGCCCGCGCGCCGCGCGGCGCGCCGCCGATGCGACAGAACCATCGTATTGAGGGTATTCATGTAGCCGCGGGAGCAGTTACGGCACCTGTAAGCGCAGGCGTGCTAGCGTGGATAGCGGACTTGGGGCCGAGCGCACGCCGGCCCTCGAGGATCAACGGGGATCCGTCATATGCGACCACACTCCGTCGTACTCCGATGGGCCCGGCCCGTCGCACTCATCTTCCTGTTGGCCGTGTTTGTCGCAGGCGCGGCGGGCGCCGACGAGCACTCCCACGGGTCAGACTCGGACTGGCTGGTCTTCCTGACCGGCCAGGCGCACCGGCGCAGCTCCGAGGACCTCGCACCCGAGGATGACTACGACCCGGTCAGCGCGGACATTCTCTACTCGCATTCCTCCGGCCACTTCCGAGTCCTGACAGAGACCTTCGCAGCCGCCGACGAACTCGACGTCGAGCGCGCCCAGATCGGCTACGAGATCGGCGAGAACACGCTGCTGTGGGGCGGGCGCTTCCACCAGCCGTCGAGCGCCTGGAACATCGAGCATCACCACGGCCAGTACCTGCAGACGGCGATCACCCGGCCCGGCATCGAGTTGTGGGAGGACGAGGGCGGGCTGATCCCGCAGCACATCGTCGGCGCCTTCGTCGAGACCCGCGGAGCGCTCGGCGACAACGCCGGGCTGACGCTGTCGGCCGGCGCCGGGCTCGCGCCGGTGATCGTCGGCGGCCAGATGGTGCCGATCGGCCTGTTCCACCCGAACGTCGGCGGCTACCAGGCCTCGTGGTCGGCCCGCGTCGGGCTCCTGCCGGAACTGCTGGGCGATGATTCGATCGGGCTGGTCGCGGCGCGGCACAGCGTCGGCGTGCGAGACGCCGTCGACGTGTCGCTGCTCGGTGCCACGAACGTCGGCCTCGACGTGCTCGGCGCGTTCGCGAGGCTCAATCCCGGCAAGTGGCACGTTCAGGCGACCGTCTACGACATCGAGGTCCGACTGAGCGGCCTGCAGCTCCGCCATGAGCAGTTCGGCGCGGGCTACCTCCAGGTCGAGCGCCAACTGCCGCGCGCGCTGACGGCGTTCGGTCGGATCGAAAGCTCGACCAAGGCCGGCGATTCCGTCTACGCCACGCTGCAGCGTCGCGAGTTCGAGCTGCGGCGCGGGCTCGGCGGGCTGCGCTGGGATTTCGCCAAGCGACAGGCGCTGACCCTGGAGCTTGCCCACGCCGCGACACTCGCCGGACGGTTCAACGAAGCTCGATTGCAGTGGAGCGGCCTGCTGCCGTGAAGCGCCGGATCATCATGGCCCTGGCGGCGCTGCTCCTGAGCGCCGCGTCGGTGAGCGCGAGGGGCGAGGAAAGCCTGGCCCTCATCGTGAGCGCGTCGAGTCCCATCGCGCGCCTCGAGCTGATCGAGGTCCGCAAGATGTACCTGGGCTTCACGGTCGTTCGCGGTGGACTGTCACTGCGTGCGTTCGAGAACCACAGTGATGAGCGGCTGCACGAGGTCTTCCTGCAGAACGTCGTCGGGATGCCGGACGAGGCGTACCAGCGCCGCCTGCTGATGTCGACCCTGCAGCAGGGCGGACAGCGGCCGCGCGTCTACACCTCGACTGCTGATCTGCTGAACGCGATCGCAGCCGACCCGAGCGCGGTCAGCGTCGCATGGACCAAGGACGTGGCCGGCGATCACCGCGTCAAGGTGCTGAGGATTCTGTGGCGCGAGTGAACTCGACGCTGGCGTCGCGCATCGCGCTGGTGATGCTGGCCGCGCACGGCGTCCTGCTGCCGTTCCTGTTCTTCGGCGTGATGCGCCTGATCGAGAAGAGCGAGATCGAGGGCTTCCTCGTGCAGGTGCGCGGGTTCGCGCACGTCGTGGCCGACGAATTCGACCTCGGCGACGCCATCGACTCGCCCGAGCGGACCGCGGCGCTGCTCGACTCGGCGATCCTGCGCGGCGACGGCGTGTACGCGGAACTGCGGATGCCGACGGGCGGGATCAGCAGTTCGCTGGGCGAGAAGGGGCTGGCGCGCCCGGTGCGGCAGGACCTCGGCGTCGGCCAGGGTGGAGACCAGATCTACTTCATCATGCTGCCGATCGACCACGCCGGCCGCGAGGCGGAGCTGTGGCTGGGCTTCGATGAGCGCCGGATCGCCGACAAGGTGGCGGAGGCTCGCTCGCGCCTGCTGATCGCGCTTGGCGCGTACTTCGCGACGACGATGCTGCTCGCGTTGCTGGTCGGGCGCTGGCTGTCGCGGCCGATGACCGAGCTCCAGCAGCGCTCGCGCCGCGTGGCGTCCGGCGACCACACGGTCCGGCTCGACGCCGATACCTCGCTGCGCGAGGTCGTCGAGCTCAGCCGCGACCTCGAATACATGCGCGGCGAGCTGGTCGGCGTAAGCGAACGGCTGCGGCACGAAATCGCGGCCAAGGAGGCCGTCGAGTCGGAGCGGCAGGCCCTGGAAGTCCAGCTGCGGCGCAAGCATCGGCTCGAGACCGTCGGCACGCTCGCCGGCGGGGTCGCCCATGAATTCAACAATGCGCTCGTGCCGATCATCCTGTACTCCGAGTCGCTGCTGCAGGACGCGGCGCCCGGCAGCGGCGAGGCGGAGCAGATCGGCGGCGTGCTGTCGGCGGCGCGCCGCGCGCGCGACATCGTGCGCAAGGTGCTCGCCTTCGGCCGCGAGTTCGGCTCGGTGCGCCTCGAGCCCGTCGCGCTCGGGCAGGCGGTCGACGAGGCGCTGAAGCTCTTCACGGCGCTCGCGCCGCCGAGCATCGAAGTGCGGACGGACCTGCCGGCCGACGTGCCGCTCGTGCTGGCTGACCAGAGCCTCTTGACTCAACTGATCATGAATCTCTGCACCAACGCCTACCAGGCGATGAGCGCGTCCGGCGGGGTGCTCACCATCGGCCTCACGGTCGACGCCGCGGCGCGGCCGCCGCAGGTCGAGCTGTATGTCCGCGACACCGGGCATGGCATGGATGCGGCGACGATCGAGCGGATCTTCGAGCCGTTCTTCACGACGCGCGAAGTAGGTGCGGGCACGGGACTCGGCCTCGCCGTCGCGCACGGCATCGCAACGCACTTCGGCGCGACGATCGGCGTCGAGTCGAGCCCCGGCCAGGGATCGACGTTCCGGGTGCGGTTCCCGCCGTTCGCGGCGGCCGATGGTACACTCGCCGGCAACACCGTCGGCAACGCGAAGGCATCATGACCCAGGCCTCGCACAGCTCGAGCGATGCGCCGGCCGCCGGCCGCACGCGACTGCTGATCGTCGATGACGAGCCGGACGTGCGCGCCGCGATGATGCGCGTGCTGGATCGCTCGGGCTTCGCGGTGCGCGTCGCTTCGGGCGTCGAGAGCGCGCTCACGGCACTCCGCGCCGAGCCCGTCGAGCTCGTGATCACGGACATGATCATGCCGCAGCAGAACGGCGTCGTGCTGATCGAGGCGGTCAAGGCCGAGTTCCCGACGGTCAAGGTTGTCGCGTTCTCGGGCGGTGGCAACTTCTGGCCGCAGGGCTACAAGCCGGAAGCAATCACGACCTCCGCGTATCTGGCCGCCGCGGAGAAGTCGGGTGCCGACGGCGTGCTCGCCAAGCCCTTCGAGCTGGCAGAGCTGCTCGCGGTCATCCAGTCGGTGCTGGGCAAGGGCGCGCGGCCGGCCTGAGCGCGGCTCCGGGCGCGTTGCGTTCGCCGCCGAATTGCATCCTAATAGCGCCGGTCGATCGCCAGCAGCCCAGTGCCGATGCTCGAGCTTGCCCTCAAGTCCCTGCTCGCCTACCTCGCCGGCTCGCTGATGGGGGCGCTGCTGCTCGGCGCCATCCGCGGCGTCGACATCCGCACGCTCGGCAGCGGCAATGCGGGCGGCACGAACGCGCTGCGCACGCAGGGGCCGTGGTTCGCGCTCGGCGTCGTCATCATCGACATCGCGAAGGGCTGGTTCGCGGCTGGGCTGCTGCCGGGACTGGCGCTGCCCGGGCTTGCCCCCGACCCGCAACTGGACCGGCATTGGCTGACCCTCGCCTGTGCCTGCGCCGCGACGCTCGGCCACGTCTACCCCGTCTGGTTCGAGTTCCGCGGCGGCAAGGGCGCGGCAACGCTGATCGGCGTGCTGCTCGGCGTGATTCCGCAGGCGCTGCCGGTCGTCCTCGCGGTGTGGCTCGGCGCAGTGCTGCTGACGGGTTACGTCGGCCTCGGCACGATGCTGGGCGCGCTCTCGCTGCCGGTGTGGCTGTGGGTGCGCGGACCCCATGAAGCGTGGCTGCTCGTGTTCGCGGTCGGCATGTCGCTGTTCGTCGTCTACACGCACCGCGCCAACATCGCGCGCATGTGGTCCGGCACCGAGAACCGCGCGCGCCGGCTGTGGCTGCTGCGCGGGCGCTCGGCGGCGCCGTGAACGCGCTGCGCGCCGCACTCGTGCGCCGGCTTGCGGACGGTCGGCCGCACGCCGAGGCGGTGCTGGCCGCGCAGCTCGGCATCGAGGCGTCGCTGCTGCAGCGTGAGCTGCGCGCGCTGGCCGGCTGGGGACTCCAGCCGCTCGCGCTCCCGGGCGAGCAGTGGCGCCTGGCGGACCCCCCCGAGCTGCTCGACCGAGGAGCGATCGAGGCCGCGCTCGGCGCCGACCGGCTCGCTGCGTGCCTGGCGCTCGAGCTCCACGACGAGCTCGACTCGACGAACGCGCGGCTGCTCGCCGCCTCGCCACCGGCGCCCGGCCAGTGGCGGGCCTGCCTCGCGGAGTACCAGAGCGCCGGCCGCGGCCGGCGCGGCCGCGCATGGACGCAGCCGTTCGGCGGGGGCCTGTGCGCCTCGCTTGGCTGGAGCTTCGCGGCGCCGCCCGCGGGGCTTGCCGCGCTCGCGCTCGCGGCGGGCGTTGCCGTGCTGCGCTCGCTCGACTCGAGCGGCGTCGCGGGGCTCTCGCTGAAGTGGCCGAATGACGTGCTGCGGGACGGCGGCAAGCTCGGCGGGATCCTGTGCGAGCTGCGCTCCGATCCGGCTGGCCCGGTCTACGTCGTCGTCGGCGTCGGCCTCAACGTCCGCCTCAGCGAGGATGCGCGCAGCGACATTCTCGAGGCTGGCGGCGTCGATCCCGCGGACCTCGCCGACGTGCCGGGGCTGTCGCGAAACGCGCTCGCGGCGCGGCTCCTCGATTCGCTGGTCCGCATGGCCGGGGAGTTCGCGGAGCGCGGCTTCGCGCCATTTGCCGAGGCCTGGCGCGCGGCGGACGCGCTGCGCGGGCGGCCGGTGCGGGTGCAGGCCGCCGCCGTGGAGCAGGTCGGCGTCGCCCGCGGCATCGACGCGGACGGCGCGCTGTGCGTCGAGATCGCCGGTGAGCTCACGCGGCTCACCGCGGGCGACGTGTCGCTGCGGGCCGTCGCATGACGCTGCTGATCGACGCCGGCAATACCTGGCTCAAGTGGGCACGCCTCGTCGACGGCCGGGTCGGAACGTCGCGCTCGACGGTCCACCACGGTGTCGATCCGCGCGAGTGGCAGGACACGCTCGCGGCCATCACGCCGGCGCCGCGACGCGTGGTCGTCGCCAATGTCGCCGGCGCGGCGTTCGCGGTGCGCCTCAAGGACTTTGCGCGTGAGCGGTGGCAGCTCGAACCCGAGTTCCCGGTCGCCACCCGAAGCGCGCTCGGCGTCACGAATGCCTATGCGCGCCCCTCGGCGCTCGGCATCGACCGCTGGCTCGCGCTGCTGGCGGCCTGGCACGTCGCGCACGCGCCGCTGCTGGTCGCGAGCGCTGCGACCGCCTTCACGATCGACCTGCTCGATGCCGGCGGCGTGCATCGCGGCGGCTGCCTGGTGCCGGGCGCGCGACTGATGCGCGAGTCCCTGCACGCGCAGACGAGCGGCGTTGCGGCGGCCGCGATGCTCGACCCGCCGGCCGTCGACGGCGCCTTCGGCATCAACACCGCGGGTGCCGTGCAGCAGGGCTCGCGGCTCGCGCTCGCGGCGCTCGCCGACCGCGCGGCGGTGGCGCTCGAGCAGGCCGCGTCCGCGCCCGCCCGGGTGTTCCTGACGGGCGGCGCCGCGCCGCAGATCTCCGCGCTGATGTCGCGGCCGGTCGAGCAGGTGCCGGACCTGGTGTTGCGCGGGCTCGCGCTCACGCTCGGCGAGGTGCCCGCGTGAGAGTCGCGTTCCTGGTCCTGCTGCTGCTCAACATCGCGTTCCTCGCGTACACGCGCATCGCGGGCGAGTCGGGCGAGCCGGCCGGCGCCGAGGCCGGACCGTCCATTGCGGCCTTGAAGCTCGCGGGCGAAGGCAGGTCGGGCCCGCGATGCGCGACGCTCGGGCCGTTCCTGAGCCAGGCGGGCGTGCAGCGGGCGGCGGCCTCGCCGCTGGCCGCGGCGTACAGGCCGCGCGTGCATTCGGCCGATGCGCCGGGCCCCTCATCGTACTGGGTCGTCATCTCGACCAAGACGCTGCAGGATGCGAACAAGATCGGCATGCGGCTGCGCGCCGCGGGCGTTGCGGATCTGGTCATCATGCCGCCCGAAGTCAACAGCACCGAGTCGTTCGTCTCGCTCGGCATCTACAGTGACCGCGAGCGCGCCGATCGCCGCGTCCAGGACCTGAAGCGCTACGCGGTCTCGCCGAAGATCGTCGAGCAGCCGCACACGGTCACGACCTGGTGGATGGATCTCGAGCTCGGGGCCGGGGTCGCGACGCCGGACACCGCGCTGCTCGCGAAGGCCTCCGGCGAGAGCACCTCGCTTCGCGCATCGACGTGCGCCGCGCCCCCGGCGACGACCCTGCCGGTGGCCGCGCCGGCGGCCGAGACACCGCCCGCCGCGAATCCGCCCGCGGCGGCCGCGGCTGGGGCTAAACTGCCGGGCGCGCCGACGTAGCTCAGCCGGTAGAGCAACTGTTTTGTAAACAGAAGGTCGGGGGTTCGACTCCCTCCGTCGGCACCGTCCCCGAGACGGCGCAGGGCGCTCAGGACTTCAGCGAGAACGGCGTGAAGTTCGTGTCGCGGTCGTAGTAGTCCTCGTTCTCGCGGCGCTTCAGGAAGCCGACGATCACGTAGGTCAGCGGCGTCGCGAGCACCTCCCAGGCGCTCTTGATCAGGTACTGCGTGACCCCGACCTCGATCAGGTGGTCGGTCGGCCAGACGCCACCGAAGGCGATGCCGCAGAACAGCGTCGTGTCGACGAGCTCGCCGCACACGGTCGAGCCGATGGTCCGCGTCCACAGCCAGCGTCCGCCGGTCCAGATCTTCATCTTCGCCAGCACGTAGCTGTTGACGAACGAACCGCACCAGAAGGCGACGATCGAGCCGGCGACGATGCGCGGCGTGTTGCCGAAGATCGCCTCCACCGCGGCCTGGTTCGGAGCCCACCACTTCGCGGGTGGCAGCGCGACCACGACCGAGGACATCGTCGCGGCGAACACGAGCGCGCCGAAGCCGGCCCAGACGACGCGCCGGTCGCGCGCGTAGCCGTACACCTCGGTCAGGATGTCGCCGAAGGCGTAGGAGATCGGGAAGAACAGCACGCCCGCGACAAAGGTGACCGGCGGCAGGAACGGCACCGTGACGGTCGCGACCTTGGCCGGCCCGATCAGGTTCGCGCACAGGATCACGCAGACGTAGGCCGCCATGATGAAGTCGTAGTAGCGGAACGAGCGCGGCGGCGCGGTGCGGGACGGGGTGCTCATCGGCAGGCTCGGTTCAGGACGGGTGCCGGAAATAAAAGAGGCGCCGAGCCTTGCGACTGCGGCGCCACCGACATGGAACGTGGTCGTGGCTCGGTGCGGCTTCAGCGGCCGACGTAGCTCTCCATCCGAAGGCCGGTTCCGCCGCGCGACACGTGCGCGACGATGGCGGTGCGGCGATGAATCTTGGTGATCGCGCCGAGGTTGATCGCGAAGGCGAGCTCGACGACGGACCCTTTTTGCAGTCCGAGGTTCTCGGTTTCCACGAACACTCCGTTCGCGCTCAGGTTGCGGGCCCGGCACAGCTTGCCGCGACGCCCGGGAATCTGTACGTACACCGTCGTCCGTGCGCGGTGCCTTGTATGCAGCCGTCGCTCCATGGATATCCCCGTCTTGTTTTTCGCGAAACCAGGAAGCAAACCCAGTATGCCTGAGGCCCGGGGAGCGACCAACGCGCGGCGGGGCGCGGCGCGAAAAAAAGCACTGCAGCATCCGGATCGGTCGCCGATCCGGACGAATATGTCCAATCAAAACAGGCTTTTAGCCCTCGGGGCCGTCTTTGCGGCGGATCGAGAGCTGGGTGGGCGCGTTGATGCCCATCTTGACACGCTTGCCGGTTCCGCCTAGCAGCGTGATCTGGATCGGCCCGTTCGCGAACAGCTCCGCGAGCGTCATGCGCGTGTCCGTGCCGTCGGCGGGCTGGATCACGATCGACTCATCGGCGCGGCGGCTGAGGACCAGCATGACGGCGTTCCGGTGGTCCGCTCAGACGCGCCCGAGCGCGCGCGCCGCAGCGGCGAGTCCCGGCAGCGGGTGGCGTCCGTAGGTCAGCTCGTCCGGGCGGCCCGTGCGCAGCACGTTCAGCGTCTGCGTCACGCGCCGCGACTGCAGCCCGATGATCATCCCGTTGCGCTGGTTGTCGGAACGGCAGCGCTCGATGACCGCGATGAGCTTGCGCCAGCGGGTTGCGACCGGCCCCAGGCGCCGCGCGCCCTCGGAGTAGGCCGGATCCTCGACCGCGCGGATCAGCGAGGTCATGCCGCCGCGGCCCGGCCCGAAGCCGAAGCGTTCGAGCAGGCGCCGACGGTCGGCGTCGAGGCGATCGAACTCGCCCGCGAGACGCTCTTTCTCCAGCGTCGCGGCCTCGAGCGCGCTCACGTCGAACCCGGTCAGTGCCGCACGCTCGGTCTCGAGCGCGCTCGCGAGTGCCTCGCCGGCCGCGAGCTCGCGGGTCAGCAGGCCATTGAGGGCGGCGAGGGCGGCAGCATCCATGGTGCGTTAGCTGTTCGGCAGGTCGCGGTCGGCGAGCAGCAGCTTGGCTGCCACCTTCAGCGAGTCGACCTTGTAGGTGTTCGAGGCGAGCTGGCTCTTGACCGCCTCGACCTTCGCGCCGTTCACGACCGGTGTCGCGGCCACGGCCTCGCTCAGCTTCTGCAGCGTACGGGCCGAGTCCGTCAGGGTGACCGAGTCACCGGCGGGCGTGGCGCCACCGGACGCCGGGCTCTCCCCGGCGGGACGCTCGACGGCACCGGGGCGGGACCCGCCGGTGACCACCGTCTTCGTCGGACCGAAGCCCGTGATTTTGTTGCTCATATGCATTGCTCCCGGAGCACGCAGCTCCTCACGCACCGTATCGTCAGGGGAAAGCCGAACTTTAGGGAAATATGTGAATTTCGGCAGCGTATTGCCGGCCTTTCGTGAGGCCGCCGCGCTGCCATCGATTGCGGACTCATTCGACCGCGACCTCCACGGTATCGGCCGTCCGGGCGACGCCTTCAAGCAGGCGCGCGCTCGAGACGTTGCGCACCCGTACCCGCTCGTCCTGGCCGGCGTCGGCGAGGGCGATGCCGCTCGTGCGCACGCTCAGGCCGCCGGCGCGGACGATCACCGTCACGCTCTGGCCGCGGTGGATGATCGGCGGGCTGTGCACGAGCCGCGGGTCCAGCACCTCGCCCGCGCCGATGTTGCGCTCCGGCAGCCGGCCGAGCACGTCCTCGGCGTGGCGGAAGTAACCGGCCGGCAAGCCGGCGAGCTCGCGCGGCACGACCTCGACGTCGTCGGCGGTCACCGGCTGCAGCCGCGACAGCGGCCGCGCGGCGATGACCACCGATTCCTGTGCGCGCACGCGCACGCTCACGTACTCGCGCCACGACGGCGCCGGGCAGCGCACCTCGATCGTCAGCTGCGCGGCCGAGCGCGTGCCGGGCGCCGGGTGGCCCGCCGGCTGGGACTCGCACTCGGGCAGCCGCAGGCGCGGATCGATGGTCGCGACCTCGAGTTCGCTCGCGGGCCGGCCGGTCGCGAGGCCCGCCGCCGCACGCGCGGCCGCGGCGATCCGCGGGATCGGCTCGTACTCGGCATTGGCCGCGGCCGCGCGCGCGAGCGCGAGGACGAGCAGGCAGCCGGCGGCGGTGCGGGGTCCGGGTCGCATGCCCGGAAATCCTGCACACTTCGTGCCATTCGCGGCTCGTGGGCCAAGTCCTTGGCTGCGAAGGGCATTCGCCGCCAAAACGACCGCCCGACGGCCCGCGCGCGACGGCGCGCCGACCGCGGGACCGTCAAGAGTCCGTCGTCCCCGTGACGCACGCGCGTCGCAAGCGGCGAACTCTTGCCGCCCGGCCCCCGGCGACGGGCGGCCGCTTGCCGCTCGCGGTGCACCCGCCCGCCCAAATCCGCGGATTCCCGGCGTTTTCGGCGCTGGCACGCCTCTTGCTGTTCTACCGGCGAGCACACCCGACGGACGCACCGACATGTTCGAGAACCTCTTTGGCATCCACGAGCGCGCGCTGTACGCAGCGGCCGACCGCGCCGGCGTGCTCGCGGCCAACATCGCGAACGCCGACACGCCGAACTACAAGGCGCGCGACTACGACTTCGCGGCCGTGCTCGCCGGCGAGACGGTCGACGGCGGCCTCACGATGACGCGCACCCACGCCGGCCACCTGCAGTCGGCGAGCGCGTCGACCACGAGCGGCGAGCTCAAGTACCGCATTCCGTTCCAGCCGGCGCAGGACGGCAACACGGTCGAGGCACCGGTCGAGGAGGCGCAGTTCGGCCAGAACGCGATCCGCTACCAGATCAGCCTCGACGCGATCAGCCGCCAGGCGTCGATGCTCCAGCTCGCGATCACCGGCCAGTAACCGCGCGGCCACGCCACGCAAGGGTCCAGACGATGTCATTGCTCGGAGTCTTCGACGTTTCGTCCTCGGCGCTGAACGCCGAGTCGATGCGTCTGAACGTAACCGCCTCCAACCTCGCCAACGCCGAGTCGGTCGCCGCGAGCGACCAGACCGCGTACCGCTCGCGGCACCCGGTGTTCGCGACCGCGCTGCGGCAGTTCTCGGCCGATCCGGCGAGCGATGAGTCCGGCGTCGGCGTGCGGGTGCTCGGCGTCGTGCAGTCGACCGCGCCGGCGATGAAGCGCTACCAGCCCGACCATCCGCTCGCCGACGCGAGCGGCTACGTGTACGGCTCCAACGTCAACCCGGTCGAGGAGCTCACCAACATGATTTCCGCCTCGCGTTCCTACCAGGGCAACGTCGAGGTCATGACGACCGTGCGCGACTTGCTCGTCAAGACGCTCGCGCTCGGCCACTAAGCAGGACCCGCCACCATGACCATCAGCACCGGCAGCACCTTCAGCCCGGCACTGCTCGCGCAGTTGAACGGCAGCAACACGAACAGCACCGTCACGCCGACCGCGCCCACGGCGAGCGGCGGTTCGTCCGCGTCGAACGGCACGTCGATCAGCACGCTCGACTACCTGAACCTGATGATGACGCAGCTGCAGAACCAGGACCCGACGCAGCCGATGGATGCCTCGGCGATCATGGGCCAGCTGTCGCAGTTCGGGACGGTGGAGGGCATCAACCAGCTGAACACCTCGTTCTCCACGCTGTCCTCGCAGCTGGTGTCGAACCAGGCGCTGCAGGCCTCGAGCCTGCTCGGCAACTACGTGCTCGTGCCGTCCTCGAGCGGCACGCTCGCGAGCGGCGGCTCGCTCTACGGCGCGGTCACGCTGCCGTCGGCGGCCAACAACGTCACGGTGCAGGTCGTGAACTCGGCCGGCGCGGTCGTGCAGACGCTCGCGCTCGGCAACCAGGGCGCCGGCACCGCGGGCTTCACGTGGGACGGCTCGACGGCGGCCGGTGGCACCGCGCCGGCCGGCACCTACAGCCTGGTCGCCTCCGGCACCGTCAACGGCCAGGGCCAGCAGCTGACGACGCTCGTCCAGGGGCAGGTGCAGAGCATCACCCTCAACAGCAGCGGCTCGAGCGGACTGACGCTGCAGGTCGCCGGCCTCGGCTCGGTGCCGTTCTCGAGCGTGCAGCAGATCGACTAGCGATCCACCGAATCCAGCCCATCCACCGCATTCAATCCCTTAGCACCCGGAGTCACCGACCATGCCATTCCAAGTCTCGCTGAGCGGCATCGACGCAAGCTCGAGCGCGCTCGACGTCGTCGCCAACAACATCGCCAACTCGCAGACCACCGGCTTCAAAGCCTCGACCGTCGACTTCGCCGACGTGTACGCGACGGGCTCCCTGAACCTGAGCGCGACGCAGAGTGGCGAGGGCGTGACGATCGCCGCCATCGACCAGCAGTTCACGCAGGGCAACATCACCCAGACCGGCAACAACCTCGACCTCGCGCTCAGCGGCCAGGGCTTCTTCACGCTGCACGACGCGAGCGGCTACTACTACACGCGCAACGGCACGTTCAGCGTCGACAACAAGGGCTTCGTGGTCAACTCGAGCGACCAGCGCGTGCAGGTGTACCCGCCGCTCGCGACCGGCGGCTTCAACACCGGCGCGCTCTCGGACCTGCAGCTCAACACCTCGCAGAGCGCGCCGCAGGCGACCGCCAACGTCGCCCTGAACCTCAACCTGCCGGCGAACGCGGCCGCGCCGACCGTCGCGCCGTTCAACGCCGCGAATCCGGCGACCTACACGAACACGACCTCGACGGCCGTGTACGACTCGCTCGGCAACCAGCACACGGCGACCTTCTACTACGTCGCCACCGCGACGCCGAACCAGTGGAACGTCGCGATGACGATCGACGGCACGCAGGTCGGCGCCGTGCAGCCGCTCGACTTCTCGCCGAGCGGCGCCATCACGACGCCGGCCACCAGCACCTTCGCCTTCCCGGCCAGCGCGGTCGCCGGCGCGAATCCTCTGCAGCTGACCGTCAACATGAGCGGCTCGACGCAGTACGGCGCGCAGTTCGGCGTGAACTCGATCACGCAGGACGGCTACTCGACCGGCCTGCTGACCACGATCTCGGTCGACGGCACCGGCATCGTCTCGGCCAAGTACACGAACGGCCGCTCGCTGGAGCTCGGCCAGCTCGCGATGTCGAACTTCGCGAACCCGCAGGGCCTCGCGCCGCTCGGTAACAACAACTGGGGCGAGACCTTCTCGTCGGGCGGCGTCATCCACGGCACCGCCGAATCGGCCAATTTCGGCACGATCGAGTCGGGGGCGCTCGAGAGCTCGAACGTCGACGTGACCAAGGAACTCGTGAACATGATCACCGCGCAGCGCGCCTTCCAGGCGAACGCGCAGATGATCACGACCGACGACCAGATCACGCAGACGATCCTGCAGATCCGCGCCTGACCGGTAACGCGCCGTGGACCACGCACTTTACGTCGGCATGACCGGCGCCGCGCAGACCCTCGCGGCACAGGCGGTCGTCGCCCAGAACCTGGCGAACGTCAGCACCAATGGCTTTCGCGCGGACCAGTTCGAGCTGACGGCGGCACCGATCAGCGGGCCGGGCTACCCGACGCGCGTCAATACGGTCGCGCAGAGCACGGGCTTCTCGACGGCGTCCGGCGCCGTCGGGCAGACGGGCGCGCCGCTCGACGTCGCGGTCATGGGCAACGGCTGGCTCGCGGTGCAGGCGAAGGATGGCAGCGAGGCGTACACGCGCGCCGGCGACCTGCACCTGACGCCGGACGGTGCGCTCGTCACGGCCACCGGGCTGCCGGTGCTCGGCGACGGCGGTCCGATCTCGATTCCGCCGGCCGACTCGATCTCGGTCGGGCGCGACGGCACGATCACGATCGTCCCGCAGGGCGTCGGCGCCAAGGGCGCGGGCCCGATCGCGCGGCTGAAGCTCGTCAATCCGCCGGCGGCGACGCTGACCAAGGGCACCGATGGGCTCGTGCGGCTGAAGAGCGGCGCGAGCGCCGAGTCTGACTCGACCGTGCAGGTCCAGGGCGGGGCGCTCGAGACCAGCAACGTCAATGCGCCGCGCGCGATGGTCGAGATGATCGAGCTGAGCCGCCTGTTCGACATGCAGACCCGCCTGATGAACTCGACCGACCAGAATGCGCAGGCCTCGCAGAAGCTGCTGGCCACGAGCTGAGCGGCCAACGCACCCAACTAGACCGACCGAACACCACCGAAAGGCACGACCATGACTCCGGCACTGTGGGCCGCCAAGAGCGGACTCGACGCACAAGACACGCGGATGGCGGTGATCTCCAACAACATCGCCAACGTCAACACGACCGGCTTCAAGGCCGGACGCGGCGTGTTCCAGGACCTGCTGTACCAGAACATCCGCCAGGTCGGCGCGCAGAACACGCAGGACACGCAGCTGCCGTCGGGCCTGTACCTCGGCACCGGCGTCAGCATGGTCGCCACCGAGAAGCTGAACACGCAGGGCGGCCTGTCGCAGACCGGCAATTCGCTCGACGTCGCGATCGAGGGCAAGGGCTTCTTCCAGGTGCTGATGCCGGACGGCACGCTCGCCTACACGCGCGACGGCTCCTTCCAGCTGAACGCGCAGGGCCAGATGGTCACCAGCTCCGGCTACCAGGTGCAGCCGGCGATCACGATCCCGGCCAACGCCACGTCGGTCACCATCGGCAAGGACGGCACCGTGAGCGCGATCCTCGCCGGCGCCCAGAACTCGACCACGATCGGACAGCTGCAGCTCGCCGACTTCATCAACGAGGGCGGCCTGCAGCCGCTCGGCCAGAACCTGCTGGGCGAGTCGGCCGCGAGCGGCGCGCCGCAGACCGGCACCGCCGGCCTCAACGGCCTCGGCTCGCTGACGCAGGGCTACACCGAGGGCTCGAACGTCAACATCGTGCAGGAAATGGTCAACATGATCGAGACGCAGCGCGCCTACGAGATGAACTCGAAGGCGATCGAGACGACCGACCAGATGCTGCAGTACCTCGACACGAACCTCTGAGTGCCGCCATGAACCATCCGTTCATCCACGGACTCGCGCGCGTCGCCGCCGTCGCCGCGCTCGCCGCGCTCGCGGGCTGCATCGACACGGCGGGCGTGTTCCGCTCGCCGCCGCTGCCGCCCTCGGCGACGGGCCCGGCCTACCGCGCAGCCGCGCAGCTGCCGGGTCCCTCGGCCGGCGCCATCTACCAGGCCGGCCGCTCGACGTCCTACTTCGAGGATGCGCGTGCCCACAACGTGGGCGATGTGATCACGATCCGTCTGCAGGAAGCCTTCAACGCCAGCAAGACCGCGACCACGCAGACCGAGAAGGACCAGAGCACGGTCATGCAGGCGCCGATCATCGGCAGCTGGGCGCCGGTCGGCTCGACCTCGCTGACCGGCAAGCGCGGATTCACCGGCAACGGCACGGCCACGCAGCAGAACCAGCTGACCGGCAGCATCACCGCGGTCGTGACCGAGGTGCTGCCGAACGGCAACCTGCTGATCTCGGGCGAGCGCGCGCTGCAGCTGAACCAGGGCGAGGAGTACGTGCGCGTGGCCGGCGTCGTGCGCTCGGTCGACGTGCAGCTCGACAACTCGGTCACCTCGGACCGCATCGCCGACGCGCGCATCAGCTACAACGGCAAGGGCGTCATCGATGCCGCCCAGCGCCAGGGCTGGCTCGCGCGCTTCTTCAACTCGCCGATCATGCCGTACTAGGAACTTCGATGCGCCCCACGACCCGCCTGATCGCGCTCCTCGCCGGCCTCGCCGTCGCCGGCGCGCCGCTCGCCGACGTCCCGGCGACCCAACGCATCAAGGACCTCGCGAGCGTGCAGGGCGTGCGCTCGAACCAGCTGGTCGGCTACGGCATCGTCGTCGGCCTCGACGGCACCGGCGACCAGACGACGCAGGCGCCGTTCACGACGCAGAGCCTCATGAACTGGCTGAAGCAGCTCGGCATCACGCTGCCGGCCGGCACGAACCCGCAGCTCAAGAACATCGCCGCGGTCTCGGTGCACGCGGAGTTGCCACCGTTCGTGAAGACCGGCCAGACCATCGACGTCACGATCAGCTCGATCGGCAACGCCCGCAGCCTGCGCGGCGGCTCGCTGCTGGTGACGCCGCTGCGCGGCCTCGACGGCCAGGTCTACGCGATGGCGCAGGGCAACCTGATCGTCAACGGCTTCGGCGCGCAGGCCAACGACGGCTCGAAGGTCACCGTCAACGTGCCGACCTCGGGCCGCGTACCGAATGGCGCGACCGTGGAGCGACTGGTCCCGTCGACGTTCGCGAGCGGCGACACGCTGACGCTCAGCCTGCACACGGCCGACTTCACGACCGCGACCCGCCTCGCGCGGCGCATTAATAAGGAGCTCGGCGAGGACACCGCGACGCCGGTCGACGCGGTCTCCGTCAGCGTGCGTGCCCCGACCGATGCCGGCCAGCGGGTCGCGTTCCTGTCGATGCTCGAGAACCTCGACGTCGACCCGGGCGAGGCGGCCGCACGCGTCATCATCAACTCGCGCACCGGCACGGTCGTGATCGGCGACCACGTCCGGGTGACGCCGGCGGCGGTCTCGCACGGCTCGCTCACGGTCACGATCAAGGAGGAGCTCAAGGTGAGCCAGCCGACGGCACTGTCGCAGGGCGGACAGACCGTCACGACGCCGGATTCGGCGATCGACGTGCAGCAGAAGAGCAGCCGGATGTTCCTGTTCGAGCCGGGCGTGTCGCTCGACGAGATCGTCCGCGCGGTCAACCAGGTCGGTGCCGCACCCGGTGACCTGGTCGCGATCCTCGAGGCGCTGCAGCAGGCGGGCGCGCTGCACGCCGAGCTGATCGTGATCTGAGCCATGAGCGCGAGCGCGCCACTCGGACCGACCCCGCCGACCCCGCCGTCGTTGCCCGACGTCGCGGGGGCCGAGGCGCAGAACTACCTTGACCTGCAGGGTCTCGGCGACCTGAAGGCCGCCGCCGCCGCCAGCCCGAGCGACCCGAAGACGCTGCGCGCGGTCGCGCAGCAGTTCGAGGCGCTGATGGTCGGCATCATGATGAAGTCGATGCGCGACGCGAAGCTCGGCGATGGCCTGTTCGAGACGGACCAGACGAAGATGTACGAGGAGATGCTCGACCAGCAGCTCGCGCTCACGATGTCGCAGGGCCGCGGGCTCGGCATCGCCGACATGCTCGTGCGCAGCCTCTCGCCGCACGGCCCGGCTGCCGAGGCCGCGCACGCCGCCTACCAGAAATCGCTGAAGCGCCCGTCGCCGGGGACGATCGCGGGCGCGATCGCAGCCGGCACCGAGTCGCCGGCGGCAGCCACCGCCGTCGCCGCGGGCTCGGGCGCGCTCGCGACGAGCCCCGCCGACTTCGTCGCGCTCGTGCTGCCGGACGCACAGGCCGCCGGTGCCGCGCTCAATGTCGACCCGCTCGCGCTGGTTGCGCAGGCAGCCGTCGAGAGCAACTGGGGCCGGCAGATCCCGGCGACCGACGAGGGCTCGAGCCACAACCTGTTCGGCATCAAGGCCGGGCCGGAGTGGCAGGGCCGCCGCGCGCTCAAGGACACGATCGAGTACAGCGCCGGCATCGCGGAGCGCCGGCGCGAGCCGTTCCGGGCCTACGACTCGGTCGCGCACGGCTTCGCGGATTATGTCCAATTCCTGCAGGGCAACGCCCGTTACGCTGACGCGCTGCAGCAAGGTCGCGATGGCGAATCTTACATAAGCGCCCTGCAGCGGGCCGGCTACGCGACCGATCCGGCCTACGCGGCCAAGGTCACGGCGGTCCTGCGGTCGCCGCAGCTAAGGGCGGCGGTCGACGGGCTCAAGAATGTGACGGAGCCGCCGATTTTCTGATCGACGAGGGGGTGAGGGCGGCCGCGGCCGGCCGCACCGCCCGTGAAGGCGAGGCGCATGGCTGACGTATTCAATACTGCCGTTTCCGGGCTGGTCGCGTTCCAGAACGCGCTCGCGGTCACGAGCAATAACATCGCCAACGCGAACACGCCGGGGTACTCGGTCGAGTCGCCGACGCTGACCTCGCGGCCCCCGGATCCGGGCGCCGGCCTCGCGGTTGGCAACGGCGTCGACGTCACCAGCGTCAGCCGCGCGTACAACCAGTTCGCGGTCGCGCAGCTGCGCAGCGGCAACGGCACGCTCGGCCAGCAGACCGCGTACCTGACGAGCGCCAACCAGGTCGACAACATCATCGGCAGCGCGACCAACGGCGTCTCGAGCGCACTGACCACCTTCTTCAACGCCTGGCAGACGCTCGCGAGCGACCCGACCTCGGCCAGCAACCGCCAGCTCGTGCTGTCGCAGGCGCAGTCGCTCGCCGGCACGATCAACTCGACCGCCAGCCAGCTGCAGCAGCTGACCAGCAGCAACAATGGGCAGATCCAGACGACCGTCGCGAGCATCAACAGCCTCGCTGGCCAGATCTCGCAGCTGAACCAGTCCATCGCGACGCAGACGGCGACCGACTCGGGACAGCCGCCGAACACGCTGCTCGACCAGCGCGACCAGCTGCTGACGCAGCTCAGTTCGCTGACGACCGTCAAGACCGTGACCGATTCGAGCGGCTCGGTCGACGTGTTCGTCGGCAGCGGCCAGCCGCTCGTCGTCGGCAACCAGGTGACGACGCTTGGCACGCAGGTCAATCCCTACGACGCGACCCAGCTCGACGTCACGCTCGGCACCGGCGCCGGCAAGCAGGTCGTGACGAGCTCGATGGGCGGCGGACAGCTCGGCGGACTGCTGCAGGTCTCGAGCCAGCTGATCGTGCCGACCCAGAACGCGCTCGGCCAGATCGCGACCGGCCTCGCGGTGGCCGTCAACAGCCAGCAGGCACAGGGCCTCGACGGCAACGGCCAGCTCGGCAAGGCGATCTTCTCGGTCAGCCCGCCGCAGGTGCTCGGCTCGGCGACCAACACCGGCACCGCGACGATCACGGCGCAGCCGATCACGGCGGCGACGATCGGCTCGCTGACCACCAGCAACTACGTGCTCAGCTTCCAGGGCGGAGCCTGGAAGGCGAGCGTCGCCGGCACCGGGCAGCCGGTCGCGGTCAGCGGCGCCGGCACCGCGGCGAGCCCGCTCAGCTTCGCGGGGCTCTCGCTCGTCGTCGGCGGCGCGCCCGCCAACGGCGACTCGTTCCTGGTCGAGCCGACGGCCGCCGCGGGCGCGAGCCTCGCGGTGACGCTGACCAGCACCGCCGGGATCGCGGCGGCGAGCCCGCTCGCGAGCGCGGCGAGCGTGTCGAACACCGGCAGCGCCAGCATCAGCGCACCGACCACGCCGCTCGTCAGCGACCCGAGCCTGCTGATGCCGGCCACGATCAAGTTCCTGACGCCGACCACGTACACCGTCACGACGCAGACCTCACCGAGCACGAGCGTCACCTCGGCCGTACTGACGCTGCCGGCGAGCGGCGTGATCACCGCGCCCGCGGTGGCCGGTGTCGCGGGCTCCGGCGGCGGCTGGAGCGTCACGCTGAGCGGCACGCCGGCGGCCGGCGACACGTTCACGCTCGCCCCGAACGGCGTGGGCGACGACACGAATGCGCTTGCGATGTCGAACCTCTCGAGCAAGGGCGTGCTGACCGGCGGCACGGTCGGCCTCAGCGCCGCCTACACGACCCTCGTCGGGCAGGTCGGCGCCGCGACGCAGCAGGCGACCAGCGCGCAGAGCGCGCAGCAGGCGATCGTGACCCAGGCGCAGCAGGCGGTCTCGAACATCTCCGGCGTCAACCTCGACGAGGAGGCGTCCCACATGCTGCAGTGGCAGGAGGCCTATTCGGCGGCCGCCAAGGTGGTCAGCACCGCGGACACGATGTTCCAGACCCTCATGACCGCAATCCAGAACGGCTGACCATGCGCATCTCCTCCGCCTACATCGCCCAGATGTTCGTCGCCTCCCAGGACCAGCAGGAGACGGCGCTCGCCAACACCCAGCAGCAGATCGCCTCGGGGCTGCAGTTCTCGTCGCCGGCACAGAATCCCTCCGCCGCGACCCAGGTGCTTGGCCTGCAGCAGACGCTCTCGCAGCTGACGCAGTACGGCACGAATTCGAGCCTCGCGCAGAGCCGGCTGTCGGTCGAGGACACGACGCTGAGCAGCGTCATCAACACGCTGCAGTCGATCCGTTCGCTCGCGTTGTCGGCGCAGAGCGGCACGGCCGACGCCAACACGCGCGCGACGCTCGCCGGCGAGATCCAGAGCGACGCGCAGAGCCTGCTGCAGCTCGCGAACACCCAGGACGGCAACGGCCAGTACATCTTCTCGGGCACGGCGACCACGACGGCGCCGTTCGGCCAGGGCGCCGGCGGCGTCGCCTACGCCGGCAACCAGAACCAGCGGCTCGTGCAGATCGGCCCGGGCGTGCAGATCGCCGACGGCGACAGCGGCGCGCGCGTATTCCAGCAGGTGCCGAACGGCAACGGCACGTTCATCGCCGCCGCGAATCCCGCGAACACGGGATCGGCCGTCGTCGGCGCGAACTCGGTCACGAGCCTCGCGAGCTGGAACGCCGGCAAGCCGCCGTACACGATCGCCTTCAGCTCGGCGAGCGCCTATACCGTCAAGGACTCGACCGGCGCCACGGTTTCGAGCGGCACCTACACGGACGGGAACGCGATCAGCTTCGCCGGCGCGCAGCTGACGCTGAGCGGCACCCCGGCGGCGGGCGACACGTTCACGGTGTCGAAGAGCCACAACCAGGACGTGTTCTCGACGATCGCCAATCTCGTCAGCGCGCTGACGCCGAGCAGCGGAGCGAGCCCGACGGCGACCGCGGACGCGATCAACCGCGCGATCGAGGCGCTCGACCAGGCGCAGAACACCGTCTCGCTGGTCCAGTCGCAGGTCGGCTCGCGACTGCAGACGATCGACTCGCAGAACTCGACCAACAGCAGCATGCAGCTGCAGCTGCAGAGCAGCGTGTCGAACCTGCAGGATCTCGACTACGCCGCGGCGGCGACCACGCTGCAGCAGCAGATGACCGCGCTGCAGGCCGCGCAGCAGAGCTTCGCCCGCATCGCGGGCCTGTCGCTCTTCAACTACATCCAGTAGCCGCCCGCCGGCTCAGCCGGCGACGAGCGCCGCCGCCCACGCCACCGCGACGATCCCGAGCGCGAGCGCGGCGGCGATCCGCTGCAGGCGGCCTTCCGGCAGCGATCGGAGCCTGAGCGGCAGCGCGAACAGCGCGCCGCTCGCGAAACCGAGCGCGTGCGCGAGGATGTCGGTGTGGGCATCGCCGGTGCCGAGAAGCGCGAGCAGCACGAGCGCGGCGACCACGCTGCCGCCGCGCAGTCCCGCCCGCGCGAGGCGCGTCGCCGCCGGCCAGCGGTGCACGCTGAGCGCGCCGAGCGCCGCGAACACCGCGGTCGAGGCACCGAGCGAAGCCTGTCCCTTGGCCATCCAGGCGCCGTTTGCGAGGTTCGCGAACGTGGCGGCGATCAGCACCAGGAGCCAGCCGGTCCCGGCGCCGTAGACGCGGGCCGCGAGACCGCCGAACAGCGCGCCGAAGCCGGCGTTGGCCGCGAGGTGCGCGAGGTCGGCGTGCAGCGTCAGCGCCGTGATCGCACGCCACCAGTCGCCCGAGCGCAACCGGGCGCCGTCGAGGATGCCGGCGCCGACCCAATCGAAGCGCCCGAGCGAACGGCTGCTCGCGACCGCGACCACGAACAGCACCAGCACGTAGGCGGCGGCCGAGCCGAGCGCGCCGCCGTGGAGTCTGGCCGGCGCCGGGCTCGGGCGGGGACGGTTGTCGGCCTGGAAGCGTGCGACCTCGGCGAGGGCGCGCGCGGCATTTTCGGGGTCGACGCACAGCAGGAAGGCGTTGTCGCCCGGCAGGACCGCGCTTTGGATCCCGACGGCGAGCAGGGTCAGCGCGCGCTCCTCGCACGGGCCGCGGGCCCGCGACCTGAAGACCTCGATCCAGCCGGTTTCGGTGTCCACCGGCGCCAATCTGGCGCCGGCCGGCGGCAACTTCAATCGCCGACACCCCGCCCGGGGCTCAAGATCCGCGGCGCGCGACCGATATCGAGGCGAGGCCCGGACCGCCCGGCCCGCGCGCCGATAGCACGCGACGCCCGCACCCGACTGTGCGCCAGTCCGCAAAACCGGGTCGCGACCCCCTCCCGGCTAAAGATCGCCGCCCCCGAACCGATAAATCGCCCGAGCCAATGTTTCGGCCCGTGCGAAGGGCCTTAGGACCAACACCCGAGCCCCCGGATTTGCCAAAGGCCGGATCGTCACCAGGAGCCAACACATGTCACTCGTTATCAACACCAACATCGCCTCGCTGACGGCCAGGCAGAACCTGGACACCAGCAAGTCGGCGTTGAACACGTCGCTCGAGCGCCTCTCGTCGGGCCTGCGCATCAACAGCGCCGCCGACGATCCGGCGGGTCTTGCGATCGCCGACCGCTTCACGACCCAGATCAACGGCCTGAACCAGGCCTCGCAGAACGCGAACGACGCGATCTCGCTGGCGCAGACCGCCGGCGGCGCCCTGCAGCAGGTGACCAACAACCTGCAGACCATCCGCCAGCTGGCGGTTGAGGCTGCCAACTCCTCGAACAGCGCCTCGGACCGTCAGGCGCTCGACCAGGAAGTGCAGCAGGACATCGCGGAAATCAACCGCATCGCGACGCAGACCTCGTTCAACAACCAGAACGTGCTCGACGGCACCTTCGGCAACGCGGTGTTCCAGGTCGGCGCGAACGTCGGCCAGACGATCGCCGTGGACCTGAGCACGAGCACGAAGACGAACTCGATCGGTTCATTCGTGAACGCGACGGGCTCGGTCGCCAACGTGGTCGCCCCGACCGTCGGTGGCGGCTCGGTCGCCTCGAACGTCGCCAAGACCTACAACGGCGTCACCGGCACGGCCTTCGACGGTTCGTCGACCTACGAGATCACCCCGAACGGCGGCACCGCGACGGCGATCCAGAACTCGTCGACCTTCGCCGGCACGCTGACGGGCCAGGGCTCGGGCAGCGCGTACGCGCTCTCGGCCGCGATCAACGGCTCGGGCATCAGCGGCGTGACGGCCTCGGCCACGAACGTGCTTGACCTCGGCTCGCAGGGTGCGAACGGCACCTATGCGACGATCGTCAACTCGGGCGCGGGCACGACCGACTACAACCTGAAGATCAACGGCGTTTCGGCCTTCGACACGGGCAACCTTGCCGCGGCCTCGACGACGGTGACGGTCACGCAGGTGATCGCGCAGATCAACCAGGTCAGCAGCCAGACGGGCGTCGTCGCCTCCCAGGACGCGAACGGCGGCCTGCAGCTGACGGCGGCCGACGGCCGTGACATCACGCTCGCCGAGACGATCACCGGCACGGCCGAGACCGGCGGTGCGGCGGCCTCGACGGCGACCTCGGTGCTGTCGACGACGACGGCGACGGGCAATGCGGTTGCGAACGCCGGCACGACCAGCGCGACCTACCGCGGCCAGGTGACCCTGCAGTCGAACCAGAGCCTGCAGCTCAGCGCCGGTGCCCAGACCGCGCTCGGCTTCGCGAGCTCGAACCAGCAGGCGACCAGCTCGCTCGCTCAGCAGAACGTCCAGACGCTCGCTGGCGCCAACGCCACGATCCTCTCGGTCGACTCGGCGCTGACGGCGATCGACTCCCTGCAGGCGACCTTCGGTGCGATTCAGAACCGCTTCGATTCCGCGATCGCGAGCATCGGCACGGCGGTGACGAACCTCAGCGCCGCGCGCAGCCAGGTGCAGGATGCGGACTTTGCCTCGGAAACCTCGAACCTGACCCGCGCGCAGATCCTGCAGCAGGCCGGTGTGTCGATTCTGGCCCAGGCGAACGCGCTGCCCCAGGGCGTGCTGAAGCTCCTGCAGTAAGTTCAGGACCGTCAAGACCGGCTTCAAGAGGAGGCCGTTAGAGAGTTAAGCCACCAGGCGGGTGACCCCGCCTCAGCATGGTGACCCGGGCACGGACAGCCCGGGCAGCTGAGGCGGGTCCTCATGCCGCCGACCCTGTCAGCAGTGACAGAGGGACGATGTATGGCGAACGTAGTCACAGCGATTGGAGCCGCGGCCCCTGCCGCGCCGGTTCCGGTGCACGTGCCCGCCGCGCTGAGCGGTGCCGCCGCGGTACCGGTGTCGGCGGTTCAGCCGGTGCTGCCCGTGCCCGGTGCTGCCGCCGGCGGCCAGCGGGCGCCGCAGGGCGGCGAAAGCTTGCCGGCCCCGGCGGCCATCGAGCCGGCGGCGCAGGGTGACCTGATTCAGCTGCAGGCGGTCGTCGAGGGCGTGAACCGCTTCCTGCGCGACAGCCAGCGGCAGATGGTGTTCCAGTACGACATGAAGAGCGGCAAGGAGTCCGTCACGATCATCAACCCGGCCACGGGCGAGGTGATCCGGCAAATTCCTGCCGCGCAGGTGCTGTCGACCGCCCAGAACCTGCAGCAGGCCGGCATCCTGATGCCGGGCCTGTTCATCGACGAAAGCGCTTGAGCCGCCGCGGCCGGGCGCCGGCGGGCTGGTACGGATATTGCTAGGTATCGCAAGAACGCGACCGAGGATCCATGAGCAGCGTAATTCCGACCGGTTCGAGCACCTCGACCAATTCCTCCACCGGTTCGACAGCGGGTTCGCTGGCGAACCTTGGCCAGGGCGTGGTCAAGAGCCTCGACAACCAGGGCACCGTCAGCTCGACCGGCCTCGGATCGGGCCTCGACATCAACAGCATCGTCCAGCAGCTGGTGAGCGCCGAGGGCACGCCGCAGCAGACGCTGCTGACCGACCGCCAGAACGGCATCCAGACCCAGATCTCCGCGTACGGCTCGCTGCAGTCGGCCGTGAGCGGCGTGCAGGCCGCGCTCGCGGCGCTCGCGACGCCGCAACAGTTCGAGGGCACGATAGCGACCGTCGGCGACAAGACGATCGCGAGCGCGAGCACCGACTCGAGCGCGAGCCCGGGTAGCTACAGCCTGTTCGTGCAGCAGCTCGCGACCGGTGCGAAGCTGACCTCGGCGCCGGTTGCCGGTGCCTCGACCGTGGTCGGCACGGGCACGCTCCAGGTGGCCGTCGGCGCGAACTCATTCACGGTGAACATCGGTTCGACCAACAACACGCTGTCCGGCATCGCCGCCGCGATCAACAGCGCCGGCTCGGGCCTCGGCGTGTCGGCCGCGCTCGTCACCTCGAACGGCGGCACGAGCCTCGTCATCAACAGCGCGACGACCGGCGCTGCCAACGCGGTCACGGTCACCGAAACCGACGGTGGCACCGGGCTCGCGAGCCTGACGTATAGCCCGACCAGCCAGACGAACGGCCTGACCCAGTCGCAGGGTGCTCAGGACGCGATCGTCAAGCTCGACGGCAATGCATTCAATAGCGCGAGCAACGTCGTCACCGGCCTGCTGAGCGGCGTCACGCTGAACCTGACCGCGGCGTCGACCGGCACCACGACGACGACGCTGAACATCAGCGGCGACAATTCCGGCGCGCTGCAGGCCGTACAGACCTTCGTCTCGGCCTACAACACGCTCGCGGGCACGATCAGCTCGCTGTCGAGCTACGACTCCGCGACGAAGTCGGCCGGGCCGCTGCTCGGCGACTCGCTGCTGAACAACCTGGTCCGGCAGATCAACGAGACGATCGACTCGACCGCCAGCATGCCGAGCGGCAGCCCGTTCAACTCGCTGGCGCAGCTCGGCATCGTCGCCAACCCCGACGGCACGCTGTCGGTGGACTCATCGAAGCTCAGCACCGCGTTCACGAACAACTTCTCGTCGGTGGCGCAGCTGTTTTCCGGCACCGGTGGCATTGCAACGAAGCTCAACAGCGTGCTGACGACCTTCACCCAGCCGCAGGGCATCTTCGACCAGGAAAACCAGACCCTGAAGCAGGGCCTGACGGACATCGCGAACCAGACGACGAAGCTCAACCAGCACCTGGCGAACCTGCAGGCCACGCTGCTGCAGCAGTACAATGCGATGGACGCTCTGGTCGCGCAGCTGAAGGCGACCGGGACGGCCGCCGCCGCGCAGCTGGGCTCGATCTACTACCCGGGCGAGGCGCAGACGCCAGTCCCGTAACTTTGACCCGGACGGAGCCGACGGATCATGAGTGTCGCAGCAGAGCATGCACTGAAGAAGTACCAGTCGATGGGCGCGGTGGCCGCGGTCAGCGCCGCCGACCCCTACCGGCTGGTGCAGCTGATGCTGGAGAACGTCCTGCAGCGGATCGCCGCGGCGCGTGGCCATCTGGCGCGCGGCGAAGCGGCCCGCAAGGGCGAGCAGACATCGAAGGCGATCGCCGTGATCGGCGCGCTGAACGCGAGCCTCAACGTCGAGGCGGGCGGAGAGGTTGCCGCCAACCTGCGGCTGCTCTACGACTACTCGTGCGTGCGCCTCGCGCTCGCCAACTCGCGCAACGACGACGCGATCTTCGAGGAAGTCGCGACGATCGTCCGGCGCATCAAGGAAGGCTGGGATGGCATCGGCGAGCAGGCGCGCGCGACGCCGGCGGTGACGCCGTGAGCCTCGCCGCGTCGGTGAGCCCCGAGCGCGCCGCCGACTTCGCGCGCCTCGTCGAGATCACGCGCACGCTGAAGCGCGAGTTCGAGAGCGCGCAGTGGAGCGGTTTCGCCGATCTCGAGTCCGAGCGGCGCGCGATCATGGAACGGGTGTTCGACGAGGCGCCGACCGCGGCCGAGCTGCCGCAGCTGACCGCCGCGCTGCGCGAAGTCGTGCGCCTCAACGACGAGCTGATCGGCCTCGCCGAGCACCGTCGCCGCGCGCTCGGCCGCGAGCTGGACCTCACGATGCGCGGCCAGCGCGTCGGGGCCGCCTACCTCCGCAACCGCGGCCCCGACCGCGGCCGGCGGTCGTGACCGCACGCTTCGAGGGCCTCGCCTACGCGGATGCCATGCCGCTCGGCTTCGAGCGGCTCGAGAAGCTGCCGGAGGGCGCGGCGCTCGCCGGTTTCAACCAGGAGACCCAGCAGGTCCTGGTCGCCGACGCCTCGCTCGATGAGCAGCGCGGCTTCACCGAGAAGAAGTCCGACGAGGAGCATGAGCTCGCCGAGCAGCTGCAGCACGTCGAGTTCAAGGTCAACGTGCTCATCCAGCTGGTCGCCCGGCTGCTGAAGCAGACGAGCCCGCTGCCGCCCGTGCGCAGCTTCCGCCTGAACGCGCACGGCCTCGAGTGGCTGCCCGAAGGCGAGGAACTCCTGCCCGGCGTTGGCCTCGTGTCGCTGCATGTCAGCCGCAATTTCCCGCAGCCGCTCATGCTGCCGGGCCGCGTCGTCGGCGAGCACCGCGACGCCGAGGGCGCGTGGGTGCGCTTCGCGTTCGAAGGACTGACGCCGTCGGTGGTCGAGCTGCTCGAACGGCTCGTTTTTCGCCACCATCGGCGTCTCGTGGCAGGCACGCGCACGACCACGCGCGGCTAGCGCCTCGCCGTCCACAGCGTTTTGATGGCAGCGCGATCAGGGCGCCGACCACTTCCTATTAGGGGCTTCCCCGTACCCACTTCCGGGAAGCTGACTGATGGCTCCGGCATGGGAGCTTTCCTTAGGATCTGTCGTCAGGGGAAGACAACCAAAAGTTTTCAGTCTCTTACGGCGACAACCTAGAACGGACTGCATAGATCGCAGTCACGGGGCCATCGGGCCCGGGGGACACCGCAGGGTGGCGGACAGACAGATCCTGATCATCGAGCCGAACGCGGCTCGGGCGCTCGAGTGGCGTGCGGCGCTGCAGTTCCTGGATTGCGACACGGACGTCGTCGCCGATCCTCGCGAAGTCGAATGGCCTCTGCCCGGTGCTCTCGGCTGGTTCGCCGTGCTGGTCGGCACCGGCGTCGGCCGCGCGGAGCTCGCCGTGCTCGTCGAGCGCAGCACCGCCTACGCGGCGCCGCTGCCGCTGCTGCTCGCGGGTCCGGAGCCGTCCGGGCTTCCGCCGGCCGCCGTCTGCGTGCCGATCCGCGCGCCGGCGCACTACCGCGAGCTCACCGAGGCGCTCGAGCGCGCGCAGGCACTGCGCTCGCGGCCGCACGTCGTGCCGCCGCTGCTGTCGATGTTCCGCCCGGGCGGCGATTCGCCGTGCGTGCGGGCGGTCCATCGGCTGGTCGAGCAGGTCGCGCCCTTCGACACGAACGTGCTGGTGCTCGGCGAGTCCGGCACCGGCAAGGAGATGGTCGCCCGCCACGTCCACGAGCTGTCGGCGCGGGCCGCCAAGCCCTTCGTGCCCGTGAACTGCGGCGCGATCCCGGCCGAGCTCCTCGAGAGCGAGCTGTTCGGCCACGAGAAGGGCGCGTTCACCGGCGCCATCGCGTCGCGGGTCGGGCGCTTCGAGCTGGCGGCCGGCGGCACGCTGTTCCTCGACGAGATCGGCGACATGAGCCTGCACATGCAGGTCAAGCTGCTGCGCGTGCTGCAGGAGCGGACCTTCGAGCGGGTCGGCGGCAGCCGCACGCTGCGTGCCGACGTGCGCATCATCGCCGCCACGCACCGCAACCTCGAGGCGGCGCTGAGCGCCGGCCAGTTCCGCGAGGACCTCTACTACCGCCTGAACGTGTTCCCGATCCAGATGCCGCGGCTCGCCGACCGGACGGCGGACCTGCCGGCGCTGTGCGAGCAGCTGCTCGCGCGGCTCGAGCGGCTGACCGGCGCGCGCATCCAGCTGACGCCGTGCGTGCTCGCGGCCTTCTCGGACTACGCGTGGCCCGGCAACGTCCGCGAGCTCGCGAACCTGCTCGAGCGGCTCGTGATCCTGCATGCGGGCCGGCGCGTCGACGTCGGCGACCTGCCGGAACGCTACCGGCCCGCCGACCGCCGCGTGGCGCGGATGCCGCAGGCCGAGCAGGCGCTCCCGGACGACGGCTTCGACCTCAAGGAACACCTGGCGCAGATCGAACAGCGCTTCATCCGCGAGGCGCTGTCGCGGGCCGGCGGCGCGGTCGCCGGCGCCGCCCGCCTTCTCGGCATGCAGCGGACGACGCTCGTCGAGAAGCTGAAGAAGCACCGGATCGCCGACTCGCTGCCGGCGCCGACCGCCGACGTCGCCTGACCGACGCCAAGCCCACGCCGCACCGGCCCGATGGGCGTCGGGAAATTGACGCGACCGCGCGTCGGCGCTCGTAACGCACTGATTTTCCGGGGACCCTGCGGCGGGCACAGAACTTGCTCTGTCCGGTGCGGGCTGGTGTCTTCGGAAGTCCGCGATGGCCGCAGTGCTGAATGAATCGACGCTGACCGACGCGTTTCACACGTTCAACGCGCTCTCCGGCGCGCTTGAGACCTCGTACCGCGAGCTCGAGGCGCAGGTGGCGCGCCTCAACCATGAGCTTGCCGAGGCCCGCATCGAGCGCCTGCGCCAGGAGCGGCTCGCGACACTCGGCGAGATGGCGGCGCGCCTGGCGCACGACGTGCGCACGCCGCTCGCGGCGGCGCTCCTCTATGCCTCGCGCCTCGGCCTCGAGGGCGTCAGCGACGCCGACCGCCGCGAGATCGCGGCCAAGGTCGTCGCGCGACTGCGCCACCTCGAGGGCCTGGTCGCCCACATGCTCGCCTTCGCGCGCGGCGGCGGCGCGATCCTCGCGCGCTGCGACGTCGGCGCGATCCTCGAAAGCACCGCCCAGAGCCTCGCCGCGCGCCTCACCGGCGCCGCGCGGCTCACGATCCGCACCCACGCCCCCGGACTCGCGGTGTTCGGCAACGCCGAGGCGCTGGTCGGGGCGACCGTCAACCTCGCGACCAACGCGCTCGAGGCCGCCTCGACGGCGCCCGAGCCGCTGGTCGAGATCGAGGCCAGCCTCGAGGGCAGCCTCGCGATCATCCGTGTCCGCGACAACGGCCCGGGCGTTGCCGCGGCGGACCGCGAACGCATCTTCGAACCCTTCGTCACGACGACCCCCGGCGGCACCGGCCTCGGCCTTGCCGTGGTCCGCTCCGTCGCGCTCGCCCACGGCGGCGGCGTGCGGATCGAGGACTGCGGCAGCGGGGCGTGTTTTGCGCTGGCCCTGCCGGCGCTGGGAGTGAGCGCATGAACGCCCAGGTCCTGCCGATCAAAGCCCCGCCGAGACCCGATGGTGCTCCGCTCGAGGCCTCGCGCCACGTGCTGGTGGCCGAGGACGACCCGGCGTTGCGCGACGCGCTGTCCGACACGCTGCGCTTCGCGGGCTTTCGCGTGACCGCGGTCGCAGACGGCGCCGCCGCCCTCGCGGCGCTCGAGGTCGAGACTCCCGGGCTGCTGCTGACCGACGTGCAGATGTCGCCGGTCGACGGCCATGAGCTGCTGGTCCGCGCGCGTGGCCGCTGGCCGGAGCTCCCGGTCGTGCTGATCACCGCCTACGGCACGATCGAGCGCGCGGTCGGCGCGATGCGCGATGGTGCGGTCGACTACCTGGTGAAGCCGTTCGATGCGGATGCGCTGATCAGTCTCGTGCACCGCGTCGGCCGCTCGAGCGAGAGCGCGGATGGCGAGGCCGACGCCCCGGTCGCGGTCGACCCGCGCTCGCGCGACACCGTCGCGCTCGCGCGGCGCATCGCGCGCACCGACGTCACGGTGCTGATCACCGGCGAAAGCGGCACCGGCAAGGAGGTGTTCGCGCGCTACCTGCACGCGCGCTCCGCGCGCCGCGCCGGACCCTTCGTCGCGATCAACTGCGCGGCGATCCCCGAGAACATGCTCGAGGCGATGCTGTTCGGCCACGAGAAGGGCGCCTTCACCGGCGCCAGCAGCTCGCATGCCGGCAAGTTCGAGCAGGCGCACGGCGGCACGCTGCTGCTCGATGAGATCTCCGAGATGGGCCTCGCGCTGCAGGCCAAGCTGCTGCGGGTCCTGCAGGAGCGCGAGGTCGAGCGCATCGGCAGCTCGAAGACGATCCCGCTCGACGTGCGCGTGATCGGCACCAGCAACCGGCAACTGACCGCCGAGGTCGCCGCCGGGCGCTTCCGCGAGGACCTGTACTACCGGCTGAACGTCATGCCGCTGCGGCTCGCGCCGCTGCGCGAGCGACCGCACGACGTCGTGCCCTTGGCCGCGCGCATCCTGTCGCGGCTCGCGACGCCCGGCCAGGCGCCGCTGGCGCTGTCGGCGGAGGCCGAGCAGCGGCTGCGGGCGCACGGCTGGCCGGGCAACGTCCGCGAGCTCGACAACGTGCTGCAGCGCGCGGTCGTGCTCGCGACCGGCCCGCAGATCAGCGCGGCCGAGCTCGTGTTCGAGGCCGACGGGCTCGCCGCGCCGCGCGCGGCACCGGAGCAGGCCGCGGCGCCGACGCCCGAGCCCGCCGCCCTCGAGGACGGCCTGCGCGTCCGCGAGCGCGACCTGATCCTGAACGCGCTGAACGAGATGGGCGGCAGCCGCAAGCGCGCCGCCGAGCGGCTCGGCATCAGCGCCCGGACGCTGCGCTACAAGCTGGCCCAGCTGCGCGCGGCCGGCATCGCGATCAACTGAGGCCGGAGGACCCATGCCGACCATCGACTCGACCCGACTCCTGCTCGAACTGCGCTCGCTGGCCGCGGAGGCGCAGCGCGCGCCCTCGATCGGCTCCGCGGGCGACGTCGCCGGCGCCGGCGGCGCGAACGGCAGCCTCGACTTCGGCGCGATGCTGAAGGAGTCGCTGCAGCAGGTGAACAGCATGCAGCGCAGCGCCGCCGAGCTCAGCACGGCCTTCGAGCAGGGCCAGCCCGGGATCGACATCTCGCGCGTGATGGTCGAGGCGCAGAAGGCGTCGCTCGCGTTCCGGGCGATGACCGAGGCGCGCAACCGGCTGGTCAGCGCCTACCAGGACGTGATGAACATGGCGATCTGAGGATCGCCGGTGAAGGACGGGAACCGAGATGGCTGAAGCGATCGCCCAGCGCGGCGTACTCGACATACCGGGGCTCCGGCAGCTCGTGCTGCTGGTCGGCCTCGCCGGGGCCATTGCCGCGGGGCTCTGGCTCGTGTTCTGGTCGCAGGGCCAGAACTACGCGACGCTGTACAGCCAGCTGTCCGAACGCGAGACCGCGCAGGTCGTCGATGCCCTGCAGGCAGCCGGCATCCCGCACAAGCTCGACGGGCCGAGCGGCAGCGTCACGGTGCCGGAGCCGCAGCTGCGCGAGGCGCGGATGCGCCTCGCGGCACAGGGCCTGCCGCAGTCCGACGCGCTCGGCATCGAGATGATCCAGAAGGACACGGGCTTCGGCACCAGCCAGTTCATGGAGAACGCCCGCTACCAGCTGGCGATCGAGACCGAGCTCGCCCGGACGATCATCAAGGTGCACGGCGTGCAGAATGCGCGCGTCCACCTCGCGATGCCGCGCGCCTCGGCCTTCGTCCGCGACCAGCACCGCGCGACCGCCTCGGTCATGCTGCAGTTCTACGCCGGCCGGCACCTCGAGTCCGGCCAGGTCGCGGGCATCGTCCACCTGGTGGCCTCCTCGGTCCCGGACCTCGATGCCGCCGACGTCACGATCGTCGACCAGAACGGCACGCTGCTGTCGACGCCGGACGGCAACGACCCGCTGGCGGTATCCGCCAAGCAGCTCGACTACACGCGCTCGGTCGAGGAAGGCTACACGCACCGGATCGAGGAGCTGCTGACGCCGCTGGTGGGCTCCGGCCGCGTTCGCGCCGGCGTCACCGCCGACCTCGACTTCACCGTCGCCGAGCAGTCGAGCGAGAACTACGACCCGCAGAAGCAGGTCGTGCGCAGCGAGCAGACGGCGAACGACCAGCGCATGGCCGGCGACCTCGCGATGGGCATCCCCGGTGCGCTCAGCAACCAGCCGCCGGCGACCTCGCCGGTCCCGCCGGCCCCGAAGCAGCAGCCCGCCCCGACGCCACCGCAGCCGGTCGCGACCACCAACCGCGCGACCCGCAACTACGAGATCGACCGCACCGTCAGCCACGTGCGGCCGGCCACCGGCACGATCAAGCGCCTGTCGGTCGCCGTGATCCTCGACAACAAGCTGGTCGCCGGAGGCGAGGACGGCAAGCCGTCGACCCAGCCGTGGAGCACCGAGGAGATCGACCGCTACACCTCGCTCGTCAAGGACGCGATCGGCTTCGACGAGAAGCGCGGCGACCGCGTGCAGATCATCAACGCCTCGTTCTCGCCGCCGGTCGCGAGCGGCGAGCCGGCCCCGCCGGAGCCGTGGTACGCGAACCCGATGCTGAAGCAGTTCGGACGGCAGGGCATCGCCGTGCTGCTGGTGCTGGCGCTGGCCATCGTCGTGCTCCGCCCGATCATGAAGTCGCTGCTGAGCCCGTCGCGCAGCGCGCTGGCGATGCTCGGTGACGGCGGCGGCCCCGGCGACCTGGCGCGGGACCGCGTCACGCTGTCCGGCGGATCGGCACCGTTGCCGAACTATGAGCAGCAGGTCGCAGCGGCGCGCAGCCTCGTGACGCAGGATCCCAAGCGGGCCGCCCAGGTCGTCAAGGAGTGGGTGAGCGGCGATGGCCGATAGATCCGCGGACATCAACGGCGCCGAGCGCGCCGCGATCCTGCTGATGTCCCTCGGCGAGGCGGACGCGGCGGCGGTCCTCAAGCACATGGACCCGCGCGACGTCGAGGCGGTCGGCCTTGCGATGTCCAACCTGCAATCCGTCCCCAAGAACCGTGCCGAAGTCGTCGTCCAGTCCTTCGTCGAGAAGGTCGACTCGGGCGGCGCCTTCGCCGGCGACAAGTCGGATTACGTCAAGAAGGTCATGGCCGCGTCCTTCGGCAAGCAGCGCGGCGAGCTGATGGTGGACCGGATTCTCGCCGGGCCCTCCGGCGGCGCCGGCATCGATGCGCTGCGCTGGATGGACCCGCGCGCGGTCGCCCAGCTGATCAGCGAGGAGCACCCGCAGGTGATCGCCAGCCTGCTCGCCCAGCTCGACGGCAAGCTGTCGGCGAAGATCGTGCCGCTCCTGCCGGAGAAGCTGCGCGCCGACGTGCTGATGCGGATCGCGACGCTGGAGGAGCTGCCGCAGTCCGCACTGCAGGAGCTCGACCAGATCGTCGGCAAGCGCGCCGCCGGCAATGCGCAGGTCACCTCGCGCCGCATCGGCGGCACCCGCACGGTCGCCGACATCGTCAACGCCATGGACCGCGAGACCAGCCAGAGCGTGCTCGGCGAGATCGAGTCCAAGAACAGCGAGCTGCACACGAAGATCAAGGAGCTGCTGTTCGTGTTCGACGACCTCGTCGACATCGACAACAAGGGCATGCAGGCGATCCTGCGCGAGGTGTCGAGCGACGTGCTGTCGGTCGCGCTGCGCGGTGCCGACCCGGTCGTCGCCGAGCGCATCTACGCGAACATGTCGAAGCGCGCGGCGGAGATCCTGCGCGAGGACATGGAGGCCCGCGGCCCGGTCAAGCTGACCGAGGTCGAGGCGGCGCAGCGCGAGATCGTCACGATCGCGCAGAAGCTGGCCGAGGAGGGCACGATCATCATCGGCAGCAGCGCCGGCGAGTATGTCTAAGATCCTGCGCGCCGCGGATCTCGGGGCCATCGCCACGTGGGGTCCGCCGACGGTCGAGGGCGGCGCGTCCGCGCCCGCGCACGGCGGGCGCGTGACCGCCGGCGTCCTCGAGGACCTGCAGCAGGAGGCCTACCGCGAGGCCTTCCAGCAGGGCCTGCGCGACGGCGCGGCCGCCGGCCGCGAGCAGCTGCGCGCGCAGGTCGAGCGCCTCGACGCCCTGCTGAGCGACCTGGCCCGGCCGCTCGAGGAGCTCGACGCGAACGTGCAGCAGGAGCTGCTTGCGCTCGCGATGGCGCTGGCGCGGCAGATCGTGCGCCGCGAGCTGCGCCAGGACCCGACCCAGATCATCGGCATCGTGCGCGAGGCCGTCGCGCAGCTGCCGGTGGCGGCGCGCGAGGTGCGCGTGCAGCTGCATCCGCAGGACGCGGCGATCGTCCGCGAGCACCTCGCGCCGGCCGAGCGCGAGCGCGCCTGGACGCTGGTTGAGGACCCGATGATGATGCGCGGTGGCTGCCAGGTGACCTCGGCGACCTCGCGGGTCGACGTGCGGCTCGAGACGCGCCTTGGCGCTCTGGTCGCCGAGCTGATGGGCGGCGAGCGCGACGGCGAGTCCGCGCACGGCGGGGAACGCGCGTGACGCGCGCGCGCGAGGTCGCGGAGCTGCAGCGGGGCTGGGCGGCGGCGCTCGGTGACGTCCGCGGCAAGGTCACGGCGCTGCGCCCGCTGCAGGTCGAGGGCGTGCTGTCGCGAATGGTCGGCATGACGCTCGAGGCGGTCGGCTGCGAGGCGGCGGTCGGCAGTCGCTGCCTGATCGAGGCGGCCGAGGGCCGGCAGATCGAGGCCGAGGTGGTCGGCTTTGCCGGCGAGCGGCTGTTCCTGATGCCGACCGGCGAGATGCGCGGCCTCATGCCCGGCGCGCGCGTGGTGCCGGCGCATGCGAGCTCGGAGGTGCACGTCGGCGATGCGCTGCTCGGCCGGGTGCTCGACGGCACCGGCCGCCCGCTCGACGGGCTGGGTCCGGTCGAGTGCCGCGACACCCAGCCGCTGATGGGCACGCCGCTGAACCCGCTCAAGCGCTGGGCGATCCGCGAGCCGCTCGACGTCGGCATCCGCACGATCAACTCGCTGCTGTCGATCGGCCGTGGCCAGCGCATCGGCCTGTTCTCCGGCTCGGGCGTCGGCAAGTCGGTGCTGCTCGGCATGATGACGCGCTACACGAACGCCGACGTGATCGTCGTCGGCCTGATCGGCGAGCGCGGCCGGGAGGTGCAGGAATTCGTCGCCAACACGCTCGGGCCGGACGGGCTCAAGCGCGCGGTCGTCGTCGCGACGCCCGCCGACACGCCGCCGCTGATGCGGCTGCACGGCGCGTGGGTCGCGCACGCGATCGCCGAGTACTTCCGCGACCGCGGCCAGAAGGTGCTGCTGCTGCTCGACTCGCTCACGCGCTTCGCGCAGGCACAGCGCGAGATCGCGCTTGCGATCGGCGAGCCACCGGCCACGAAGGGCTACCCGCCGTCGGTGTTCGCGCGCCTGCCGCAGCTCGTCGAGCGCGCCGGCAACAGCGACCGCGGACCGGGATCGGTCACCGCGTTCTACACGGTGCTCGCCGAGGGCGACGACCAGCAGGATCCGATCGCCGACGCGGCGCGCGCGATCCTCGACGGGCACATCGTGCTGTCGCGCTCGATGGCCGAGTCGGGCGTGTACCCCGCGATCGACGTCGAGGCATCCATCTCGCGCGCCATGCACCTGGTCGCGGACCGCGACCAGATGGCACTCGCCGTGCGCTTCAAGCAGATCTACTCGCTTTACCAGCACAACCGCGACCTGATCAGCGTCGGCGCCTACCGGCGCGGCAGCGACCCGCGGATCGACCAGGCGATCGACCTGTGGCCGAAGATGCTCGACATCCTTCGCCAGGACATGTACGAGGCCGTCGACATCCGCAGCGCGCGCGAACAGCTGCGCGCGCTGCTCGCGACCGCGCCGCACTGAGCGCCCGGTCACACCAGCCCGGGATCAAGGCCCGCGACAATAACAACAAGCGAGAGCGAGCCGAACGATGACACGATCGAAGCGGATGGAACCCGTCAAGCACCTCGCCGACGAGCGCGAGCGCGAAGCGGGTGCTGCGGTTGCGACGGCGCGCCGCGCGCTCGAGGACGCCGAGAAGCAGCTCAAGCAGCTGCGCGAATACCGCGCGGACTACCTGGGGCGCATCGCGGGCGGCGCGCCGGACGGCGTCCGCCTGCAGAACTACCACGCGTTCCTCGGGCGCCTCGCGGCCGCGATCGAGCAGCAGGAAAGGCAGGTCGCCGTGCTGCTCGGCAGCCTCGAGCGCGCCACCGACGCGTGGCGCGAGCGGCGCATCGAGGCCGCCTCGATCGGCCGCGCCGTCGACAAGATCCAGGTCGGGGAGCGACGCGCCGCGGACCGTCGTGCGCAGCGCGAGGCCGACGAGCGGTCTATGCAGCGGAGCGTACGCAACACCGACTGAGCGGCCGTCGACGGCCCCACCGCTGGCACGGGCTTTGCACCCTGCTGGGCATGCCCAACTTCAATGCCGCACCCCCCACCCCCGCCGTGACGGGCGCCGCCGCCGCCCCTGCGCAGACCGGCGCGGGTTCCGGAACCGACGCCTCGGCCTCGGGCCGCAGTTTCGCCTCCACGCTCGACGGGGCCGGCCGTCCGGCGGCCCAGAACGCGGCGGCCTCCGCGCCGGGCGACCCGGCGTCCCCGGCCAGTGGCGCCGACGCCAAGGCCACCGGCCCGGCGGGTGGCCGCGGCGCCGGCAAGAAGGGACCGCTGGCCGGCGAGGCGACGCCCCTGGACGGCAATTCATTGCCGCTCGCCGCCTTGCTGCTCGCGGCCGCGGCGTCGGTGCCTGCGACGGGTGCTGCGTCGGCGGTCGCCACCTCGGTTGCGACCGAAGCGGCGCCGGCCCCATCGCCCGCCGTGTCGACGCCGGCATCCGCGGCGCCGCCCTCGACCGCGTCCGATGCGGCTGCGGCGTCGGCCGCGCTCGGTGCCGGCGCGACGACGCCAACGCTGGCGGCACTCGCGGGCGGCGAGCCAAGCTCCGTCCACGCCGACGCCGCGAAGCCCAACTCCTCGAACGACGGCTCCGCGGCCGGCGGTGCGCACGGATCCTCGAACCTTGGCGCCAGCCCGATCGGCCCGGCGCCGGCGCCCGGTGCAGCGACGAACCCGGCGCCGGTCGCCACGGTGCTTTCCGCGGCCACACCGCCGGCCGGACCGACGCCGGCCTCGGTCAGCGCCGCTGCCGTCGCGAACGCCGCCGCCAAGGCCCCGCGGACGGCGAGCCCGTCGGCTGCGCCGGCCGTCGATCCGACGACCGAGGTGGCCCCGGCGGTGACGGCGGATTCGGCGCCGACCGCGACGGTGCTGCGCACGGCGATCGCGCCCACGGGCTCGACCGAGACGCGGGTGACGGCGACCGCCGTCCACGCGGCGGAGCCGGCGCCGGTGACCGCCGCTGCGGCGGCGACGGTCGCCGCCGCGGGCTCGATTGCGACGCCCTCGCTGTCGAGTGCCGCGACCGCAAGCTCGACGACGCCTTCGAACACGCCGGTCGCGCAGGTCAACGCGCCGGTCGGGTCGGCCGACTGGCCACAGCAGCTCGGCGACCGCGTCAGCGTCCTCGTGAGCCAGAACCTCGGCAACGCGCAGATCAAGCTCTCGCCGGCGCACCTCGGGCCGCTCGAGATCCGCATCGCGATCAGCGACGGTCAGGCCAGCGTCGCGTTCACGACGCACAGCCAGGTCACGCGCGAGGCGCTGGAGGCCGCGGCGCCCACGCTCCGCCAGGCCCTGGGCGCACAGGGCTTCGGCACCGTGAACGTGGATGTCTCGCAGCAGCAGTTCCGCGACCGCACGCCTCAGTCCTCGCAGTACGAGGCCGACACGGGCGGCGGGACGGCGCCGGCGGCAAGCCTGGCTGCCGCGCCCCGCGCCGGCGGCGGCGCGCGGCTCGACGCCTACGCCTGAGACGGCGCTAGCGGTCGATCCAGGTCGCCGCGGCGCCCTCGTAGCGAGGGCCCACCGCCGCGCCGCGCGGGAACATCTCCTCGAGCGTCATCTGGTCGCAGCTCGCGAGCCGGATCGAGGCGGCGCCGACGTTTTCGGCGAGGTGCGTGCGGCGGCGCGTGCCCGGGATCGGCACGATATCCGCACCCTGCGCGAGCAGCCATGCCAGCGCGAGCTGCCCCGGGCTCGTACCGAGGCGCGTCGCGAACTTCGCGAGCCGCTCGCCGAGCGCGCGGTTCTGCTCGAGGTGCTCGGCCTGGAAGCGCGGCAGCGTCGCGCGGAAGTCGTTGTTGGCCTGGTACTCCTCCGGGCGCGAGGTGGTGTTCGTCAGCACGCCGCGGCCGAGCGGCGCGTACGGCACGAGGCCGATGCCGAGCTCGCGGCACACCGGCAGCACGTCGCGCTCGACACCGCGCTCCCACAGCGAATACTCGGACTGCAGCGCCGAGATCGGGTGCACCGCGGACGCGCGCCGCAGCGCGTCGACGCCGACCTCGGACAGGCCCAGGTAGCGCACCTTGCCGGCCGCGACCAGCGCCGCCATCGCGCCGATGGTGTCCTCGATCGGCACCGCCGGGTCGCGGCGGTGAAGGTAATAGAGGTCGATGCACTCGATGCCGAGGCGCTGGAGCGAGCCCTCGCACGCGCGCCGCGCGTTGTCCGGGCTGCCGTCGAGTCCGGCTGCCTTGCCATCCGCGCCGATCCGGAAGCCGAACTTGGACGCGACGACCAGCCGTTCACGCCGGGTCTTGAGGAATTTCCCTAGCAACTCCTCGTTCGACCAGGGGCCGTACACCTCGGCGGTGTCGAAGAACGTGACGCCGAGGTCGACGGCGGCGGCCAGCGTCGCGAGCGACTCCGCCGGATCACGCGAGGCCGCCTCGCCATAGCCATGGCTCATCGGCATGCAGCCGAGGCCGATCGCCGAGACCCGAAGGCCCTGTCGTCCGAGTGCGCGGGTATCCATGGCCGCACTCTAGCGCCAATTTTCCGACACCCGTCGCCTCGGCGACCCTTGCCGAGGGTCAAGCGCTTGGCGCGTGCGGCTGACGGGCGAGATATCTCCTTGATCTTCATCACATTTAGTCCGTGGCACGGAAGTTGCTGAAACACGGCTGTCAGTCCCGGAGCGTGCCATGGCGGAAGAAGCAGCGGAAAAACCCCCCGAGAAGCCGAAGAAGGGTGGCGGCATCGTCTCGCTGGTCGTCAACGGCGCCGGCGTGTTCGCGCTCTCGCTGGTCGCCGTCATCGTCGGCGGCTTCGTCAACGCGAAGCTGCACCCGACGCAGGAGTTCATCCAGACGCCCGACGGCAAGCTGATGCTGAAGCCCGAGGAGAAGAAGGAAGCGGCCGCCGAGAAGAAGGAAGAGAGCGGCCCGCCGAAGCCGGCGATTTACTTCGCGTTCGACCCGCCGCTGATCGTGAACTTCGACGACACGCAGTCGGTGCGCTTCCTGCAGCTGCAGATCGAGGTCCTGGCGCGGGACGAGAAGGCCATCGAGGCCGTCAAGCTGCACCAGCCGGTCATGCGCAACAACCTGCTGATGCTGATGAACGGCCGTGAGTACAAGGTGCTGATGACCCGCGAGGGCAAGGAGGCGCTGCGCCTCGAGTGCCTGAAGGAAGTGCAGCGGATCCTCAAGAAGGAAACCGGCTCGCCCGGCATCGAGGATCTCTACTTCACGAGCTTCGTGGTCCAGTAGGCCCAAGGCCGTGAGCGCAAACGAAGCCGCGGTGGGCAAGCCCATGATCTCCGAGGAGGAGGCGAGCGCGCTGCTCGAGGGCAACCCGGATGCCGAGGTCAAGCCCTACGACCTCGCGGGAACGCAGCGCATCACGCGCGGGCGCCTGCCGGCGCTCGAGACGATCCACGAGACCTTCGCGCGCAGCTTTCGCGTCGCGCTGTTCAATCTCCTGCAGCGCGAGCCGCAGGTGACCTTCGAGGGTGTCCGCTCGCAGAAGGCGGGCGACTACCTGGCCGCGGTGACGACGCCGGCCAGCCTCGACATCTGCCGCCTGAAGCCGCTGCCGGGCAACGCGCTGTTCGTCTTCGACCCGACGCTCGTGTTCCTGATGGTGGACACCTACTTCGGCGGTCCCGGCGTCAACGTCGAGCGCGCTGCGGACCGCGGCCTGACGCCGACCGAAGTGCGCTTCGTGCAGCTGGTGCTGCGCCAGGCCGCCGTCGACCTCACGCAGGCGTGGACGCCGGTCGCGCAAGTCGAGATCGAGCTGGTCAAGCACGAGTCCAACCCGCTGTTCGCGAGCGTCGCGGCACCGACCGATACGGTGCTGGTCAACCGCTTCAACATCGAGCTTCCGTCCGGCGGCGGCACGCTCGACCTCGTGATGCCGGCGATGATGATCGAGCCGCTGCGCGAGGTACTGATCGCCGGCATCGTCGCCCGCTCCGGCCGCGACGAGGCGTGGGGCCCGACGATGTCGCACCACCTGCGCACCGCGAGCGTCGAGGTCCGCGCCGTACTGACCGAGGTCGAGATTTCGATCGCCGACCTCACGCGCCTGAAGCCGGGCGACGTGCTGCCGATCGAGGCGCCGCGCGACGTGTGCCTGTACGCCGGCGACCAGCCGCTGTACACGGGCAAGTTCGGCGTCTCGCGCGGCCACAATGCCCTCAAGATCCTCGCGCCGCTGCGCCGCAGCTTGCGCTGATTCCCCGGAGACCCCTGCATGAACGCACCGGTAAATCCCGCGCCCGGCCAGCCCGGCTACTCGCGCGCGCAGTTCGGCGACCTGCAGCCGGACGGTGCGGCGACCGCCGGCGGCGACATGAGCCTGGACCTGATCCTCGACGTCGGCGTGAACATCGCCCTCGAAGTCGGGCGGACGCGGATCACCGTCCGCGAGCTCCTGCAGCTGACGCAGGGATCGATCCTCGAGCTCGACCGCCTCGCCGGCGAGCCGCTCGACGTTCTCGTGAACGGCGTGCGCGTCGCGCGCGGTGAAGTCGTCGTCGTCAACGACAAGTTCGGCATCCGGCTGATCGAGGTCGTGAGTCCCAGCGAGCGGCTGGAGCGCGCGAAGTGAGACCGGGCCTCGCGCTGCTGGCGGCGCTCGTCGCCGCGCCCGCCGCCGCGGCCGCTCCGGCCGCGACGTCGGCGTCGCCCGCGGCGACCGCCGCCGGCGGCTTTGTCAGCGTGGCGCTCAGCCTGCTCCTGATTCTCGCCGTGATCGTCGGCCTGGCGTGGATCGCGACGCGGCTGCGCCTGACGCCGCGCGCCGCATCGGCCGGCCTCAAGGTGCTTGCCGACGTCGCGGTCGGCGCCAAGGAGCGCGTGGTGCTGCTGAAGGTCGGCGACGCGCAGGCGCTGGTCGGCGTCGGACCGGACGGCGTTCGCTCGCTGAGCCTGCTGGAGCGCGCCGTCGTGCTGCCGCCGGAGGAGCAGACCGGGGCCTTTGCGCTTCGCATGCGGGCGTTGCTGCAGCCGGGGCAGAAGCCGTGAAGCGACTCGCGCTGCTGCTCGCGCTGCTCGCGCTGCCAGGGCTCGCCGCCGCCGCGGACGTGAGCGGCCTGCCCGTGCTGTCGGTCCAGGCGGGTGCCGGCGGGACGCAGACGTACTCGCTGACCCTGCAGATCCTGGTGCTGATGACGCTGCTGTCGGTGCTGCCGGCGATCCTGCTCAGCATGACGGCGTTCACGCGCATCGTGATCGTGCTGTCGATCCTGCGCCAGGCGCTCGGCACCCCGACCACGCCGCCGAACCAGATCATGGTCGGCCTCGCGCTGTTCATGACGCTGTTCGTGATGTCGCCGGTGCTGACGCAGTCGTGGAACGACGGCGTGAAGCCGTACATGGACGGCCAGCTGGCGGGCGAGGCGGCGCTGAGCAAGGCCGCTGCGCCGCTGCGCGGCTTCATGCTGAAGCAGACGCGCGAGGCCGACCTCGCCAGCTTCGGCCGGATCTCGGGGCTGGGCCCGTTCGCGAACGCGGACGCGGTGCCGCTCTCGGTGCTGGTGCCGGCGTTCATCACCAGCGAGCTCAAGACCGCGTTCCAGATCGGCTTCATGATCTACATCCCGTTCCTGATCATTGACCTCGTCGTCGCGAGCGTCCTGATGTCGATGGGCATGATGATGCTCTCGCCGATGCTCGTGTCCCTGCCGTTCAAGCTGATGCTGTTCGTGCTCGTGGACGGCTGGACGCTGCTGATGGGCACGCTGGCCGCGAGCTTCGGGAGCTGAGCGCGTGACGCCCGAGACCGTCATCACGCTTGGCGAGCATGCCCTGGTCGTCACCAGCACCGTGGCGGCGCCGCTGCTGCTCGCGGCGCTCGTCTCCGGCGTCGTGATCGGCATGCTGCAGGCAGCGACGCAGATCAACGAGATGACGCTGTCGTTCATCCCGAAGCTGCTGGCGCTGGTCGCGACGATCTTCGTCGCCGGCCACTGGATGCTGCAGACGATGATCGACTACACGCGATCCCTGTTCGAGAGCATCCCGGGGATGCTCGGATGAACGCGCTCATGACGCTCGACCTCGGCCACCTGACCGCGGGCCTCGAGGCCTACGCGTGGGCCTTCCTGCGGCTGTCGGGTTTCCTGATGATCGCGCCGCTGTTCGGGCAGACGCTCGTGCCGGGCCGGGTGAAGATCGTGTTCGCGATCTTCTTGACGATGGTGCTGGCGCCGCTGACGCCGAAGATGCCGTTCATCGACCCGTTCAGCGCAACGGCACTCTTGACGGTCGCGCAGCAGCTGCTGATCGGCATCGCGATCGGCTTCGTCGTGCAGATCGTCTTCGACGCGCTGCTGCTCGCCGGCCAGGTCATCGCCAACACGATGGGCCTCGGCTTCGCGACGCTGATCGACCCGAACCGCGGCCAGAGCACGGTCGTCGTGTCGCAGTTCTTCCTGGTCCTCGGGATGCTGCTGTTCCTCTCGCTCGACGGCCACCTGCTGCTGCTCGGCGCGCTCGCCGACAGCTTCCAGTGGCTGCCGCCCGGGCCGGACGGCCTCGGCGCGCCGGCCTTCGCGACCATCGCGGCATGGGGCGGCAAGATCTTCTCGGCCGGAGCGCTCATCGCGCTGCCGGCGGTCGTGGGCCTGCTCCTCGTCAACCTCGCGTTCGGCGTCGTCAGCCGTGCCGCACCGCAGCTCAACCTGTTCGCGGTCGGCTTCCCGGCGAGCATGGTGCTCGGCTTCGCGATGCTGATGCTGAGCCTGCCGTCGCTGCAGGGGGCGGTCGAGCGGCTGCTGCTCGAGGCCTTCATGTCGATCCGCTCGATCCTCGGCGGTCACTGAGCGCGCCATGGCTGAAGACTCAGACGCCGAACGGACCGAGGAACCGACCGCCAAGCGCGAGCGCGACTCGCGCGAGCGCGGCGAGGTCGCGCGCTCGCGCGAACTCGGCACGGCCGCCGTCATGATCGTCGGCAGCGGTGCGCTGCTGACCGTCGGCGGCAACTTCGCGAGCGCCTTCGCGGGCCTGATGCGCTCCGGGCTCAGCTTCGACCGCGACGTGCTCAGCGATCCCGGTGCCATGGGCCACCAGCTCGGCATCGCCGTGGTCGCCGCGATCCTGCACATCCTGCCCTTCCTCGGCGCGGTCGCGGCGGCCGCCGTGCTGGCGCCGCTCGCGCTCGGCGGCTGGGTGTTCAGCGGCGAAGCGCTCGTTCCCGACCTCGGCCGCCTGAGCCCGGTCAAGGGCTTCGGCCGCATCTTCGGCCTCGGCGGCCTCTCCGAGCTCGTCAAGGCGCTCCTCAAGTTCACGGTCGTGGGCGCGATTGCGACGGCGGTGGGCCTCTGGCTCGCGCGCGACACGGTGGCGCTCGGCTGGATGCCGACCGAGACCGGCATCGCGCGCGCGGCCCACCTACTGGCGCTCGGCCTGCTGTTGATGAGCGCGGGGCTCATCGTCATCGCCGGCGTCGACGCGCCGTTCCAGTGGTGGCTGCACCGCCGCCGCCTGAAGATGACCCGCGAGGAAGTGCGCGAGGAGTTCAAGGAAACGGACGGCCGCCCGGAGGTCAAGAGCCGGATCCGCGACCTGCAGCGCAAGATGTCCAAGCGCCGCATGATGCAGGCGGTGCCTCGCGCCGACGTGGTCGTGACGAACCCGACGCACTACGCGGTCGCGCTGCGCTACGAGGCGACGCGCATGAAGGCGCCGCGCGTCGTCGCCAAGGGCCGCGACCTGGTCGCGCTCGAGATCCGCCGCATCGCGACCGACGCGAACGTGCCGGTGTTCGAGTCGCCGGTGCTCGCGCGCGTGCTGTACGGCGCCGCCGAGGTCGGCCGCGAGATCCCGAGCGGCCTGTACCTCGCCGTCGCGCAGGTGCTGAGCTACGTGCTGCAGCTGAAGACGCTGCCGGCGCAGCGCGCGGCGCGCCTGAAGCGGCCGACCCCCGAGGTCGACGCTGCGCTTCGCGAGCGCTACGACCGCCACGGAGCCGCTGAATGAGTGCCGCACGCCCCGTCTCCGGCACGCTGATGGAGTTCGGCCGGCAGGGCCTCGCCGTGCCCGTGCTGCTGATCGTGATGATGGGCATGCTGGTGCTGCCGCTGCCGCCCTTCGTCCTCGACCTGCTGTTCACTTTCAACATCGCGTTGTCCCTGGTCGTCATACTCGCGGTCATCTACGTCAAGCGGCCGGTCGACTTTGCGGTGTTCCCGACGGTGCTTCTGGGCGCGACGCTGCTGCGGCTCGCGCTCAACGTCGCCTCGACCCGCGTCGTGCTGCTCGAGGGCCACACCGGCCCGACCGCCGCCGGCCAGGTCATCCACGCCTTCGGCGCCTTCGTGATCGGCGGCAACTACGCCGTCGGCGTCGTGGTCTTCACGATCCTGGTCATCATCAACTTCATGGTCGTGACCAAGGGCGCCGGCCGCGTCTCGGAGGTCACGGCGCGCTTCACCCTCGATGCGATGCCCGGCAAGCAGATGGCGATCGACGCCGACCTGAACGCCGGGATCATCACCCAGGCCGATGCGCAGCTGCGCCGCCAGGAGATCCGCGAGGAGGCCGACTTCTACGGCGCGATGGACGGCGCTTCCAAGTTTGTCCGCGGCGATGCGATCGCCGGCATCCTGATCGTCTTCATCAACATCTTCGGCGGCCTCGCGATCGGCACGCTGCAGCACGGGCTCGGCTTCGGCGCCGCCGGCCGCACGTACACGCTGCTGACGATCGGCGACGGCCTCGTCGCGCAGATCCCCGCGCTGCTGCTGTCGGTCGCGGTCGCGGTCATCGTCACGCGCATGTCCCGGGCCTCGGACATGAGCCAGCAGGTCGCGAAGCAGATGCTCGGCCAGCCGAAGGCGCTCGCCGTCGCGGCCGGCATCCTCGGCATCATGGGGCTCATCCCGGGCATGCCGAACTTCGCGTTCCTCGCCATGGCCTCGCTCGCCGGCGGCGGCGCGTACCTCCTGCACCGCAAGGCGCTCGCGGCCGCCGCCGCGCCGCCGCCGCCGCTGCCGACCGCCGCTGCCGGCCCGGGCGCGCCGGTCGCGCCGGAGAACCGCGAGCTGTCGTGGGACGACGTCGAGGCCGTCGACGCGATCGGCCTCGAGGTGGGTTACCGGCTGATCCCGCTGGTCGACAAGGCGCAGGGCGGCGAGCTCATGGGCCGCATCAAGGGCGTGCGCAAGAAGCTGTCCGAGGAGCTCGGCTTCCTCGTCCCGGCCGTGCACATCCGCGACAATCTGGACCTCGGCCCGAACACCTACCGCATCACGGTCCAGGGCGTGCCGGTGGGCGAGGCCGAGGTCTTCCCGGACCGCGACATGGCCATCAACCCGGGCACCGTCGCAGGGCCGGTCCCCGGCATCACGACCAAGGATCCGGCCTTCGGGCTCGACGCGGTCTGGGTCGAGCGCGCCCGTCGCGAGCAGGCGCAGACGCAGGGCTACACCGTCGTCGACGCGGGCACGGTCATCGCGACGCACCTGTCGCAGCTGCTGCAGAGCCACTCGAACGAGCTGCTCGGCCACGAGGAAGTCCAGCAGCTCCTCAACCGCCTGCAGAAGGCGGCGCCGAAGCTGGTCGACGAGCTCGTGCCGAAGGCGCTGTCGATGAGCGTCGTCGTCAAGGTGCTGCAGAACCTGCTCGCCGAGCGCGTGCCGATCCGCAACCTCAAGGTCATCGCCGAGACGCTGGCCGAGAACGCGCCGCGCACGCAGGATCCCGCGGCCCTGGTCGCAGCCGTTCGCATCGCGCTCGGTCGCTCGATCGTGCAGTCGATCACCGGCCTGCGGCAGGAGCTGCCGGTCATCACGCTCGACGGCCAGCTGGAGCAGGTGCTCGGCGACTCGATGCTCGGCGGCGGCGACGGCCCGGGCTTCGAGCCCGGCCTCGCGGACCGCATGTGCCAGGCGCTCGCCGACAGCGCGCGCCGCCAGGAGCTGGCGGGCGAGCCGGCGGTGCTGCTGACGACGCCGAAGCTGCGGCCGTGGCTGTCGCGGCTGCTCCGGCACAGCGTGCCGACGCTGAACGTACTGGCCTACAACGAAGTGCCGGAGAACCGGCGGATCCGGGTGGTCGCGGCGGTCGGGCGTTAAGGCCCGCGCCACGCCATCGCGGCGGGAGGATTTATGAAGATCAAACGGTTCGTGGCCGAGACGATGCGCGAGGCGCTGGCCGCCGTGCGCGACGAGCAGGGGCCGGACGCGGTCATCCTGCAGAACCGCCGCGTCGAGGGCGGCGTCGAGCTGATCACGGCCGTCGACTACGACGAGTCGCTGATCGCCGAGGCCGTGAAGCGCCCGCGCGGCAGCGTGGAGCCCGAGCGCGCGGTCGAGGCGCCGGCGCCCGCCGCCGCGAAGCCCGCGCCCGCCCCCGCGGCCGCACCCGCACCGGCCCCGAAGCCCGCGCCGAAGGCGCGCCCGGCAGCGCAGGCGGCCCCGGCGGCCGCACCCGCGGCGGCGCCGAAGGCCGCGAAGGCGACGCCGAGCGCCCCGAGCGCGCCACCGCCGGCCGCCGTCCCCGCCGAGGCGGCGATGACGCCGCAGGTGGCGCGCGTGATCCACTCGCAGACCGAAGGCCTGCTCAACATGCGCCGCGAGGTGGAGACGATGCGCTCGCTGCTCCAGGACCAGGTCGCGAGCCTGGCGTGGAGCGACCGCCTGCGCCGCGAGCCGCACCGTGCGCACGCGCTTCGCGCGCTGTCGGCGATGGGCCTGGCGCCGGACATCGCCCGCGCGCTCGCCGAACAGGTCCCGGCCGGCACCGACCCGAAGTCGGCGGCCGGCATCGCGGCCGCGGTGCTGTGCCAGCAGCTGCCGACCGTCGACGATGGCGTGCTGACGGAGGGCGGCGTGTTCGCGCTGGTCGGGCCGACCGGGGTCGGCAAGACGACGACGATTGCGAAGCTGGCCGCGCGCTGGGCGCTGCGCCACGGCCCGCGCGCCGTCGCGCTCGTCAGCCTCGACCACCACCGCATCGGTGCCCGCGACCAGCTGCTGACCTTCGCGCGCATCCTCGGCATCCCGATGCACGTCGCGACCGACCGGCGCGAGCTCGCCGCCGTGCTCGGCCGGCTCGCCGACCGCCGCCTCGTGCTGATCGACACCGCCGGCATGAGCCCGCGCGACCCGCGCCTCGCCGAGCTGTTCCAGACGCTCGAGATCGCCGAGCGGCCCGTGCGCACGATGCTCGCGCTCGGCGCGAACGCCGAGCACGGCGCGCTCGAGCGGATCGTGCGCTCCTACGCGGCGGCGCGGCCGGAGTCGCTGGTCCTGACCAAGCTCGACGAGGCCGCGAGTCTCGGCGCGGCGCTGTCGATCGCGATCCGCCACGCGCTGCCGCTCGCCTGGCTCGCCGACGGCCAGCGCGTGCCGAACGACCTGTCAGCCGCGCCGCCGAAGCGGCTGTGGCTCGTGAAGCACTCGCAGCGGCTGATCTCCGAGCGCGGCGCCGCGAGCGAGCCCGATGAGTCCTATCTTGCCGGCCACTTCGGCCAGGTCCACGCCCATGGCTAACTGGAAACCGTTCAGCATGTCCTCCTCCATCCCGTCCCGTCCCGTCAAGGTCATCGCCGTCACCGGCGGCAAGGGCGGCGTCGGCAAGACGACCGTCACCGCGAATCTCGCGATCTCGCTCGCGCTGCGCGGCCGCGCGACCATGGTGCTCGACGCCGACCTCGGCCTCGCCAACGTCGACGTGCTGCTCGGGCTGCAGCCGCGCTGGAACCTGTCGCACGTGCTGTCCGGCGAGAAGACCCTCGACGAGATCATCGTCCCGGGCCCGAAAGGCATCCGGGTGGTGCCGGCCGCCTCGGGCATCGGCCAGATGGCCGCGCTCGGCACGCTCGAGCACGGCGGCCTCGTGCGCGCGTTCAGCGAACTGTCGCTGCCACTCGACGTGCTGCTGGTCGATACCGCGGCCGGCATCCACGACGACGTGCTGACCTTCTCGCGGGCCGCCCACCACGTGCTGGTGGTCGTCTGCGACGAGCCGGCCTCCCTGACGGACGCCTATGCGCTCATCAAGGTGCTGAGCCGGGACCGCGGCGTCGGCCGGTTCCGGGTGCTCGCCAACCAGACCCGGGCACCGGGCGAGGGCAGGGACCTGTACCAGAAGCTGGCCCGCGTCTGTGACCGGTTTCTCGATGTGACGCTCGACTATGCCGGGGCCATCCCCTACGACGACTTCATGCGCCGTGCGGTGCAGCGCCAGGCGGCCGTCGTCGACGCCTATCCGGGCTGTATCGCCTCGCAGGGGTTCAAGAATCTGGCGAGCCGCGCCGATACATGGCTGGTGCCCAACGGGGCGCGCGGCCATCTGGAGTTCTTCGTCGAACGCCTGGTCATGGCCGGCACTGGCGTAGGCGCTTTGCAATGAGAGCAAGACAGCAATACGCGGACGCTGCGCATGCCGGCGCAGCAAGTCCGGCAGACATGCCGCAGGACGAGCTCGTGCTCAAGCACGCCGAGCTCGTCAAGCGCATTGCCTATCACCTCGTGAGCCGCATGCCGCCGAATGTCGAGGTGGACGACCTGATCCAGGCGGGCATGATCGGCCTGCTGGACGCCGCTCGCCACTACACCGCGAGCAAGGGCGCCAACTTCGAGACCTACGCCGGCATCCGCATCCGCGGCGCGATGCTCGACGAGGTGCGCAAGTCCGACTGGACGCCGCGCTCGGTGCACCGGATGGTGCGCGAGATCTCCGAGGTCGTCCGCAAGATCGAGAACGAGACCGGCCACGAGGCGCGCCCGACCGACGTCGCCGCCGCGCTCGGCATCAGCGTCGAGGACTACCACCACTCGATGGCCGACGCCGCCAGCTGCCGGCTGTTCAGCTTCGACCAGGTCGGTACCGGCGACGACGAGGGTCCGGTCGCCCACACCCGCGACGACCGGCCGGGCCCGGCCGACGACCTCGAGGACGACGACTTCCGCAAGGCGCTCGCGTCCGCGATCGACGGGCTGCCGGAGCGCGAGAAGCTGGTGCTGTCGATGTACTACGACGACGAGTTGAACCTGCGCGAGATCGGCGCGGTGCTCGAGGTCAGCGAGTCTCGGGTCTGCCAGATCCACGGCCAGGCGCTGGTGCGCCTGCGGGCGCGGATGGAGGACTGGCGCCAGGGCCGCTGAGCCCCGCGCCGGACTGAACGATGGACGTCCTGTCACTCGCCGGCATGGTGCTCGCGTTCGTCGCGATCGTCGGCGGGAGCATCCTGAAGGGCAGCGGCGTGAAGGCGCTGCTCGGCGCCGCGGCATTCGTCATCGTCGTGGTCGGCACCTTCGCCGCGATCTTCGTGCAGACGCCGCTCGGCACGTTCATGCGCGCGATGAAGATCATCGGCTGGGTCTTCAAGCCGCCGGCCATGAACCCGAACGCGACGATCGAGAAGATCGTCGAGTGGAGCAACACGGCGCGCAAGCAGGGCCTGCTCGGCCTCGAGTCCGCCGTCGAGGTCGAGAAGGACGAGTTCATGAAGAAGGGCCTGCAGGCCCTCGTCGACGGCGGTGAGCCGGAGGCGATCCGCAACCTGCTCGAGATCGAGCTCGAGGTGCGCGAGCACGCCGACACCGCGGCCGCCAAGGTCTTCGAGGGCATGGGCATCTACTCGCCGACGCTCGGCATCATCGGCGCCGTCATGGGCCTGATGTCCGTCATGCAGAACCTGAATGACCCCTCCAAGCTCGGCCACGGCATCGCGGCCGCGTTCATCGCGACGATCTACGGCATCGCGCTCGCGAACCTGTTCTTCCTGCCGATGGCCTCGAAGCTGAAGTCGGTCGTGCACGGCCAGACGCAGGTCCGGCAGATGTGCATCGAAGGGATCATCTCGATCGCGCAGGGCGAGAACCCGCGCAACATCGAGGCGAAGCTGAAGTCGTACCTGCACCACTGAGCGGGCGGCATGGCGCGCAAGAAGAAGCACGAGGAACATCAGAACCATGAGGCCTGGGCGATCCCCTACGGCGACCTCGTGACGCTGCTGTTCGCGCTGTTCACCGTCATGTACGCGATGTCCTCGGTCAACGAGGGCAAGTACCGCGTGCTGTCCGACTCGCTGGTCGCCGCCTTCCGCGGCTCGCCGAAGACCGACACGCCGATCACCACCGAGAAGGACTCGAGCGGCAAGGGTGGCGACCGCCACCTGTCCGGGATGCGCCCGACGGCGCTCATGAAGCTGCGCGACCCGAAGCCCGAGCGGACCGGTGGCTACATCGGCGAGAAGGGCGCGGGCTCGGACGAGTCGCTCATGAAGGGCAGCCGCGGCCAGGACGCCTCCGGCCAGGCGCTCTACCAGATGGCCGACGAGGTCAAGGGTGCGCTGCAGGGCCTCATCGACCAGGGCCTCGTGCACATCCGGCAGACGCCGAACTCGCTCGAGGTCGAGATCAAGACCGACATCCTGTTCCAGAGCGGCGTCGCCAAGGTCCAGCCCTCGGCCGTGCCGGTGCTGCAGACCATTGCCGCCATCCTGAAGCCGTTCCCGAACGCGCTGCGCGTCGAGGGTCACACCGACAATCGGCCGATCTCGACCGCGGCCTTCCCGTCCAACTGGGAGCTGTCGGCCGCCCGCGCCGCGAACGTGGTCGAGCTGTTCGCGAAGTCGGGTGTCGATCCGCTGCGCATGCAGGTGCTCGGCCTCGGCGAGTTCCGCCCGGCCGTGCCCAACGACACGCAGGAGGGCCGGAACACCAACCGCCGCGTCGTGGTCGTCGTGCTCGAGAACCCGCCGGTCAACGGCGTGCAGGACCCGGTCGACGCGGCGATCACCCAGGCGGCGGTGCCGGCGACACCCGGGCCGACCGTCCTCATCCAGAACTCCAACGTGGGGAAGAACCAGCCATGACACCCGAATGGAATGACCTGTACCTGGCCGCCGGGGCCGCCGCCCTGCTGCTGCTCGGCGTGATCAGCGTGGTCGGCGGCCTCCGGCACGCGCGGACGCAGCGCCGCTGCGCGGCGCTCGAGGCCCAGCTCGAGGCCCTGAAGGCCGACTCGAGCGCGACGGCCGGCATCGGCGTCCGGGCCGGGGAGCGGCTGCGCCGCCTCGACCAGCTCGCGACCCAGATGAACGAGCGCCTCGGGCAGCTGGAGCTGCGCGGCGAGGGCCGCCCCTACGACCAGGCGATCGCCCTGTCCCAGCGTGGGGCGGACGCCACCCGGCTCATGAGCCACTACGGGCTCAGTCGCGGCGAGGCGGACCTGGTCAGCCTCGTGCACGGCCGCCGCCGGGCCTGAGCCGCCGGCCCCGCCCGGGGCCGACTCATATATATGTGGCCGGGCGAGCCGTCGCCCGGGCCACGCTCCGCCGCCAGGCCCTGCCGCCTGGCCCGGGAAGCGCCGTCCGCCCGCCGGACCCGGGCCTCCCCGCCCGTCCGCCCGGCCGGCCGGGGCTCCCACAAGCAAAAACCGGGCCGGAAGGGCTCCAAAACCGTTGACAGATCAGGGGTCTGACCCGAAAATACGCGGCTCATTTGCCGGAGGGGTACCCAAGCGGCCAACGGGAGCAGACTGTAAATCTGCCGGCTTATGCCTTCGAAGGTTCGAATCCTTCCCCCTCCACCACGTCCACGCGGTGGCGCGGTGGCAAGAGCGGGTGCTGGGGCGGGCAAATCGGCGGACGGAGCGGTTGGGAAGGGCGGGTGTAGTTCAATGGTAGAACCTCAGCCTTCCAAGCTGATGGTGTGGGTTCGATTCCCATCACCCGCTCCAGCTTCGGGGTCGGTGGGGTCGGAAGCGCAAGTTGGACCAGGGATGAATCCCTGACGGGACGCAGGCTTAGGCCCACGTAGCTCAGTCGGTAGAGTGCGTCCTTGGTAAGGACGAGGTCACCGGTTCGATCCCGGTCGTGGGCACCAGACAAGGGGAGCCGCCGCAGTCGGACTGCGGGGCGGACAGAGTCGATCAGCGAGACGTCGGCCCCGGTAGGACGGGGACGGCGATGACCGGGGCGAGGCCCCGCTAGTGAAGGAGAGCTGCCGTGTCGAAGGAAAAATTCCAGCGTACGAAGCCGCACGTGAACGTGGGGACGATTGGCCACGTGGACCACGGGAAGACGACGCTGACGGCGGCGCTGACGAAGGTCATGGCCGAGAAGCACGGCGGCGAGTTCAAGGCGTACGACCAGATTGACAAGGCGCCGGAAGAGAAGGCGCGTGGCATCACGATTTCGACGGCGCACGTGGAGTACCAGTCGGATGCGCGGCACTACGCGCACGTGGACTGCCCGGGGCACGCGGACTACGTGAAGAACATGATCACGGGCGCGGCGCAGATGGACGGCGCGATTCTGGTGTGCTCGGCGGCCGATGGCCCGATGCCGCAGACGCGCGAGCACATTCTGCTGGCGCGGCAGGTGGGCGTGCCGTTCATCGTGGTCTACCTGAACAAGGCGGACATGGTGGACGACGCGGAGCTGCTGGAGCTGGTGGAGATGGAGGTCCGCGAGCTGCTGTCGAAGTACGACTTCCCTGGCGACACGACGCCGATCGTGAAGGGCTCGGCGCTGAAGGCGCTGGAGGGCGACGCGAGCGAGATTGGCGTGCCGTCGGTGGTGAAGCTGGTGGCGGAGATGGACCGCTACATTCCGGTGCCGAAGCGGGCGGTGGACGGGCCGTTCCTGATGCCGGTGGAGGACGTGTTTTCGATCTCGGGCCGCGGCACCGTGGTGACGGGCCGCATCGAGCGCGGGATTGTGAAGGTGAACGACGAGGTGGAGATCGTGGGACTTCGTCCGACGACGAAGACGATCTGCACGGGCGTGGAGATGTTCCGCAAGCTGCTCGACGAGGGGCAGGCGGGCGACAACGTGGGCGTGCTGCTGCGCGGCACGAAGCGCGAGGAAGTGGAGCGCGGGCAGGTGCTGGCGAAGCCGGGCTCGATCACGCCGCACACGAAGTTCGAGTGCGAGGTGTACGTGCTGACGAAGGAAGAGGGCGGGCGGCACACGCCGTTCTTCAAGGGCTACCGGCCGCAGTTCTACTTCCGCACGACCGACGTGACGGGCAACGTGGAGCTGCCGGCGGGCGTGGAGATGGTCATGCCGGGCGACAACATCAAGATGGTGGTCGAGCTGATCAGCCCGATCGCGATGGAGGACGGCCTGCGCTTTGCGATCCGCGAGGGTGGCAAGACCGTCGGCGCCGGCGTCGTCTCGAAGATTCTTGCTTAAGCGCCGGCACACACCGGCATCGGTCGCGAGTTCGCGGGAAGGATCTAGGCCAGTAGCTCAATTGGCAGAGCGGCGGTCTCCAAAACCGCAGGTTGGGGGTTCGATTCCCTCCTGGCCTGCCACTCGCGGCCGCGACCGACTTTAGGAAGCCATGACGGAACAACTCGACAAACCGACGGGCGGCAGCGCCTGGCCGAACGGCCTTTGGCTGAGCGCCGCCGTACTGCTGGTGGTGGCCGGCCTCGCCGGCTATTACCTGCTGAACGCGCAGCCGGCGTCGGTGCGCGTGGCGATCGTCGTCGCCGGCCTCGTGCTCGGCGTCGGCGCGGCGGCACTCGCGCCGCTCGGCCGTTCGGCCTGGCAGTTCGCGCTCGATTCGCGGGTCGAGCTGCGCAAGATGGTCTGGCCGACGGCGCAGGTCACTCGCCGCATGACGGCGTTCGTGATCGTGTTCGTGGTCGTGCTCGGCCTGTTCTTCTGGTTCGTGGACTGGCTCCTGGCCCACGGCACCCGCTACCTGCTTGGTTCCGGAGCCTGACATGGCGCTGCGCTGGTACGTCGTTCACGCCTATTCGAACTTCGAGCACAAGGTGTCCGAGGGACTGAAGGAGCGCGTCAAGATGCGCGGCCTCGAGTCCAAGTTCGGCGAGATCCTGGTGCCGACCGAGGAAGTGGTCGAGATGCGCGATGGCCAGAAGCGCCGCAGCGACCGCAAGTTCTTCCCGGGCTACGTGCTCGTGCAGATGGAGATGGACGAGGACACCTGGCACCTCGTCAAGGAAGTGCCGAAGGTGCTCGGCTTCATCGGCGGGACCCCGGACAAGCCGGCCCCGATCACGGACAAGGAGGCGAACGCGATCCTCCGCCGCGTCGAGGAAGGCGTCGACAAGCCGAAGCCGAAGGTGCTGTTCGAGCCGGGCGAGGTGGTGCGCGTCGTCAACGGCCCGTTCAACGACTTCAACGGCGTCGTCGAGTCGGTCAACTACGAGAAGAGCCGCCTGCACGTGGCGGTGCAGATCCTCGGCCGCTCGACCCCGGTCGAGCTCGAGTTCGCGCAGGTCGAGAAGGCTTGATTCAACGCCGGCCGCGCGCGGCCGGCATCAGACGGGGAGCCGCGAGGCGCTTGCACCCGACGAGGTAGGACATGGCAAAGAAGGTAACCGGCTACATCAAACTGCAGATCCCTGCAGGCCAGGCGAACCCGAGCCCGCCGGTCGGGCCCGCGCTCGGCCAGCAGGGCGTGAACATCATGGAGTTCTGCAAGCAGTTCAACGCGCAGACGCAGACCCTCGAGAAGGGCCTGCCGACGCCGGTCGTGATCACCGTGTACAGCGACCGCAGCTTCACGTTCATCATGAAGACGCCGCCGGCGTCGGTGCTGATCCGCAAGGCGATCGGCATCGAGAAGGGCAGCGGCCGTCCCAACACGAACAAGGTCGGCAAGATCAAGCGCAAGCAGCTTGAGGACATCGCCAAGGTCAAGATGCCGGACCTGACGGCGGCCGATCTCGATGCCGCGGTCAACACGATCGCCGGCAGCGCCCGCAGCATGGGCGTGGACGTGGAGGGCTGAGCATGAGCGCACAGATCAAGAGCAATCTGCCGAAGCGCCAGAAGGCGTGGCACGAGAAGCTGCCGCCGGGCAAGCAGTACGACATCGACGCGGCGCTCGCGCTGGTCAAGGAATTCGCGAAGGCCAAGTTCGACGAGTCGGTCGACGTTGCGGTCAACCTCGGCATCGACGCGAGCAAGTCCGACCAGCAGGTCCGCGGCTCGACCGTGATGCCGCACGGCACCGGCAAGACCGTGCGCGTCGCCGTGTTCACCGGCGGCAAGAACCAGGACGTCGCGCGCGCGGCCGGCGCCGACATCGTCGGGCTCGAGGACCTGGCCGAGAAGGTCAAGGCGGGCGAGCTGAACTTCGACGTCGTCATCGCGAGCCCGGACGCGATGCGCATCGTCGGCGGCCTCGGGCAGATCCTTGGCCCCCGCGGCCTGATGCCGAACCCGAAGGTCGGCACGGTGACCCCGAACGTCGCCGAGGCGGTCAAGAACGCGAAGGCCGGACAGGTGCGCTATCGCTGCGACAAGGCCGGCATCGTGCAGTGCCCGATCGGTCGCGCCAGCTTTGATGGCGTGAAGCTCAAGGAGAACCTGAACGCGCTGCTCGCCGACCTGCAGAAGGCGAAGCCGGCGGCGTCGAAGGGCGTGTTCATCCAGCGCGTCTCGGTGTCCTCGACCATGGGCCCGGGCGTCACGGTCGACCGCTCCTCGCTGGGACTCTGAACGGAATTGGATTGATGGCGGCGCGTAGAGGCGCGCCGCCGTGATTTTGCGGCGAGAGCCGCAGAGATGACCGCCGGGGCGTGAGCTCCGGCAGCCATCGAAGACCGCAGGCGTGGTCGGGGGCCGCAAGGCACCCGAGACCGCTCAATGAAGGGCCGGCGAGGCGACTCGGCGGCGGCCTGCGCAGGTGGTGTCACCCGAAGCGAGTGACGGAGGGCAGCAATGTCCGCCGCCACGCAAGGCCCGCGAGGGCCGGCTGAAGGTCACCGTCGACCCGGCTTCGCCGGGGTCCCGTCCGCGGGACCCGGGCGGATCCGGTGGGCGGGCGGCGCACGGGCGCCGCACGCGCCAAGGGTGGGTGGGGTGGCAGGCAACTGCCGTCGCACCCGTGTGCTGATCTTCTGCGAGGCAGGATATGTCACTCAATCTAGAGCAGAAGAAGGCGCTGGTGACCGAGGTTCACGAGATTGCGCGTTCCGCGCAGTCCGTCGTGGCCGCCGAGAACCGTGGACTCACGGTGACGCAGATCACGAACTTCCGCGCCCAGGCGCGCAAGAACGGGGTTCAGATCCGCGTCGTCAAGAACACGCTGGCTCGGAAGGCGGTCTCCGGCACGACCTTCGAATGCATCGGCCCGCAGCTCAAGGGTCCGTTGATCCTGGCGTTCTCGAAGGATGACCCCGGCGCCGCGGCGCGGGTGGTCAAGGCCTTCGCCAAGGATCACGACAAGCTGGTCGCGACGCTCGTATCGCTCGGTGGGCAGGTATTGCCGCCGAAGGCGATCGACCAGGTCGCGAGCCTGCCGACCCGCGAGCAGGCGCTGTCGATGCTGATGGGCGTCCTCAAGGCGCCGATCACGAAGCTCGTGCGCACGCTGAAGGAGCCGACCGCGATGCTGGTCCGCACCGTTGCCGCGGTGAAGGACCAGAAAGCGGCGGCCGGAGGCTGAGCGCGCTTCGCAAGTCGATTCGGGTTAGTCACAGTCATTTCTGACGTTTTTTCTGGAGAGCATTGCAATGGCAGCGAAACAGGAAGAGATCCTCGACGCGATCTCGAAGCTCACGATCATTGAGGTCGTCGACCTCGTGAAGGCGATGGAAGAGAAGTTCGGCGTCAGCGCCGCGGCTCCGGTCGCGATCGCCGCCGCCGCTCCGGGCGCGGCCGCCGCCGCTCCGGTCGAGGAGAAGACGGAGTTCACCGTCACCCTCAAGGAGTTCCCGGCGGACAAGAAGGTCACGGTCATCAAGGTCGTGCGCGAAGTGACCGGTCTCGGCCTCAAGGAGGCCAAGGATCTGGTCGAGGGCGCTCCGTCGACCGTCAAGGAAGGCGTCAACAAGGCGGACGCCGAGAAGATCAAGAAGTCGCTCGAAGACGCCGGCGCGAAGGTCGAGGTCAAGTAAGGCATCCGTGCGCGGCGTGACCACCGCGCCTGATGCCAGCGAGACCCGCTCGCAGCCGCTTCCCGCCCGACGCCCCGGCGTCGGGCGGGCGCGGCTGCTGGGCGGGTTGAATGATTTGTGCGCGGCCCCCACATTGATGGGTTCCGCAACACGTGGCCGCAGCGGCCGCGTGAACGACAGAGGGTGAGCTCATGGCCTATTCGTTCACCGAGAAGAAGCGCATCCGCAAGGATTTCGGCAAGCGTCCCAGCATTCTGGACGTCCCGTACCTGCTCGCGATCCAGCTCGACTCGTACCGGAAGTTCCTGCAGGCCGAGAAGGCCGAGAACGGCCGCGACGACGTCGGCCTGCACGCCGCCTTCAAGAGCGTGTTCCCGATCTCGAGCTACAGCGGCAACGCGACTCTCGACTACCTGAGCTACCGCCTTGGCGAGCCGGTATTCGACGTCAAGGAATGCCAGATGCGTGGGCTGACCTACGCAGCCCCGCTGCGCGTGAAGGTGCAGCTCAAGGTCTATGAGAAGGATCCGTCGGGTGCCCGCAAGCTGAAGCGCGACATCGCCGAGCAGGAGGTCTACCTCGGCGAGCTGCCGCTGATGACCGACAACGGCACGTTCATCGTGAACGGCACCGAGCGCGTCATCGTCTCGCAGCTGCACCGCAGCCCGGGCGTGTTCTTCGACCACGATAAGGGCAAGACGCACTCGTCGGGCAAGCTGCTGTTCCAGGCGCGGATCATCCCTTACCGCGGTTCGTGGCTCGACTTCGAGTTCGACCCGAAGGACTGCCTGTTCGCGCGCATCGACCGGCGCCGCAAGCTGCCGGTCACGATCGTGCTGCGCGCGCTCGGCTACAACGAGGAGCAGATGCTCGATCTGTTCTTCGAAAAGAACACGTTTTACCTGTCGAAGGATGGCGCCTCGCTCGAGCTGATCCCGGCGCGCCTGCGCGGCGAGACCGCGGCGTTCGAGATCCGCATCGGCGACCAGGTCATCGTCGAGGAGGGCCGCCGCGTGACCGCGCGGCACGTGCGCCAGCTCGAGGACGCGGGCGTCAAGCGCCTGCCGGTGCCGACCGAGTACCTGGCCGGCAAGATCCTCGCGCACGACGTCTTCTCGCGTGACACGGGCGAAGTGCTCGCCAAGGTCAACGAGGTGCTGACCGTCGCCACCGTCGCGAAGCTGGTCGACGCCGGGATCGAGGAAGTGCGCACGCTGTACGTGAACGACCTCGACCGCGGCCCGTACGTCTCCGACACGCTGCGGATCGACCCGACCCGGACGCGCCTCGAGGCGCTGGTCGAGATCTACCGCATGATGCGCCCGGGCGAGCCGCCGACGAAGGACGCCGCGGAGAACCTGTTCCACAACCTGTTCTTCAACCCGGAGCGCTACGACCTGTCGCCGGTCGGACGCATGAAGTTCAACCGTCGCGTCGGCCGCGAGGCCTCGACGGGCTCGGGCATCCTGTTCGACGGTCTGTACTTCTCGCGGCGCACCGACGAGTTCGGCAAGCGTCTCGCGGGCGAGTACGGCACCCAGTCGGACGTCATCGACGTGCTGAAGACGCTCATCGACATCCGTAACGGCAACGGCGTCGTCGACGACATCGACCACCTCGGCAACCGCCGCGTGCGCTCGGTCGGCGAAATGGCGGAGAACGCGTTCCGCATCGGCCTCGTGCGCGTCGAGCGCGCGGTCAAGGAGCGCCTGACGCTCGCCGAGAGCGAGCCGATCATGCCGCAGGAGATGATCAACGCGAAGCCGGTCGCGGCCGCGGTCAAGGAGTTCTTCGGCTCCTCGCAGCTCAGCCAGTTCATGGACCAGAACAACCCGCTCAGCGAGGTCACCCACAAGCGCCGCGTGTCGGCGCTTGGACCAGGCGGCCTCACGCGCGAGCGCGCGGGCTTCGAGGTGCGCGACGTGCACCCGACGCACTACGGCCGCGTGTGCCCGATCGAGACGCCGGAAGGACCGAACATCGGCCTGATCAACTCGCTGTCGGTGTACGCCCGCACGAACGACTACGGCTTCCTCGAGACGCCGTACCGCAAGGTCGAGAACGGCCGCGTCTCGGAGCGCATCGACTACCTGTCGGCGATCGAGGAGAGCCAGTTCGTGATCGCGCAGGCGAACGCCGAGCTCGACGCGAAGGGTGGCTTCGTCGACGAGCTGGTCTCGTGCCGCTATCAGAACGAGTTCACGCTCATGCCGCGCGAGCGGATGGACTACATGGACGTCTCGCCGCGACAGATCGTCTCGGTGGCGGCGTCGCTGATCCCGTTCCTCGAGCACGACGACGCGAACCGCGCGCTGATGGGCTCGAACATGCAGCGCCAGGCGGTGCCGACGCTGCGCGCCGACACGCCGCTGGTCGGTACCGGCATGGAGCGGGCGGTCGCGATCGACTCGGGCGTGACGGTCGTCGCGCGCCGCGGCGGCGTGGTCGACTCGGTCGACGCGTCGCGAATCGTGGTCCGCGTCCATGACGAGGAGACGAGCGCCGGCGAGCCGGGCGTCGACATCTACAGCCTGACGAAGTACCAGCGCTCGAACCAGAACACGTGCATCAACCAGCGCCCGCTCGTGAAGGTCGGCGACCGCCTGACCCGCAACGACGTGCTGGCCGACGGCCCGTCGACGGACCTCGGCGAGCTGGCGCTCGGCCAGAACCTGCTGGTCGCGTTCATGCCGTGGAACGGCTACAACTTCGAGGACTCGATCCTGATCTCGGAGCGGGTGGTCCAGGAGGACCGCTTCACGACGATCCACATCGAGGAGCTGACCTGCGTCGCCCGCGACACGAAGCTCGGCCCCGAGGAGATCACGGCCGACATCCCGAACGTCGGTGACGCAGCGCTCGCCAAGCTCGACGAGGCGGGCATCGTGTTCATCGGCGCCGAGGTCAAGTCGGGCGACATCCTGGTGGGCAAGGTCACGCCGAAGGGCGAGACGCAGCTGACGCCGGAAGAGAAGCTGCTGCGAGCGATCTTCGGCGAGAAGGCCAGCGACGTGAAGGACACGGGCCTGCGCGTGCCGCCGGGCATGGACGGCACGGTCATCGACGTGCGCGTGTTCACGCGCGACGGCGTCGAGAAGGACTCGCGCGCCCTGTCGATCGAGAAGGCCGAGATCGAGCGGGTCCGCAAGGACCTGAACGACCAGCGCCGCATCCTCGAGGACGACCTGTTCTCGCGCGTCCGCCAGACCCTGATCGGCAAGTCGGCGGCGGGTGGCCCGAAGAAGCTGCGGGCCGGCTCGAGCGTCACCGCCGAGTACCTCGATGATCTGCCGCGCGAGCAGTGGTTCGAGATCCGGCTCGAGGACGACGACGCCAACGGCCAGCTCGAGCAGGTCGCCGAGCGCCTGAAGGCGCAGCAGCGCGCCTTCGAGAAGCGCTTCGAGGACAAGAAGGCCAAGATCACCGCCGGCGACGACCTCGCCCCGGGCGTGCTGAAGATGGTCAAGGTGTACCTGGCGGTGAAGCGCCGCGTGCAGCCGGGCGACAAGATGGCCGGCCGCCACGGCAACAAGGGCGTGATCTCGACCATCGTGCCGGTCGAGGACATGCCGTACATGGAGGATGGCACCCCGGTCGACATCGTGCTCAACCCGCTCGGCGTGCCGAGCCGCATGAACATCGGCCAGGTGCTCGAGACGCACCTCGGCTGGGCGGCCCGCGGCCTTGGCCTCAAGATCGGCCGGATGCTGGATGCGCAGTCGGCGTTGGCCGAGCTGCGCGGCTTCCTCGAGCAGGTCTACAACAAGTCGGGCGGCCAGCAGGCGAACCTCAAGTCGCTGAACGACGATGAGCTCGTCGAGCTCGCGCGCAACCTGTCGAAGGGCGTGCCGATGGCGACGCCGGTGTTCGACGGCGCGACCGAGACGGAGATCAAGCGCCTGCTCGAGCTCGCCGACCTGCCGACCAGCGGCCAGACGATGCTGCTCGACGGCCGCACGGGCGAGAAGTTCGAGCGTCCGGTGACCGTCGGCTACATGTACATGCTGAAGCTCAACCACCTCGTCGACGACAAGATGCATGCGCGTTCGACGGGGCCGTACTCGCTCGTTACCCAGCAGCCGCTGGGGGGCAAGGCGCAGTTCGGCGGGCAGCGCTTCGGCGAGATGGAAGTGTGGGCGCTCGAGGCCTACGGCGCGGCGTACACGTTGCAGGAGATGCTCACGGTCAAGTCCGACGACGTGAACGGCCGCACCAAGATGTACAAGAACATCGTCGACAGCAATCACCAGATGGACGCGGGCATGCCCGAGTCCTTCAACGTGCTCGTGAAGGAGATCCGCTCGCTCGGCATCAACATGGAGCTGGAGGAGGAGGGCTGAGGCCTCCCCCCCCCCCCGGCGCCCTGCGCCAATCGATGCAGCTAAGCGGCAACTGACGACACGGCAGGAGTGGACATGAAGGATCTTCTCAAGCTCTTCAAGCAGCAGGTTCCGGTCGAGCACTTCGACTCGATCCGGATCGGCCTTGCTTCGCCCGACATGATCAAGTCGTGGTCATTCGGCGAGGTCAAGAAGCCGGAGACCATCAACTACCGCACCTTCAAGCCGGAGCGCGACGGCCTGTTCTGCGCCAAGATCTTCGGGCCGGTGAAGGACTACGAGTGCTTGTGCGGCAAGTACAAGCGCCTGAAGCACCGCGGCGTCATCTGCGAGAAGTGCGGCGTCGAGGTCACGCAGAGCAAGGTGCGCCGCGAGCGCATGGGCCACATCGAGCTCGCGAGCCCGACCGCCCACATCTGGTTCCTGAAGTCGCTGCCGTCGCGCATCGGCCTGCTGCTCGACATGACGCTGCGCGAGATCGAGCGCGTGCTGTACTTCGAGGCCTTCGTGGTCATCGAGCCGGGCATGACGCCGCTGACGCGCGGCCAGCTGCTGACCGACGAGGCCTACCTCGAGGCGATCGAGGAGCACGGCGACGAATTCGACGCGCGCATGGGCGCCGAGGCCGTGCACGAGCTGCTGAAGTCGATGGACCTCAGCGCCGAGGTCGCCAAGGTCCGCGAGGACATGGCGAACACGACCTCCGAGACCAAGATCAAGCGCCTGTCGAAGCGCCTGAAGCTGATCGAGTCGTTCGTCGAGTCCGGCAACAAGCCCGAGTGGATGGTGCTGACGGTCCTGCCGGTGCTGCCGCCGGACCTGCGCCCGCTCGTGCCGCTCGATGGCGGCCGCTTCGCGACCTCGGACCTGAACGACCTCTACCGGCGCGTCATCAACCGCAACAACCGGCTGCGGCGCCTGCTCGAGCTGAACGCCCCGGACATCATCGTCCGCAACGAAAAGCGCATGCTGCAGGAGGCCGTCGACGCACTGCTCGACAACGGCCGGCGCGGCCGCGCGATCACCGGCACCAACAAGCGCCCGCTGAAGTCGCTTGCCGACATGATCAAGGGCAAGCAGGGCCGGTTCCGCCAGAACCTGCTGGGCAAGCGCGTCGACTATTCGGGCCGCTCGGTCATCGTCGTCGGCCCGACGCTGCGCCTGCACCAGTGCGGCCTGCCGAAGAAGATGGCGCTCGAGCTCTTCAAGCCCTTCATCTTCTCGAAGCTGCAGCTGCGCGGCGAGGCGACCACGATCAAGGCCGCCAAGCGCATGGTCGAGCGCGAGGGCCCGGAGGTGTGGGACATCCTCGAGGAAGTCATCCGCGAGCACCCGGTGCTGCTGAACCGCGCCCCGACCCTGCACCGACTCGGCATCCAGGCCTTCGAGCCGGTGCTGATCGAGGGCAAGGCGATCCAGCTGCATCCGCTCGTCTGCACGGCGTTCAACGCGGACTTCGACGGCGACCAGATGGCCGTGCACGTGCCGCTGTCACTCGAGGCCCAGCTCGAGGCGCGCGCACTGATGCTGTCGACGAACAACATCCTCTCGCCCGCCAACGGCGACCCGATCATCGTCCCGTCGCAGGACGTCGTGCTCGGCCTGTACTACATGACGCGCGAGCGCGTCGGCGCCAAGGGCGAGGGCATGGCCTTCTCCGACGTCGCCGAGGTGCACCGTGCCTATGAGGGCCGCCACGCCAGCCTGCAGGCGAAGATCAAGGTCCGCATCGTCGAGTGGCTGCGCCAGCCGGATGGAACCGACGAGGAGCGGCGCCGCACGGTCGACACGACCGTCGGGCGCGCGCTGCTCGGCGAGATCCTGCCGAAGGGCCTGTCCTTCGAGGTCGTCAACCGTGACATGACCAAGAAGACGATCTCGGCGACGATCAACGAGTGCTACCGCACGCTCGGCCTCAAGCACACGGTCGTGTTCGCCGACCAGCTGATGTACACGGGCTTCGCCTACGCGACCCGCGCCGGCGTGTCGATCGGCGTCGACGACATGGTCGTGCCCGAGCAGAAGGAAAAGATCCTGGGCGGCGCCGACAAGGAAGTGAAGGAGATCCAGGAGCAGTACGCCTCCGGTCTCGTCACCGACGGCGAGCGCTACAACAAGGTCGTCGACATCTGGTCGCGCACGAACGACCAGGTCGCGAAGGCGATGATGGAGAAGCTCGGCAGCGAGGAGGCGACCGACCGCAAGGGCGTCAAGCAGCGGCAGAAGTCGTTCAACTCGATCTTCATGATGGCCGACTCCGGCGCGCGCGGCAGCGCGGCGCAGATCCGCCAGCTGGCCGGCATGCGCGGCCTGATGGCGAAGCCGGACGGGTCGATCATCGAGACGCCGATCACCGCGAACTTCCGCGAGGGCCTGAACGTCCTCCAGTACTTCATCTCGACGCACGGCGCGCGCAAGGGCCTCGCCGACACGGCGCTCAAGACGGCGAACTCGGGCTACCTGACCCGCCGCCTGGTCGACGTGTCGCAGGACCTCGTGATCACCGAAGAGGACTGCGGTACCGAGAACGGCCTGACGATGACCCCGATCGTCGAGGGCGGAGACGTCGTCGAGGGCCTCGGCGAGCGCGTGCTCGGCCGCGTGGTCGCGCTCGACCTGTCGCGCCCAGGCAGCGACGAGGTGCTGGTCGAGGCCGGCACGCTGCTCGACGAGAAGCTGGTGCGGCTGATCGAGCAGGCCGGCGTCGACACGATCCAGGTCCGCTCGCCGATCACCTGCGCGACGCGCTACGGCGTGTGCTCGCAGTGCTACGGCCGCGACCTAGCGCGCGGCCGGCGCATCAGCATCGGCGAGGCCGTCGGCGTCATTGCCGCCCAGTCGATCGGCGAGCCCGGCACGCAGCTGACGATGCGGACCTTCCACATCGGCGGCGCGGCGTCGCGGGCCGCGGCGGCGTCGAACGTCGAGGTCAAGAACAAGGGCACGATCCGCTTCCACAACATCAAGGCCGTCCGGCACGAGAAGGGCCACCTGGTCACGACCTCGCGCTCCGGCGAGCTCGGCGTGGTGGACGACTTCGGCCGTGAGCGCGAGCGCTACAAGATCCCGTACGGCGCGATCATCAACGTCGACGAGGGCGCGGTCGCCCCGGCCGGCAGCGTCGTCGCGCAGTGGGATCCGCACACGCACCCGGTCGTCACCGAGGTCGCCGGCTTCATCAAGTTCCAGGACTTCGTGGACGGCCTGACGGTCACAACGCAGATGGACGAGATCACGGGCCTCAGCTCGACCGTCGTGCTGGACCCGAAGCAGCGCGGCTCGGGCGGGCGCGACCTGCGTCCGGTCGTGAAGCTCGTGAACGCCAAGGGCAAGGAAGTGACCTTCGCCCACACCGACATCCCGGCCGTGTACGCGCTGCCGGCGGGCGCCCTCGTCAGCCTCGAGGACGGTGCGAAGGTGTCGGTCGGCGACGTCATCGCGCGCATCCCGCAGGAGTCCTCGAAGACCCGCGACATCACCGGCGGCCTGCCCCGCGTCGCGGACCTGTTCGAGGCCCGCAAGCCCAAGGACCCGGCGATCCTCGCCGAGCGCACGGGCACCGTGTCCTTCGGCAAGGAGACGAAGGGCAAGCGCCGGCTGATCATCACGCCGGAGGCGGGCGACAAGTACGAGGAGCTGATCCCGAAGTGGCGCCACCTGAACGTCTTCGAGGGCGAGCAGGTCGAGAAGGGCGAGGTCATCGCGGACGGCGAGCCGAACCCGCACGACATCCTGCGCCTGCAGGGCGTCGAGGCGCTGGCCAACTACCTCGTGCGCGAGATCCAGGACGTGTATCGCCTGCAGGGCGTGCGGATCAACGACAAGCACATCGAGGTCATCATCCGGCAGATGCTGCGCAAGGCCGAGATCGCCGACTCCGGCGAGACGGGTCTGCTGCGCGGTGAGCAGCTGGACCGCTCGCGCGTCATGGAGCTGAACCACCGCCTCGCGGCGGACGGCAAGGCGCCGGCGCGGTACGAGCCGCTGCTGCTCGGCATCACGAAGGCCTCGCTCGCGACCGAGTCGTTCATCTCGGCGGCCTCGTTCCAGGAGACCACCCGCGTCCTCACCGAGGCTGCGGTCCGCGGGCTCAAGGACGACCTGCGCGGGCTCAAGGAGAACGTGATCGTTGGTCGCCTGATCCCGGCCGGCACGGGCTTCGCCTACCACGCGGCGCGCCGCAAGCGGCCGGACGACGACGCCGGCCGCGGCAGCTTCATGGACATGGGCGGCTCGCTGCCGGAAGGCGAGGAGGGTGGCTCCGAAAGCGCCGAGGTCCACGCCGCCGAGTAGGGCCCCGGGCGGCGGCGGGACCCCCGTTAGGGGACTCCCGCAGCCGCCGGCCGTTGACACCTCCGGACACAAGCCTCTAAAATCCGGAGTCTTTTCAGCCCGCCCCTTGCTACTCAGGGCCGGGCCGACCCAATCGAACCGGGCCGCCGCGAGGCGGCCCGCTTTTCTCCGGCGCCCGGTGCCGGCCGCTCAGTGAGACCGCATGGCAACGACGAACCAACTGATCCGTGACGGCCGCGACGACCCCGCGGTCAAGTCCAAGGTGCCGGCGCTCGGCGCGAGCCCGCAGAAGCGCGGCGTGTGCACGCGCGTGTACACGACGACGCCGAAGAAGCCGAACTCGGCGCTGCGCAAGGTCTGCCGCGTGCGCCTGACCAATGGCTACGAGGTCACCTCGTACATCGGCGGCGAGGGCCACAACCTGCAGGAGCACTCGGTGGTGCTGATCCGCGGCGGCCGCGTCAAGGACCTGCCAGGCGTCCGTTACCACACCGTGCGCGGCACGCTCGACTGCGCCGGCGTCGCCGACCGCAAGCAGAGCCGCTCGAAGTACGGCGCGAAGCGCGCGAAGAAGTAAGGAACAGGTAGTCAGTCATGTCACGACGTGCCCAAGCCCCGGTCCGCATCGTCCTGCCCGACCCGAAGTTCGGGAGCGAGATGCTGGCCAAGTTCATGAACATGGTCATGGAGCGGGGCAAGAAGTCGGTCGCCGAGACGATCGTCTACGGCGCGATCGACCGCATCGCCGAGCGCACCAGCCGTCCGGCCGACCAGGCGCTGCAGGTGCTGCAGACCGCGCTCGACAACGTGAAGCCCGCCGTCGAGGTGAAGTCGCGGCGTGTCGGCGGCGCGACCTACCAGGTGCCGGTTGAAGTCCGGGCCTCGCGCCGCCAGACACTGGCTATGCGCTGGGTCATCGAGGCCGCGCGCGCGCGGAGCGAGAAGTCGATGGCGATGCGCCTCGCGCACGAGCTGCTCGAGGCCTCGGAGAACCGCGGCGCGGCGGTCCGAAAGCGCGAGGACACCCACCGGATGGCCGAGGCAAATAAGGCATTCGCGCACTACCGATGGTAGTCAGCCGGCGCTGAAACTGAGTTGAACACAAGCCGGCGGACCTAGGGTCCGCCGGGGCTTTTCTGGAGTCTAAAAGTGGCACGCACGACCCCGATCGAGCGGTACCGGAACATCGGAATCTCGGCGCACATCGACGCCGGGAAGACGACCACGACCGAACGCATCCTGTTCTACACCGGTGTCTCGCACAAGATCGGCGAGGTCCACGACGGCGCTGCGATCATGGACTACATGGAGCAGGAGCAGGAGCGCGGCATCACGATCACGGCCGCGGCGACCACGTGCTTCTGGAAGGGGATGGAGAGCAACTTCCCCGAGCACCGCATCAACATCATCGATACGCCCGGGCACGTCGACTTCACGATCGAGGTCGAGCGCTCGCTGCGCGTGCTCGACTCGGCGGTCGCGGTCTACTGCGCGGTGTCGGGCGTGCAGCCGCAGTCCGAGACGGTCTGGCGGCAGATGAACAAGTACGGCGTGCCGCGGCTCGCGTTCGTCAACAAGATGGACCGTGCCGGCGCGAACTTCCTGCGCTGCGTCGAGCAGATCCGCACGCGCCTGAAGGGCAACCCGGTGCCCATCCAGCTGCCGATCGGCGCCGAGGACGGCTTCATCGGGATCGTCGACCTGATCCGCATGAAGGAGATCTGGTGGGACGACGCGACCCAGGGCACGCGCTTCGAGTACCGCGACATTCCCGCGACGATGCTCGAGGAGTGCCAGACCTGGCGCACGAAGATGGTCGAGGCCGCGGCCGAGGGCAATGACGCGCTGCTGCACAAGTACCTCGAGGGCGAGGAGCTGACGGTCGACGAGATCAAGGCCGGCCTGCGCGCGCGCGCGATCAAGAACGAGATCTGCCTCGTCACCTGCGGCTCGGCCTTCAAGAACAAGGGCGTGCAGGCGGTGCTCGATGCGGTCATCGAGTTCATGCCGTCGCCCGTCGAGGTGCCGGACGTCAAGGGCCAGAGCGAGGGCGGCGAGCCGATGACGCGCAAGGCGCTCGACAACGAGCCCTTCTCGGCGCTCGCCTTCAAGATCCTGAACGACCCCTTCGTCGGCAACCTGACGTTCTTCCGCGTCTACTCCGGCGTGCTGAACTCGGGTGACCAGGTGTACGTGCCGGCCAAGAGCCGCAACGAGCGCATCGGCCGCCTGCTGCAGATGCACGCCAGCGAGCGCACCGAGATCAAGGAAGTCCGCGCCGGCGACATCGCCGCGGCGGTGGGCCTGAAGGACGTGACGACCGGCGACACGCTGTCGGACCCGGACAAGGTCATCGTGCTCGAGAAGATGGAGTTTCCGGAGCCGGTGATCTCGGTCGCGGTCGAGCCGAAGACCAAGGTCGACCAGGAGAAGATGGGCCTCGCGCTGCAGCGCCTCGCGAAGGAGGACCCGTCGTTCCGCGTGCACACCGACCAGGAGTCCGGTCAGACGATCATCTCGGGCATGGGCGAGCTGCACCTCGAGATCATCGTCGACCGCATGAAGCGCGAGTTCAAGGTCGAGGCGAACGTCGGCAAGCCGCAGGTCGCCTACCGCGAGACCATCCGCGCCAAGGTGGAGCAGGAAGGCAAGTTCGTGCGCCAGTCGGGCGGTCGCGGCCAGTACGGCCACGTCTGGCTCAAGATCGAGCCGATGGAGCCGGGCGGCGGCTATGAGTTCGTCAACGGCATCGTCGGCGGCGTCGTCCCGAAGGAGTACATCCCGGCGGTCGACAAGGGCATCCAGGAAGCGCTCGAGGGCGGCGTGATCGCCGGCTATCCGATCGTTGACGTCAAGGTCACGCTGACCGACGGCTCGTACCACGACGTCGACTCGAACGAAATGGCGTTCAAGATCGCGGCCTCGATGGGCTTCAAGGAAGGCTTCCGGAAGGCGAAGCCCGTGCTGCTCGAGCCGATCATGAAGGTCGAGGTCGTCACGCCCGAGGACTACTTCGGCGACATCGTCGGCGACCTGAACCGGCGCCGGGGCCAGATCCTGTCGATGGAAGAGTCGGTCATGGGCAAGGTGGTCACCGCGGAGGTGCCGCTCGCCGAGATGTTCCAGTACTCGACCTCGATGCGCTCGATGAGCCAGGGTCGCGCGACCTATACGATGGAATTCGGCAAGTACATGGAAGTGCCGAGCCACGTGGCCGAGGCGATCCTGAAGAAGGCCAGCTGATGAACCGCGCGTCGCGGCCGACGGGGCCGCGGCGCGCGCCGCAACCCGAATTCAACAACCAGCATCACTCGTCGAGGTAAGAGCCGTGTCCAAAGAAAAATTCCAGCGTACGAAGCCGCACGTGAACGTGGGGACGATTGGCCACGTGGACCACGGGAAGACGACGCTGACGGCGGCGCTGACGAAGGTCATGGCCGAGAAGCACGGCGGCGAGTTCAAGG